>Ga0137382_10000928_pt1 | contig 12428 bp, 12 predicted proteins | sample SagtaG_15_FD_104816 | JGI IMG/M metagenome (GOLD analysis project Ga0137382, IMG submission 104816) | Vadose zone soil microbial communities from Sagehorn Ranch, Mendocino, California, USA - Sage2_R_20_16 metaG | ecosystem: Environmental > Terrestrial > Soil > Vadose zone | place: USA... | reverse complement strand
TCCTCCCACGCTTCAACGCTTCGGGGCGTTGGGCCGCCGACCTGGGGTCTCAACGCCGAACTGCTTTCCGTACTCGGCGTTCAGCCGCTGCCAGCCGCCGAACTTTATCGCCTCGGGACCAACCAGGCGGCCGATGGGAGTTCCGCTGAGCAGGTGATCCAGAACATCGAAACAAATGTGCCACCCGGCAGCACCCATGGAGATGAAGCGGCGATCGATGTTGGTCCATAGCGTCAGGCGCGTGCCGCCACCAACGGCTTCGAGCTCCCACCGCATATCGAAGTCCCCCCAGTTGTACTCAAGCGCCTTGGGAGCGTCGGCTCGCCTCACTTTGGTTTCGGTAACGCGCAGCGTGGGCGCTCCCACCGTGGTGAGCTTCACCGTGGTTCCAACCGTACCCAGGCTCCCATCGGCGTCGAAGGGCGCCCACTCGCGCAGCTGCGCCGGGTCAGTGAGCGCCTGCCAGACCTTTTCCGGGGAGTGGCGCAGTTCTCTGACGAGAATGAGCGTCCACTTCTCTCCGTCCTTTCGTACCTGCGCCCCGCTGGCCGGACCCGGTGCGTACCGCTCGCGAGCGGTCATCTTCTTCACTTTGTCTTCCTGCGTGCCAGCTGGGTGATCTGAATGAGGTTGCCGCAGGTGTCCTTCAGCATCGCAATGGTGGAGGCGGTCACGTCGGTGGGCGGCATCGTGAACTCGGCGCCCCGAGCCTTGATCCGCTCGTAGTCGCCCTTGACGTCGTCGGTGTAGAACATGGCCCCGGGCTGGCCCTGTTGAAACATCGCCTGCTGATACGCTTTGGCCGCGGGGTTGTTGTTCAGCGCCAACTGCAGCTCAGTGCCGTCCGGCTCCTCGGGCGAGGCCACGGTCAGCCAGCGAAATGGGCCCTGACTGAAATCGGCCTTCTTGGCAAAGCCCAGTACCTGCGTATAGAAGCGCAGGGCCTTGTCCTGGTCGTCCACGTATACGCTGGTCAGTTTGATTCTCATTTCGTTTCTCCTTTGTCACGTTAGCGGTTTGGGCCGCGTCGTCTTCTCCTGGTCTTCCTTTTCGCTGGTGTTGATTGATCCATGCGGTCGAGGTGGCGTTCGAGCGCATCCACGTGAGCAGACCAGAACCGGCGGAACGGAGCCAGCCAGGCAGCGACCTCCTGAAGTGGTTCAGGTTTCAGCCGGTAGAGACGGCGCTGTGCGTCCACTGTGGATTCCACGAAACCGGCCTCGCGCAGCACTCGCAGGTGCTTTGACACGGTCGGCTGCGGCATACGAAGCTGACGCTCGATCTCTCCAACCGACTGTTGGGACGAGACGAGGAGGCTCAAGATCGCGCGGCGGTTCGGCTCCGCAATGATTGCGAACACAGATTCCACGGTCTTAATATACTCACTAGAGCATATGCCTGTCAAGGTATATAATGGAACTGGGGGGGGCCCTCGGGACGTGCCTTCTTGCGCCCGCGGCCATGGCGCTCGCAGCTTAAGGGCAGTCCGTTAGGCGCGCCAACCATCTCTGGTGACGCACAGACCCTGAACAGATGCGTCGTCATCTAATCCTTGTCCTCATCGGCGGCGCTTCGCTCAGTGCGCAGTCAATCACAGTTGCGCCATCAACGCTCGTGACCACTGCGTCGGCCGAGCATCCGATCGTTGAGCCGCATCTGGCCGTCGATCCGATGCACCCTGACCGCCTCCTTGCCGCGGCCTTCGCCAGAGCCAATCCCCGCTTGAAGTTCCCCGAGGGCCAGGACAATCAGAGCTGCGCGGCGTTTCTTTCGCTCGATTCAGGCGCGAGTTGGACGCGCCATGACTTCAACGTCAGCTGGTGTGCAGACCCCTGGGTCGCGATGACTCCCGACGGGCAGGCGCTTGTGACGATGACAGCCAAGCACGCAACACTCGCACAGCAGGGTTCAAGTGGGCTCGTCGCGTTTCACTCGATCGATAACGGACGGACCTGGGATAGCCTGCCCATTGGCCTTGGGCGGAACCATGATCACCCGACGATGGCGGTCGATCTCTCCCCCGGTCCGCACCGCGGATGGATCTATCTGTCATCGCATCGTGGTCGGAACGCCGACGATGGTCGTTACCGGTACGGCGTGTACATCGCCCGGTCTCGCAATGGCGGTAAGAGCTTCGACGACCCCGTGTACGTGATTCCCAATAACCTACACAATCTCGCCGAGATGCCTGTTGTGCTCACCGACGGCACGCTCTTCGAATCGTTTGTCGATGCTACGTACACTCCTGATAGCGGCGGCACGCAAGCTCGCGAAGTGCTGTTCGATCGACGTCGAGCGTGGGTCACACGGTCCTCGGACGGCGGCTTCACCTTTTCGGCGCCGTTCTTCGTCACGGATGCGTGCGGGCCACCACCCGGCTACAGGCTTTCCGCCTTTGCGGCCGACGTGTCGCGCGGCCCGTACGACGGACGTCTCTACTTTGCATGCCAGGCGGCTGGCGGCGGTCCGATTGTGGTCACGCACTCGCGCGATCGCGGTGAGACGTGGTCGCCGGTGACGCCCATGCAGGCGACCGCGCGCGACACCATCGGCTATCGGATCCCGGGTCTTGCAGTAAACGATCGGGGTGCGGTGTTGGTCGCCTGGGTGGGGCCTTCCGGAAGCTCGGACTACCATTGCGGGAACCTCTATGCGTCCGTATCCACGAACGGCGGGACCACGTTTTCCAGCGGAGTTCTCGTTGCGTCCTGTGCCGGCGGTGGAGAGTACTTCGGCATCACAGCCGTTCCGGGCGGTCGCTTTCGCGTTCTTTGGCCAGAAACGCGCGATGGCGTACACCAGCTTCGCACGGCGGCCTTGGACGTTACACCTTGAGCGTCAATTAACTTTCGCCCGAAGCTCGCGGCGAGCCTCGGAGGCGTGGCGCTTGACCCACGCTCCGTCAGTCCCTTACCGTTGTGTCACACAGGAGAGGTTGCCTTGATCTTCACACGCTGCGCCGCGTCGCAGAGCATGCGCATCTCCCGGGCCTGTGCGGCCTCGGAGGGAGCGTGGTAGTGGAGTAGTGTAGTCCCGCTTCTCGTCCCGAGCCGATACCAGGCCCCGAGGCATTCGCCTTCGGGGCCTTTGGTTTTTTCCTGTGCCTGAGGTGTGCCATGACCCGTACTCTCTACGTGACGACCACCATTCCCTATGTGAACGCCCCGCCTCACGTGGGGTTCGCGCTAGAGCTCGTTCAGGCTGATGCGATCGCTCGCTATCACCGGCTGCTTGGCGAAACGGTGCGGCTGCAGACGGGGACTGACGAGAACGCTTTCAAGAACGTCTTGAGCGCCAAAGCTCGCGGGGTGTCCGTGGAGACCCTCGTCGAGGAGAACGCCACGCGCTTCCAGGCTTTGTGTAGGGAACTGAACATCTCACACGACGCGTTTCTGCGCACCACCGATCCACCGCACCGGCATGCCGTCGGCGAGTTCTTCGCGCGACTCCGCCCCGGCGATGTGTATCGCGCTCCGTATCGCGGGCTCTACTGTCCTGGCTGCGAAGATTTCTATCTCGAGCGCGACCTCGATGGGCACCACTGTCCGGAACACCACACGCCGGTCGTCACTGTCGAGGAGTGTAACTATTTCTTCCGCCTGTCCGCCTACGCCCCACGTGTTCGGCACCTCATCTCCTCTCGCCGGCTTCACGTTGTCCCAGAGGCTCGAGAGATCGAAGTGCTGCGGTTCCTGGACCGCGGCCTCGTTGACATCTCCATTTCACGCGATGCGGCCCGCTCGGCGGGATGGGGCATCCCGTTCCCCGGTGACCCCTCCCAAGTCGTCTATGTTTGGATCGACGCTCTCGTGAACTACCTGTCGGGCCTGGGTTTCCCGGGCGGGGAGCAGGTGCCGCGCTTCTGGAACGACAACACAGACTCGACCAAGCTCCACCTGATCGGCAAGAACGTATGGAAGTTCCACGCTATCTACTGGCCCGCGCTGCTCCTATCCGCCGGGCTGCCCGTTCCTGATCGGATTGTGGTGCACGGCTTCCTTACCCACGAGGGAGCGAAGATCAGCAAGTCGAGCGGGGTCGCGCCCGATCCCGTCCCGTACATTCACCGTTTCGGCGCGGATGCCGTGCGCCACTTCTTGCTCCGCCACACCCACCCCTTCCAGGACGCCGACTTCTCGTTGGCGCGGCTCGAGGCGGCGTATGAGGCGGACCTGGCCAATGGACTCGGAAACCTGGTCTCCCGCCTCACCGCGCTTTGCGAAACCGTCGAGCTGTCCGGGACCGGTGCTGCCCAATCTCCCCCCGCGCCCCCTGACTATCACGAGCACTGGCGCGCGTACCGATACGATCTGGCGATCGCGTCGTTGTGGAATGAGGTATCACGGATCAACGCGGAGATCAGCGAAGCGCGGCCGTGGGAACAATTGAGCGCGGGGCAAGTGTGTGCGGCGCGTGAGCGGTTGATTGGGTGGGTGAACCGACTGGCGGCCGTGGGCCATTGGCTTCAGCCGTTTCTCCCGGTGACCGGCGCGACGATCAGGGAGGCATTGTCTCGTCCGCTCATCCGCAGGTGTGGGCCGCTGTTTCCGCGCCGCGACCGCTAGGGAGCATCAATCGATCCTGAGAGCGATCATCGGATCGACCGTCGCGGCATGGCACGATCGTCGCCGCGGTGGCCGCGGGCGGCGCGCACCTCACGGTCGTTCTGGTAGCGAGTCACAATGGAAGGTGTACACTTGACGGTCAATTGGAGCAAGCAGTTCGGCTAGGGGCCGTCATGAGAACGTTCCTGAACCTTGCGTTCTGCGTCGTGGTGGCATTCGGCAGTCTGGGTGCCCAGGCGTCGTCTTGGCAACCATCGCCAGGACATAGGCAAATGCCGATATGGCCGGGGGCAGTCCCTGATGCGCGGCCGGGGCCGGATAGCGAATCGATAGCGACGGCGCCACAGTTAGTCGCCGGCAAACCATGGGTTTACGTGCGCAACGTTGCGCGACCCACGCTGACGGTCTATTCGCCAAACGGGAAAAACACCGGCGCTGCGATCGTCGTGTTCCCCGGCGGCGGTTATCAGATTCTCGCGATCGATCTCGAAGGCACCGAAGTCTGCGACTGGCTGACGTCCCAGGGGATCACGTGTGTGCTGTTGAAGTACCGCGTGCCGCGTTCCGGGCCGTCGTGGGATCCCGGCTGCAAGTGCAACATCAATCCGAAACCACAGACGGCGTTGGAAGATGCGCAGCGGGCGGTAGGACTCGTCCGCTTTCACGCCGCCGACTGGCATGTCGATCCGCACAAGATTGGAGTTCTCGGGTTTTCCGCGGGCGGGCATCTCGTGGCAGCGATCAGCACGCATTTTCAGCCGCGGCTGTACCCCGCCGTGGATGCCGCCGATAGGGAAAGCTGCCGTCCGGATTTCGCGGTGGCTCTGTATCCAGGACATCTCTGGATCCCCGAAAGGGGTCAATTCGGGTTCAATCCGGACATTCACGTCACGCGCAACACGCCGCCCACGTTTTTGCTCCAGGCCGAAACGGACAGCGTCGACAACGTCAACCAGTCGCTCGTGTACTACATCGCGCTGAAGGACGCCGGCGTTCCTACGGAGATGCATCTGTATGCCGACGGCGGACACGCCTTTGGGCTGCGGCGCACCAAGGATCCCATCACCGAATGGCCTCAGCTCGTCGAGAAGTGGCTGAGGACGATCGGAATGATTTCGCAGTGAGATCGGACTCGTGAGCAAGCGTCGCAAAGTCATCGTCCACATCGCGACCAGCGCGGACGGCTATATCGCGCGTTCCGACGGCGATCTCGAATGGCTGACGTCCCGCCCGGCACCAAAAGGCTTCTACGGCATGAACGCCTTCATGAGATCGGTTGACACGAAGGTGCTTGGCCGGAAGACCTACGACGTGAGTCTGCGAATGGGGGCGAAGTTCGACACACACAGTCGGAGCATCGTTTTTTCCCGTCATCCGCCGCCCGCTGACGCCCCGCCAGGCGTGGAGTTCGTGAACGAGGCGATCGGCCCGTTCGTGAGCCGTCTTCGAGAGCAGCCTGGCAAGGATATCTGGTTGATGGGCGGTGGCGAGATCATCGCCTCGTTTCTAGACGCGCTGGCGATCGACGAGTTCGTCATCAGTGTGGTCCCCGTTTTCATTGGGGACGGCATCCCATTGATAGCGCGGCGTCATCGTGACGTGCCCTTGGATTTGGACTCCATTGATCGCTTCGAGGATGGTGTGGTTCAACTGCATTACCGCGTTCAGAAGCAACCTTGAGCAAGACGGGATCAATGCTGTATGCGTGGGAACGCCGTGGCGACTGAGCGACTCGAGCAGCCAGACGCGCGCCAGCATCATCTCATCGAGGCGCTCCAGATTTGGACGTACGCCATTCCGGGTGTGCGAAATGCCTCGCTTCCTCCGTTCACGGGACGCCCCAATCCACTGGTGATCGGTGATTCCGTGGTAGCGTCGGTGTGCTCTCCCGGCGCCATCTGTGTTCTCGACAAAAACTCAGGGCGGCTGCAATGGTCACACAAGCTGGATGCCTTTGGCGGATCGTGTGTGATCCATGCCGACGGCAAGATCTACGCAAAATCGAGTCGGACGCTGTACTGCCTCGATGCGACGTCCGGTCATCAGGACTGGACGTTTTCCCCTTCTCTCACAAGTCGTGAGAGCATCTATTCCTCCGCAACATTCCATCGTGGTCGAGTGTTGATCGGTGATCGAGCCGGGATGTTTCATTGCCTCGATGCTCTTTCCGGCGAGCGAATGTGGGCTCACAAGATCTCTACGGGCCGGAACAATCAGGTGAATTCAACGGCCGCCATACACGACGAGATGGCCGTGATCGGCTGCAACGATGCCCTGGTTGCGGCGTACGATGTCCTGACCGGTGTCGCGGTGTGGAAACAGTCGATCGATGGACCATGCACGACGGAGATACTGACGCACGCTGGCAAGGTCTTCGCCACAACCAGGGGATCGGTCTACACGCTTGACGCAGCGACGGGCGAAATCCTGTTCCGCAAGCGCTGGCAGCACAGGGAAGTTCGTTCCATGACGATGTGCCGCGATGCCGTGGTAGCCGTGCTCCGACCCGAGGCGACCGGCAGCAGTCGCACCTGGAACCAAGCTCACACTGAGCCACTACAGATGGTCGCGTTCAGCGGCGATTCAGAGCTCTTCCATGAAGAAACGGCCGAGTTCATCGTCGGCATTCGCTTCGATGGCGATTCCGGTCTAATCTATGAGTCGCGACTCGACGGCCTGGGGATCGTCGATCCGTCCACCGGCGAGCGGCTGCACAATATCCACTCAGAAGTAGAGCCGGTCGGTTATGGTCTTGTGGATGTGGACGCCGGTGGTATCTACGCCATGGATGGCAGCAGTGTCTACCGCTTGCGACGTCCGCTGAACGAACCCTGATCGCCCGACACCGCGCCGGCTCAGGCGCAGGAGGGGGGCGGCGATGCAGGACACGCAGGATCTGGCATACGCGCGCTGGCGCAGGGCGCCGGAGCCGTTTTGGGCGGAAGCCGCCGAAGCCGTCTCCTGGTACCGACGCTGGAATCAGGTTCTCGACGCCTCGCGAGCGCCTTACTACAGGTGGTTCTCGGGCGGCCTCGTCAACACCTGCTACAACGCCCTCGACCGCCACGTGGCCGCCGGCCGCGCCGACCAGCCGGCGCTGATCTACGACAGCCCCGTTACCCAAACGATCCGGTGCTTCACTTATCGCGAGCTGCTGGATCAGGTCTCCCGCTTCGCGGGCGTCCTGGTCCGACAAGGCGTCGGCAGGGGTGACCGCGTCATCATCTACATGCCCATGGTCCCGGAGGCGGCCGTCGCGATGCTGGCGTGCGCCCGGATCGGCGCCATCCACTCGGTCGTGTTCGGGGGCTTCGCGTCCCACGAGCTGGCGGCCCGCATCAGCCACGCCGAGCCGAAGGTGATCGTCTCCGCTTCGTGCGGCATCGAGCCGAACCGGAACGTGCCCTACAAGCCGCTGCTCGACAAGGCGATCGACCTCGCCTCCGCGAAGCCGAGCCGCTGCATCATTCTCCAGCGCCCGCAAGAGCGAGCCTCGATGATTTCGGGCCGCGACCTCGACTGGTCCGAGCTCATGGCGGGAGCGCAGCCCGCGGAGTGCGTGCCGGTCGCTGCGACCGATCCCCTCTACATCCTCTACACGTCGGGGACGACCGGCATGCCGAAGGGGGTGGTTCGCGACAACGGCGGGCACCTGGTCGCGCTCACCTGGAGCATGAAGAACATCTACGGAGTCGAGTCCGGCGAAGTCTACTGGGCCGCCTCGGACCTGGGCTGGGCCGTGGGCCACTCCTACATCGTCTACGGCCCGCTGTTCAACGGCAATACCACGATCCTCTATGAGGGCAAGCCGGTCGGCACGCCCGATCCCGGCGCCTTCTGGCGCGTGATCTCCCAGCACCGGGTGAGCGTATTCTTCACCGCGCCCACGGCGATCCGCGCCATCAAGCGCGACGATCCCACCGGGGAGTATGTGCGCCGCTACGATCTGAGCGCGTTCCGCACGTTCTTCCTCGCCGGCGAGCGCTGCGATCCCGACACGCTCCATTGGGCGGAGCAGCAGCTCGGCGTCCCCGTGATCGACCACTGGTGGCAGACCGAAACCGGGTGGCCGATCGGGGCAAACTGCCTCGGCCTCGGGGTGATCCCGGTGAAGCCGGGCTCGTGCGCGCGGGCGGTCCCCGGGTACGACGTGCGCGTGCTGGGACCGGACGGTGGGGAAGTCCCCGCGGGTCAGACCGGGAGCATCGTCATCAAGCTGCCCCTGCCGCCCGGATGCCTCCCCACTCTATGGAACAATGACGCGGGCTTCGTCCAGTCCTATCTCAGCGCCTATCCCGGCTACTACCTCACCGCCGACGCCGGCTACAAAGACGCCGACGGCTATCTGTGGGTGATGGGCCGGACCGACGACATCATCAACGTGGCCGGCCACCGGCTCTCGACCGGCGCGATGGAGGAAGTCCTGGCGTCTCATCCCGACGTGGCCGAATGCGCCGTGGTGGGAGTAGCGGACGAGCTCAAGGGAGAGGTCCCACTGGGATTCGTCGTACTGAAGGCAGGCGTCCGACGGGCTCCCGACGCCGTGGTCCGAGAGGTCGTCGAGATGGTCCGCGAGCGGATTGGCCCGGTGGCGAGCTTCAAGACCGCCACCGTCGTCCAACGGCTGCCCAAGACGCGCTCCGGCAAGATCCTGCGCGGCACCATCAAAAAGATCGCGGACGGGATCGAGTATCGCGTGCCGCCCACGATCGATGATCCGGCGATTCTCGACGAGATCACGGCGACGCTCTCGGGGCTCGGGTTTCCCCACGGCTGACATGCGCCGGGTGATCGCGTTCGACGTCCGTTTGTGGCCCCTGCTCCTGGCGCCTGCGCTCCTCTCCTCGCAAGCCTCCCCGCCCTGCAGCGCCTGGTGCCTTTCCCAGCGTGCCCGCGAGGCGCTGGCGGCGGGCCGCTACCGCGACTACCTCAACTACGCCCGGCAGATCGCTGCGCGGGCGTCCGACCACCCCGGCGTGATCTACGCCGTCGCACGCGGGTATGCGCTCGTAGGCCAGCCCGCCGCCGCCCTTCGTTGGCTCGGTCGCCTCGCGGATCTCGGTGCGACACGGGACCTTGATTCCGATTCCGCCTTTGCGGGGCTCGAGGCCTCCCCCGAGTCCCGCGTTGTGCGCGCTCGCCTGCAGGGCAACCGGGTCCCAATTGTTCGCGGCGCGCTCGCGTTCTCTCTCCCGGACCCCGATCTCCTCCCCGAGGCTCTCGCCCACGATCCGATTACGGGCGGTTGGCTCGTCGGCAGCCTCGCGAAGCGGAAGATCATCCGCCTTGCCGAGAACCGGCCGTCTTCCGATTTCATCTCCAACGGTGACCTCCTCCGCGTGGTCGGCATGCACGTCGATTCCGCACGCGCGCTTCTGTGGTTCGCCACCTGGGCCCCGCGCGCTGCGGGCCCGACACCGTCTAACGAGCCCCCCAGCCAGACCCGGCTCTTCAAGTGCGACTTGCGGACCGGCCACGTCTTGCGGACCTATGTCCCTTCTGACTTGGGACGAGGTCATCTGTTCAATGACTTGGCGATAGCCCGGACCGGGGACGTGTTCATCACGGACACCGAGCAGGGGTCGGTGTATCGCGTCCGCTCAGGCCCCGATACCCTTGAGCTCTTCCTCCCCGCGGACCCGGAGCGATTCTCCGACGCGAATGGCATCACATTGTCCGCCGACGAGCGTGTCCTCTATGTTGCTTTCGTCGAGGGGTTAGCGCGCATCGACCTCCGCACCCGGGCGATCATGCGTCTGCCGCTGCGTGCAGCCGGGAGCGCCGCCTCTATCGACGGCCTTTATTGGTATCGTGGCAACCTCATCGGGGTGCAGCACCTCCCCGGCCTCGAGCAGGTCACGCGTTACGACCTTGCGCAGGACGGTCGCTCGATTCACCACATCGAGGTCCTCGAACGTGCGGACAGTCTACTCCATCTGCCGACCACAGGCGCTATAGTCGGCAACCACTTCTACTACATTGCGAACAGCCAGTTCGACCGGCTCGGCGACGATAACCGCCTGGCTCCGGTTGGCCGCTCGCCGGCGCCTCTATCGACGGTGCGCGTGCTCGATCTGACGGAGCATTAGGAGATGGAGGGCCGCCGCATCCTCGGCTGCCTCAAGGGCATCGCGACCGGTGACGCCATCGGCAAGCAAACAGAGACGCTGTCGCGTGAGGACGTGCTCCATTGGTATCCCCACGGCATCCGAGGTTTCGAAGGCACTCCCGGGTCGGTCATCCCCCGATACGTCGGGAACGCGAAGCGCGAATGGCGCATCGGTGAAACCACGGACGACACGGAACGGACCGTCGCCGTCGCGCGCGCCATCCTCACCGATCGGACCGTTTCGCACGAGAGCGTCGGTCGTGAGCTGCTCCGATGCACGAAGTGTGTACATCCGGGTCTCAAGTCCCTCTGGGAATTTCACCAGGCCGCCGATCCCGCGCGGATGGCGAGGAACCATGACGGCTGTGGGGCCGCAATCCGTGTGGCGCCGGTGGGCATCTTCTATACCTCCCACCGTGCGGAGCAACTCCTGAACGGCGCTCGTGAAGCGTCGGTTTCGACTCATGGCGGCTCACTAGCCATCGCGGGCGCGGCTGCCGTTGCCGCCGCGGTCTCGGCGGCGATTGACGAGGCTTCTCCGGACGAGGTGCTGGAGAGTGCCGAATGTGCTGCGGCCGAGGCCGAGCGTCGGTGGCCCGCTGCCGCCGCTCCCGTCTTTGCGGACGCGGTCCGCACCGTGCATCACACTCTGCGGCGCCTGTCCGCACTTCGCGCCGCGGAGATCGCCACGGTTTGCTTTCCGAATCAGCCATTGACGATCGTACCGTTGGCGCTGGGGCTTGGCACGCTCATGCAATCGGCGGCGGAAGCGATCCTCCTGGCCGCGAACATCGGTGGAGACAGTGATTCCGTAGCCTCGATTGCCGGGGCGATCCTCGGGGCCATGTACCCGACGACGGTCGATTCCGACTGGTACAGGGTTGTGGAGGCGGTGAACCAGCACAATCTGGTGGCACTCGCCAACGACCTCGCTCAGTTGCGACACTGATGTGTATGGCCCCGAACGACATGCTCTCCCGCTTTACTGTTGTCCTGCTCGACATGAACGGAACGTTCATGTTCGGTGGAGATCGCTTTGGTCCGGAGCAAGACTTCGCAGCCACCTACCGCGCCCTGGGCGGCCGCCAACTCCCTGCCCGGGTCGTGCAGGACGGCGTGCTCGCGTGTTTCGAGACCCTCGGCGTCATCTACGACGATTCCACACGCTGCGACGCCTTTCCAGCCGTGTTGGAGACGCTCCGCGACCTCCCCACGACGCGCAACCTGCCCGAGAACGAGCTGCAGCTTCTTGAACACGTCATCGCCGACCATGAACTCGGCACCGTCCCCGACACGTACGCTCGGGCACTCAAACGCCTAGCCGCCACTCACCGTCTCGGCGTGATCGCCAACATCATTTCTCGCAAGGAACCGTGGCTCAGCGAATTCGCGCGGGCCGGCGTGCTGGATCTTTTCGCGACCACCGTGTTTTCGTCTGATAGCCGCAGTGTCAAACCGTCACGCAAACTCTTCGAAAATGCGCTCAGCGTCATCCAGGTGCCCAGGTCTGAGGTCGTCTTTGTCGGTGATAGCCTGCGTTGCGACATCGGCGGTGCGGCGGGGGCGGGGTTGGCGAGCATCTGGATCGACCGCGCGGGCCGCGGCCGAGGAGCGAGGGATCCCGAGCCGACACTCGTCATCGGGAACCTGCTCGAACTAATCGAGTCCTAGGTGGCGCCGGACGGCTCCTGTTCTTGAAGGACGTGGCGGCGCAACTCCGCGGCTTCGGCCCAGTTGGCTTGCTGGCGCTGTTC
>Ga0137382_10000927_pt1 | contig 12429 bp, 10 predicted proteins | sample SagtaG_15_FD_104816 | JGI IMG/M metagenome (GOLD analysis project Ga0137382, IMG submission 104816) | Vadose zone soil microbial communities from Sagehorn Ranch, Mendocino, California, USA - Sage2_R_20_16 metaG | ecosystem: Environmental > Terrestrial > Soil > Vadose zone | place: USA... | reverse complement strand
GTATTCACAAACCTGCTTCTCGCTGGAACGCTGGCAGGAGCCGCTGGACCCTTGTGGGCGCAGGAGGGTCCACCGCCGCCCCCAGGCGGAGCCGTTGTGGTGCACGGAGGAGAGCCCGGCGTATTCATGCAGATGGGCGAGGGCATTGAACTGCTGGGATTTGAAGGATTGCACGGCGGCCAAGTAGTGACCGGCGCGCCGTTCAGCGCGGTAGCCGTTCAGGAAACGAAACAGACTCTTGCGGACGGGAATCACATTTCTCGAAAGTCGCAGGTGAACCTTTTCCGCGACAGCCAGGGACGATTTCGCAAGGAGGTGACGCTGTCGGGATTTGGTCCGCTGGCGGCTTCCGGACAGACGAAATCGTTCGTGGTAATCAACGATCCGGTCGCGAACGAAAGCTTCGTACTGCACCCGGAAACCAAAGCTGCGGAGAAAATGGGCCGTCCATTTCGCGGGATGAAGGGACCGACGAAGGGCGCCATCAAGGAAAAAATGGCGGCTCGCGAGCAGGAGGAAATCGCCTCCGGCAATCTTAAAAAAGAAGATCTCGGCACGCAGACGATTGCGGGAGTCAGCGCGCAAGGAACGCGCTTGACGCGCACTATTCCCGCGGGACAAATCGGAAATGAAAAGGTGATCATCATCGTGCGCGAGACGTGGTTCTCCAACGATTTGCAGATGGTGGTCATGAGCAAGCGGACCAATCCGTGGAGCGGCGAATCGACTTACACGTTGACGAACATTCAGCGGACGGAGCCGGCTGCTTCGCTCTTTGCCGTGCCATCGGACTACACGGTAACGGCCGGCAAAAACAGAATGTTCATTCAGAAGTTCAAAGGCGGGCCCGGCGCACCTCCCCCGCCTCCCGCGGACAACTGAAGAAACGATCTTCTCTCCTGAAGACGGAGCGCCCTTTTCGCAGCTACCCCCATCGCTGCGGGAAGGGCGTAGCCGTTTCTGGAAGCCATGAAGTAAGTTGGAACCACACCCCAGGGGGGCTCGGAAGGGTGGCAAGGAAAGGACTTGCCGGAATGCGTTTTCGGAAGTGTGGCAGGGATAGGACTTAGCGAGATAGCGGGATAGGGGAACGGGGCGCAAGATGACTGAAGGCGTTAGAAGGACCGTGCGAGGGACGGGCATGGGAGGAAGGGCACTCTCGCTACGGCGGGCGGACTGAGGGAGTTTGCCGTATCAACGAAGCCATCGTACCATATTGGTAACGTAAGTCAAGGATTACCTTAAGTGGTTTGTTTAGTTGGGCATAGGGGCGTGTCTATTTGGGTTGGCACCGGGAAATGCGTTAGAGCACAGCAATCTTGGCGCAAAGAAGCTGAGACCGTGTCGGAGGGGAAGGACCTATGCGGCCGACAGACACTTTAGCTTCCAGAGAACGTTATTCTTGCTCCTCTAGCGCTTGGGGCCATTCGCTCCACGATTTTCCTAAGACGCTCTGTACAGGGCTGCGGCCCCCTGGCATGTTGTCGAAGGTAGCCCGCTGGCAATGGCCATAGACGCGGCCTTGTTGAAGTCCGCCTCACAGCCCCTCGACGCCAGCTCCGATTTAAGATGACTCAGTTGGTCTGCTCTCAAACGTTTACCAATGTTGCTGGCTTGTTTTCTTTCCAGGCCAACAACTCCTCCCTTAAGGCTAAGACTCATCGTTTCGAGATTCTGGAGGTTCTTACAGAAAGTCCGCACCACAGCGCGGGCACTTGCCGTGTACGTTCTCGTGAGGCGTTTTGCAGGATGGGCAGATCATTCGTCACTCAGTTACCGCCAACGCCGTCATCTAATCGGCCGACGAAGAGCGCGGGTCTAAAAGACCCGCCATTACAAGTGCTTGAAGAGATGGGCGATTTTCTTGCCGGCTTCTTCGGTGTAATAGACGGTGACGTGCTCGCCCTTCTTGGCCCCAATGGCGGAATAGCGGCCAACGGCTTTGCCGGTGTCCACGGTGGCATGCCCGGAAACTTCGAAGGCCTCCTTGGTACCATCCGCGGTCTTCACTGCGACGACTTTCGTACCCTCGCCGACGTCTTCGACGGTGCCTTCGGTGGTGTGGACCGTTTTGTCGCCGAACCACTCAACGGAATGGGCGGTCTTTTCCGCTCCTTCGCCAGTGGCGCGAACGATGACGTGCCCGCCTTCCTTGCCGACAAGGTCGGCGCCCTTAGCGCCATCCTTTAGGCCGGTGACCGTGGTTTTCTCGGTGAACTTAGCCGTTTCCACCGTACCGTCGGCTGTCTTCACGGCAATCGTTTTTGCTCCGGCATCGACTTTTTCGACGGTGCCGGTGATGACGTGTGTGGGATTCTGTGCACGCGCCACGGCCATGGCGAGGCACGCGACGAGGAGCACGAGGACAACCCGAAACCGGGCTTGAAACAAACGGGATTGCATAGATTCTCCTTGGGAGTGCGGGCTGGGAGTAGCACCTTACCAGTATAGAGAGTTGTGGAGTTTGAATCCAGGATGGCGCTAGGGGCACAAAAAAGGAGGAACTAAAGGCAGAGACGCCCGGACGCGGCCGAGTAAACGCCGAACGCAGAGAAGAGATAAGGTGGAGAGAGTTCATGGGCGAACAGCGCCAAGTTATGCCGGGAGGGGGACGGTGTGTTAGTGTAAATTTCCCAAAATTGCGTGCGAGGAACTGATGCCGAAACCGAGAGTGTTTGCGACCCACAGCTTGTTTGACGCCGCGCGGAAAATCCTGAATGAGAGCTGTGAGATGGAATACTGGGCCAAGCCGGAACGTCCACCGCGGGAAGAAGTTTTGCGGCGAGTGAAAGACAAAGATGGGCTGGTTTGCCTGTTGACGGAGAAGGTGAACGAGGAATTGTTGAAGGCGGCGCCGAAACTGCGCATCGCCGCGAATGTGGCGGTGGGGTTTGACAACATTGACGTAGCAGCGTGCACGAAGCGAGGCGTAGCGGCGACGAACACGCCTGGCGTACTGGATGAAACGACCGCGGATTTCGCGTGGACGCTGATGATGGCAGTGGCGCGGCGGCTGGGCGAAGCTGAGGCGCTAGCGCGCTCAGGAAATTGGAAAAACTGGGACTTGGATCAGCTGGTGGGGACGGACGTGTGGGGGAAGACTCTGGGGATCGTGGGATTCGGGCGGATTGGGCGGGCAGTGGCGCGGCGCGCGAGCGGCTTCCAGATGAAAGTGATTTACACGGATGCGGTGCGGGCTCCAGAAGCGGCGGAGGGAGAGTTGAAAGCGGAGTTCCGCGAAATGAATGCGCTGCTCGGTGAGGCTGACTTTATCAGCGTGCACGTGCCGCTGCTGCCGGAGACGCAGGGATTGTTTAATGCGCCGAAATTCCAGCGGATGAAGCCGACGGCATTTTTGATCAACACGTCGCGCGGGCCGGTGGTAGACGAGGCCGCGCTGGTGGCGGCGCTGGAGGGCGGAAAGATTGCGGGCGCGGGGCTGGATGTTTATGAGAACGAGCCGTTTGTTCATCCCGGGCTGAAACGCGCGAATGTGGTGCTGGCGCCGCACGTTGCGTCGGCGTCATTGGAGACGCGGACAAAAATGGCATGTATAGCGGCGGAAAACGTGGTCGCGCTGTTCGCGGGGAAGCGGCCACCGAACATTTTGAATCCGGAAGTGCTGAAGACATCGTAACGAATCTCCAGGCAAACCTCTGATGCCGCAATTAAAGCAATTGGCCCGGCAAATTTTCCACGAAACCCTGGCGGCCATCGACATTCCCGCAGCGCTGCAGCGAAAGCTGCAGCGCAAGGGAACGGTGCTGCTCTGCGGAGGAACGAAAGTCGATTTGCGACATTTCGAGAAACTGCGCGTGGTGGCGATCGGGAAAGCAGCGCATGCGATGGTGGAGGGGCTGACGCTAGTGCTGGCGCCATTCTTAAGAATTGAAGGCGTAGTTTCCGCGCCCACGGCGGCGCGAAGGCCATTGGCGGGAATGAAGTATTTCGTGTCGGGTCATCCCGTACCGAACGCCGACAGTTGGAGGGCGGCCGAGGCAATACTGGCGTTGCTGAAAAGGTGCGACGAGAAGACGCTAGTGTTCTTTCTTCTGTCGGGAGGCGGATCGGCTCTAGTGGAGTTGCCGCTGGACGCGTCGCAGACATTGGAGGATGTCCAGCAGGTGAACAGGGCGCTGGTGACCTGTGGTGCGCCGATCGAAGCAATCAACACGGTCCGAAAACATATTTCGGCGATAAAAGGCGGCCGGCTCGCGGCTGCAGCCTGTAACGCGACGAAGGTCACGCTGGGCGTGAGTGACGTTCCAGCGGGAAAGGAATCGGCGCTGGCATCTGGGCCGACGCTTCCCGACGCGACCACGGTTGTGGACGCAAAGCGCATCATCGCCGAATATTCCCTGTACGACAAGTTCCCGCCCGCGCTGCGGCGCTGGCTTGACGAAGGGAAAATGCCGGAGACGCCCAAAGCAGATGCCGTCGCATTTCAAAACTCACATTTCTTTCTACTGTTGGGAATGGATGATTTGTTTCATCCAGCGCATCACGCGGCGGAAGCGAAAGGATTCGTCGCCTGTTGCGACAACACGAGTGATGACTGGCCGGTGGAGGAAGCCGCGGCGTTCCTGCTGGAACAGCTGGAAGCATTGCGGAAAACACACGCGGGGCAGCGGGTTGCGCTGATCGCAGATGGCGAGGTGAGTTCGCCGGTCAAGGGCGATGGAGTCGGAGGAAGAAATTCGGCGTTTGTGCTGGCGTGCGTGGAGAGAATTGCAGGAAAGAAGATTGCAGTCCTCAGCGTCGGCACCGACGGAATTGATGGAAACAGTCCCGCGGCGGGGGCGGTAGCGGATGGGGAGACGTTGGCGCGGGCGCAGGCGGTGGGACTCGATCCGGGCGATGCGTTCCGGCGGAGCGACGCGTTCACGTTTTTTTCGGCGCTGGATGATGCAATTGTTACCGGGCCGATGGGAAACAATCTGCGCGATTTGCGGATATTGCTTGCGGAACCGTAAATGCGCCACTCGGAGAAAGATTTAGCACAGCGGTCAAAGAGAAGAGAGGGCGGACTGAAGTCCGCCCCTAGACAGGTAGGGACGCCAGCTACTGCTTCGGCGGCGCGAGGCGCTTCTCCATGGACTTGAGGCGCTCGCTCATTTCCTGAAGCAGATGCTCGAGCTTTTCGAGCCGTTGTTCGGTCGTGGGCTTGTCCCCGCTGGCATTTTCGGCGAATTCGTCGTCGGCATCTCCAGAGCCATAACTGGCGCTTGATCTTCCATCGGCGGGTTTCTTCAGACGCGCAATCTGTCCTTTGATCATGGGCGCCATTTCAATGCTGAGGTCGTCGCTCTTCAGCAGAGCCTCCAGCGCGGGAATGGCAGTGGCATCGCCACGTCCGCCGAGCGCATAGATGGCGGCCATGCGAACGGGAAAATGCGGCTCCGTGAGATAAGCAGCAATCTGCTTCGTGATGCCCTGGTTGTCCTTCTGCAGCCGCGCGAGACTGTTGATGGCCGCCCTGCGCGAATCGATGGGCTTGCCGGGGGCAGACCACTGCAACAGAAGCGGTATGGCTTTATCGTCTGCCAGCGAACCGAGGGCACGAAGAGCGGCGTTGCGGAGAAAGCCGTCCGGCGAATCGGCATTGACGGCAGCCTCGAGTGTTGCGAAGGCCGTGGGAATTTTAAGGCCGCCCAGCGCCTGCAACGCGGCGGCGCGCGCGCGATAGGAATCGTCCTGTCTGGCGACGGCATTAAGCTTGGCCACAATCGCTGCGTCGTCTTTGAAATTGCCCAGCGCGCTAACCACGCGATTGCGTACCCAGGGCTTATCGTCCGAATCCAGCGCGGTGAGGAGCAGCTTGGAGGCCAAAGCGCTACCCAACTGGCCGAGGGTGTCGGCAGCAGTGGCGCGAACTCCCCACGCTTTGTCATTGCGAAGCGCGTCGCCGAGCGCAGCGATGACTTCTTCGTCGTTCTTGATTTTGCCGAGCGCCACAACCGCGTCAGCGCGATCGGAGAGATCCACGGCGTTCTTCAACTGATAGAGCCACTCTTTCTTTTCTTTGTGAAATTCAGCGGATTTCAGAAGGTGGGCGCCCTTGTCGAAGAGAACCATCAGCGGAGCAGAGTTCGCGGGCAAGGGAAAAATCTGTTTTTCTTTCGAAATGGTGACGCTGTAGAGCTTGGGGCCTGACGCGGTGGTGATTTCCACTTCGACCGGGACGCGGAACAGGCCCACACGGCCTTCGACCGCTTGCGTTTGCTTGACGGTGAGCGCGACTTGATGTTTCTCGGCGTCGTAGGAATAGCTCAAGTCAAATTTTGGCGCGCCAGCGCCGTATAACCATTGGCTGAAGAACTGGTCCACGTTGGTGTGCGTCGCTTCTTCGATGGCTTTGGCGAGATCTGCGGTGACAACGTTCTTGCTGCGATTCAATTCGAGATAGTGTTTCAAGCTGCGGTAAAAGGCATCTTCGCCGAGCTGATGGCGGAGCATATAGAGAACCCATCCGCCCTTGCCGTAAGCGTTGCCGTCGAATTCGCTGGAATCGTCAAAGTCGTGGCGAACGATCGGTTTGTTCCAGAGGTTGCTGCTTGCGAACCACTCGCGAGCGTTATTCCAACGCTCGTAATCGGCTTGATCCTTGCCGAAGTGTGCGTGGCTCCAAACGGCTTCCAGGAACGTGGCGAAGCCCTCGTTGAGCCAGACGTCGCCCCAATCTTTGCAGGTGACGAGATCGCCGAACCACTGGTGGCCGAGTTCGTGAGAGATCAAGTCGTCCTCGCCGGTGAAGTATTCGGGAGCGAGCTTGGGATGAACGAGAGAAGCGCTGTTGTTGGTGGTGGCGCTGGAATTTTCCATGCCGCCGGCGACGAAATCATCGACCATGACCTGCGCATATTTTTCCCAGGGGTAGTCGACGCCAAGCTTTTTGCTGAACAGTTCCATCATGGCTGGAGTGCGACCATAGTTGATCGGGAGGCGGTCGCCGCGGCCCTTCGGTGCATAGTAGGTGACGGGGATGCCGCGCCAAGACTCTTTCACTTCGTCGAATTCACCGGCGACAACCGTGATCAGGTAAGTGGAGCTGGGGACCGACTCTTTCCAGTACCAGGTCTTCAAGGCCTTGCCGGCGTCGCTGACGCTGATGAGCTTGCCGTTCGAAATGGTAATCCAGGAGGCGGGAACGGTCAGGATGGTTTCCGTCGTCAGTCGGTCATTTGGATAATCGTAGGTCGGCAAGTAGTAATGCGTATCTTCTGATTCGCCCTGCGTCCAGATTTGGCTGGGACGGTCCGGATAATCCTTGTCCGGCAGGATGAAGTACATTCCCTTTGTCGGCTTGCCTTCGTACCGAATGGTGATTTCGAATTTGTCGCCAGCCTTGGCCTCAGCGGCGAGCGGGATGATCAATTTCTCAGCCGTGGCTTCAAATTTGGCGACGGCTTTGTTGACCGTCACTTTCTGGATGGTGAGCCCGGCCGAGTCGAAAACAATTTTTGCGGTTCCGTCGCGAAGAACGGAGAGTGAGTGCGTAACCTCGCCGAGAACTTTTTTCTGCTCGAGGTCGAAGCGCAGGGCAATCCTCGAGTGCTGCAAATCATATTCGCGGCTGCGCGCATACGGTTCATCGGCGAAGAGTTCTGGCGCGGCGAGGAAGCACGCCAACAGCACAGCGAACGGAAAAAACACCGCGCGTCCTTGAAGTTGCTTGGTGACGTGAAGAAACTTCCTGATCATTCAGCTTTGCTCCTGTGGATGGTGTGTCCTGCGCGCTCCAGGGCAGCGATGGCGGCCGCCAGAGTTTCGGAAGCGACGAGCAGGTAATCTGTATCAAACGTCGAGACGGCGAACAAACTAATTTTTGCCTCAGCGAGCGGCTTGGCCAGCGCGGCCAGGACGCCGACTTCGGACAAAACGAACGGCCCATGAACCTTCAAGACACGCCAGCCGGGCTGAGATTGAACGCCGATGGGAACGCGAGAAAGTTCGGTGACGACGGACAGTTCATCACCAGTGCGCGTAACGGAAAAGAACGGACCTTGCGTCGCCCAATCAGGAATGGGCGAACGCGCAGCGAGGCGGGAAATGGCGAAGCGATCAGGTAGCAGACCTAGCTCAAAATGACGGGTCTCGGCTGTCATTGAGGGCTAGAGCAGACTGCTGACGAAGTAATCGTAATCAGACGTCCCCACTTGTTCTTTTGCATGCGCGGCAGAGTTTCCCTGCAAAATAAATGGTGCTCATCAGAAGCTGTTCGACGGCAGCGCTCTAGGCTTCCGGCGGGGTATTCTTAAACAAGTTAGACGGGTGACCACCCGAATAGGTAACAGAGGCATCCACCCCCGGCTAAAGCGAGCCTCGTCTCCCGTGATAAACGCAGCAACTGCAGCAGAATCAGTCACATCCAGCGTTTGATAAACGTGGTCGGCCTAATGCAATCGCTTCAATTCTTCGTGGAGGCGTTCGATGGCCTGGGATAGGTCTTGGATCTCGGCAACTTCCGGACGGATGGTATGGCTTTTGAGGTCGGCGGTCAGCGCCACATAAAGCTGGGTCCCGCGCCTGATGCGTTCTGCAACAAGCAGCGGAATTACGGTTGCCGTGTCCCGCTTCTGAACCTGTCTCTCCTGCCACTCCTGAACAGCCCACGCTGTCTTGCGGATATAATCTACCGAGTCCCGGAATTCACGCAGCACATACGGATCAATGTCGCCCGATTTAATGCCGTGCTCAAGCTTCAACAATTCCCCTGTTGTTCGCCTCAACTGAAAGGTTAGTCCCCAGAACTCTTCGTTGGGCGGGAGGAGTTCAACAGCAATGTCCAAGGGAGTACCCCTCGAAGAGCGTCGAATCGCCGCTACTCGGGCCTTTGTCTTGTGATCAGAAATCAGATTCGTCAATTCCACTTCAGTTCCTTCGGGTGGGTACCTCTCCGCGTCCGTAAACTCCAGAAGACCGCCATGGAGATTTGCTTCCCTGGCCTGCGCATGCGAAGAATACTGCGCTCCATCTAGACCTGGCCACTTCAAGTGAATCGGAATGACGAGGGGATAACGATTGCTTCTTCTTCGTTCATTCGCAATGCGCATTGCTCCCGGGTCATTTCCGTGCGTAGACATGGCGGTATGTGCCCCCGAGTGTTTTACCACGCTTGCGCGGAGTTCATCCAGCCCCACATGCGGCATGGCATGGGTCCCCCGAAGGATTTTGTTTGCCTCGCGGGAAGCGCAGCACTAAGATGCAGTCAATTGCTAGCGTCCGGAGGTGCTTATGCAAAAGATCAAGTGGTTGACCGGTGCGTTACTTCTCCTGGTGTGTTTCGCATGTCCGGTCTTCGGTCAGCAGATCGGAAAGTACGTTCCGATCCAGGCAGGGTCGGATGTGGACCACGCGTTGACGGAGATCAACGCGGCGACCGATCCGGCGCAGAAGCTTGCGCTCATCGACAAGTTTGCCGCGGGACCCGGCAACGAAGGAGACAATCCCATCCTGGCCGACGGTCTGTATGTGGACTACTATATCGGGCTGAAAAATTACGACAAGGCGTTTGAATATGGCGACAAACTTTTCGCAATCGACCCAGATAATTTTCAGAACGCCATGAACATGATCCGTGCCGCGTCAGAAAAAGGAGATTCCGAGCGGCTAACCGCGTACGCGGAGAAAACGGGGGGAATCCTAAAGCGCTACAAAGAAGCGCCAGCTCCAGCGGGAGCGGACGCTTCCCAATGGGAGCATCAGAAGTCGCAGACGCTGGAGAACAATAAGGACGGAATCGTTTACGTTCAGCAAGCGGTCTACAACGGCGCCATCCTGGCGAAGGACGCAGGGAAGCGCGCGGGATACCTGGCGCGGTTCGCGCAGGCTTTTCCGGATTCACCGTACGCGAATCAGGCGCTGGGAGTGGCCGCGACGTCTTATCTGCAAGCACAGAACACGCCCAAGATGTTGGAAGTGGCCAATGGACTACTGGCAAAGGATGCAAGCAATGTGGGGATGTTACTGCTGTTGTCTGACTATTATTGCGATAAGGCCGACCAGCTTGCCAAAGCCGAAACGTACGCAAAAAAAGCAATTTCGGTGCTGGGTGCGGCGTCAAAGCCGGAAGGTGTGGCTGACGACCAGTGGGATCGGCAGAAGAACCTGCAGAAGGGGTTAGCGCTGAGTTCGCTGGGACAGGTGAACATCGAAAAGAAGGACAACGCCCAAGCGGTTGAGAATTTGAAAGCGGCAGCGCCGTTGTTGAAGGCCGATGACGGAAGCTATGGGCGAAATCAATTTCGCTTGGGATATGCATTGTTGAATCTGAAAAGAACCGCCGAGGCTAAGGAGGCGTTCACCCAAGCGGCTTCCGTGAATGGTCCCTACAAATCACTAGCACAGGACAAGCTGAAGGCTAGCGCGGGGCCGGCGGTGGCGCGGCGAAAGTCGCCCTAGGGGCGATCGAGAATCGTGGGTAAGAGTTCGCGCATCTAAATGCGGTAAGCAGGATGAAGGGGTAGTTTCTAACGGAGGGCGATATCCATGGCAGACATGGCGACATTTGGAGCAGGGTGCTTCTGGGGCGTGGAGTCGGCGTTTCAGCGCGTGCCAGGAGTGATCGACACGACCGTGGGGTATAGCGGCGGGGAGACCCCGAATCCGACCTACAAAGACGTCTGCACGGATGAGACAGGACATGCGGAAGTCGTGCAGGTAACGTTTGATCCCACAAAAGCGAGCTATGAGCAGTTGCTCGACGTTTTTTGGCAGGCTCACGACCCCACGCAAGTGAACCGGCAGGGACCGGACTTCGGCACGCAGTACCGCACGGCGATTTTCTTTCACTCACCGGAGCAGGAAGCGGCAGCCAAGAAGTCGCGCGCAGCGCTCGAAGCCAGCGGAAAATTCAAGCGGCCCATTGCGACGGAGATCACTCCCGCAGGCACGTTCTATCGCGCCGAAGAGTATCACCAGAAGTACTTGCAAAAGCGTGGGGTGGCCTCCTGCCACTTCTGATGAAACGCACAATTCGAAACAGCAAAGGCCGGGCAGATGCCCGGCCTTCTCATTCAGAAACTCGAATTGTCGCGATGGGAAATGGCGGAGAGGGTGGGATTCTCACCGTTGGAGTATGCCATCGGAAACGATCTTTAGCCATCATTCTTTGGTTGTTCATCAGCCATTCCGTGATCGCCAACTGCGGAGTTTTCAAAAGAGTATCACAGTTGTTCGTGAACGCCTTTAATTCCCATACATCGCTTTGAACCTCGCCGCCCTTCGAATGAAAATCTGTTGCTGCCATTTCCTTCGTGCATCGGGGTCCGGGTTTAGATCACGCGGCGAAGTAGACGTTGCAAGAATAGTATTGCTGTTGTCGTGCTAAACTCGGGTTCTCCCACACATGAAACGAGCAAGAGCCATCGTGCTGCTTCTCCTTGTTGGGGGTTGCTCTTTCTTCGTTGCTTATAGGCTCTCGCACGTTCCGCAAACTTCTGAATCCCAACCGTCACCACAAACAAGCCAGTGTGATCAAACTCTGTGGCAATTCGTCTACCATCCGGCACGGCTCCAAGTCTTGGACCCATGCATTTCCGTTACTGGCAGCGTCGAGGAGGTCCGCAAAGAAGCGGACGGTGACATCCACATCTTGTTTCGCTTGGACCAGCAGTTTGAATCGCTCTTAAACGAGAAGAACATTTCAAGGCAGCAAGGCGATCTAGTTCTTGAACCGAAATGTCAGGGCAAAGTTAGGCAGGCTGACGCCGAGGAAACCTGCAGCCGCTATAACGGTCCTTATTTTGAACCGCAGATCGGCCAACGCTATCTAGTCTCCGGTGCCTATGTCCACGACGCGGACCACGGATGGAACGAATTACACCCTGTCAATTCTATGCAGCCAGTCCAATGAGAAGAAACGCAACTGCGACCAGGCGAGCGGAGTGAATGGGTCGGCAGGAAGAACTTCCTCGGCGGCGCAATGCCGCAATAATGGTGCTCTTGCTGGCTTCAATCATGGTGGTGGTTCCGAGCACAGACGTCAGCGCTGCAACAGGCAACCATTTTCTTGGGCAATACCAATCGGGACGCGACGGCAATTCCCCCTGTGCCGATTAGGAGAAATACGAGCACTCTAAATGATACGTTTACTCGCGACAGGCGCTTCACTTCTTCCTTCTTTTCCGCAGACGCTCGAAGGAGAAGGATATTCCGCGAACCTGCGACAGCGAATGGTCCCACGGTACCGCCGCGCCGGTACTTTCGGTACTGCAGCAAACGCGCTAGATGGCTCAGCTACCCCACAGTTCAGCATGAGCGGAGTGACGTCATTGCCACGCAAACGACGTGAGTGCTTTCGGCCTCATGGGCCACACAATCTGAGGAGACTCCACGAGTTAGACATTCACTCTGGAAGGGAATGGAGGGCACTGAAGATTTAGCCGGTGATCGACCGTATCCGTTGCACATCCATCACTTTGCTTTTTC
>Ga0137382_10000924_pt1 | contig 12434 bp, 14 predicted proteins | sample SagtaG_15_FD_104816 | JGI IMG/M metagenome (GOLD analysis project Ga0137382, IMG submission 104816) | Vadose zone soil microbial communities from Sagehorn Ranch, Mendocino, California, USA - Sage2_R_20_16 metaG | ecosystem: Environmental > Terrestrial > Soil > Vadose zone | place: USA... | reverse complement strand
GATACGCGGCCGTGCCGGCCGAGTCCACTTCGATCGAAAGCTCGGGCGCCTCGCGCGCGGCGAGCGTGCGCAACACGCCCGCGGCGGTCGGCGAGCGGCAAATGTTGCCGAGACAGACGAAGAGGATCTTCACACCGGCACTTACGCGTATAACTTGATGATTGCGGGTCTTATTGTGTCTCGACGTGTCTCGGGCCCTCCACTACCATGACTCGCCAAGGTGCATCCTGGGGGCACTCCCGCAGCAGGCTCGATCGCGACCTGGCGGCGATCTACGGCGTCACCACCGGGCGGCTTAACGAGGCCGTCAAGCGCAACGCCGAGCGGTTCCCAGAGGATTTCATGTTCCAGCTCACCGCATCTGAGCTCGAGAACTTGAGATCGCAATTTGCGATCTCAAGTTGGGGCGGGCGCCGCTATCGTCCCTTCGCTTTCAGCGATCGCGATGGGTGTCTATGTCGTGCGCGCCTTCGTGCAACTACGCGAGATCTTTGCCTCCAACAAGGATCTCGCACGCAAGCTCGTAGCGCTTGAGCGCTCGCTCCTGGCCCTGGACCTTAAGACCCAGCGGCAGTTCAAGGAAGTCTACGAGGCGATCCGCGCCCTGATGGACACGCCGCCGCCCAAGCAGCGCAGCATCGGCTTCACCGCCGATCTCGAGGAGAAGTAACCGCGCCTTCGACCTCGATCTACCGCCCCGCTTACGCCCCGTTGTGTGTGACAAGAGCCGCCGCTAGGCTATCCTGCATCGCTCTCGACAAATCAAATAAGGAGGATGGCGACATGGGCAGAAAAAAGAATCAGGGACTGTCACGTCGTGACTTCATCGCGTTGACGGGACGCAGCGCTCTTACTCTTGGCGCTGCGTCCGGGCCGTTTTTCCTGTTTCCGGAACGCGCTGCGGCCCAGCAGAAGACTCTCAAGATTCTCCAGTGGAGCCACTTCGTTCCCGCCTACGACACCTGGTTTGACGGGACCTTTTGCAAGGAGTGGGGGCAAAAGCACGACACCAACGTCACTGTTGACCACATCAATCTCGTCGACCTCCCCGCGAAGGCCGCCTCCGAGGCTTCGGCCCGCAAGGGGCACGACCTAGTGATGCTGCTCTCGCCCCCGGCAGCCTATGAGAAGCAGACCATCGACATGACGCACGTCTACCAGGAGGTCGAGAAAAGGCACGGCAGGAAAATCGACCTGGCCCACAAGTCCACCTACAATCCAAAAACCAAGCGCTATTTCGCTTTTTCCGATTCCTACGTCCCCGATCCGGGCAATTGGCACAAGGATTGGTGGGCCGAGGCGGGTTTCCCGAATGGCCCGGACACTTGGGACGAGCTCCGCGTCGGCGCCAAGAAGATCCGCGACACCACCGGCCATCCCTGCGGTCTGGGCCTCTCTCAGGAACTCGACAGCAGCATGGCCATGCGCGCTCTGCTCTGGTCCTTCGGCGGCGCCGAGCAGGATGAGGCTGGAAACGTCACGATCAACTCCAAGAACACGATCGAGGCGTTGAAGTACATGAAGGCTCTGTACCAGGAATCGGAAACACCCGAGGTATTCACCTGGACACCGCCATCCAACAACCAGGCCATGCTCGCCGGTCGCGTCTCGTATGTCGCGAACGCCATCTCCATCACGCGCCAGGCCGAGCGCGAGCACCTCCCCATTGAGAGCAAGATCATGGTCTCGCGGGCTCTGCGCGGCCCGGTGCGCCGCATCGCTGCAGAGCACGTCATGGACTGCTATGTCATCTGGGATTTCGCCGAGAACAAGGACGGTGCCCAGCAATTCCTGATCGACTACATCGATGCCTTCCATGACGGCTTTGCCGCCGGCCAGTTCTACAATTTCCCCTGTTTCCCGCACACCGTGCCGGACCTGCAAAAGGAGATTGCCAATGATCCGCGGGCCACGCCCCCGGACAAATACAAGGCCCTCGGCGACGTCCTCGATTGGGCCACCAATGTCGGCTTTCCCGGATACGCTACCGCCGCCATCGACGAGGCCTTCAAGGGCTGGGTCATTCCCACGCTGTTCGCCAAAGTCGCGCGGGGCGACGAGACGCCGGAGAATGCCGCGAAGGCGGCGGAAGACGAATACAAGCGTATTTTTGCACGATGGAAATGAGGGAACGGGGGTCTGATGGCTGTTGTTGAGACTCGGGATCTAACAAAGGTTTTCAAGGAAGGAGGACTCGGGGCCGTAAACAGCGTTAACTTGGAAACTCGCGAGGGCGAGTTTCTGGTCTTTCTCGGGCCATCCGGCTCCGGGAAGACCACGCTGTTGCGCATGATCGCCGGACTGGAAGCGCCCACCTCCGGCGATATCCTCATTGGCGGCCGCGTGGTCAACGATCTTTCTCCCCGCGAACGCCGCATCGCCATGGTTTTCCAGAGCTACGCGCTCTATCCGCACCTCTCTGTCTACAAGAACATCGCGTTTCCGCTGAAAGCTCAGAAGGTCAGAAAAGAGCTTCATAAGGGGAAAGTCGAGTGGGCGGCTGCGCTGCTCGGAATAGGTGCACTTCTCGAGCGCAAGCCGCGCGAGCTTTCCGGTGGCGAACGCCAACGGGTCGCGCTTGCCCGCGCGATCGTGCGCGAGCCCGCCGTCTTCCTGCTCGACGAGCCGCTCTCGAACCTTGACGCCAAACTGCGCGCCTCCGCGCGAGAGGAGCTTGAGCGCTTTCACCGTCGCGTCGGCACCACCACGATCTATGTCACGCATGATCAGGTGGAAGCGATGGCCATGGGTGACCGCGTCCTGGTGCTCAATAAAGGCGTTGTCCACCAGCTCGGTACGCCGGCCGAAGTCTACGACAACCCCGCGGATACCTTCGTCGCTACTTTTCTCGGCTCCCCTGCGATGAACCTGGCCGAGCTCGCCGAACTCATCGTCGGTTTTCGCCCCGAGCATCTTCGCCCCAGGTCGTCCGTCACCGGTGAGGCCGTTTCCCTGCGTTTCAAGGTGGAAAATATCGAATACCTGGGCGCGGAGTGGATTGTCTCCGGCACCGTCGTCGGCGGGAAACTCGGCGGCAAAAAGGTATTTTCACGCCTCACATCAGCGCAAGACCTTGCGCTTGAGGGCACCTACGATTTTGCCGTGCCGCAACGCGAGCTGAAATTCTTCGATCGTTCCACCGAAAAACGCATCGAGCCGAGGGCGGTGTCATGGCAGTAGCACGAGCCGGCATCGCCTCCATCGGTGCGGCTCACAGCCCGGTGCTCGGGGCGGCCATGCTTGCTCCGGCCGTTCTTTACATCCTGCTCCTGGTCGCCGGCCCCTTTCTGCTCGCGATCTTCTATGCCTTCAGTGACGCACGCATCGGTAACACCCAGCTACATTTTGTCGGCCTGGAGAACTTCCGCAGCATTCTGCAGAGCCCCAGTTTCCGTATTGCCGTCAGGAACTCCTTCATCTTCACGATCGGCTCGCAAATCGTCGTCATCATCGCCTCGAGCATCCTGGCGATCGCCCTGGAGAAGCCCTTTCGCGGCCGCGGCACGCTCCGTTTCCTCATGCTCCTCCCCTGGGTTGCGCCCATCGCGCTCGGCGCCATCGGCTGGAAATGGATTCTCGACTCCATCTACAGCGTGATCAGTTGGGTTCTCGTCGCGCTCCATTTGTACAAGCCGTTCAGCGCCCCCATGTGGCTCGGCGAACCACAGCTGGCCATCGCCTCTGTTCTTCTGGTCCACAGCTGGCGCCTCATTCCCTTTTCCACCGTGATCCTGCTCGCCGGCCGAACCGCAATTCCAAAAGATATTCCGGAAGCGGCTGCGGTGGACGGTGCCGGCTTCTGGCGCACGGAGTTTCTGATCCTCGTGCCGATGATGATGCCGATCATCAGCGTTGCCGTCCTTTTCGGGATTATTTTCACCTTTACTGACATGACCGTCGTCTACATCCTGACCGCCGGCGGGCCTTTTGACTCCACCCAGGTGCTTCCCTCTCTCGCCTTTACCCTCGGCATCCAGGGAAGCGACCTGGCCGCTGGCGCCGCGATCTCTCTCACTCTTGTTCCCTTGCTGGTGATCATCGCCTATTTGATGCTGCGCCTCGCTCATCGGGCTGAGGTGACCTGATGCAGACGAGCCTCTCCGGCCACGCCTTGCGCAAGATCGTGCACGTCCTGGTGATCACTGTGTTCACCGTGGCGCTGGCTTTCCCCTTCTACTGGATGGTCGTCACCAGCTTCAAGCAGAACGTTGATCTCTATACGATGGAGAACAACCCCTTCGTTTTCAACGCCAAGCCCACTCTGGATCATTTGACGTTTCTGTTCACCCAGACCCGCTTCCTCCGATGGCTGGGCAACACCACATTCGTCGGTGTCGCCGTCGTAGCCATCACACTGGTCTTTGCCCTCCCGGCGGCTTACTCGCTCGCGCGGCTCTCCGGGCGATGGGGCGAACGCGTCGGAATCGGCATCTTCCTCACCTATCTCGTTCCCCCAACGCTGTTATTCATTCCCCTCTCCAGAGTGATCGCGTATCTGGGGTTGCAGGACTCGCTGTGGGCGCTGATTCTCGTTTATCCCAGCTTCACCGTGCCGTTTTCCATCTGGCTTCTCATGGGCTTCTTCAAGGCGATCCCCAGGGAATTGGAAGACGCGGCCATGGTCGACGGCCTCACGCGGTTTGGCGCTTTCGTCAAGATGGTGATTCCGATCTCCACCTCGGGAATTCTCACCGTGGTGATCTTCACCTTCACCCTCGTCACCCAGGAGTTCGTATACGCTTTGACGTTTCTCTCTTCGGAAGCGAATCAGATGATCGGCACGGGCATTCCTATTTTTCTGGTGCGTGGCGACGTTTACTACTGGGGAGCGCTGATGGCCGCATGCCTCATCGCCAGCCTGCCGATCGCGTTCCTTTACAACCTCTTCCTCGATCGCTTCATCGCCGGATTCACCGTCGGCGCCGTCAAATAAGCGTAAACACAGATGAACAGTACCCGCACCGACCCTATCTTACGCTGTACCCGCGGCCCTCAAGGCAGGCGCGCATCGCGCGCTCATAGTCCGCGCGCTTGAGTTGGGTCTGCTCCGGCGGCACGCCGCCCCCGGACTGGGTCGGGTCGAACCCGGTCTGCGCCGACGCCCACCTGTGACACTCGTACTTGTCGCTCGCCTGTCGATCCGCGGGCTGACCGTTGTGCGGATAGATGTACAGATCGTCACCCGGCGGCGCCTCGCCCGGTGGCGACTCGCTGCTCGCACCCGGATCGTTCGGCGGGTCCACGACCTCGTAGCCATCCTGGGCGTCACGCCACACGTAGTAGGTGTCGTTGGCGTAGTAGTACGGCAGCCCGCCAATCCACAGCGTGGTGTAGAACGGCCGCAGCACCGGGACGAACACGCCAACAGGCGCCGCCACGACCACGAAGCTCGGGCCGCGCGGCGCGTACCAGACGCCGCCCGAGTAAAAGAAGCGCCCGCCCCCGCGGCTGACGACGAAGGGCCTGCCGGGCACCGCGTGCACGAATCCGCCGCGGTCCGGGTAGTAGTGGTTGTGGCCATGGCGCTCATCCGCCCGCACCGGGGTCGCGTTCAGTGCCAGCGCCAGGAGTGCCGCGCCGCACGCCCCTGCGAAAACGCTCCTCATCTCACCGTACGCTGTAACCGCGCGCATCCAGGCAGGCGCCGATGGCGCGCCGGTAATTGGCCGCCTTCTGCTCCTGCACGGCGGCCTGGCGCCGATCGTTCACGACCACCGTGCGCGCTTCCTGGGCGTTGGCCGCATCACTGGCGCTGCCGATCGCGCCGCCGACCACCGCGCCCGCCAGCGCGCCGGTGGCGGTCTCCCACGGCCTGGAGATCGCCGCGCCGATGATGGCGCCGGTCACCGCGCCCACCGCGGTGCCGGTTCCCGGAGGGGGCCCCGCTGAGACGACACGCACGCGCTCGTGCGGCGGCACGCCCGGGGCACTCGGATCAAAGCCGGTCTGCTGCGTCGCCCACTGGCTGCACTCGTAGTGGTCGCGATCCTGCTGCTGCGGCGCCTGGCCGTGCAGCGGATACGCATAAACATCGGGGGTCGGGGGCGGCGGCGGCGCCTCGCTGTACACGCGTTGCACCGGCCGCGGCGGCGGCTGCGCCACACAACCTGCCAGAGCCAGGCCGGCCAGCGTCACCGCCGCCACCCAGGGCAGCGTCGTGCGAATGCTCGTTTGGGTTCGGTTCATGATCGGGCCTGTCCCTTTGAAAGCGCAAGCTTCCCGAAGAACGCTGATTGCGGGCTCGCGGTTGACACTTCAAGACCCCCGCAAACACGCCGGATTTGACGTCCGCGCAGCCTGCAAGTTCCGGCGGCCCCGGGCCTTGGCGCGCCGCGACGCGTGCCGCCGGCGCTGAATGTGAACAATTGTCAAGGCGCCGGAGCGCCTGCACACGCCGCGCAAGTGTAGCGCTTCAGCGCACCGGCGGAGCCATCAGCGCCGTGACCCGTTCGAGATCTGCGAGCGTGTTCACGTCCGGACCGGGGGCCTCGAGGGCCTCGGCGATCCAGACAGCCAAGCCGTGTTCGAGCGCGCGCAACTGCTCGAGTCTCTCGCGCGCCTCGAGCGCACCGGGGGGCAGCTGCGCGAGGCGCAGGAGCGCGCCCACCCGATAGGCGTAGATGCCAACGTGGCGGCGCGCGCCGCCGCAGTCGCGCTGACTGGCGAGTCCCGCGGGCGCGCCGTCGCGATTCCAGGGAATCGGCGCGCGGCTGAAGTACAGTGCCCGCCCCGATGCGTCGGCCACGACTTTCACCGCGTTGGGATCCAGCAGCTCCTGCACCGAAGAGATCGGGGTGGCGAGCGTGCCGACATCCGCCTGCGGCTGCGCCCGCAGCACGCCAGCCACCTGGCCGATGAGCGCCGGGGGAATGAGCGGCTCATCGCCCTGAACGTTCACCACGATGTCTTCCTGCGGCCAATGGCGCGTGCGCGCGACCTCGGCGATGCGATCGGTGCCGGAGGCGTGGGTGCGGGCGGTCAGCACCGCCTCGGCACCGAAGGAGTGCGCGGCGCTGACGATCCGCTCATCGTCGGTGGCGATCAGCACCTCAAGCGCCCCCGCCGCGCAGGCACGCTCATACACCCACTGCAGCATCGGCTTGCCGCCGATCGGGCGCAGCACCTTGCCCGCCAGCCGCGCCGAGGCGTGACGCGCTGGTATGACCACCCGGAACACGCGCCGCCCTTCAGCTCAACGATCGAGCAGAGGATCGTCGGCGGCGAGCTGGCGCGCCTCTTCCTCCAGCATCACGGGCACCGCGTCGCGGATCGGATAGGCGAGACGATCCATGCGGCACACCAGCACCTGCGCCTCGCGCTGGAACTTGAGCGGCCCCTTGCACACCGGACAGGCGAGTATCTCGAGCAGGCGTGCATCCATCAGGTCTGACCTCCGGCGCCGGTGGGGCGCACTTTCGCCAGCACCCGCGCGAGCAACTCGTGCGCCTCGCGCGCGCCGAACTGCGCGGCCACCGGGACATACCACAGCCGCGGGTCGGCGAACGCCACACATTTTACGGCATCTTTCTCGGTCATGAGCACCGGCAGGCGATCGGCGAACGCCAGCTCCGGGGCCGCGAAGCGATGGTGGTCGGCAAAGGCGTGCTCGATGACCTCGATCCCATGCGCGCGCAGCTCGCGAAAGAAGCGCGCCGGGTTGCCGATCCCGGCAACGGCGTGCACGCGCTGTCCGCAGAACCCGTGCAGCGCGCGCGGCGGCTCCTGTCCGTCGAGCCTCAGCGCCTCCTGCGCGACCAGCCGCATTTCCAGCGCCGGGGACGTGCGCGACGCTGCGCCGAGCGAACCGTGCTCGGGCGCGCCGTTCACCACCACCGCGTCGGGTTGCGGCAAACGCCCGAGCGGCTCACGCAGCGGGCCCGCCGGCAGCACCCGGCCGTTGCCCAGGCCGCGCGCGCCGTCGATCACCACGATCTCGCAATCACGGCCCAGGCGCAGATGCTGCAGTCCGTCGTCCGCGAGGATCACATCCGCGCCTCCGGCCACCAGCGCGCGCGCGCCGGCCACGCGGTCCCTGGCGACGATGGTCGGACAGGCGGTGCGACGCGCGAGGATCAGCGGCTCATCGCCGACCTGTCGCCAGTCGGAAGTCGACTGCACGGCGCGCGGCCCGGCGCCGCGGCGCCCGTAACCGCGCGAGACGATGCCCACCTTCAGTCCCTCGGCGATCAGCCGGCGCGCGAGCCAGATGGTGAGCGGTGTCTTGCCGGTGCCGCCGAGCGTGAGATTGCCGACCACCACCACCGGCTTGCCGGCACGCTCGGTGCGCAGCCAGCCCGAGACATAGGTGCGGCGGCGCGCGCGCATCAGTGCGCCATACAACCAGGCCAGCGGCGTGAGGAGCGAGGGGGGCGCGCGCTCCCGATACCACAGCTCGGTGAGGCGCTGCTCCATCGCCTCCCGCCCCGTCAGGCCGAAAACTGCAGGCGGTGCAGCTGGGCGTACAGGCCGCCGCGCGCCAGCAGTTGCACGTGCGTGCCGCTCTCGGCGATCGTGCCCGCATCGAGCACGATGATCCGATCGGCCTGCTCCACGGTGGACAGGCGGTGGGCGATGATGAGCGTGGTGCGGTTGCGCACCAGCTGCGCCAGCGCGGCCTGGATGTGCCGCTCGGCCTCGGTGTCGAGCGCGGAGGTCGCCTCGTCGAGGATCAGGATCGGCGCATCCTTCAGCAGCGCCCGCGCGATGGCGATGCGCTGGCGCTGGCCGCCCGAGAGCAATACGCCGCGGTCGCCCACCAGAGTATCGAGCCCGTCGGGCTGGGCGCGCGCGAACTCGAGCACGTGCCCGGCCTCCGCCGCGCGCTCGATGGCCGCATCCGGCAGCTCGCGGCCGAAGGCGATGTTGTTGCGGATGGTGTCATCGAACAGCGCCACATCCTGGCTGACGACCGCGATCTGCTCGCGCAGGTTGCGCAGCTCGTAATCGCGCACATCGCGACCATCGATGCACACGCTGCCTGCGCCGGCGTCGTAGAAGCGCGGCAGGAGATTCACCAGCGTCGACTTGCCGCTGCCGGAGCGCCCGACGATCGCCAGACTCTCGCCCGCGGCGACCTCGAGCGACACGTCGGCAAGCGCCGCGGGCCGCGCGCACGCCGGCGCCGCCCCGGGATCCGCCGCCCCCACCCCGCCCGCGTAACTGAACCACACGTGATCGAACCGCACCGCACCGCGTGCGCGCGCGACCCGCCAGGCGCCGCCCTGCGGCTCCACCGCCTGATCCAGCAGTTCGAACAGGCTCTGCCCGGCGGCGATCCCCTGCTGCAGCGGGCCGGCCACGCCGACCAGCTCGCGCAGCGGCTGCGCGATGCTCACCAGCGCGGTGAGGAAGCCCAGCAGGTCACCCATGCTCATGCGGCCGTGGATGGCATCGGCTATCGCGATCGAGAGCACGAACGCGAGACCCAGGACGGTCACCAGCTGCACGGTCGGATTCGAGACTCCCTTGGTCAGAACGAGCTTCATGTTCGAGCGCAGGTTGCGATCGTTCACGGCGTCGAACTGCCGGCCCAGATGCTCCTGGGCGTTGTAGACCTTGACGAGCCGCGGGGCTTCGAAGCCCTCCTTGGCGACGCGCGTGACGTCGCCCATCGAGTCCTGGATACGGCGGCTGTAGCGGCGGAATTTCTGGTTGATGATCGACACCAGCCAGCCCACCAGCGGCCCCATGATGAGCGCGATGAGCGTGAGGCGCGCGTTGAGCCACAGCAGGAAGCCGACCGAGGCGATGATGGTGAGCGTGGTGCGCACCGCGATGATCACCGAGTCGGTGGTCGCCTGGCCGATCTGCTCGGTGTTGTAGGTGAGGCGCGACAGCAGCGTGGCGGAGGAGCTGCGATCGAAGTAACCGATCGGCAGGTGCAGGATGTGCCGGAACACCTCGCGCCGCAACTGGCTTACGATGCGGCGGCCCACGTAGCCCATAAAGTAGGTCTGGGTGAAGTCGCCCAGACCCCGCAGGATGAACAGTCCGATCAGGGCGAGCGGCACCCACACGATGGTGCGCGGGTCCTGGTGGGTGAAGGTGCCGTCGCCGAATTTCTTGGCGAGCAGCGCGAAGCTCGCCATGGTGGCGGAAAACAGCACCCCGCCCAGGATCCCGAGAATGAAGCGCCCCCGGTAGGGGCGCAGGTAGCCGAGCAGGCGCCGATAGGCCCGCAGCGCGCCGCCCCCGAGGGGCGGCGTGCTCCTCGTTGCGATCGGCGGGCGGACCGTGTCGTTCAAGGCTTGCCCGCCGTCTCTTCCTTGACCGTCGCGATATTGACCTCGGAGAAACCGAGGCGCCCGAGCACGTCCATGGCGGTGATGACGGACTGGTGTGCGGCGCGGGCATCCGCGCGCATCGTGACCCGCATGCTGCGGTCAGTGCCGGCTTCCTTGAGCAGCGCGGCGCGCAGCGTCTCGGGGCTCGCGTTGATGAGTTCGCGGCCGTTCACGAGATAACCGCCCTGCTGGGTCACGCTCACCACCAGCGGCTCGCCGCCCACCTTTTCCAGCGGCACCGCGCTCGCGTGCGGCAGGTGCACGCGCAGGCGCCCCTCATCGCTGAACCGGCTCGAGAGGATGAAGAACACCACGAGCAGCAGCACCACGTCGATCAGTGACACGACGTTGATCTCCGGCTCTTCGTGATGGCGTCGCTGGAGGTTCATGGCCGCCGGTCGCGATTTACGCCGCAGCCACCGGCGCGCGCTCGCGCAGCCGCGCCGCTTCCAGGGCATCCGCCATGCGGATCGCGTGCTTTTCCATCTGCACCACGATGCCCTCGACCCGGCCGCGCAGGTAACGGTAGAAGATGAGGGCGGGAATGGCGACGCACAGGCCGGCGACGGTGCAGATCAGCGCCTCGGCGATGCCGCCGGATAGTGCCCGCGGGTCGCCCATGCCGCCCGCCTCGATGGCGTTGAAGGAGCGGATGATGCCGGTGACGGTGCCGAGCAGGCCGAGGAGCGGAGACACGCCGGCGATCGTGCCGAGCGTGTTGATGAAGCGCTCGAGCTCGTGCACCACGTGGCGCCCGGTGTCCTCGAGCCGCTCCATCAGGACCTCGCGTGGGCGGTGCCGGTTGGCGAGTCCGGTGCCCAGGAGTCTGCCGAGGGGCGAGTTCTGCTCGAGCGCCGCGATCACCTTGTCATTGACCTGGTTCGCTTCGATCAGCTGCCACACGCGCTCCGGCAGCTCCTGCGGCAGCACCCGCTTGTCCTGCAGGGTCCACAGGCGCTCCAGAACGATGGCCGCCGCGGTGATCGAGCACAGAATGATCGGCCACATCAGCGGACCGCCGGCCCGCACTATTTCCCACATCCTACGCGACCCTTGGGACTTAAGACTGCGAAGGCGGCATCATACCGGAGGGGCGCGGCCGCTCAAGGCAGCGCCGCCGTTGCGGCACGCGGCACATCTCCACTGGCGGCCTTCTGGTAGAGTCCGCGGCTCGATGCCACGCCGGCTGCTGAAAAGACTCGTCCCCGACCCGCACACGCTGCGCGAGCGCTGGTTCCTGCGGCCATTCGGCGCGCGGATCACCGACCCGCTGCTGTGGACACTGCATCGGCGCGGCGTGACGCCCGCTTTCGGGGCCGGGCTTGCGATCTGCTTCGTGCCCCTGCCGGTGCACCTGATCCTGGCCACCAGCGTTGCGGTCATCTGGCGCCTCAACATTCCGGTGATCTGCGGCACCACCTTGCTGCTCAATCCCTTCACCGCGGTGCCCGCCTATTACTTCGCCTACCGGGTGGGAGCGGCGCTGCTGCACGTGCCGCGCCAGCACTTCAAGTTCGTCCCCAGCTGGCACTGGTTCGGCCACAGCCTGGCGCCGGTGTGGCAGCCGTTCGTCGCCGGCTGCATCACCTGTGCACTGCTCGCCGGCATCGTCGGCTGGCTGTCGCTCGACCTGTTGTGGCGCTGGCAGGTGACGAGCCGCTACCGCGCCCGACACGGCACCCAGGCGGCCTGACACCTAGTCCTCGCGCCTGCCTATGAGCGTTCGGCCAGCGTGCCGCGCTCGAGCTCGTAGACACGCTCCATGCGCGTGGCGAGCTTCAGGTCATGAGTCACCACCACCAGGCTGGTGCCGCGCTCGCGATTGAGCTCCAGCATCAGCGCCAGCACGCTGTCGGCGTTGCCGCCGTCCAGATTGCCGGTCGGCTCATCGGCCAGCACGATACGCGGCTGCGTCACCAGAGCGCGCGCCACGGCCGCGCGCTGCCGCTCCCCGCCGGAGAGCTGGTGCGGGCGGTGCTGCAGCCGCTCGCCGAGACCCACGCGCTCGAGGAGCCGGCGCGCCTCGGCGCGCGCGCTGGCGACCCTCGTGCGCCGCACCAGCAGCGGCATCGCCACGTTCTCCACGGCCGAGAACTCCGGCAGCAGGTGATGAAACTGATACACGAAGCCGAGCGCCTGGTTGCGCAGCGT
>Ga0137382_10000923_pt1 | contig 12451 bp, 7 predicted proteins | sample SagtaG_15_FD_104816 | JGI IMG/M metagenome (GOLD analysis project Ga0137382, IMG submission 104816) | Vadose zone soil microbial communities from Sagehorn Ranch, Mendocino, California, USA - Sage2_R_20_16 metaG | ecosystem: Environmental > Terrestrial > Soil > Vadose zone | place: USA... | reverse complement strand
TGCTGATCGAAACTCACGCACATCTGGATTATCCCGATTTCGCAAACGATTTCGATGACGTGCTTCGTCGCGCAACCGACGCCGGAGTTACGCGCATCATCACCATCGGCACTTCCATCGAAAACAGCCGGCGCGCGATCGAGCTTGCTGAAAAGTATCCGAATGTTTTCGCCGTGATCGGAGTTCATCCGACCTACGCGCATGAAGCACCAGAGGATCTGATCACGCCGTTGCGCGAGCTCGCGAAAAATCCGCGGGTTGTGGCGATCGGCGAAATTGGTCTCGATTATCATTATTTGCCGAGCGTTGAAGCCGCGAAACGCAAGGATGTGCAAGTTTTCAATGCGCTGCAAAGCACGACCGAAGAACAAATCGAAGCAACGATTGAAGACGGCGCTTACAAATCGAAACAGGCGGAATTGTTCGAGCAACTTCTCGATCTTGCGGTGGAATTGAAATTCAACGTCGTAATTCATCAGCGCGACGCGTGGGACGATACGTTGTCGATCTTGCGAGATTATGGCCGGCAGGTCAGCGGCGTCTTTCATTGTTTTGGCGGAGCGCTCGATCAAGCAAACGAAGTGATCGATCTCGGCCATCTCGTTTCCTTTACTGGAATCGTAACGTTCAAGAACGGAAAGGAAGTCCGCGAAGTCGCTGCGAACGTTCCACTCGACTCATTCATGGTCGAAACGGATTGTCCTTATCTTGCGCCGGTTCCGTTTCGCGGAAAACGCTGCGAACCGGCCTACACGCGACTCGTCGCAGAAGAGATCGCGCGCGCGCGAAATGTTTCGATTGAAGAAATTGCTCGCACCACAACGCAAACGGCAGAACAGTTTTTCCGGTTCGGGACTAAAACTTCTTATTGAAGCCTAACGTAATACTAGCGACCACGCCTTTGTTCCAGGGAAGGCTGTCGGGGAAAATGGCGAAGCGACGAGGTTTTGGAAGCGCCAATCGAAAAATCGTCGTGCGTAAACCGCATCGGAAATCAAGGAGATGATGTCCGCGCCAAACTACTAGTCGCTTAGAACCTCTTCTTTAGTGCAACGTACCAAAACCTTCCTTTGGCATTCGTAGTGTCGGCATCGAAGCCGCCTATTGTCGGGCCGAAGACGCCGTTTGTGGGCGCGGCCGCGACAAAAGGCGGCTCTGAGTCGAAAACGTTGTTCATGCCTAGAATGATGGTTGTATTATTCAACCAAGCTCTCCAGCCGCAGGGATTGTACTCTGCTGTCGATAGCGGCATTACCCTTTTGTCCTTTCCATCGTTCATATTTACGCTCTTAGCGCCATCCTTGGCATAGCCAGCCACTTCGTTTTGTCCGGCAGGCGGCGGAAGATTGAACGTGTAATTGAAGATCAGGTCGACCGTTGTCCATTCCCTGACTTTGCGGTCTGAGGTTCCGATTGGAATTTGATCTGCCGGCGGAGCCCCCGGGTTGCGCGGCCTATTGTCGAAAAATGTGAAGTCCACATTGTCCCAATATTGACCCATAAAATGGACTGTGACCCCAGCGTCGATTCCCTGAAGACATGATCCGGCGGCACCGTCATAGAACAAGCTCGTGTACCAGCGGTTGTGCGTAAAGTTGCCACCGCCGGCCGGTCCCAGAAAGGCACGACCGAATTTGCCCACGGTGGTAAATCGCTTTGTACCAGGGAAAAGTTGCACATCCACATCGGCCAGATAGGTGCCGTTAAATGTGGCAGTGAATCTTCCCCAGTCGCCGTGACCAAGGCGGACGGTTTCAAAGGTCTCTACCGCCTCATAATCGATGTATGATTCGATGAAGCGGCCCACGTTTTGTTCCGGACTCCGGACTAGAATAATCATATTGCCCTGACGTGGGTCGCGAACGACAAGACCAAGACCGGGGAATTCTAACTCGTGTTCAACGATGAAGTGCGGATTCAAGATAGTTTGGAAACCGCGGATATCCAATCGTCCATAGTCTACTGAGATGGTTAGGCCTTGCAGCGCATTCGACCATGCAGCCGGCGTCAGGACGCCACCGAAGGTACGCTCATAAGCGAATTCCGGGTTGAGATTCGGATTGCCTGAAAATTCCACTTGCGTTTCATAAGGTCTATTAAGCACCGGATCGAAAATAAACCCAAAAAACGGAGAAGGGCCGCTGAAGAGATCACTCAGGGTTGGAGCATGGAAGGCTTCAATGTAAGCCGCCCGCAATGTTAACGGCGCAGGCGAACCACCTAACGGCTGCCATCGAAGCGCGAACTTTGGTCGCTCGGTCTGACCGAAATCGCTGAAGTCTTCAAAGCGCTCCGCATAATCAAGCTCCAAGCTGTGGGCCCCGGGAAAATGCCAGGTAGGACCAGTAATGGGCACCCGTAATTCCCAATAAACGGACCACGAGTCTCGGCTTCCTTTAATGAGACCGAAGGGCGAGACGCCCGTAATAATCTGCCCCGAGACGCTCAACGCGTCCGGGTTCCCAGTTGCCGTATTTGTTAAGTGAACAGTGCCAGCAGCAAAGGATAATGGTCCTCCAGGGAGGTTAAAGATGTCGCCGTTCAGCGCGAAGTCTTCGGTCAGGAGCGTCACCGAGCCAACCTGGCCGATTGTTGTGTAAACCTGATCCCTCACCAACTTATTGTTCTGGTTAAGACCGAACGCGTTAAATGCTGTTGCCGGATCGGTATCCAGCAACGCAGCGCGCAAAGCGTTGTTATTAACGACTCCGCCGATGAGCTCGTCGCGGTGATCCTCGTTCCAACGAATCCCGGTTTCCCATTGCCAGGTTTTGAGCATGTCCCACGCGTTGGCGAACTCGGCAAAGGTACCTCGTAATCCACCAGTGAAGAGGTAGCTATCCGCCCTGATTTTGTCTGTCTGCGGAGCTTCGAGCGCATTATAGAAGACACCGGTGGTAAACGCTGTACCCGGTGGAGCAACGCTCGCCTGAGTATTTGGGAACGCTGGGTTGAAGCCGCCTGGCGAAGTGTAATCCGCTACGGTGAAAGGATTGAACGCGTTCTGGGTCGGCACACTGAGGGTGAAGCCGCTAATTCCGAATGGATGCGTCGCATCCGACCAGACATCTGGGAGAAACGGAGACGGCGGTCTAGCGTCGTCCCAAAATTGCCGGAAATATTTGAAGTCAGCAAAAACCGTTAAGTATTTATTGCAAAGATCACGCTCGAAGGATCCGTAAAGATATTCGCGGTCTGCCGGGGCCACCGCTGCCGTATTATCGGCGAAGTTAAACAAGCTCTTTTCCGAGGTTGCGAGTCCTTTGACGCCTCCATTGAACTTCGGTACTCCCGAGAATGCCGTTGTATATTCGGGGCTGGTGAACTGGTTAGCGCTTGAATGTGGAGTTGGTGTTCGCGCGCCACCCGCCAGCTCTGGGAAAAAAATCCTGCTGGTGACGTGCCCAGCAAAGAAGGGGCTGCGAAGATCCTGCCCCCCCCATTGGGTGTAGTCCGCATCGTGCGCAACGTTGATATCGCGTCCAAAGATTCCGGCTTCGTTGAAAGCACCGGCATACACAACGATATTTGTTTTGTCGTCGCCTGTGCCAGCGAGCAAATATTCAGTTTCCTGACCCATGTCGTTAGCAAATCCGAGGTTGGTATTGCCGTAGCTGGCATAAACCTCCAAGCCGCGAAACCGATGGATCAGGAAAACGTTGACTACACCTGTAACGGCATCGGTGCCGTACACGGGCGAAGCGCCGTCTTTCAGAATGTCGATGTGATCGACCAATCCGAAGGGGAACTGGTTGAAGTCTACCTGGAAACCGTCGAGACCGTTATTTGCGAGGCGACGCCCATCTTGTAAAACCAGCGTATCTTTCGGAGCAATTCCGCGAAGATCAATCCGGGTGGTGGCATCGTTGTTTTCGTTGATACCAAAGCCAGTTACGGCGGGAATCCGTTGGGCGAACTCGGTTGGTGTGCGTGCGCCCAGTCGAGTAATGTCCTCCCGACGATAGGTGTCTACCGGGTTCGGCCCAACTTCTTCGCCGGTCGGAATGTTTGAGCCAGTGACGATGACTCTTTCCGTTTCGGAAATCGCGTTGCCATTAGCGTCAACCGGTGTCGTCCCGGACGACGGCGAAGATGACTCTTGGCCAAAGGCTATCGATCGGATCGCGAATAGAACCGCGATTAATAAAATTATTTCACGATGCTTAGAGTCGCGAGCCCTCCTTCGGTTTGCGTCGGACCCGACCCCGTTGAAGAGTGAGGCACGGACCATTTTGAGTGTAATTCAGCGTATTAGGCAATGGTCGCGGATTGATGTCGAGCAGAAACACGGGACTTGCTCAACGAAAACTACCTCGGAACTTACGGATTCTTTCTGCGGTCAATTCCTGGAACCAAGGATCGGTCAGCCGCGCGGAATTGCGCAGTGCTGCGAACTAGCTCACTCAACAACTGGAAAAGTTCACGCTGCTTGTCGCTTAATAATTTGGAGTAACCGACAATGTCGATGAAGGATGCGCGCAATCTCAAGACGAACGGTGCCTTGTTCGATAGGCACAGAAGATCCTATTGTTTGGCGTCCTTAGGCGCGAGTGAGACGACGATTTTTTCAAAGCGCGGATCGCCGCGCAAGGGGTCCCACATCGGATTCAAGCGCAGCTCCCCATAGTTTGGGCCGCCTGGAATTTTGGTGACAGCTTCAAGCTGCTCGAGCGCCAGATCAGTCTCGCCCGCCCAGGCGCAAATCATGGCAAACCACGCTCTTGCAAACCCCTCATTATTAGACCACCCAGTCATTGCTTCTTGGACGGTGGGCGCCAGCTCCATCGCGCGCCGGCCTTCGCTCAGCGCCTCTTGTTTTCTTCCCAAGGCTGCATCGATCAACCCGAGATCAGAAAGCAGACCTATATCATCAGGGTGAACGCGTAGCTCTTCCTCCGTCTCTGTGCGCGCCCTCACAAAGGCAGCGCGCGCAGCCGCGACGTCTCCTTTCAAGCGGGCAACTACGCCGAGCCAAAAGTCACGGCTACCTTGATTGAAGCCGGCGTAGAGCGTCTGCTTCAGGGGAAGCGCCGCCGCAATGCTAGCAGCGGTCTCCAAATCGCGATCAGACAAAGCAAGATCGAAGCGCCAGCTCGTCACATCTGGATCTTTGTCTGACCCCGGTTCGTTGGTCAGGATCTTTTCAATTACAGCACGTAAAGGCCCGGTGTCCGCTCGCCCGTCTCGTTCGATCCCGGCACGAATGAGCCGCGGTAGCTTGCGATCTGGACGAAGCACAATTATATGATCCATAACTTTGGCCATTTGGTCATAGTCGTGCAACCACAGGTAGGTCGTTGCGAGGGTAATGTGGTAAGGGAGATTTCGAGGATCGCGCTCACATGCGCGCTCGAGATTCTGTGTCGCGTCAACCCAGCGGCCCTGTCTCCGGTCAATCAATCCAGCCAACTCAAAAGCTCGCGGGTTGTTGGTTAAATTCTGTTTAGCAAGAGCAAGTTCGGTGCGGGCGCTGTCGAAATCGGCATATCCCCAGTAGAGATGCCAGCTCAGCGCCAAGTGCGCTTCTGCCGAATCCGGCCTCAACCGAAATGCAGAATCTATGGCCGACTTTGCCAGGGCCAAGCGCGCCGGAGTGTGGTCAATCTCCTGCTGATAAATCAAATCGTGCAGAAAGGCTAGCTGGCAATAGGCGAGAAAGAAGTTGGCATCACGAGCAACTGCCTTATTAAGCAGGTCCACGGCGTCGGAAAGATTCACTAAACCCGCCTCAGTGGGCACCTGGGCGCTGTAAATTATGGAGACAGCGCGGACGTAAAAATCATAGGCAACAAGGTCTTTGGTTGGCCATTCTTGCATGGCCAGCTTCTCGCGAGCTGAAACTTTGGCGCGAAGTCGATTCGCGATTGATTGCGCCACTTCCGATTCAATGGAGAACACATCATTCAGATCCCGGTCGTATTCCTCGGCCCAGATGCCGGCGTCAGTACGCGTGTCCACCAACTGCGCATTTATGTGCACCTTTCCGCCAGAACGTCGCACCGTTCCTTCCAAAACGTGGGAGACACCCAATGCGTTGCCGATCTGGCGCACGTCCTGTTTGCCGCGATATTGCATTACGCTCGTGCGGCTGATCACCTTCAGGTCCGCGATTTTCGCCAGCTTGATCAAGATGTCGTCTTGGACGCCGTCGGCAAAGAACGCGTGCTCCTTGTCGTCGCTGAAATTCTCAAACGGCAACACGGCGATGCTCTTTTCTGAAATGGAACTACTCGTGGCGTTCCGATGCCGATAAAATGGAAACGCAAACGCAAGAGCGGCGAGTAACAAAACGAGGGCCACAGCCGTCGGCGACCGTGTCCAGCGCAGCCAGGGCGTGGAGCGCGCAAGCTCGGCCTTCGATTCCAATTTGCGCCGCAGATTCTTGAGCGCCTGAAGCAATTCGCCTGCGCTTTGGTAGCGCTCTCGTCGATCTTTGCGCAGCGCCTTGCTGACAATCTGCTGAAGCTCGGCCGGAACGCGCTTGATATAATTTCCTAGCGGCGGCGGCTCCTTTTCCAGAATCGAGTGCATCGCCTCCTTCGCGGTTTCCCCGGTGAAGGGTGCGTGCCCCGCTACCATTTCGTACAGAACGACGCCGAGACTCCAGATATCGGTGCGTTTATCGATCGGCGTCCCGTACGCCTGTTCCGGCGACATGTAACGAACGGTCCCGAGGACCGACCCCAGATTGGTCTCGACCAGTAAAAGCGCTTCGTCTTTCGACACGGTCGCCGGCACCTCCCGTTCGCCAAGCTTGGCAATCCCGAAATCGAACACTTTCACGTAGCCATCTGGCCGGAGCATGATGTTTTCCGGTTTGATGTCGCGATGGACAATCCCCGCCTCGTGAGCAGCGACGAGCGCACTCGCCACTTGAATCGCGACATCGACAGCTTCATTTACCCCCATGCGCCCGCGTGCCAAACGGTCTCGCAGGCTCTCACCTTCGATCAGCTCACTGGCGATATAGTGAATCGCGTGATCCTCGCCGATCTCATAAACCGTCAGGATATTTGGATGATTCAGCGCCACCACCGCGCGCGCTTCCTGTCGAAAGCGTTTCAGCCGCTCCGCGTCCCCAGTAAAACGCGCCGGCAGAATTTTGAGGGCGGCCTTGCGGCCGGCAGTGATGTCGGCGGCCAGATAAACTTCGCCCATCCCGCCCGCACCGATCCGTTTTGAAATCTTGTAGTGACCGACTGTCTGACCAGCGAGCAGATGAACCCGCCCGTTTTCAATAATCTTGGTCGCCAGACCGACAGCTGAGTCCTCGATAAAGCTCCCCGCTGCTCGATGCGAAGCCAGCAATGCTTCCACTTCACGGCGCAAATGCTCGTCGCCTTCGCAAGCACTCTCCAGAAACACGCCCACCCGATCCGGCCGTTGATCTAACGCAGCGCGAAAGATTTCCTCAATCCTTTGTAATTGCGCCACCGGCATATATGCGACGAACTAAGTCCCGATTTTAACCTTTTCTCCTTCGCCTGTCACGGGTGGAGTGCGATTCCGAGTCGAAGCGCGCTTGTCCGATTTTTTTGCAAATCAGATGAGCACTCTTGCTGGCGTTTTCCGTTTATCGCATTGGAGGCCCGAAGTGACTCCTCACGACGAGAAGATCAAAGAAGGCCACGACAAGAAAAACTTAAACAGAAAGAGACAACAATGATGAAGACAAAACTAATTAAGAAAACAGCAAGCTGCTCACTCTTCGCATGTGCATTGGCTAGCCTGGTTGCCACTATGGCGCTGGGCACCTCGGCTACCGCGCGACCGCAACCCAACCCACCCGGTTGCAACGCGGGCATGCTAACGGGCTTGTATCTGTGGACCTTCGACGGGTACCAATACTTCGGTGGAAACCCGGTGCCGAAAGCCCTCATGATAGGCATCCAGTTCAACGGAAATGGTACGTTCACCATCCCCTTCAGCACGGTGAACATCGGGGGGAATGCTTTTGAAGCCAACGGAGGGGTAGGAACCTATACGGTCGCAGCGGACTGCACGGGCACGCTGCAAGTCACCGGCGGTACAAGCTTCAACATGTACGTCGGAGCAGGTGCACAGCAGCTTTGGATCACCCAGACCGGCGGAGGCCCCGGCGACGGTACCGGACTAGGTGTGGGAACGGCGACACGGCAGCTGTAACAAAAGCTGCTCGGCCGCTGTGAGGACACCGAACGTTTGAACGACTATTCGGGTTGGCGCGTTCTATCCGCGCTGCCCGAATCAAAAACCCTCACAGGAAGCAAATTCGAATTCCAAATATCGAAATCCGAAACAAGCACGAAATCCCAAATCTCAATGTTTCAAAGCGGCTGTTAGCCGCCTTCGTCTTGGATTTGATCATTGAGATTTGTTTTCGGGTTTCGGGTTTCTTCCTTTAGGCGGCGCTGTGCAATTCTCTATGAAGCCACGCGCGCGCAAACTCCCAATCGCGCCGGACGGTAATCTTGGAAACCTTCAGCACCTCCGCGATCTCATCGTAGTTGAGCCCGCCGAAATATTTCAGCTCGACCACTTCCGCTTTGCGTGAGTCGAGCGCGGCCAATCCCTCCAGGGCCTCGTGAAGTTCCACAATCTCTTTGGCCTCTCCGGGCGAAACCAGCGCCGCTTCATCTAATTCTATCTTGAGCGCGCCGCCGCCACGCTTTTGCGATTGATAACTTCTGGCGTAATCGACCACAATTTGGCGCATCGCCCGGGCGGCCACGGCGAAGAAGTGCGCGCGTTCCTGCCAGTTTGGATTAGTCTGGTCCGCCAGACGCAGATAGGCCTCGTTGACCAACGCCGTCGTTTGCAGTGTGTGATCGGAACGCTGCCCAGCCATTTGATGATGAGCGAGGCGTCGGAGTTCTTCATAAACCAGCGGCGTTAATTCCGCGAGCGCGCCATCATCGCCGTGACTCCACTGTTGCAGGAGCTGGGTTACCCTGTGCGGAGAAACCGAAGACTCATCCATAGATCCTGTCGGCAGCCTATCACCGAGGGAAATTCTCTGCACGCGCAAGCTTTTACAAAAAAATCTGGATTCGGATTAGCACTTTGACCGCCCGTTTTCGTTTATGGCGGCGAGAGGCCAAACCAATAAAAACCTTCAACAGAAACAAACAACAACCCATGAAAACAAAATTATCGCTTCTGCTGGCGCCGGCGGAAGTGGTGAGCGAGTTCAAAACTCGAGCGGGCCGACGCCACCAAAGTCGTCGACATGTTGAAGGATTATACGCGACTCGTCGCGGAGGAAATCGCGCGCGCGCGCGACGTTTCGTTGGAAGAAATCGCTGGCGCAACAACGGCAACTGCGGAAGAATTCTTCCGATTTGAGCGCGGGTAAGATAAAAGGTGGATCGGCCGCTCCGCGGACGATGTTAATTAATGCGGCTTCGCCGCCAAATTTTCAGGATCGAGCAAGGGACTGCTCGATCCACCTCGCGTTATTGTTTGTGATAAGTCTTCTCGGTTCGTGCGCTGCACCTCGCGACACTGAGCACCACATCGTCGTCAGTGTCCGCGATCAAAAGCTGGCGCTCCTCCAAAAAAACGCACTCGTTGCCACCTATCCGATTTCCACTTCCAAATTCGGATTGAGCGATCGGCCGGGAAGTTACGGTACGCCTTTGGGTGAATTGGAGATCGCGGACAAAATTGGCGACGGCGCTCCGGCTGGAACGGTTTTCAAGGATCGACGCCGGACCGGCGAAATAATTCCAGTGGACGCGCCCGGGCGCGACCCGATCGTGACGCGAATCATCTGGCTTCGCGGGCGTGAAGCTGGAAATGCGAATGCATTTCGCCGCGACATTTATATTCACGGAACTCCGGAAGAACGGAACATTGGCCGGCCGGCAAGTTACGGCTGCATTCGCATGCGCTCGGTCGACATCATCAATCTTTACAGTCAGGTGGGTCCGGGTGCGGAAGTTTCGATTATTCAATCTCCGTTAGTCGCCGTTATCCCTGAGCTGAATTCCGCCAATCAAATGGCGGAGACCAATCACGCTCTCGGCGTAATTCGTTAGGCCGATAGCGGCCGCCGTCTCGGTGGCAATCAGGGCAGCTTGCCGAGATGTTTTCGCGGCGTTTCGCGCGAGAGCAATTCCATGTCCGCATCGACCATGATGCGAACCAGATCTTTGAATCGCACTTTCGGTTCCCAACCAAGAACTTTCTTTGCCTTGCTCGCGTCCCCGATCAGCAGGTCGACTTCAGCTGGACGCTCGTAACGCGGATCGTGTTTCACGTACTTTTTCCAATCAAGATCGACATGCGCGAATGCGGCTTCTGCGAACTCGCGAACCGTGTGGGTTTCGCCGGTGGCAATGACGAAGTCGTCACCTGCGTCCTGCTGCAAGATTCGCCACATCGCTTCGACGTACTCCGGCGCGTAACCCCAGTCGCGTTTCGCTTCCAGATTTCCAAGAAATAATTCCTTTTGCAGACCCTGCTTGATCGCGGCGACCGCGCGCGAGATCTTTCGGGTAACAAAAGTTTCGCCGCGACGCGGACTCTCGTGATTGAACAGGATTCCGTTGCTCGCGTGAAGGTTGTAGCTCTCGCGATAGTTTACGGTCGCCCAATACGAAAAAACTTTTGCCACGCCGTACGGACTGCGCGGCCAGAACGGCGTTTTTTCATTCTGCGGAACCATTTGGGCCTTGCCGAACATTTCGCTGCTTGAAGCTTGATAAAAACGCGAACGCAATCCCGCTTCGCGGATCGCTTCGAGAATGCGAATCGTGCCGACGCCGGTGACATCGGATGTGTATTCCGGAATGTCGAAACTCACTCGGACGTGGCTTTGCGCACCGAGATGGTAAATCTCCTCCGGCTTCAATTCATAAAGCAGCTTTACCAGGTTCACTGAGTCCGCCAGGTCGCCGTAGTGCAGGAACATTCGCACGCCGTTGATGTGCGGATCGGCATAAAGATGATCAATTCGCGAAGTGTTGAACGTACTGGCGCGGCGAATGATGCCGTGGACTTCATAGCCCTTTTCCAGCAAAAGATCGGCGAGATAACTTCCGTCCTGACCAGTGATCCCGGTAATGAGCGCCTTTTTCATTCGGTGCCGCTTCGTTAGCTCATCGAATGCCAGCGAGCAAATAATTAGAAAACGCCGAACGCCCAACGTCCAACTCTCAACTAAAGCAAGGCCGGCAGCTGCCGGACGAAGCGTTCCATCAACTATCAGCTAGCTTTCTGGAGGTGAAACCATGATCCGCGCCAGCACCGCGCGCTGCGCCGAAATCAAATCGGCAATACCTTTGCGCGCGAGCACCAGCATCTCATCGAGCTGGGACTGTGCGAAGATGGCTTCCTCGCCCGAACCTTGCACTTCGACGAAATCGCCATCCTCAGTCGCGACCAGATTGAAATCGACCGTCACGGCTTTGTCTTCTTCGTAATTAAGATCGACAATCGCGTTTCCATCAAGAATGCCGGCGCTAACAGCCGCCACTAATTTTTTGATCGGCGGCGCATCGAGTTTTTTTTCCTTCGCCAATTTTCGGCACGCGATCGTAACGGCCAGGCTCGCGCCTGTGATCGCGGCCGTTCGGGTTCCACCGTCGGCCTGCAACACATCGCAATCGACCCACATTGTACGCGGGCCGAGTTTTTCAAGATCGACAACCGCGCGCAACGATCGTCCGATCAACCGCTGAATTTCTGTGCTCCGGCCATCGAGCCGGCCTTTCATGATGTCGCGCGGTTTACGCGTGGTCGTTGAATAAGGGAGCATGGAATATTCGGACGTGAGCCAGCCACCGGTGACGTTTTGCTCCTTCATCCAGCGCGGCACGACTTCTTCCACCATGACGCCGCAGATCACGCGGGTATTGCCCATCGCCACCAACACCGAACCGCTTGCGTGCGGCGCAATGTTTAGTTCGAAACTCACATCACGGACTTGATCAGCTGCACGGCCGTCAGTGCGTTGCATGTCCGCATGCTAAACGTTCCCGCTGCAACCGCGCAAATTGTATGTCGGTCTCGCCATTCCCGACCATGCCTCCGTTGGCGTGAAGTTGTTCCGCGGAGGATGCCTGCGTAAGCCTTTTGAACATGGCTACATGCGGGAAAAGCATTTCTCACCAAAAATTAACAGAACCAGCGTTGACGGCGGCTCAATCTGGGCTAATTTCGTTATCCCGCTGGAAGCGGGCCCCGAATGCGTTCGGGGTCGTTCTTGTACATTTGGGACTGCAAATTGGACTCAATTTTGTCCCGGCATGATTATCGGCAACCCGCCACGGCGGGCAGGCTGAAATTATGGTCGGGCACGAGGTTGAGTTTTTTTGTGGTCTGAAATGGACGTGAATGCTGGTTCTTTGACATCTACATACAGGGTAGTAAGAAAGTACAACTTTAAGAGCTGAGTCTGAAATCAAAGCGGCTGAAGGTTAAGATCTTCAGCCGGAGAGTTTCAGTTATCAAAGAATCTCTGGGCCCG
>Ga0137382_10000918_pt1 | contig 12464 bp, 12 predicted proteins | sample SagtaG_15_FD_104816 | JGI IMG/M metagenome (GOLD analysis project Ga0137382, IMG submission 104816) | Vadose zone soil microbial communities from Sagehorn Ranch, Mendocino, California, USA - Sage2_R_20_16 metaG | ecosystem: Environmental > Terrestrial > Soil > Vadose zone | place: USA... | reverse complement strand
TGCATTAAGGGCCGCAGAAATTTTCCCGTCAGGCTGTCCGATACCTCCGCAATCTCTTCCGGCGGGCCTGTTCCTACGATTTCACCGCCGCGTTCGCCTGCCTCCGGCCCAAGGTCAATGATCCAATCCGCGGATTTAATCATCTCAAGGTTGTGCTCAATCACAACCAAAGTGTTGCCGGCATCCCGCAGTTTCATAAGCACCTGTAGCAACTTTTCGATATCTGCGAAATGCAAGCCGGTGGTCGGTTCATCGAGAATATATATAGTGCGCCCAGTGGCTTTCTTGGCCAGTTCGGTCGCCAATTTAACTCGTTGCGCCTCGCCTCCGGAGAGCGTTGTCCCGGCTTGACCGAGGCGCAAATAGCCAAGTCCCACATCCAGCAGAGCAGTTAGCTTGTCGGAAATTCCGGGTACATTCCGAAAAAATCGCGCGGCTTCATCCACCGTGAAATTGAGCACATCGGCAATATTCTTGCCCTTGTAAGTAATTTCGAGCGTCTCACGATTGTAACGCTGGCCCCGGCAGACTTCGCATTCAACGTAAACATCGGGCAGGAAATGCATCTCGATCTTGATCAATCCGCCGCCTTCGCAATTTTCGCACCGGCCCCCTTTGACATTGAAGCTGAAACGCCCAGCGTCATAACCCCGAACTCGCGCGGCCGGAAGTTGAGCAAACAACTCGCGAATTGGTGTAAAAGCCCCGGTGTAGGTCACGGGATTTGAGCGCGGCGTCCGGCCAATCGCGCTTTGATCGATCACAATCGCCTTGTCGACCTGATCGATGCCGCGAATGACGCGATGCTTCCCTGGCTTTTCTTTCGAGTTGTAGAAGTGACGAAAGAGCGCCCGCCGCAGAATATCGTCGACTAACGTCGATTTGCCGCTACCGGAAACACCGGTAACACAGGTCAAACAACCAAGGGGGAATGACGCCGTGATATTTTTAAGATTATTTTCTGCAGCGCCAACGATGGTTAGCCATCCGGAAATCTCCGATGTGCGTGCCGTCTGCCGGTCGAGCGTTCCCGGACGGACGCGCTTGCGTGGAACTGGGATGCGCACACGCCCAGTGAGATAATCGGCCGTCAATGAATTCTTCGAACGCAAGACTTCTTCGAGCGAGCCTTGGGCCACGATCTCGCCGCCACGTGGTCCCGCTCCCGGACCGAGATCGATGATGTGGTCCGCGGCACGAATTGTTTCTTCGTCGTGTTCGACCACGATAACCGAATTGCCGAGATCGCGCAGCTGCCGCAGCGTCCCAAGAAGCCGCGCGTTATCGCGCTGGTGCAATCCGATGCTTGGTTCATCGAGCACGTAGAGAACACCAGCTAGGCCGGACCCAATCTGGCTTGCCAGCCGGATGCGCTGGGCCTCGCCGCCGGAAAGCGTGCCGCTCTCTCGGTTGAGCGTTAAATAACCAAGCCCCACTTCGAGCAGGAATTTCAAACGTGATTGAATTTCGCGAACTACTTCCGCGGCGATTGTTCGTTGCTGCGCCGTCAAAACCAGAATGTCGATGTAGAGGGCAGCTGCCTGGATCGTTTGCTCGCTGAATTGATGAATGTTTAGCTCGTGCCCGTCTCGATCTCTGATCGTGACGGCAAGAATTTCCGGTTTCAAGCGCGCCCCGCCGCACGTCTGGCAAGGCACCTTGCGCATGAAGGTGCGAATGCGGTTACGCGTAAATTCGCTCTGCGTTTGTTCGTAAAGCCTCTGCATCTGTGGCACCAGTCCTTCGAACGGCCGCTCTGTTTTCTTCGCCTGACCATTGCCGCCTAAACTCATATCGATCACTTCATCTCCGGTGCCGAAATAGAGCGCTTCTTTAAATGGCTCGGGCAACTCGACAAACGGCACGTCCTCATCGATCTGGAAATGTTTTATCAGCGCGCCTTGCAGGTGCCGATAATATGCCTGCATCCGCTTTGTCCCGCGGTGCCATGGCGTGATCGCGCCTTCCGCCAGTGTTTTTGTCGGATCCAAAACCATCAATTCCGGATCGCAAACGAGTTGCGTGCCAAGACCGTGGCAGTCCGGACATGCGCCCAAATGACTGTTGAATGAAAAATGTTTCGGGGTCAGTTCGCCCAAGGTGAAACCGGTCTCTGCGTTTCCGTAATTCGTGGAATAGCGCGCTTCTTCCCACGTTCCCTTTGGAGTATTGGAGTGTTGGAGTGCTGGAGTATTGGCCTCTGCATTACTCCTTTTCTCCATTACTCCATCTCCGCTTGGTTGGCGCAGCACCACCATCCGGCTGCTGCCCCACTTGAGTGCTGTTTCCACCGAATCGGTCAGACGAAGACGAATTCCTTCACGCACCACCAGCCGGTCCACCACCGCTTCAATGGTATGTCGCTCACTTTTTTTCAGACGAATTGGCTCGGCCCCGCCCAGTTCGACGATTTCGCCATCGATGCGCACCCGCACAAATCCTTCGCGTTTCGCTTTTTCAATAACGTCGCGGAATTCGCCGATTTGATTTTGCACCAGCGGGGCAAGCAAAATAATCTTGGTTTCCGGTTCATAGGCGAGAATTTGATCGACGATTTGTTGCGGCGTTTGCCGGTAAACCGGCTGGCCCGTTTTGGGATCGTGCGGCTGACCGACCGCCGAAAACAGAACCCGCAGATAATCGTAAATCTCGGTCGTCGTGGCGATGGTCGATCTTGGATTGGCACCGGCGCTGCGCTGTTCAATAGCGATGGCCGGAGACAATCCCTCGATGAAATCGACATCCGGTTTTTCCATTTGATCGAGGAATTGCCGTGCATACGCGGAAAGACTTTCGACGTAGCGCCGCTGGCCTTCGGCATAGAGCGTATCGAAAGCAAGAGACGATTTCCCCGACCCGCTGAGCCCGGTGATAACAACTAATTTCTCACGCGGAATCTCGACGTGGAGGTTCTTCAAATTGTGCTGGCGCGCACCACTGATCTTGATAACTTGCGCAGGCATCGGGACGACAAATCTCGAACCTTTTAGTCAAGCACAACCGTCTCTTTTCTCCAGCGAAAATCGTCCCACATGAGTGATCCTGCCCGCAGTATTACGCCCGAAGAACTAGGCGAACTACAGAGGAAATTTAGCGAGATCAAACACTCGATTAACAACGCTCTCGCCGTGATGATGGCGCTTTCCGAAATGTCGCAACGGCGTCCAGACTATGCCGAAAAGCTGGCCACCACCGTCCTGACCAAGGCTCCGCAAATCGTTTCAAGTTTGCAGGAATTTACCCAGGCTTTGAACGAGAAGGCCGGCGTGAAGCCGGAAGGCGTTACGGATAAGCCGAAATAAGGCCGTCTTGAAAAGCTGCTGCCCATGGAAGCGGCCTCCGGTAAGACTATCTTAATCGTCGAGGACGAGAGCGACGTTGTCGATCTTTTGACCCTTAACCTGCGTAAGAGCGGCGGGTTTATTATCTCGACTGCGGCTGATGGTGCCTCCGGTTTGGAGAAAGCGCGCACGGAAAAGCCCGCCTTTATCATTCTTGACCTAATGTTGCCGAAAATGTCGGGTCTGGAGGTCTGCAAGATTCTGAAAACCGACCCGGAGGCGAGGCACATTCCGATCATGATGCTGACCGCGAAAGCCGAGGAGATCGATCGCATCGTTGGTCTCGAATTCGGCGCCGATGATTATGTGACGAAGCCGTTTAGTCCTCGCGAAGTCATTTTGCGCATCCAAGCCATCATGCGTCGCGGTGAAGTAAAGTCAGAGGAGGAGCCGCTCACGGCCGGTCTGATTACGATTGATCCGGCGCGTCACGAGGTATCTGTCGCCGGCAAAGTCGTTCACCTCACCAGTATTGAGTTTAAACTTCTCCGCACCCTCTTACAGCGCCGCGGCCGCGTCCAAGCGCGGGACCGATTGCTGAATGACGTTTGGGGTTACGAAAGCATCATCGACACGCGAACGGTCGATACCCACGTGCGGCGTCTGCGCGAAAAGCTTGGCAAAGCTGGTAGTGCCATTGAGACGGTTCGCGGATTTGGATATCGCTTCCAGGAAAATTAGCCAGCGATGAAGTGGCTTTTGCTTTGGGCGATTAGTGGCTTGGCCATCGCGCTCGGATATGCCGTTTGGCGCCGATGGATCGCGCCCTGGAGCCGGGTCGAAAACATGATTCGGCAGGTCGCGTGCGGCGAGAGGCCGCGGACGTTTCTTATTAACGGCGGCAGCGCACCGCGACGCGTCGGACTCGCGCTGGAAGCGATATCCAACCTCCAGCAGCAACTCAATCACCAGATCGCGGAACGCGCAGTCGGGACGGAGACAATTTTCGCCGCCATGCAGGATGGTTTGCTTGTGGTCGACACACGTCACCGCATTAGCCTCGTCAACCGGAGTTTCCGGCACCTTTTTGGGCTGGGGAATAGCATCGTTGGTCACCCAATCCTCGAAATTATTCGTGAAGCTGATTTGGATCGATTGATCGCGGAAACGCTGCGGACGGGAACTCCGCAGGGTCATGAGTTAATTATTTCCGATTCACAAAGCAATTCGCCACGACGGATGCAACTCAGCGCCGTCGCCATGAAGAACGAGGCCGATACTACAACCGGCGCTGTCGTTCTCTTCCACGACATTACGCAATTAAAACAAGCCGATGAAATCCGGCGCGATTTTGTGGCCAACGTGTCCCATGAGTTGCGCACGCCTTTGTCGATCCTGCGCGGTTATATCGAAACGTTGCTCGACGATCCCGGAACTTCACGAGATGAGCTGGAGCGGATTCTTGAAGTGATGAAAAGACATTCCAACCGCCTCGGGGTCCTGGTCGATGATTTGCTCACCTTGGCGCGATTGGAGTCGGCGAATCCGAATTTGCAATTATCCGACGTGCGGCTGAGCGAGCTTTTCGCCGCCATCGTGCATGATTGGGCAAAGAAATTTGCCGAGAAGAAACTGAGCGTTGATATCGCCATTGCGGCGAACCTGCCGATCATTCGCGCGGACGAGACCCGCCTGCAGGAAATTCTCTACAACTTGCTGGATAATTCGCTGAAATACACCCAGCCTGGCGGGAAAATTCGCCTCCAGGCGCAGAGGTCCGGCGAGGAGATTGCCCTGTCCGTCAGCGATACAGGTCTCGGCATTAGTGAAGCGGATTTACCACGTGTCTTCGAAAGATTTTATCGCGCGGATAAAGCGCGGAGCCGGGAACTGGGCGGCACCGGCCTCGGTCTGTCCATTGTGAAGCACATCGCGCAAATGCATGGTGGCCGCGTCGAAGCGGAAAGTAAGGTAGGGCGAGGGACGACGGTCCGGGTGCTGTTGCCCCTGGACGGGAGAAGCGAGCAGGCGGCTGTAACAGAAACGTAACAGTAATTAGTTTGCCGCCTGGTGGCGCCATTCGCATTCTGAGAATGTGGAAACTATCGCCCCTGCCCCCCCTTTGCTTCGAGCCGGCGGTTCCGCCCGCCGCCGCCGCTTGACAACGGAGCACGCCATTAAGGCGTTCTTCGGCAGCAATGCGCTGGTGGCGATTGTCGTTTTGGCATTGATCACGATTTTTCTTTTTCGCGAAGGCTTTGGGTTTTTCGGTCAAAATCTAACCAACATCCGGCTCTATCGCCGCGCCGGCCTGGAGTACGTCGACATCATCCGTCCGCAGGCACAGAAACACAGCGCACTCTCCCGGCAGCTCAACGAAGTCCAGATGCAAGAAACATTAGCGAAGGCGAGCGACCCAGCGCGGCAAAGCTTCGATCGGTTTGCGACGGCCTTCAGCGAAGCGGGGGATGAGCTAAACGGCCTTGTCTCGGACGCAAACGATCAGGCGCTGGCGCTGCGCGAGACCTTGCTCGCAGCCGTTCGCAAGCCCGATCCGAACGAGTCTTCCATTCAGGATCAGGTTGATCAAAATCCGGCGAAATTGCCGCGGGCCGACCTGTCCCAGGGGATGGTCGCGCTGCGATCCTCTGGCGCCAAATTCGAGAAAATCGCCGATGCGATGAGAGGTAAAATCGACAATCTCCTGGCCGCGCCCCCGCAGTTAACCAGCCTCAAAGCTCGCCAATTATTCGAGAAATGGAAAACGAAAGTGCAGGCTTATCTCGCGCAGCTTCCCGCCACCTCGAAGCAACTTAGCGCATGGGACGCGCACAAACCCGTTCCCCCGTATCGTGCCGTTACCTCATTTCTTTTCGGATCGGAATGGATTACAGCCAGCTTTTGGCAGGATTGGTACGGGATTATTCCGTTGCTGGTCGGTTCCATCATGGTCGCGGCGGTTGCTTTGCTTCTGGCCGTTCCTTTCGGAGTCTCCGCCGCGATTTATGTCAGCGAAGTGGCGCAGCGTGGCGAGAAAAGCCTGATCAAACCCTACATCGAATTCATTTCCGCGATTCCGTCGGTCGTGCTCGGCTTCTTCGGTATTGCGGTAGTCGGGCAGGCGATTCGTGCCTTGTCCCAGGCGTCGTTCATGAAGTGGGTACCGTTTTTTCCCATCAGCGAGCGGCTGAATGTTTTTACGGCGGGTTGCCTGCTCGCGCTCATGGCGGTCCCCACCATATTTACCCTGGCGGAAGACGCCTTGCAGAATGTGCCGCGCGGATTCAAGGAAGCTTCTTATGCCCTTGGTGCAAATCGCTTACAAACAATCGCGCGGGTGCTCGTTCCCGCCTCCCTTTCGGGAATTATCTCTGCCGTGTTGCTCGGCCTTGGTCGTGTCATTGGCGAGACTATGGTGGTGTTGCTTTGCGCTGGTAATCGCATTGCTATTCCCAATTTCAGCGAGGGCCTTGGTGCCTTCTTTCAACCCGTCCACACCATGACCGGGATCATTGCACAGGAAATGGGCGAAGTACCGAGCGGGAGCATCCATTACCGGGCGCTCTTCATGATCGGCCTGGTATTGTTCGCACTTACCCTTGGGATTAATTATCTCGCCCAAAAACTTGTCGCCCGGTACCGAATGAGCATCGGTTGAATGACCTCCGCGCCTTCCAATCGTCGTCGCGTCCGATTCCTTGAGCGGATCGTCTTCTGGAGTTTCCGTCTTGCCACATATTTCGTTCTCCTTTGCGCCACTTATATTTTTCTCGATATCGGGATCAAAGGAGGCCGCACCGTTTTTACGCGTCACGCCCCTTTCATCAATGTCGCGTTTCTGACCCAATCGCCGCAGACGCTTTACGTATTCGATTATCAGGGAAAAAAAATGGAGCTGAGCGATCGTGAATTTCGTCGATGGAAAGCGACCCATAGTGAGAATGTTGAGGCTAGCAGTGTCGCTTACTCCGCCGGTGGCATTTTGCCTTGTATTGTTGGGACCGCCCTTCTTGTCATCGGCTCGATGACGCTGGCCCTTTTCATTGGAATCAGCGCGGCGATTTATTTGAGCGAGTACAGCCGGGACACTCCTTTCATTCGCTTTATCCGTATCGCGATCCTTAATCTCGCTGGCGTGCCGTCGATCGTGTTCGGGCTCTTCGGCTTCGGCCTCTTCGTCATTTTTTTTGGCTGGAATGTTTCACTCTTGGCCGGTTGGTTCACTCTCGGTCTGATGGTGTTGCCTGCGATTATCACAGCGAGCGAAGAATCGCTCCGGGCTGTGCCGCAAGGGCTCCGGGAAGGGTCCCTTGCGCTTGGCGCGACCCAATGGCAAACCATTCGCAAGAACGTTTTGCCCTACGCGCTTCCTGGCATTTTGACTTCCTCCATTCTCGGGATTGCCCGCGTCGCGGGCGAAACCGCACCAATCATGTTTACCGCCGCCTATGCCATGCGTGACGAAATGCCGTGGCATGTGAGTCATTGGACCGATTTCTTTTTTCAGGCCGTCATGGCGTTGCCGTATCACATTTATGTGGTCAGCTCCAAAATTCCGCAGAACGAGTACACGGAACGGGTCCAGTACGGGGCCACGTTCGTTTTTCTCGCGCTTGTAATGCTGATTGCTTTGGCGTCCATTTTATTGCGAGAACGAACGAGGAGGCGCTTATCATGGTAAGCTTGATTAAAATGCCAGAGATATTGTCACGACAACTTCCACGCCAGATCAACTCACCGGAAGAAGCATCCGAGATGGCCGCAATGATCCACGTGGAAGACGTCGATTTTGCCTACGCCAACCAACAGGTCCTTCACGATGTCACTTTGGAAATTCCGCCGCGCGCGGTGACCGCGTTCATCGGACCTTCCGGCTGTGGGAAGACCACCTTGTTGCGCTGTATCAATCGCATGAATGATCTCATCGATGGGGCGCGCGTGATCCGGGGAGCCATTCGCATTGACGGCGTCGACATCAATGCGCCGGACGTTGACGTTGTCGATCTGCGTCGCCGCGTCGGCATGGTTTTCCAAAAATCGAACCCATTCCCGAAATCGATCTACGAGAATATTTCCTACGGATTGCGTATTGCCGGCGTGACCAAGAGATCTCGAATCGACGAAGCGGTCGAGAAAAGTCTCCGCGCCGCGGCGCTTTGGGACGAAGTAAAAGATCGCCTCGACGCCAATGCCTTCGGACTGTCAGGCGGCCAGCAACAACGGCTCTGTATCGCCCGTGCTCTGGCGGTTGAACCTGAGATTGTCCTTATGGACGAACCCTGTTCGGCCCTCGATCCGATCGCAACGGCGAAGGTCGAAGAGTTGATCTATCAATTAAAAACCGAGTACACCATTGTGATCGTGACTCACAACATGCAACAGGCGGGACGCTGCTCCGATCACACCGCGTTCTTTTACCTCGGCCGGTTGATCGAGTTTGGGCCGACCGCTAAAATTTTCTCGAATCCAAGCGAACGTCGAACGGAGGATTATATTACCGGTCGATTTGGTTGACGCGGAATCGAGTAGGAGCCAGAGAAAGAGTAAGACAAAGGATTCGACGATTGGATGGTCGCACCACGACATATTCTCGGGACGTTTGACGAAGCGCTTGGGTCGCTGCGCAACAATGTGCTCATGATGGCCAGCTTGACCGAGCGAAGCCTGGAACGCGCGATTAAAGGATTGCTCGAGCGGGACGATGATCTTTGCACCCATGCCATTGTCGATGACGAAGAGATCGACCAGCTTGAAAAGCAGATCGATAAGGACGGAATTGAGGTGCTTTTGCGCTTTCAACCGGTGGCGTCCGATTTGCGTCGGGTTGTTTCGGCGATGAAACTTTCTCCCAACATCGAGCGCGTGGCCGATCAAGCGACTAATATTGCGCGGCGGGCGCGCAAGTTGAACCGGCACCCGCCGTTGCCGGAAGTTGAAATGATTGCGCCGATGTACGCGCATGCCTTGTCGATGTTCAAAGACAGCGTTGATGCTTATGTGCGCGAAGACGTGCCGCTCGCGCGCAGCGTGATTCCTCGAGACAAGAGCCTCGACAGGATGAACGCGTCCGCGAACCGCCAGCTCATCGAGCGCATGGCCGAGGAACCGGAGCAGCTGCGCGGATATCTCAATCTGATATTTATTTCGCGCTGTCTCGAACGCGTGGGCGATCACGCTACCAATATCGCGGAGGACGCCGTCTACGCCGCCGCCGCGGAAGACATTCGGCATCAACACGCCGGGGTTGGTTAGTAAAATAAATTGGAGCCCAGTGGGCTTCGGATTGTAAAAACCGGTGCCATGCATAAAGCTTGTCGCCGTGAAGACTCGAGTCAGGCTGGCCACTACGATCTTTACAGGGCGGCGATTTTCGCCGCCTGCTGATCGAGAGCGGCGCCCAAAGTGGCCGCCCCACAAGAGCATGATTGCTGCGATCGCGCTCGTCGGACCGATGTTTTTCGGCGCCTGCGGACTGATAGGGCCGGCGGGTGAGCAAGTGCGGGAACAACCGCAAAAAACGGGCTACAAAGCTGCGGACGAAGCTGAGACCGAAGGCGATCGACCTAATTTACCGCCGGTCCAAAAAGTGCCGGGCGAATGAGAAATCCCACCGCCAAGCCCAGAAGCGGCGGCACTATTGCCCGCATCGCGCGCACTCGCGCTCACTTAACGCCGTCAAGGCCGCCCGCTAGTTCTTTCTTTCGTACCGCTGCTGTTAGTTCCCGGTGCGCTGAAAAAATTCGTTCAACGCAACCGCCGCGTTAAAGATTGGCCATGCTGAGATGGCGGCAATGATGGCAAAGAGCAGCGCTTCGATTACAAAAACCCAACCTCTCTCGTGCCCGAAATAGCTCCGCGATACCTCCCGAAACGACCTGAGAAGTAACGATCTTCGATACAAAGTCGGTCTGATCAGTGTTCTGGTAACTTTGATTATGCTCATAAGTTAGCCGTTCGATACACCGTGATGGGCCGGCGTCAGGTTACGATTTGTCAAGATCGCGTGACGATCCGGTGAAGCCCACGGGTCGTAACCAAAATGTCACTTTGCCGGCTGCCTTGGGCACCTAAGGTCGAAAAGCAATGAAACCGAGCGTGCCCTCTATTTGTGTGCACAACAGCGCGCGCAGCCAAATGGCGGAAGCGTGGCTGAACAAAATCTGTGGGGAATTCTTTCAGACACAGAGCGCGGGTTTGGAACCAGGTAGCTTGAATCCGCTTGCGGTCGAAGTAATACGCGAAGTTGGCATCGATATTTCGAAGAAGAAAACGTTCGCCGAGGGGAGACGGCCATTCATCTCGTCAATCGTTAGGCAAATGGTTCCGCCATCAGCAAAACGTCTAATTCAGGATGATGATAAACGTCGACCGACACACCCGCAAAAAATCGGCAAAGCGAGCGACCTTGAACTATTGCAAAAAACTTGACCGTTTTGGCGGCCGGCCTTCCCTTTTTTGCCGCCGATTATGAAAACCGCGTTTGGACTCCGCATCCCGCAAACTCTAGAAGAAGTGTGCGATCCGCGGCGCACTGCTTTGTTGGTTTATGACATGCAAATCGGCATCTTGAGTCAGATCAAGGATGCTGATCAAGTCACACGACAGGTTTTAAGAGTTCTGCAAGCTGCGCGTGAGGCTGGTGTCCGGGTATTCTTCTCGAGACACCTTTCTTTGCCCAAAGAACTGATGGGAGTGTTTCAATTCCGCACGGCCATGGCCTGGCAGCGGGTGAACACGCCTGAGCAGGTGAACCCTTGGTTTCTACGCGACAACCCAGGGTTTCAAATTGCGCCGGAGCTATCTCCACTTCCGAGCGAAGGCGTCTTTGATAAACTTACCATGTCGGCTTTTGAAGGCACATACCTGGACTTGGCACTGCGAGACTGCGAGGTTAACTGCTTTATCGTCGTAGGCGTCGCTACTGAGATCGGTATCGAGCCGACGGTGCGCCACGGAGCTGACTTGGGTTATATTCCCGTGTTCGTCACCGACGCCTGTGGCGCCGGCAACGAAGAAGCGGCCAAGCGTTCCATAGAGAATTTGAAGTTTATGGGCGACGCATTTGTGACCGACACAGAAACGATATGCACCATCTTTCGGAAGGGACTGATGGCTGCCAAGCAAATGGCGTGACAACTCAAATCTCTCGCGAGTAATCTGACTTCCGTGCGGCTCGCCACATGCGGCTGCACGAAACATTGGAGCCTGTGGTTTTATGAACGTCAAAACTCTTGGTAAGAAAATCCGCCGTCTCGTGGCCAAAATAGAAAAGGACACAAAGAAACTGGCCAAGCTCAGACTGAAGTTGAACGCGTCGGCGAAAAAACCGAAGGGATCGGCGAAAAAAAGTAGACCGACCGCCCGCGGCAAAAAGCGCGTCCCTAAGAAGCTGAAAGCACCCGCGCCAGCTGCGAAAAGGAAAGGGGGTTTGACTCCTGAAGGACGCGCGAGGCTGGCAGCGGCAATGAATGCGAGGTGGGCTGCGAAGAGAGCCGCGGCGCAGGCTAGTTCATCTTCGAGCGAAACTGCGCGCGTGCTGGACTCTGGCGCTGTGTCAGAGACGGCCGCTTTGTGATTTGTCGGCAGCAGTGATCAAATTCCGCATTTTGCACAGCGCGGGAGATACGATGTTCCGATCCTGTTTTTGAGCGTAGCTAAGCAAACCGGGCTTCGCATTTTGGTGTCTAAAGTGTGCCGGTCGGCTATAGTGCCGACAGCTCTGAATCTCTTGTTATGAGCGGCTTCTTCGAGGAAGTGCAGCGGCGAAAAGTTTACCGGGTCGCGGCCGCCTATATCATTGCGGCGGGATTCATTATTCAGATTGGATCGGCCGTTTTCCCAGCATGGGAGTTGCCGAACTGGACATTCCGGTTTGTGGTCGTGCTGCTACTGATCGGGTTTCCGATCGCATTGATTCTCGCCTGGGCCTACGACGTCACGCCACAAGGGATTCGCGCAACTCCCACGACATCTGCGCCCGGGGCCCACCGTCGCCGCAATTTAATCATGCTGATTGCAACTGGGGTCGTTGTTTCGGCGGCCGCAGGTTTTTTCCTTTTGCCACGCGTCTCCGCCCGCAAGATCGACAAGTCGATCGCAGTTCTGCCTTTCGAAAATCTGAGCGACGAAAAGGAGAATGCCTATTTCGCCGATGGAATGCAGGACGACATTCTGACAAATCTT
>Ga0137382_10000917_pt1 | contig 12465 bp, 13 predicted proteins | sample SagtaG_15_FD_104816 | JGI IMG/M metagenome (GOLD analysis project Ga0137382, IMG submission 104816) | Vadose zone soil microbial communities from Sagehorn Ranch, Mendocino, California, USA - Sage2_R_20_16 metaG | ecosystem: Environmental > Terrestrial > Soil > Vadose zone | place: USA... | reverse complement strand
GAAGGAATCGACATCAAACCGCTCCAGCGCGACGCCCGCAACGAACCGCTCGATGAAGTGCGCGCCATCGCGGACGGCAAAGTCGTGCACACGAACCTCGTGCCCGGCTATTCGAATTACGGGAAGTACATTGTGATCGAACACCACTGGAATGGCTCGAGTTATTACAGTTTGTATGGGCACCTAAATTCGATCGGAGTGCAGCCCGGCGAATCCGTGCGACGCGGTCAGCGCATCGCCGTGATGGGCTATACCGGGGTTGGATTAAATCAGGCGCGCGCGCATCTCCATTTGGAATTGAATCTGATGCTCAGCCATCGGTTCGAAGCATGGCACGAGACATTCTTCAAAAATGATCCTAATCACAACGGCATTTACAACGGCATCAATCTCGCCGGTCTCGATATCGCGCGGCTGTATCTCGCGCTCCATAAGAACCCTTCGCTTACGATTCCCCAGTTTCTGCAGGGCGAAGAAACATTTTACAAAGTGACCTTACCTAAATCATCGCATTTCGAATTGCCGAAAGAGTATCCCTGGATGCTGGCATACAGTCGTGGAAACGAGAAATCGTCGTGGGACGTTTCTTTCGCGCGCTCGGGGTTGCCGCTGAAAATAGAACCAAGCGATAAACACGTGACGCAGCCAGAACTGGGTTATGTCAAAAAAAACTTGATCGATTACTCGTACCTCACGCGCGACGAAATATCCGGCAGGGGGGAGAGCGCGCATCTCAGCGAATACGGTCGACGACTGATGCGGCTTTTGATTTGGCCGGACTGATGTGAAAGATCCTCTTCGCTGTGCGAAGCACTCATCGCGCAAGCTGGCCGAGGCGCCGCCCTTGCCACGGGACAGATTCGCCGCGGCGAACAGGGCCCCACTAGTGATCAGCACGACGTCGGCACGCGTTGCGCGAGCGCGACCCCGTGCGGGATTGCGCCTTGGACGAAGCCGAGGCATTCCACAGCACCACTCGGCTTTCCCGGAAGTGCGATCACCAGTGAAAGATCGACAACCGCTGCCAGATTGCGCGATAAAATCGAGTTGGGAGTGATCTTCATCGATTCAGCACGCATCACTTCTCCAAAACCGGGCAATTCCACCCGCATAATCGCCCGAATCGCTTCCGGAGTAACATCGCGCGCACCAACTCCGGTTCCGCCAGTCGTCAAGATCAAGCCGCAGCCTTGTTGAGAAAAGGAACGAATCGCTCCCTGAATGTGCGAGGCATCATCGGGGACTATCGCTTCCGCCAAAACCTGCCAGCCGGCTTTATGGGCAGCCTCTTTCAGTGCCGGTCCGCCGAGGTCTTTGTATTCGCCGGCGCTCGCGCGATCAGAGATTGTAATGATTCCAGTAACGATCTGCATTCTTTAATTGGAGCGAATGGGAGCTCTATGAAGGTTCCATGAATTTGGTTCAACTGAGCGGCGGTCAAGAACCCCTACAGTTCCTGTTTTGTCTTCTTGACCAGTCGGATACCCGACAATTGCATTTCTTTGTCGATCGCTTTGCACATGTCGTAGATCGTAAGAAGTGCCGCGGCGACGCCGGTAAGCGCTTCCATTTCGACGCCAGTCTGCGCAGCTGTGCGCGCAGTGCATTTTACCTCCGCATGATTGTTTGATGTGACGACATCGATCTTGACCTCACTTAAGGGCAACGTGTGGCAGAGCGGGATGAGTTGCGCGGTCTGTTTGGCGGCTTGAATGCCCGCAATCCGCGCAGTTGCAAAGACGTTGCCTTTCGTGATTTGGTCTTTCGAGATCAAATCGAGTGTTTCGCGCCGAAGCCGGATTTTTCCTGTCGCGACCGCAGTCCGCGCGCTGAGCGGTTTGGCCGAAACATCGACCATTTGTGCGCGGCCGTCGGCGGCGATATGGGTGAGACGCCTCATCGATCAGCCGCCGATCGCAACCATTTTGCGGCCGGGCTTGTAGTTGTCACGAAAATCGTGCTGCTCCGGTTTGCGATCGACAACGTCGAAGAAAAACTGTTTGAGTTCCTCATCACTCGCGCCGGCTCGCAGCGGTTTCATGATATCGAACTCGAGGTAGCTGCCAAGACAAGGACGTAACTTCCCATCACAGGTAAGACGAAGTTTGTTGCAGCTCTCGCAAAAGTGAAGGTTCGTCATCGCACCGATAAAACCGATGCATTGTTGACGGCCGGGGATCTGATAGTAAGAGGCTGGCCCATTCGTTCGAAACTCCGGCTCTGCAATCAAGCTGCCATAACGCGATTCGATCACCCGCTTTGCTTCAGAAATCGATATGAAATTTTCATCGCTGAGAACTTCTCTCGTGCTGACGGGCATCATCTCGATGAAACGAAGGATTAAATTACGCGCCGCGGCAAACTCGATCAGCGGAATTAATTGGTCCTCATTTCGGCCGCGCATCAGGACCGTATTCAATTTGATTTGATTGAATCCTGCTGTGATGGCGGCATCGATTCCGTCAAGGACTTGTGCGTGTAAATCGCGCCCGGTGATTTTGGAATAAACATGTCGGTCTAGCGTATCGAGCGAAATGTTCACCGATCTCACGCTTGCACTTCGTAAAGCTGCCGCAATTGTCCCTTGCGACTCAACTTCGCGCGCGAGCAGCGTCCCATTCGTCGAAAGACCTATGTCGCGAAGTCCCGGGATTTTCGGAAGTTCACGAATAAGATCGAGCACCCCGCGGCGAGTGAGCGGCTCGCCCCCGGTGATCCTGACCTTCGACACACCCAGGTCGGTTGCAATGCGAATGAGGCGCAAGGTTTCTTCGAAAGTCAGGATTTCTTCCCGCGGCAGCCATTCCTGCAACTCATGCGGCATGCAATACGTGCAGCGCTCGTTGCAGCGGTCTGTGATCGAGACACGCAGATAGGAAATCCGATGGCCGTATCGATCCTGCATTCGAGCGCAACGTTACGGTTAATGCGGAGTTGAATCAAGGAGTGACAGGATTGACTCATAACTCGCCGACTGTATGATTTTTCCTATAAAGCGTCCCTTCTTTTTCAGGGCTCTGACTTTCGGCATCGCCGCCAGCGCGCTAGTTCTTGCGAGTTGTTCCACGACAGAGACGCGAATCTCCGGACACCCGGAAATTTACCAAACTCTTTCTCCAAGGGATCAAGCGCTTGTGAGCCAGGGACAGATTCGCGCGGGCATGTCCCAAAATGCAGTCTGGCTCGCCTGGGGATCGGCCGATCGGAAAATTGTGGGTAATATGCGCGGTCGCCCAACCGAGACCTGGATTTACGTAAATTACACGACGGCTCCGTACGGTTACGGATACCCATACGGTCCATATCGTTACGGTTATGGTTACGGTTTTGGATTCACCAGCGTCGGTTTTGTGGGCAGCCATCATCATCATGGTGGCCGGTCTTTCGTGTTCTTTGGCGATCCCTTCTTCGATCCATTCTATTATTCTTACATTCCGCCGAGCATCCCGTATCCAACCAAGACCGTCACTTTCGGGAGCGGCCGGGTCGTGTCGTTCCAATACCTGGTACCGCCGTAACCGCTGATTAAGAAATTCTCTCGCGTTCTGCCACAGAACGAACCAGAGTCGCGGCACGCCTGACAAATGGCTTACCGCTCATTTCGAAAGTTCCTCGACGCTCTTGACGAAGCGGGCGAGCTGAAACGCGTCGCCGTCCCGGTCGACACAGATCTGCTCATTGCAGAGTGGGCGGACCGCGAAATGAAATCGCCCGGTGGAGGGAAGGCGCTTCTTTTCGAGCAACCGATTGTCGATGGAAAAAAATCGGAATTCCCGGTCGCGATCAATACGATGGGATCGCGCCGCCGGATGGCGTTGGCCCTCCAGGTCGCGGAAATCACAGATATCGCCCAGGAGATTCAACTCATCCTGAAAGCGAAACCGCCCACCGATCTGCGCGAAGGTTGGAGTTTGCTCAAGCAAGGAATTCATCTATTGCACGCGCGCCCAAAACCCGTGCACGAGGCCCAATGCCACGACGTTGTCCACAAGATCGGCAACGGAAGAGATTTTTCATTGAACGAGCTGCCGATTCTTAAATGTTGGCCAAAAGATGGCGGACGTTTTATCACGTTGCCGAATGTGCACACACGCGATCCCGAGACAGGAGCACGAAATATCGGCGTCTATCGGATGCAAATTTATGACGAGCGCACGACCGGAATGCATTGGCAAATTCACAAGGTGGGCGCGCGCCATGGCAAGCGCTATTACGAACGCGGCGAGCGCATGCCGGTTGCAGTCACGCTAGGCGGCGATCCGATCTATACCTTCGCGGCAACCGCACCCCTGCCCGATGGTTTGGATGAAATTCTTTTCGCGGGTTTTCTTCGAAAAAAATCGATCGAGCTCGTTCGTTGCAAAACAATCGATGTCGATGTTCCGGCCGACGTCGATTTTGTGCTGGAAGGTTATGTGCAACCCGGCGAGATGCAACCGGAGGGGCCGTTTGGCGATCACACGGGTTTCTATACCGCGGTGGAAGACTATCCGGTATTCCACTTAACCGCGATTACACATCGGCGCGAGGCGATTTATCCGACAACCATCGTAGGTGTGCCACCGATGGAGGATTATTATATCGGCGACGCGTGTGTGCGGATTTTCCTGCCAGTATTCAAAATGAATTTCCCGGAAATCGTGGACATGACGCTGCCGCCGGAAGGCGTTTTCCATAATCTCGTGTTCGTTAGTATCCGGAAGCAGTACCCCTATCAGGCTTTTAAAGTCATGCACGGCCTATGGGGCATGGGCCAAATGATGTTCAGTAAATACATCGTCGTGGTTGACGAGGACTGCGACGTGCACAATACGAGCGAAGTGCTCTTTCGGTTGTGCGCGAACACCGATCCAGCGCGGGACACGACTGTCATCAAGAATCCGAGCGATTCGCTTGACCACGCGCCCACCGATCAAAACATCGGTTCCCACATGGGGTTTGACGCAACGCGCAAGCTGCCGGGTGAAAACTACCACCGGCCGTGGCCGGAATTACTGAGGATGACTGAGGAAGCGCAAGCGCTCGTGGATGCACTCCAAGCCCAAACGCGCTGATCTCTGGGGAAACGCCTGAACTAAACTGCCGCTGATTAGGGTTTACGGAAAAGTTGCCCAGTATCGACGTCGCGAGTCAGTCCACCAGGCGGAACACCGCGAAGATCGTAAGCGCGACCGGTGTAAGGGCTGTAGTAGAAACCGGGCGTCCCAGCCCAACGCGCGAATGGAAAACCGCCTGGAGGCGGCGGACCGTAACGCGCGGCTTGATCCTCTTCGACGGCCGCCCCGACTAGCGCGCCGGCTGCGGCCCCTGCGGCAGCGCCGATGGCCGCGCCGCGGACATGACCTGTCGCTGCGCCGCCAATGATCGCTCCGGTCGCAGCACCTATTCCGGCACCTTGTCCAACTGGCGTTTCACAGGAGCTGAGAACAAAAGAACTCAGCGCAGTGAGCAAAATAATCGTGAAAATTTTTCTATTCATAAATTACCCGTGATGAATTAAACCGCGCCGGTCGAGCGAGGTTGCGTACTCTGCTGAAACGATGTTAGAAAAAATGAGCGCGACTCAACTCACTGCCACTACAGAAAGTGACCAATTTAGTTTTCATATTCGTTTATTAACCCCTTTTCGTAGTGGAGAAGTCAGACGGACACTTGCTGCGATTAATTCAAAAACTTTTGAGCAGCTGCACTGCGATCCGACCCATTTTCGCCAGTTTGCCGAGGCGGTATTCTTTTTCGAAAATGCGAAACTTGTCCATCTCCATTTTACGAAGCAAACCGCGATAAACCGCCCCCATGATCTCGGCGGCGATCATCGATCGCCGATCTTCACGTGGAAGCGTAGCCGCGGCACGCGAGAAAAACTGCCGCGCACGCGCTGCCTCGAAGTCCATCAGTTGAACGAAGCGCTCATTGTATTGTCGATTTTGCAGGTCGGATTCGGAGTAACTGAAACGCGCTAGATCTTCCTGCGGCAGATAGATGCGGCCTTTCCGCAAATCTTTCCCGACGTCGCGAATAATGTTCGTCATTTGCAACGCCAGGCCGAGCTGAAGCGCATATTCTTTACAGGCGGGATTGCGATATCCAAAAATCTCGATGCTGATGAGCCCGACTGCGCTGGCGACGCGATAGCAATAAATACACAGGTCCTCGAACGCCGCATACCGTGAGATGCTCAAATCCATCTCAACTCCGGTAATAATTTCCTCGAGCATATCGATCGATAACCAATACTTGTCGATCAAACGCCGCAGATCATGCGCAAGGGTCGGCTCATCTGGAATCTCGACGCGGAGCATCTCGCGCCATGCTGCCAGGCGCCGTCGCTTTTCCGCGACATCGAGCTCGGAAGAATCGGCAGTGTCGTCGATTACACGACAAAATGCGTAGAAGATGGTGATGTCACGCTTGCGTTCGCGCCCTAACGAAATAAACGCCAAGGCCAGATTCGATTTGCTCTGGCGGGTAATTTTCGCCGCATTCATGTGCGTCCTCGCAGCTGGGGTTAATACTGAATCCATTTCTCCTGCTGAAGGCGTCGACTTTCGCATTGGCGAAACAGACAGACCCACGAAGCCAAAAGCCAGCCCGTGATAATTCCGCGAAGACAGGCAAAGATGAATTTCCAAAAGAAGAGCGCGCCCAGCCGATCGGCAATTGCGCCGCGCACGATGGCATCGCAAACCATGATACAGAAAAAGTGGACTCCGCAGATGAGCAAAAACCAGGCGAGGCGGCCCGCATTTTGCCGGATGAATCGACGATGCGCGCGGATTGCATCGCCCAGGCTTTCATTATGCAGAGCGAGCGAGATTTGGACGGAGCAGAAAGCAATGATCAAGCCGCTTATCACGCTGCGCTCGATCGGCAAGTAGTCGAGCACACCGGGAATATTCATGAAGTAAGCGAGGAGGAGTGGCAGCCGCACCATCAAAGTGCTTACTAACACGACGATGCCAGCCCATTTTAAAACATAACTGAAGCGGCGCATAGCGAAGCGGAACAGCTCCCCTTCTTCAAAGCTAACTCCTTTTACCCACGCCAGACACACAGTGATCAAATACACCTGGATATAGACGCCAAATAGATATTCGAAAATAAATGCAACCGCATCCACCGTGGCCGAAATTTGCAATAGCCCGGCGGCCGGAACGAGGCCGCCCCACTCCGGCAATCGCCAGAATACAATCGGCTTGAAGAGCGATGCCAGCGCGCTCAGCAGCAGAATGAAGTAGATGAAATAGCTCCAGAAACGATACCTCTTCCACAAAGCACGAAGCAGCGCGCCGTGCAGACCGCGCCAGTTGATGATCATGAACACAGCGGCCAGGACGGAGAGCGGATAAGTGGTGGTCGCGTTGTCAAAAATTCCGGCTACCCCTTCCAGTGCAGGCAACGGCGTTTCTCTCCATATCTCTACAAATCTCGGCCAGTACCAACTCGGCAACGAGATGATCTGGTTCAGATCGAGATCGGCCGATTTTCGGATGGGCGTAAACGTGGCAAATTGGAAAACGAAGTAACCGAACCCAAGAAGGGCAAACGTAAGCCAGATGCGTTTGAAGCGTCCGATGCAGCGAAACCCGTTGCCGAGCGATTGCCGGACCGGATTAAAAAACATCAGCAAGGCATACCCACCGCAGAGCCCAAGCAGAGCACATACTCGCGGGAGGCTCGATACCATGCCGGAGAAATATCGGCCTAACGAATTAAGCCCCAGTGACGGTTGAACGGCCAGTAAACAAACAACCCGCGTCCGACGAGGTTTTCTTCCGGCACAGGTCCCCAGTAGCGGCTGTCATAGCTGTTGTAGCTGTTGTCGCCAAGAGCGAAATAGCCATTTTCCGGCACGACAAAGGAGCGATTTGGCTCCGCCAGATAATCTCGGCCCAGTGCATAACCGCGATAGGGTGGCTTCGCCGCCATTACCCTCGCGAAACCAAAACCTTCTGCGATTTTGTCGTTGGCGTAAAGAAATGGCGGGTCGATCCGCAACTCATCTCCCGGCAAGCCGGCCAGTCGTTTAATGTAAAAAGGCGACCCGGTTTCCGGGTCCTCCCGAATCCCGAAGATATGATTTGTCCGGAAAACGAAAACGTCGCCCCGGTGTGGCTTAACAAAATTGTAGCTAAACTTGTCGACAAAGACCTGATCGCCTGTGTCCACTGCACCCCTAGCAATAATCTCATCACGGTGATAAATCCGGCCGGCAAAAACGTTGAAATCATGAGTAAGCGTTTCGGGCGGCGCGTAAACCAGAAAATTCTGCTGCTGGCAGATCAGTCGTGAAAATGTGAAGAAGAAGAGAAATTTTTTCTGCTCGATCTGCAAAATCTGGTCATCCTGACGCGAGACAACGTCGATGTAATTGCGGCCGAGAATAATGAAGTCCGCGATCTGACGTAGAATGTTTGGCACCGGCGTCGTACTGGGATGACCAATAATTCCGTTGAGGGTCGGTTGCATCGAGCCGGTGGGAATCTTAAACGGCTGCAATAAATAAGAGCGAATGCCGACCGCCACCACAATCGCGACCAAGATTACCTCACAATTTTCCCGCCAGTGGGATTCCCAGTTTACCGGCGTCAGTTTGTGTAATGTTTTATCGAGCGCTTCCGCTTCGTTTTGTATCCTCTCGTGATCGCGCTCACGCAACGCGGCCCGGAGGTTCTCTATTCCGGTAATGATCTCTTCCCGGCTCGAGGCACTGAGCAAATCGTTCTTATAGCGCAGATATTTTTGAGCATGCCGCAAGAGCAATCTGCTGTGCTTGACGTAACGGGTCGTAAACATTGATTCGTGTTCCTGGAAGCTAGGTGTTCGGTGTTGGTTGGACGTTTTCGCCTGGCATCGTCATTGCGCCCTTAGCACCTGGATGAACGCTTCCTGCGGAATATTGATCTTGCCGATGCTCTTCATGCGCTTTTTTCCCTCTTTTTGCTTCTCAAGCAATTTCCGTTTCCGCGTGATATCGCCGCCATAGCATTTTGCAGTCACGTTTTTTCGTAACGCCGAAACACTCTCGCGTGCAATAATTTTTCTACAAATTCCCGCCTGGATCGCGACCTGATAAAGCTGAGGCGGAAACACTTCTTTCAAAGTTCCAGCGAGTCTGCCTCCCCTCGCCTCTCCGCGATCTTTGTGAACAATCGTCGAAAAGGCATCGACTGGTTCGCCATTCACGAGCAGATCGAGTTTCACCAACTTGGCCGCGCGATAGCCGGCGAGCTCGTAATCCATCGAGCCGTAGCCACGCGTAATGCTTTTAACCTTGTCGTTAAAATCGACAAGAATTTCGTTGAGCGGCAGTTCGCAATGCAACATCACGCGACGCGTGTCGAGCGACTCGGTGTGATCCATTTGGCCGCGCTTCTCAAGAATTAACTGCAAGATGTCACCGATATTTTCATTCGGACAGATTACGTACGCCTTTACGATCGGCTCCCGGATTTCCTCGATCACACTCGGATTGGGCAAGTACGCCGGATTATCGATCAAAAGTTTTTCGCCACGCGTTGTCAGCACTTCATACACCACGCTTGGACTCGTCGCGATGATGTCCATGTCGTACTCGCGCCTGAGTCGTTCCTGGATGATCTCCATGTGGAGCAAACCGAGGAATCCGCAGCGAAACCCGAATCCGAGCGCGACAGAACTTTCCGGCGTGTAAATGAATGCGGCATCGTTCAGCCGCAACTTCCCGATCGCAGCCTTCAGGTGTTCGAAGTCGCCAGTGTTGATCGGATAGATTCCGCTGAACACCATCGGGTGAATTTCCTGAAAGCCTGGCAACGGTTCGCGCGCAGGATGACGTTGGTCGGTGATGGTGTCGCCGATTTTTATATCGGCGGTCGTTTTAATATTCGCGATGAAATACCCGACATCCCCTGGACTGAGCTTCGGCTGCATGAGCATCTTCGGAGTAAACACACCGACCTCCTTGATCTCATAACGGGCGTTATTGCTCATCAACGTGATCGCGTGATTCGCTTCCATCGTTCCGGACACGAGGCGGACGTAACCAACCACACCACGGTAAACGTCGAATACCGAATCGAACACGAACGCGCGCAAGGTTTCATCCGCCGGTTTTTGCGGCGGCGGGATACGCTTCACAATCCCCTCAAGAATTTCCTCGATACCGATTCCCATCTTTGCGCTCGCTTCGATCGCTTCCTCGGAAGGGATTGCGAGGATTTCCTCCAATTGTCGATGGACGGCAGGCACATCGGCGTTTGGCAGATCGATTTTATTGATGATCGGAACAATCGTCAGCCCTTGTTTGTGTGCCAGATGAACGTTCGCCACTGTTTGAGCCTCAACCCCCTGCGCCGCGTCAACAATCAACAACGCGCCTTCGCACGCCGCGAGACTGCGCGAAACCTCGTAGGCAAAATCAACATGTCCCGGAGTGTCAAGCAGGTTAAGCCGATACATCTCGCCCGATTTACTCGTGTAACGCATCGTCACCGGATGCGCTTTGATTGTGATTCCCCGCTCGCGCTCCAAGTCCATCGAATCGAGCAGTTGGTCCTGCTTCTCGCGTTCGTGGATCGTACCGGTGCGCTCGAGCAATCGATCGGACAATGTCGTCTTGCCGTGATCGATGTGCGCGATGATACAAAAATTACGCGTCAGCTCAATGGCCATGAGAGCCGCACTATGCTGGCAGAGCAGAAGGAGCACAAGCAGCCCGCTTGTTTCTAAGCCGCCCGCAAGACAGAGGCTTGCGCTACCTTGGGATCCTTTACTATGTTCCAGATAACAACATGCCCACGCTAGTTGTCAGCGGAACCGCATATGAACTCGTCGGAGATCTGATCACGATCGGGCGCGCGCCGGATAACATAATCGTTATTCGCGATCCGTCGGTTTCGAGTCATCACACGCAGTTGTATCTTGTCGGCGAAACGTATCGATTGAAAGATCTCGATTCAACCAACGGCACGCGCGTCAACGGCATTCCGACCACGGAAACGGCGCTGCGTTTCGATGACAGGATCCGATTTGGAGCAGTCGAAGCGCGGTACGAACCGGACGCTAGTGGGTCGCGACCCTTGCCTCAACTCGATGAGATTGAAGCCAATCCGGCAGAATTGAGCGTAGCCCCAGCCGATTTTGCGAACGCATCCCCATTCCCGCGCCAGAAAGATCAGAAGGACCCAACTCGCACTGCAATGTTTGTCGGCTCGGCAATCGTGCTGCTCGTATTTCTCGGGAGTATGATCGCCGTCCTCATGATGCACGCCCCGACGCCGTAGTCGTCATCCAAGGTCGCAGGGCGGCCGAGAGACCTCGCTTCTGCCGAATGGACTCAAGACGCCCTGTCATGTCACGTGGTAGCGGATGTCTTTTCTTGCCGAGAGCGTCCGCGCAAGGGAGAGGTTCTTATCTGCGTTCAGAATGACAAATCGCTCGATATGACAGAACCGCACAAGCGCCTGCTTCTTTTCGACATCGATGGCACACTTGTCCATTCGGGCGGCGCAGGCGTGCATGCGCTTAAATTGACCCTCGTCGAGCGGTTCGGGATCGCAGATGACCTGCACGACATCGAAATCGCGGGTGTGACCGATTCGGGCATCGTCGTGAGCATTCTGAGAAAGCATAAGATTCCTGTGACGAACGAAAACATCAGTGCGTTTCTGGACAGCTACGTCCATTTTCTTTCGATCGAATTGCCGCGTCGCGAAGGCAAACTGCTTCCAGGCGTGCTCGAGTTGCTCGGGAAGCTGAAATCGCGGCCGCATCTCGTGCTCGCGCTTCTTACTGGGAATGTTGCGCGCGGAGCGCAATTAAAGCTCGAGCATTATGGCGTCTGGCATTTCTTTGAATTCGGCGCGTTTGCCGACGATCATCAAGATCGAAACCGGCTCGGAACATTCGCTCGCACTCGCGCAAAGGAAAAGCATGGTCGCGAATTCGCCGCCTCCGAGATCGACGTAATCGGCGACACCCCTCGTGATATTGCCTGCGGTAAAGCGTTTGGCGCGCGTACTATTGCCGTCGCGACCGGCACGTGGAGTCACGACCAGCTGGCAAAATATCAGCCCGATTTTCTGATCGATGATCTTTCGAATGTGGACGGTGTTATCGATACGCTCGAATGGTGATCGATTGACGATTGAAGGTGTGAATGAAAAAATCCGCGTCTCCCGCGTTTCCAATGCCCCGTAAAGATCATCCTAATGTGCTGCCGCTGGAAGGTGAACTCGATCTGCACGTCTCGCCTACCGTCGTAGCGTCACTCAATATGATGATCGAGAAAAAACCAAAACAGGTGGTTGTCGATCTTTCCCGCGTATCCTACATCGATAGCGCGGGTTTGGCGGCCTTTATCCAAGGAATGCAAAAGGTCGAAGCCTACGGCGGCAAGTTCGCGCTGGCCGGCTTACAGGAAACAGTGCGTTCGATCTTTGAGATCTCGCGGCTCGATCAGGTATTTCAGATTTTCCCAGACGT
>Ga0137382_10000910_pt1 | contig 12499 bp, 12 predicted proteins | sample SagtaG_15_FD_104816 | JGI IMG/M metagenome (GOLD analysis project Ga0137382, IMG submission 104816) | Vadose zone soil microbial communities from Sagehorn Ranch, Mendocino, California, USA - Sage2_R_20_16 metaG | ecosystem: Environmental > Terrestrial > Soil > Vadose zone | place: USA... | reverse complement strand
CCAGGCATTTTGCTTCGGCCGCCCGTCCACAAAACGCCAGATGTAGCCGTCAAACGACCCGAACTCTTCCTGCACTTTCAGAAACGCTTGCGCATTTCCAATCGCCGCCGCGATTTTCAGTTTGTTGCGGATAATTCCCGCATCGCGCAGAAGTTCCCGCACTTTCTTCTTGTCGTAACGCGCCGCTTTCTCCGGATCGAATCCGTCAAACACTTCCCGGTAGCGGGCGCGTTTGCGCAGAATCGTGTCCCAGCTCAATCCCGCTTGCGCGCCTTCCAAGATCAAAAACTCAAACCATTTCTTTTCGTCGTGGACCGGCACACCCCATTCCTCGTCGTGATAAGGAATGTTCAGCTCATTCTGCGCCCAGTGGCAGCGAATTAGATTTTTCTCGTGAGGCTTTTTCATTTGCTGTTTGCCACCGGCAGCCACACATAGTAATGCGTTTGTCCAATTTCCTGCCATCCATCCATGGACTTGGCCACGGCCGCATTCTTCGTCACCACGGCCTTTGCACCCAGCTCAGAAAATCTCCTGAGCACCTCCTGCTTCTTGACAGAATCGGCGGCCAACAATCTCGCCTGATCCTTCCAGGGAATTTCTGCCACGATTCTTACGCCCGCCAGATGCGCCCAATACCATCCCGATCCCGAAGCGATCAATCCCACGTGCGTCCCGGGCGGAATCCCCAGGTTGTGCAAGCCAGCGGCAACTTCCCAGTGTTCATACGGCCGGTTCGCAATGACTTCCCTCAAATCGCGCGTCACCGGCCAGGCTATTGCCAAAGCCAAAGCGAGAATCACCGCCGGAACTGTGCGTTTTCTTAGCACGCCACCATCGTTTGTTGAAATTCGCGCACTCGATAGAATCCACAACAGGAGCATTAAAGCGAACGGGCTGACGTATCTCTGTTCGACCAGTACGAGCGCGTACATGGCCAGTGTCGCAGTCGAAGGGAGCCAAACCAGCCATAAGCGTTTTGCTCCCCATTCCCATTGTCCCGCCTTCCGCACCACTAAGATCAGCGCGACGAACAAGACATAGAGCGCGCCGCTCCTGGAAAACAGCTTCAAGTATAAATTCGCGCTCCGGAACAATACCCAGAGCTGGCCCATCAACGAGAAATGCGGCCGGATTCCCTCATACCAATAGGAAGGGTCGTACCACGGCGGATAGCTCCCCGCCACGGGCTCCGCGAATTCGTAGATGGGAGGGTCGGTCAAAACCTTTCGCGTTGGGTGCGCGGGAGTGCCCGTTCCGGCAGGCTCGCCTTGCCAATGTGTCGATAACGTCGCGCGGTTCACGTACTCCGCGTAAGCAATCCTCCCGCTGTCGCCGAACGTTGCGCGATGTTTCTCCTTGGAAAGCGCGAAGACCAGGGGCAACGCAACCCCCAGAAAGACGGCTAGCGCCAGCGTCGAACGCGTCAGCGCTTTCGAATACGATCCTCGCGTCATTCCAAAAAGCAAGAATCCGCTCGCGAGAAACACGAAAGAAATAGGAAACATGGCCGCCTTTGAGAGGTACGCAAGCCCTAACATGGCTCCTAATCCGGCGAACAAAGGCGAGTCTCCCTTGCCTTGATAAAGACGCAGCAGCAGCGCCGTCGCCACGTAGGCGAGCCCCGCCACAATCATGTCGGGATTCACCATCGCGGGGCTCAGCCAGAACTGACAGCTCCAGAGGAAAAGCAGGTATCCGCAGATCCACAAAATCTTTTCCGGCAGCGGCTGCAGCTCTTTTTCCGGCACACTTTCGGCGCGCCGCGCCGCGAGCATCTCTTTCAAGGAAATTTCAAAGCAAAACAGATTTACAAGGTACACCGCAAAATTCACGAGGTGGACGACGGTAAATTCCCAGTACAGCGACGGATGGAAAATCCGAAAGCTGGCACTCAACATCGCCGGGTACAGCGGGCTCCAATAGCCGTTCACCAGCGCGTGGCACCCGCTTTGCACCGCGGCTTCCGCCATCTCAATGTAGGAAATTCCGTCTGGACTCACCTCATTGCGGTGTGCCCACACTTGCAGCGCTCCCAGTGCGATGGCCAGGCACCAGAAGAAAGTCCGCGCATGTGGCTTGAAAAGTTGTGGATTCTCCTGTTCCGCCTGCGCGCGTCCCAGTGGAATCACTCTTCCTCCGCGGGCCTGATGGTTTTCAATGGATTTGGCAAGATGCTGTCAACGCTCTTGCCGCAATGATACGCAAAACGAGGGGCCGGCAAAAACAAATCGGTGGCGTCATTCCGAACAACGCCACCCGATCCCTTTGTTGAATTACCCGACGTGGCGATCCAGCGCCTTGGTGATCTGTTCCTTCGGCACGGCTCCCACAATCTGCTCGACCACTTGTCCGTTCTTGAACACCAGCAAGGTGGGAATTCCGCGGATATTGTACCGCCCCGCGGAGTTCATCGCTTCATCCACGTTCAGCTTCATCACTTTCAGTTTGCCTTCATAATCGTGGGCGATTTCCGCGACTGTCGGCGCCAGCATGTGACACGGCCGGCACCACTCGGCCCAGAAATCCACCATGACCGGCTTGGAATTGCTCGCGGCGAGCACTTCCGCTTCGAAGTTTCCGTCCGTCGCCGCTGGAATTGAATTGTCTGCCATAACCTTATGTTTTAGGCGACTTGCCCTTCGGAACGCCGCCTATTTCTCCTTTGCCAATTTAATTAGATGTTGCAGCAGGTTTTTGGTTTCTCCCTGCTTCCCCTGAGTTACGACGCGCTTGCCCCGATCCTTGAGGGGCTTCCCCCGAGGTTCGAGAGGCTTGTTCCGACCCTTCGGGGACTTGCTGCGAACTCTCTGCGGTCTGTCCTGGGTCTTGAGAAGGCTGTGCAGCTCCTTGAGAAGACTGCCCGGCAGCTTGGGCCGCTTTCCTGGCGCCCCGGCGCGATGGTCCCTCAGCCCCCTCGGCTTCCTTCTCTACCTTTTGCGCCGTGGGCGCGAAGCCGCGGGTCACGCGCGCGGCCTCATACAGCTTGGCGTATTCCTTGGCCGACCCTTTCCAGGAAAAATCCTTCGCCATTCCGTTCAACTGAATACGCTTCCAGATCCCTTCGTCCATGTAATGATGCAACGCTTGCCGCACCGCGTACAAGAGCGCCACTCCGGAATACTCAGAAAACTTGAATCCCGTTCCCGTGCCGTGCTCCACGTCAAAAGGCGTGATGCTGTCGTCCAGCCCTCCTGTGGCTCTTACAATCGGCACCGTACCATATTTCAAGCTATACATCTGATTCAAGCCCGACGGTTCGTAGCGTGAGGGCATCAGGAACATGTCGGCTCCCGCTTCCACTTTGTGCGCCAACGTATTGTCGTAGGCGATTTTCAATCCCACGCGCCCCGGGTACGCCGCCGCGAGCGCGGTGAACAACTTTTCGTATTTCCGGTCGCCGGTTCCCAGCACCACCAACACCAGATCTTCCTTCATCAGCTCGTGCGCCTTCTCGGCGATCAAATCAAATCCCTTCTGGTCCGCGAAGCGCGACACGATTCCTACTATCGGCCGCTCCAAATGCTCATGCGGCAGCCCAAACACGTCGAGCAAATCCTGCCTGCAGGCTTGCTTGCCACTCAAATCCTTGGCCGAATAATTCGCGGCAATCAGCTCATCTTTCGCGGGATTCCACGCCGAGTAATCCACACCGTTTAGAATTCCCACCAGCCGGTCCGCGCGTTTCCTGGCCACGCCATCCAATCCGTGTCCGAATTCCCTGGTCTGAATCTCTTGCGCGTACTTCCGGCTCACCGTCGTCAGATAGTCCGAATAAACCAACCCGCCTTTCAGCAAGTTCACGCTGCCATAAAACTCGAGTCCTTCCGGATGAAACAATGCTTGCGGCAGGCCCACGCGGTCCAGCATCTCTCGGGGGAACTGACCTTGATAGCCCATGTTGTGGATAGTGAACACCACCGGGATGTTCTTCACCAGCGGGTCATTGCTGTACGAGCTTCGCAGCAGCACCGGCACCAGGGCTGTCTGCCAATCGTGGCAATGGAACACGTCCGTGGGCCAAATGTGCTTTGCCACTTCGATGGACGCGCGGCAAAATTCAGCGTAACGCTCCGCGTTGTCCGGATAATCTTTTCCACCGGTCCCATACAGACCCTCGCGGTCAAAATACGGGGGATCGTCGACGAAGAAGTACCGCACTCCTTCGAGCACCGAGCCATCGGCAATTGCCGGGAAGCGGATCCGCGCGCCGCCCATGGGAATCGTCAGGCTCGGAATCACCGTTGCGGCTGCTTCGGTTCCACGGTAACGTGGCAACACCACGGCCACCTCGTGGCCCTGCGCTACCAATGCCTTCGGCAACGCTTCCACCACGTCTGCCAAGCCGCCGGTCTTCGAGAACGGCAGCCCTTCCGATGCTACAAACAGAATTCTCATGGAACGCCCACCACCACCATCCCACCCATTTTACGCTACACCAACGTCCTCGGCAGTCTAATCTGTGGATGGCAGGCAAGAGCATCAGGTTATACCTTAATGTTTAGAATGCATATCGTTGCGATGTTCCTTGAGACTGCGAGAATGTTGCCGGCTCGACGCCACCCTTGCGCGGCCGCCGCTGTATGTCCTTCTTACTTAATCTCAGCCGGTCGTGAAGATATTGCTCGTTTACTTTTGGCTGTTAGGGAAATTGCTTTCCAAGAATCGTCCACAAAGTGCTGCGCCCGGAGAGACGATCGAGCCTTCGGCTAGCAAGGAATGCCAACGACCCAGACACTAAATATTTTCACATCCGTGAGATAGCTCTGGTGTGAGGCGCGCTGACTCCAATGGCCTGCAAATTGCCTGACCTCACTTTGGAATTCTATGCCTGTCCCCCTTATCCAAACGTCTGTTGAAAGGTGGGTACCAGTACGAGAAAAGACCTTCACGTGCTTTGCTACCAGCATCACAAAGAGATGCTTCTGGGTCTTGTCAGCGAACCTGCAGAGGGGGTGCTCTATGCCTGCCAGGAGCCTGGCTGCCTTATCCGGTACGATGCTGCGCGAGGATACTTCCTGGACACAGAGGACTTAAAGACCATCGAACTAGAGATTATGCCTCGCGTTAACTGCCGAAGTGATGGCCAGCCTATGTATCTGGCCCAGGTCAATCCCGAGAAAAGCAGCTTTCGCCTGTGGAAATGTCCGGCATGCGACCAGAGTCGCAATAATGAGGAGACATCAGACGGGCTTGGAAAAAAGATGGGCGCTTAAGGCCTGTGTATAGCGCTTTCTTGCCAGGCTTCTTGGCGCGCTAAGGACACTGGTCTCTGCGGCAAGTCTAGTAAGCCTTGGCCCACGGTTCCACTCTGCCGGTAAGCTCCAAGCCGACTGCATACTTTCCAGGGGATACCTTCTGGCAGTAGACAATTCGTGCCTGTAGGCGCAAGCCATCGGCTGGCGAATCAATCAGCACGAGCTGTCCCGGCTGCAGCCTCTGTTCGACCAGCACCCGCGCGCCGTGCGCACTCACGTTTTCCGTCGATGTTCTTTCGCCAAGCTTTGGCTCAGGAGGCACACTTACTTTTAGACTTACAGTTCTCGCGATCCGCTTCTCGGATCGGCCGTTCGACATATCCCTCCTGATGCCATCGAGCTTGCGGGCCCTAGGCAGCATATTCTCTATTAGGCCGCGCTTCTCTCTCTTAGGCCCCTTTGTGCGAGTCGGCGAGGTGCTCCCCATTAGCGGCACATTCTGTAGGTACGTGGATCTCGATGCACCCTCGGATCGAAGGATGCAGCTCCGGCAGCGGAGCACTCCCTCCTGTCGCATCTAATAGACTTGGATACCATTGTTCAGACGGGCGGAGAAGCCGGAGGAACATGCAATTCCTCGGCGGGTGATTTCCCCAGTGCTTAGCGCTAACTCCCTTGTTTACCGTCTCTGTGTTATACCTGCTCACCCATTACACCCTTCCTCACTTGAACGTTGGCTATGGTGCGCTTGACGGCGCGGATACTCTTGAGGAAGCGAGCGACTACCGAATGCTCGCCAATTTGGCTGGGGAATCGCTAAGTCTCGCCTCACTCGTAACGGAGTGCAACGACGGGGTCTACGCGAACGGCGCGGCGCGCGGGAATGTAGCTCGCTAGAAAGGCAATGCCCAACAGAAAAAGGGGGACGCCGACGAACGCAATGGGATCGTGGGCGCCCATGCCGTACAACACACTCGAGAGCACCTGTGACACGGCTGCGCAGCCTACGATGCCTGCAAGAGCCCCGATCAGCACCGGACGCAGCGCCTGCCGCAGCAAGAGACTCATCACGTCGCGACCTTCCGCCCCGAGGGTCATACGAATGCCGATTTCGCGCGTCCGTTGGCTCACTCCGTAGGAAACAACGCCATGCACGCAGATTGAAGCCATCAGCAGCGCCAGCGCCCCGAGCACGCCGGAGAGCGCCGCCACAATCCGCGACGGCGCTCTCCACGGCTCCAGGTTATCTTCCAGCTTCGTGACGTTCACGATCAAATCCGCATCCAGCGCCCGCAGCGCTTCGCGAATCCCGTTGGCCGTCGCCGTGTCACCGCTCTTGCTGTGCCCCAGCAATTGCAATCTCTCCTGCTCTTCCGGTCCGGCCGGCAGGTAAAAGAACAGCCCCTCGTTCTGCCCTAAGTGCGAAGCCTGTGAATCCCGCACCACCCCCACGACCTGATACACTTTCTTCTCCCACCCTCGTAGAGTCTTTCCAAGCGCATCTTGCCCGGGCCACAGCCGTCGCGCCGTGGACTCCGTCACTACCAACACGAGAGCACCCGACCGCGTCTCCGCTTCCGTGAACGCTCGGCCGCGCACCATCGGCATTCCCAGCATGGTGAAAAATCCCGGTGAAACCACGTTGAACTCAAACCCTCGCTCCTGTGTCTCCCCCGCAACCGTCATTCCCGTCCCCAAAAACTGATGACCCAGGGGGGTAACGCGTGACTGCTCCACGGCATCCACACCGGGCAATGCCGCCACGCGGGCGGCCAATTCGCGCTGAAACTCTTGCGCGCGCTCCTTGTTATAGCCTTGCGAAGGCAAATCAAATTGGGCCTGGGTAATTCCTTTCATCTCGAAGCCCGGATCCACCGTTTGCGCCAAATAAAGTCCTCGCATCAGCAATCCGGCTGCGATCAGCAGCACCATGCACACGGCCACCTGCACTCCGACGAGGGTGCCGCGCAGCATTCCCCCGCTCGCGGACTTTCCCATAAGCCCGCCGCCATCGCCCTTAACCGCTGTGCTCAAATCGTGCCGCGTCGCATGGAGCGCCGGCGCAAGTCCAAACACAATCCCGGTAAAGGCCGTCAAGGCCAAGGAATATCCCCAGACGCGCAGGTCCGGATGGACATCCCACACCAGCCTCGGCGCTCCGTGCGGCAAGTGCGCCAGCACAAACTGCGCGACCCCCTCAATCGACCAGAACGCCAGGAGTGACCCCAGCGCTCCGCCCAAAAACGCAATCAGCAGACTCTCCGTCAACAATTGCCGGACGATGCGCCAACGGGTCCCCCCGATTGCCAGCCGGATGGCAATTTCCTTCTGTCTGGCGGAGGCCCTCGCCAGCAGGAGATTCGCCACGTTCGCGCACGCGATTAGCAGAACCAGTCCCACGGCCGCCAGCACCACTGCTCCTATCCCAAACACCACGCTCCGTTCTTCTGGCCGCCCTAAGAAGGTTGCGCGATGGATCGCCAGCGTGGTCGTCCGCCCAGGATATTGCTGATCAATCCGCCCCGCGATTACTCCCAGGTCGGCGCGGACCGCTTCGAGCGAAATGCCCCCGCGCATCCGTCCCAACAGCGCCAGCCAGCCGGTGTTGTCTTCCTCGAGCAAATCGCGGTCCGGCTCCAGCGCCTTCTGCATCGTCACCGGCGCCCAAAATTCGCTGGGCCAGGGATCGAGTCCACCAAATCCTGGCGCGGCCACACCTATCACAATGAATTTCGCGCGATTCAACGAAACGCTTTTTCCCACAACCGTCGGATCGGCGCCGAACCGGCTTCTCCACAAATCGTCGCTCAGCACTACCACCGGGCTCGCTCCCGGCGCGCTACAATCCGACTCCAGGAAGACGCGCCCCAACGCCGGCCGCTCTCCCAGCACGTCGAAAAAGTTGCACGACGTTTCGGCTCCCAACAGTTGTTGGAGATTCTCTCCTCCCAACGTCGCTTCCAGAAACGGCGCATACGCTAGCAACCCGGAGAACACATGAGTATTCGCCCGGTAGTTTTTGTATTCGGCGTAAGAGAATAATCCCGGCTCGCCATGAACGTTGCGCTGAAGCTTGCCGTGGAAGATCTGGTCCACGCTCACCATCTGTTCCGCCCTGGGAATAGGCAGCAGCTTCAGCGCCACTCCGTTCAGCACGGAAAAGAGTCCCGTGTTCACGCCGATTCCGAGCGCGATGGCCAGAACCGCGACTATCGTGAACCCTGGATTCTTCGCCAGCGCTCGCGCCCCGTAGCGCAGGTCTCGCCAGGTGGTCTCCAGCCCTACGAAGCTCCATGCCTCGCGGCAGGCTTCCTTGATGCGCGTGACGTTTCCGAACTGCCGCCGCGCCGCGTAGCGCGCTTCCTGTCCGTCAATCCCGCGGGTGCGGTTCTTGGCTTCGCGCATCGCCAGGTGAAACGCCAGTTCGTCCTCGAGGTCACGGTTGAGTTGCTTCCTCTTGAAGAGCGCCTGCACTCTCATCCAGTAGTTCATGGCTATTCTCCAAAATCTTCCAGCGTCGATCCGCCTGTTTCCGATCTACGACCGACGCCTTACAGCTCAAAACCTATGACTCCTCCTGCTTACGCCATCTGCATCACTCGCGCGATCGCTGCGGACATCCGCCGCCAATACTCCGCTTCTTCCGCCAGTTTCTTGCGCCCCGCGGCCGTCAACGCGTAGTACTTGGCCCGCCGGTTGTTTTCCGACGCGCCCCACTCCGCGGAGAGTAGCCCCTTTAGCTCCAGACGGTGCAGCGCCGGGTAAAGCGCACCCTCCTCCACGTGCAGGACGTCGTTCGAGCTTTCATGAATCCATTCCGCCACGCCATACCCGTGCTTCGCCCCACGCGCAAGCGCCTTCAGCACCAGCATATCCAGAGTCCCCTGAACCAGATCGCCCTGCTTCTCCATTCGCGCTCCCCAACTCCCCCTTTAATGCGCTCCCATAAACCCCCTTGGGGAAACACTCTATACCCCTAAACGGATAAGGGGTCCTTTTTGTTTCAACTTAAATCAAGATTTCTGGAAACGCTTTTCGATCTAGCGACACTACCCATCCAGGATAACCACTCCAGAACATTTGAGGGGCTCGCAGCTGGAGCGACGGAGAATCCGGAGGAGTGTCTATGAGCGCCCTTGCCCCACAAATCGGTGACGCTTTGCCGCCAACGGCGGGTTCCGCCGCCCACGAAGGTCCCATAAACTGGGAAACGGCGTATCCGCCCGAGGCATGGAGGCAAATCCGCGCGGAGGGAATCTACTTAGCCTGCGTGCTGTCCTTTGCCGTGGTGGTGTCCGTGATCCTGCTTAGAATCAATCTCGACCATCACGAAGCCGTTCAACGGTTTCTCGTTTGCGCTCTGGGAGGGATCGCCGGCAGTTGGATCTACTCCATGAAATGGTATGTGCGTGCGATTACCCACCGCCTCTGGCGTCATGACTTGGTTGTTTGGCGAGTTACATCTCCTTTCATGGGCATATTCCTGTCTGTCTCCGCCTATGCGGTGTTGAAGGCCGGCCTTCTTGGAATTACCCTGGAACAAAACCCACAAGCCGACCCCAAGATGTATGCCTATGCGGTTGGGTTCCTGGTGGGATTGTGCTCCGATGTCGTTATGGGAAAACTCACCGAGGTGGCCGAGACGCTGTTTGGCCGCACCACCTCCAGACACCCGCAAAAGTCTCAAAGCTAGTGCGGGTAATTCTTCTCTTCCACCGATCACGAGTCACCCGTCACGTCCTCTTGCTACACTGTTTCACGCATGGCTCGCCAACGCCTCGGCCAGCATTTTCTCGCGGACCTCGATTGGCGCGAACAGATTGCCCGCGCCATTCGGGTCTCCCCGCATTCCACCGTTCCGCTTCCCCGCGACGACCAACATTGTTGGATCGAAATAGGCGCGGGCAATGGCGAAATGACTCGTCATTTGCTTGCTGCGGGCGGTCCGGTTACCGCCATCGAGCTGGATCCGAAGCTCGCTTCCAGGCTGGAACATCTCGCGAAAGAGTTTCCCGAGCTCACCGTCGTCTCCGGCGATATCCTCAAGAGCGATCTGCCCGCGGTCGCTTCCGGCCGCCGCATCCGCCTTTGCGGCAATCTTCCGTACTACATCACCTCGCCGATCCTGCATCACCTCTTCGCTTACGCGTGGCTCATCGACGAAATGCACTTCGTCATCCAGACCGAAGTCGCCCAACGCCTCGCCGCCGAGCCCGGCACGCGGGACTACGGCTACCTTTCCGTCGTCACCCAGTTTTACACGCGCCCGGAGCTGGTCTTCGAAATCCCCCGCGAGGCGTTCACTCCCCCGCCCGAGGTGACTTCAGCGCTCGTCACGCTGCGCCTCCCCGGCGAACGCGCCAAACTCGGGCTAAAGGATGAACCACGTTTCCTGAATTTCGTGAAATTGTGTTTCTCGCAGAAACGCAAAACGCTGGTGAACAACCTGAAGTCTTTGGCCAAGCCTGAAAAATCTCGCGCCGCGCTTGCCTCTCTAAGTCTTCGTCCCGACGCGCGCGCCGAGCAGCTTACTGTCGCGCAACTTGCCGCTCTTCATGCTCTGGTGGAAGGTTCGTAAGGTTCACAAAACAGTTTCGGATTCTTTCTTCAGCGCGGCCACCAGGCGATCGGGATAATCGCTCATGATTCCGTCGATGCCCGCTTCGATCAGCAGCCGCATGTGCGCGGCTTGGTTGATGGTCCAGCAGACAATCTGCAAATCTTTTTTTCGCGCCTGCTCCAGCAGCGCGGGTGTGACCAAATCTCCGCGCACCACGAGTTGCCTCGCGCCAATCTCGACGGCCTTGGCCACGGGATTTTCGATCTGCCCGTTGTACAGCAGTCCGGTCATTACCGTGGGCTCGATTCTGTGCACATTCAGCACCATCGACGCGTCAAAAGAAATGACCACCGCGCGCGGAATTTCTCCCGATTCGCGCAGCGCTGCAATCACCGCGTGCTCCCCGCCCCATGAGCCGCTGGGTTTCATCTCCAGGTAAAAAACCACGTCATTTTTTTTTGAAAACTGGAGGATTTCTTCGAGCGTGGGAATGCGTTCGCCGGCAAATTCGCTGCCGAACCACGAGCCGGCGTCGAGTTGGCGCAATTCCGCGAGCGTGAGGTATTGTACCGAGCCGCGTCCGTTGGTGGTACGGTTCACGGTCTCATCGTGGATGGCCACGAAATGGGCGTCGCGCGAAAGCTGTAAATCGGTTTCAATAAACGTGGCCCCAAACGCCACAGCTTTGCGGAACGCCGCCAGAGTGTTCTCCGGTGCGTGCCCCGAGGCTCCGCGATGTCCAATCACCAGCATGCCGATTTGCTCTTGGGTCCTTCTGTCTCGTGTTTTTTGCCTTCCAGTTTCCCTTACGATGGTAACATTCGTGCACTGGATTCTTCTGTGCGGCCCACTGCCCTGCACCTTGAATCTAACTATCGCGAACCCAGAAGACTTGATAAGGAGGGTAACCATGAGAAAGGAGCTCAGGGTCCTGTTCGTATCCTTTTTGCTTGTGGCAGATATCGCCGCGGCCAGTGGCAGCCCGACCGCTTCCTCTCCACAAAACAAAAACCAACGAAGTGAAGAGAAATACCGGGAGAAACTAGTCAAAGAAGTGCGTCACCAATTGGTGATGCTCCCGTGGTATTCGGTGTTCGACAATCTGGCGTTTCAAGTGGAGGGTGACAAGGTGATCTTGTCGGGCCAGGTGACACGCCCAACGCTCAAATCCGACGCTGAGGCCGCCGTGAAAAGCATTGAGGGCGTGGCCTCGGTAGTGAACAACATCGAAGTTCTTCCCGTGTCGCCGATGGATGACCAACTGCGGCGCGCGCTTTTTCGCGCGATCTATAGCGATCCCGGGTTGCAGCGATATGCGATTCAGGCGATACCATCGATCCATATCATCGTGAAAAACGGCAACGTCACGTTGGAAGGCGTCGGCGACAGCGAGACGGACAAGAATCTTGCGGGGTTGCGCGCGAACGAAGTTCCTAACGTTTTCTCGGTGAAAAACAATCTGGTTGTTGCCGGCAATTCGAAATAATTGTTCTTGCGGGATGATTCGAACGGCGTGGAGAATCAGGCTGCCCCGGCAGCTCCGCTTCTTTGCATTTGGCGTGAAATGCGCCGCGCAGTTTCCTTCAAGGCTTCAGTGAGCCGCGGCATGCTGGCTTCGTCGACCTGTGTCAAGGTGCCGCTGGCGCCGAGCGCCGCCACCACATTTCCCGTTGCGTCGAAAACCGGTGCGCCCAGACATCGCGCGCCTAGACTGTTCTCTTCGTCATCCACTGCGTAGCCT
>Ga0137382_10000901_pt1 | contig 12544 bp, 10 predicted proteins | sample SagtaG_15_FD_104816 | JGI IMG/M metagenome (GOLD analysis project Ga0137382, IMG submission 104816) | Vadose zone soil microbial communities from Sagehorn Ranch, Mendocino, California, USA - Sage2_R_20_16 metaG | ecosystem: Environmental > Terrestrial > Soil > Vadose zone | place: USA... | reverse complement strand
GACCTTCAACTCCTGGCGACTGGGAGGCAGATCGGCCTGGCGTACCTTTCGCGCAGGTTCGATCTGATGTGCAGGATTAAAGTCCTTGAAGAAGACCTTGATGGCCTCGTCCTCTGCTAGCCAGGCATTCAAGTGCTCACCATGGAAAGTGGTCGAGTGTTCGCAAGGCTGTCGATCCAACCGCAGGATTCGGACTAGCTTTCCACGAAGGCGCGAAAAAGCCGGCTCCAGAGTTTCCACGATCAAGTTAGTCGTCAGATCCGAGGAAGGTCCTTGGCGGCTGGAAGCATCACCTGTCATTAACTGCCCTGCGTTCGTATTTTGCAGCATCTCAGATTTCCCCCATTCAGCCATTTTTAGCGCTTCATTCATCCGGTCTCGGTAAATACAGAGTTTGAGCGTGGAAAATTCCCAATGGGGATTGAACTGCTGACTCTCCCAGTGGAATTCTGAAATCCCTCTAAAGATCTTTCCCACAACTGCCGCCTTATGAATGCTGTCCGCGCTAAGAGCAGGCATGGAGCTCTCGACGGCCGTGTAGTAGGCGGCCAGGTTGACATACGCAAGGTCCTCGGCAGGAACACCCCAGCCGCTTGCTTCCCAGTCAAATGGATAGAAGGAGGCTCGCTCGCCCTCTCCGCGAATGACCGCGTTCTTCGGTTTGAGGTCGCCGTGAACCAGAGTGCGAGGCATTTGCTCGCACCAACGCTCTAGCTGGTTCCAGCGCGACTCCAGCAATTCACATTGAGACACGACTGCCCGGAATATTGCCGCGTCCGCTGCCGTGAGTACGAGAGTCCTCAAATTCTCGGACAGTCTAACGCGTGCGGCTTGCAATTTTTCCAGGTAGTGACCCGGTCCACGATCCGGAAGGCAAGCCTCGGGAGGGACCTCGGCTCTCGAAGTGTGAAGGAGCCCCAGCCAACGCGCTGCCAGGGTAGTATGCTGCGTATTCTGACGAGAATACCGCTCACCTTGCACATACTCGAGGAAGAGCCAATCGAATTCGTTTTCTCCAGCAACAGATCCGTAGAAGCGCGGTGCTGTGATGGGCAGGTGAGGCAGGAATTTTTCATAAATCAATCGCTCATGTCGGGCAACCGTCCGCCGACAGTATTTTGCGATAACCGGAGAAGCACCGGGGCCGGCGCCTGCCAGCTTATAAATGGAGGATTTGAGGCGCCTCTTCAAAAGAATAACTTCACTCGGACAAGAGCCTCCTTGTCCGAGTTGACTCCAGGCCAGAGATGCCGGATGCTTCGACAGGTTCGACCTTACGATTTCTAGAGCAGTCTCAGGCATGGGTCTGTCTCCCAGACCTCGCCGCGGTGGCGCCCACGGCTGACCCGTCGGGGTCGATTGAAAATTTTGGCGAAGTCACGCGAATAAGCTTTCCCTGATCGATATGCAGGATCGCGTCGCAGTCTTTGAGCGGACTGAGGCGGTGAGAAATCAAGAAACTGGTGCGGCCTTGCATCAGGTTTCTCATCGCGTCCATGATGACGGCCTCCGTTTCCAAATCCACGGCGCTGGTAGGTTCATCGAGGATCAGGATCGGAGCGTCTTTGAGGAAGGCGCGAGCTAACGCAATGCGCTGACGCTCCCCGCCCGAGAGGCGAACACCACGCTCACCAACTTGCGTCTCGTAACCAGCGGGCAGACTCTGGATGAACTCGTGGATGTTGGCTGCCCTTGTGGCAGCAATGATCTCCTGCATGCTGGCAGCCGGCCGAGCGTATGCGATGTTTTCCGCAATGCTGCATGAAAAGAGAACGGGATCCTGCGTAACAATGGCGGATTGGTTGCGCAGATCCCCTAACTTGTAATCGCGAAGATCAACTCCATCGAGAAAAATGCGCCCTTCGGTGGGATCGTAGAAACGCAGCAGCAGGTTGACGAGCGTCGACTTCCCTGCCCCCGTAACGCCGGCAATGCCGACTCGCGTGCCAGGCTCGATCTCGAATGAAATGTGTTTCAGAGCGTGGCGCTCAGAAGTGTAATCGAAAGATACGTTCTGACAGATAACGCCGCCCGTTGCCCGAAGGATGGAGCGGCCGTTCGGCTTCTCGACGAGATCAGGCGTCTGGTCGAGCAGAAAGAATGCCCTTTCCACGCTTGCCAAATGACCCTGAAGCGTGGCTGATTTCTTTCCTAGCGTCTTCAGGGGTTCGTAAAGCTGTGCCAGGTAGCCCATCACCAGCAGGAGTTCGCCGAGCGTGAGAGCGCCCAATTGAACCTGGCGGACGCCGACGAAAAGTGCCACGGCCGTGCCGATAGCGGTGGTAAGTCCGATCGCAAGACTGAATCTGCCCTCCACCCAAGCCAGATGCAGCCGTGCCCTCATTCCCTGCGTGGAATGCAGCACAAACCGCTCTTGTTCGGTATCCTCGCGTCCGAACGCTTGAACGATGCGGATCGCGCCGAGCACCTCTTGCACAACGGCGAGAGTGGAACTGTCATAGGCCTTTGCTTCGCGCGAGCCGCGGCGCAGTCCCCGCCTATAGATCTTCGAGACCACGTAAAGGATTGGCGAAATGAAAAGCGCAACCAATGCTAGTTGCCAGTCGATTCGCGCAGTAACGTAAAACATTCCAGCGAGCGTCAAGCTGGACTTGATGAACGGCACCAAGTAATCGACAGTGATCGCTTGGATCGAAGCGGCGTCCGTCTGAACGCGATAGAGGGAATCAACGGTTCCCTTGGAGTCGTGATAGGACAGGGACAGGCGCTGGATTTGACGGAAAAGCTCCGCTCGGAACTGCAGGAGGAGTTTTTCGCCGGTGTAGGTTTGGAGCAGCGACACAGCCAAGTTTTGCAATTGCGTCAGAATGGTTACGACGATCAGCAGCACCACGGCGAAGATTAGTGCTGAGGCGGGCGTAACCGGAATGGTGGAGGGCCACAGCGCCCGAACCAGGCGCGGAAGGGGATGCGAACCCAGTCCGCTGTCCACGGCGATCTTGAGTGGTAAGGGCATAAGCAGAGCGAGTGGACTTGCCAGCAGACTAAGCAAAAAGAGCGCGGCGATGTGGGTCCAGTAAGGACGCGCTTGCTGAAACAGCCGGCGATACAGGACGGTGTCGCCAAGCCTTGTCATCGAGCTTCCTCGAACCCGAGCTTCTTCAGCGCGCGGCGAACAGCGGCGGTGGCACTACCGGCAGCTTGGAAAGTGAGACCGCCGACAGCCAATGCCAGAATGCCAAGCACACAAGTGGCAGCCCAGGCATGGTCATTGCTTGCAGCCCAGGCCAAAACCGCAAGCGATGAGGCAAGCACCAAACCAAGAAACGAGAATCGCGGATTGCCATGCAAACGAACAAGCTGTTTGCCGGAACCGTATTCTTCGCTGAGAAGACAGAGACGGACATTTCCGAAAATACCGCTGCCTACCTCCAAGTCCCAGTCGTCGTAGTCTCCGCCTCGCCGGACCACGGCAGCGGCTTCCCGCAACGTCGATTCGACCGCCTCCAGCCTTTCAATCGGGCTTTGCCACTGTTCGTTCCACAAGCGGAAACCGCGCCGTCGCGGAAACGATAGGCCCGCTTTGCGTCGGTCGCGCCAAAGGCCAAACTCGTAGCGGAGGCGGCCCCAAAATCGCGCTAGAGGTTGCAGCAGATAAAGAAAAGCCGTGAAGACCCTGAGCCGGGCTCGAGCAAAGTGAGTTTCCGGACAAGAAGAAAAACGAATGAAGGATATGCGCAGCGCGACAGTGAGAAGACCCACCGCCAAACCCAGAATCAATAGGGGCAGTGCGACAAGAAGCCGCGGCCAGAGGAAGCCCATCGCCGAGAGGCCAGCGAGTAAGACATTGAGGAGAACCCACTCTGGCATTGCCGGGAGTGAGTGCAGCAGACCGGGCTGGGGAGAGTACATCCTCGTGTAGAAAGCGGTTCCCCAAGTGCCCTGATAGATTCGTCCGCGCGCACATTGAACGCTGCGGAGAAGGCCATCTGAGTAGATTCGGCCGCCCCAGGCGATCTGTCCAGCCGTGTTATATTTTCCCGGCCATTTCCTTTCAACCATGGCTTCTGCCCTGCCGTAACCCACTTGCTGCTTCCAAAATCCGCGCAGAGTGCCGCGGCAGTGATGCAGGACCATGGCCGCCGGACTGAAGCTCAATCGCCCGCCAGCTTCCTGTATGCGCCAGCAAACATCGACGTCGTCTCCAGCGACCCGAAATTGAGTATCGAAACCGCCGATCGACTGCAGCCGGTCTCGCCGAAATGCCATGTTGCATCCCGGGATGTGCTCCGCTTCTTGGTCAGAGAGCAGCACATGGGTAGGCCCGCCCGGTGCATGCGCAATGCAAGCCGCCACTTCGCCATCATCGGGAAACGGGATGTTCGGGCCACCTACGCCTGCGGAGTTGGTCTTCAGGAACGTCAATGCTAGATAGCTGAGCCAGTCAGGATCCGGTGATGCGTCGTCGTCAAGGTAAGCGATAATTTCTCCGGTCGCAGCAGCCAGGCCCAAATTCCGGGCATTGCTCAGTCCGCGATTCTCGGTGCGGATAACCCGCACGTTATACTCGAGAGCAATATCGCCCGCGCCGTCCGTTGATCCATCGTCAACGACGATGACCTCATAGTTCGGATACCGCAATTTTCCGAGCCCTTCGAGGCACTGCCGGATGGTACGACTTCCGTTGAATGTGCAAACGACAACGGACGCTCGCGGCCAGCGAATGCCGGGTTCAAACGGCGCGTCCGCAAAAGCTCTGCGCACGGAACTCAGTGCGGGCTTCGGTATTCGGTCATGATCCGTTAAGCCAAATTTCCAGTCTTTGACCTCCTGGCCGTGGTTGTGCCACTCGTCGGTCCAGGAATAAATGAAGGCGCCCGCACAACCTGCGGCAAATGTGGCGCGGATCTGCCAGTCGAGCGATGCTGCCTGTGCAGCCTCGCCGTTTCGCATGCTATCCAATCCAATTTCCGTCATGACCAGAGGGCGATTGCCGGCCAAGTTTTGCAGCCGGGCAAGATAGGCTTCCAAGCGCGGCCGGGACTCCAGAAAAACGTTGAAACACACCAGATCCAGAAACTGCAAGTCCAGGTATTCCGTGGTCGGATAGTTGGCGTAGCAGAAGAGGCCTTCGGGATCCTGGTCTTTGGCCGAGCAGAAGAGACTTTCAATGAACCGCTCTATCTTGCGTGCGCCGTGCCATCGCACAATATGCGCGGGAATCTCATTGGCGATAGTGTAGGAGAGAACGGCGGAGTGACCGCTGCAGGTCCGGACGCCTTCCGTTACCTGCTTTCTGATGTTTTCCAGCGCTTTCTTGTCTTCCAGAAATGCGAAGTGCCGTTCTCCTTGCAAGCCGACCATAACGCGAAGGCCGTGGTCCTGCGCACAATCCAGTAGCCATCTTGGCGGAGCGTTGTACGTGCGGATGGCATTCATGCCGGAGGCAGCGATTAAGGCGAAGTCCCGTGCAACGCCCTTAGGCGATGGATAGGTATGTCCGTCTGGATGAGGGCGGAAGGGACCATAGGTCACGCCGCGGACGTAGAACTTCTCCTCACCAACCCAGAGAAACTTGCCGCGCAGAGTGGGCCGCACCCACTGGCTCGAGGCGGGGCGAGGCCCCAGAGGAATAGTTAGATCAAGAGTAGTGGCTACTGCGGGGGCGACTGTCGCACTCATGGCGTGGGCGCCGCTGAGTAAGGGGGCGTCTCCCCAACTGTCACGCTGCAGTGGCATGGGGGCGAGCCTCTCCAGGCAGGCCAACGTCAGGTCGGGCCGGGTTAGCGCCGCCCAATTTGGCTCTTCGAGATATGTGCCAATTCCAAGCAGTTTGTACGATGTTTTCCAGAGAAGAATGCTGCGGTTTCCAGCCAAGAAGCTCCCTGGCTTTCGTGGGATCGGCGACGAGTTCAGGCGCGTCGCCGGCGCGACGTTTTACTTCGTGAATCGGGACTCGGCGTCCACTCACGCGTTCGACCGCCGCAACTACTTGGCGAACGGAATGACCGCTGCCCGTCCCAAGATTAATGGCAGCATTCTCGTGACTCTTGAGCATGCGCCTTAGGGCTGCAACGTGCGCCTCGGCCAAGTCCATTACGTGCGTGTAGTCGCGGACGGCAGTGCGGTCTGGAGTGGGATAATCCGTGCCGAAAATTTCGAGATAAGGTTTCTCCCCGAGGGCCGCCTGAATGGCAAGTGGAATAAGATGAGTTTCCGGCGAATGGTCTTCTCCTAGCTCACCGTCAGGATCGGCTCCGGCCGCGTTGAAATAACGGAGGGCTGTCCAGCGCAAGCCATACGCTTCTCCATACCAAGCGAGGATGCGTTCGACAATCCTCTTCGACTCACCATAAGGATTAATCGGGGTCTGGACTTGCTCCTCGCGAATGGGAACGCCTGTGGGAATGCCGTAGGTCGCACAGCTGGACGAAAAAACGATGTGCTTTACCCACGAATCCGTCATTGCGTCCAGCAGTCTGAGCGTGTAGGTCACATTGTTGCGAAAATATTGCCGCGGGCGCTGCATGGACTCTCCCACGTAGGCGAAACCAGCAAAGTGCACAATGGCTTGGATCCTGTGGGACTTGATTACTTCGCGAAGTAATGTGGAATCTCCCAGATCCCCTTCGACCAGCGGCCCCCATTTCACCGCGCACCGGTGCCCGGCTGAGAGGTTATCGAGCACGATTGGCTCAAACCCTGCGCGAGCCAAAACTTTGGCAGTATGGCTGCCGATGTAGCCCGCCCCGCCGGTCACGAGTACCCGCATCCTTACCTCCCCTAAAACAAAAACTCCGTCACGGCCTCAGCTGGGGCGGAGATCGCAATACCGGTAGATTTCAATACGGCGCGACTTTGGTGCCGCCATTCATGTCGCATTCACACGGTATTAATGTAGAAAGGCTGCGTCAATTAGCTGATCGAAGTAACCCGTCGGGTTAAGAGAAAAATCTGAGAAGAGATCGAAGGGATAGTCTGCTCAAATCACGTACTGCAAGCCGATTCGGTAGTGCCGGCCGGATGGAACTTTTTCTGCCCAACGAACCTGAACGAGCGTGGGGATCTGCGCGGGCACCCGAGGAAACACAAGCCGGCCTTGAAGAAGCGCAGACCTTTCCGGAGCACGAGTCGCGATCACGCAAAAACCGCCGTCGGAAATATTTTTCACTTTCCCTTCAAAGAGCTGCGATTTTCGACGGCTTTGATGCAATGGTAACTCGCCGCCGAGAAACCGCCCTTTCGTTGCATGGCGCGGTTGAACCCGCTTTTTCTGCGATCTTACTTGCATAGTAATCCGGTAAATCTGCTACACCTATCAACCCGCAGGAATTGAACGCGGCATAAACGGAGAACGAGGCTAGGGGGAGGTTTCTCCGTTCATAATTTTCTACGCTTGAAGAATTTTCCCGATGATGCCGGTCCTATTTTCAGCTCTAACTTTGAGCATTACAGATCTTAAGAAAGCCTTTGCCGTGTTTGGGCTGATGTTCATCCGGCTAGCGATTTGCTTTGTACTGAGATCTTGGATTAGAAGGTCAACTGTTTCCCTTTCGCGCTGGGTTAGACGGAATTCCCGCGCAACTCTTTCGAGATTTAGTGCCTCTCGGGGATTTCTTTCCAGTAAGAGAGCGATCGCAGGTCCTCGCCCAATTCCTAGATTCGATTTCACCGAGAATGCCCGAAGTTGGTAGCGCCTCTTTCCCGAAGCGACTTCATTCAGGAATTTCGAAGGAGAGAAACCGTTATGATGGCCATTGCTGGGAACTAGCGATCGGATTCTGCTTTGCAGAAAATTGTCAAAGCCCTTGTTCTTGGATGGAACTCCCGGGTAAGCGAGGATAGCTAGGGCTTCTTCGCTCACGTAAATGGGCCGGAGGGACGCATCCAGAAGGAGAAATCCCGCGGCAAGCGACTCTCTGTGCCCGTTACTTGAAACGTGACCATTCCCGGAGTTCTTGTCAATTGCATGAGGAAAGTGATCCGCAGAGACACCGCCGAATCGCACAGAAACATTTCGCAGCCTGTCGGGGAGTGGCCGGGATGAATTTGACTTTCGAGTTCCTGACATTTCAGCACCGCCAATCACGATGGTCAGACGCTCCATTTAGGACCGGGTGCGAACAACGACACTCCCCCTGGGTGATTCTCGACTCCGTGCCCAAAGCCGAACTGCAGCCTGGGATCATGAATGAAGACAAATAAAAAATGGCCCCTTTTTACATACTTCGCAGGGCCAAGCGTTACAATCAGGTAAAGACCTTATTCCCAGATGGGGAAAAACTCGCTCGCAAGCGACGAGCCGAGCTTTCCCCTAATAATGGAAGTTGCGCAGAAAGAAATGGTTGCTCCAAGAGGAAAGAGCCATTCCTTAGGGTTTGACCTGCAGCCACCCTCGATACGGACCCATCGATTTTCGGGCAAGATCACGCTGAACCAGCGAGTCTTGGCACATACACGAGGTCCAACGGCCACTCTCACTAGCTTCTTAATTCAGCTATCCACTTATCCAAAATTAACTGATCCCTTGGTTGAATGGCGGTGAACACGATTCCCCTCCCCGCATCCAATCGACTGTAGACCACCTTGCCCAAAGCTTGAAAGATACAACCTCTGTGAACAATTCTTATGCGGATCTTTGTCCCCGGTGTGAAGGGCTTGAGTGTGCTCACATGGCATCCAAAAAGGCTGAGGTCGCTGGTTCGCCCTTTAATCGGAGTTTCCGATTGCACATCGGTCAATTCGATGTCGGCTTCCAAGGGATAACGACGCGCACGCTGGCGCTTAAGCTGCACTTGTCACATCACCCATGAAGCCTTTCGCCGTTCCGTAACTGTCGAATAGCAGCAAACCTATATTGAAGCTAACGTTGGGGACTTATATCCGTTAACTGGAATCTATCATAGATTTACTGGACCGGGCGGAATTGTAGTGTGGCTCGGCGCAATCTCGAGTCGTGGTTTTCGGCGCAAGCCTTTCAAGTCACTTCGCAGAATCCTACCGGTGATCCGGCATCAACGTGAAAAAATGGACGGCAGTGGGTATCCGGATGGCCTTCGCGGAGAGGCCATCCCGCTGAAAGCGAGAATTTTACAGATCGTGGACATCTACGATGCATTGACTACCAATCGCCCCTACCGAGGAGCTCTCCCTCCCGAGGAAGCGTTGCAAACCCTTTTCAGCGAAGCCCAGAACGGCTGGCTCGATGCATCCGTGGTGCTGAAGTTCTCCCGGATCTGCACAGACGACGAATACTTCCCCGTGAGGGGAACAACGATGCTGGCATCCTACTACGCGCTAGGCTCACTTGCCGCTGCCATGCTCGGAGGAGACAGAGCTGCAATGAGTTCAACAACATAGAGATTCTGGACCGATCGGCAGGTCGGGGCCTTGAGTTCCGCTCCGGCTCGAAAAACTGCTCCTCGGAAAGATCCTGAACAACCTCGCCTCCAAAGAGTAGCTTCCAGAAATCAACACTGTTGGTATTTCTCCCCCCGGTCAATTGGTGTATTTCTCTGATTGTCGGTTGTTCACCATCGAGGTAGCGTCATTTGTTGGGAGCGTACGCAGAGCATTCCTTCCCAGCTCGGGCACTCTCTGCCTGGCTGGCGCAGCACGGTGCGATACCCTCGCTCGCTGGCCCAAGACCGTCACTTCGGTTTGCGAGATTCTCGCTGTTGCCGAACGGTGGCAACCAAAGGAGGCTGCTTAGAGGCGTTGTTGGTTTTCTCGCTGAAGCATAACTGAGAGACCAAAACTCCCTCTATCCTTTGTTCGGACGCAACTCGGCCGGCATCCGGCAAAGGCACCGACAGGGAGCAAGTGCTAGATGCATGTACCCTCTGGCCGATATGAAAAACGCACCGCGAGGGCAGTCACGGTAGAGCTGTTGCGGCTGGACGAGTCGCAACCTAATAAGAGAGCGGTAACTGAAAATGTGAGTCCTCGAGGTGCACGCGTCGTGACTGACTGGAACTTCGCTCCGGGGAAGCATCTGGTGGTTAGCGCTCCAAAGGAAGGCGTCAAGTCGCTTGCGCGCGTGGTTTACTGCCAACGCATGGAAAGCGCAAAATTTGCTCTCGGCCTCCAGCTCGTAATACGGGTTGAGGAGTGGGGGAAACCCGCTAACTGCGAATAAGTACGCATCAAGAGTCACCGGAAACGATGGCCACTGTTACAGGCCTCCACAGCACTTCTCTGCAAAAGCCTGGAGTGTTTGCTATGGCTGAGACCTTTGGTGGCGGGCGTGGCGCTTCATCCAGGAGATGAAGGGAGCTAGCCGCTAAACGACCAGTGGTTTGGGATTCCTCCCCACCAACGACCGTCGAAAAAAAGTACCTCTAGAAGTCACTGTGGTGGTACCCGAGACCAGCTGTCCACCGGTACTACAGTTAGGCCCCCCCCTGTACTATCGCCTCCCTGGCAGCCAAATCCAATACTTCATTCCATTGCGAGAATCGAAGCGCCGGCCATGTCCCCAACGCGGGCCCGCAGCCTGGTTCAGGAGTTTAGCCCATGCTCTTGTCAATCGCACCGGGAAAAATTGAGTCCTCTAGCGGCAGCATCCTAACAACAACTACTACGTGGGGCGCACGGTTCGCCGTCTTGGCCCTGACCACATTGCTGGCTGCTGGATTGTCCTTTGCTGACGGCAAGAAGCACAAGCTGTCAAAGGACCTTGACACTGACACTCTCAAAGGCGGCCATAACGGTGCCACGGTGGACGTGATCATCCAGTTCAACCAAACGCCGACCGCTGCCCATCATCAGAAGGTGCAGGACAAGGGCGGAGTATTGAAGACGAGCCTAGACGTCATCAAGGGGGCCCATTATTCCGTCCCAACTGGCTCTCTAGAGGACTTGGAAAACGATCCCGACGTTGCCTACATCTCACCCAATCGTCCGCTCAGCGGCACTGCCACGTCCACTCTCGACTACACTCGCGAAACAGTCAACGCGCAAGTAGCTTTGCAGCAGTGGGGTTTGGATGGCACGAGCATCGGAGTGGCAGTCATTGACAGTGGCGTCACCGCCGTTGGCGATCTCTATTGGTGGATTCCGTCGAATCAGACCTACGGTTCACGCGTTGTCTATAGCCAGAATTTCGTTCCTGGCACAACGGATACCTCGGACCTATATGGCCACGGAACGCATGTGGCCGGGATCATTGCGGGTGCGGGTTGGTTTTCCACCGGTTCGAACTTTACCCACACATTTAACGGGATTGCGCCGAACGCAAACATCATTAACTTGCGAGTGCTGGATCAAAACGGCGCCGGTACCGACAGCAGCGTGATTGCGGCGATCCAAACCGCGATCAGTTTGAAGTCTACTTACAACATCCGAGTGATCAACCTTTCGCTTGGCCGCCAGGTTTACGAGAGCTATACGCTCGATCCACTCTGCCAGGCCGTCGAGGCGGCTTGGAATTCAGGCATCGTGGTGCTGGCCGCCGCGGGCAACCAGGGCCGGAACGACAGCGCAAGCACGGAAGGTTACGGCACCATCGCGGCTCCCGGCAACGATCCGTACGTCATCACCGTGGGCGCGATGAAGACGGCAAACACACCGACCCGCATCGACGACACCATTGCGAGCTACAGCTCGAAAGGACCGACGGCATACGACTATGTGGTGAAACCTGACATCGTCGCACCTGGAAATCAGGTCATCTCCACGCTGGCGCCGAATGCGCCCCTATTGAGTACTCCCACCGACGTTTATCTGAGCGAGTACTCCTCCTCGACGACCACCAGTTCGGGCGGCAATACCAAGAACAATAAGAAGAACTCCACGTCAAGCCTGACCACGAACACGATCTCGCCCTCATATATGCGGCTGAGCGGCACCAGCATGGCCACGCCTGTGGTCAGCGGGGCTGCGGTACTTCTGCTTCAGCAGAATCCGAACCTTACGCCGGATCAAGTCAAGGCCCGTTTGATGAAAACGGCCTCCAAGAACTTTCCTGCTTACAGCACAGTCACGGACCCGACCACAGGTATCACGTACACCGATTACTACGACATTTTCACGGTCGGCGCTGGTTATCTGGATATCGCCGCCGCCCTGTCCAGCAACGATCTGGCCGATGCTTCAGCTGTGTCTCCAACTGCGGTGTATGACCCCACAACACAGAGCGTTTACTTGGTTACCGGAGCCAGCGTTGTCTGGGGCAACAGCGTCGTTTGGGACAACTCATTGGTCTGGGGCACTAGCGTCGTGTGGGGCAACTCCGTAGTCTGGGGCAACTCCGCGGTCTGGGGTTCGAGCGATTGTTCCGGCTTTAGCGTGGTATGGGGCAATGGCGTTGTTTGGGGAGACACAACGAACCAAACGACATCCACGGCGCTGAGCATCATGATAGATGGTGAGAAGTGAGCGCGGCGACGCAGGTTGGCAGTAGGGAAAGAACGATGACCACCAAAGCCAAACTGTACATCGCGATGATCGCCGCACTCGCCGGCAGCCGTTTCGGAAGATTGACAGCCACTAACCCAGTCCGCCCCAGTCAGGTCGCTCTTTTGTCCCACTTGGCAGTCCTTCTTCAGTAGACTCCTATTTTCGCATTCGCAGAGGCCACTTG
>Ga0137382_10000899_pt1 | contig 12574 bp, 8 predicted proteins | sample SagtaG_15_FD_104816 | JGI IMG/M metagenome (GOLD analysis project Ga0137382, IMG submission 104816) | Vadose zone soil microbial communities from Sagehorn Ranch, Mendocino, California, USA - Sage2_R_20_16 metaG | ecosystem: Environmental > Terrestrial > Soil > Vadose zone | place: USA... | reverse complement strand
GCTGTAGCAGTAGAGCCATACTCCGTTGAACAACACTTGGGCATTGGGACTCTTCCCGCCGCCCTGCTTGACGTTCTTGATCATGCCCGACTCTTCCACGCAGGCCTCCGAAGCTGGCCGCGGCTTGTGCTCGGACTTCATCTGCGTCTCGGTGACTTTGAGGTTTACGTCCGGTCGGGCGCAGAGTTCGAACAGCGGAGCGACATAGCAGGCTTGCAGGATGAATTCTTCCTTACCGTGGAGTTGGAACGCGCTTAGTTGGTGAAGCAACTGATCTTTGATGGAAGCAACATCTCCGGCGACCCTGGCAACATCCTTGTCCTGCCAGATCACGGAGATATTGCCTTGAGGCTTTGGTGCTTCGGCTTTCGGCTGTGTTGGCTCGTTACGTTCGACTTGGCCAGCGACGAACGGTTCTTCTGGCGGTTTCTCCGGTCGCACATCCAGGGTCTCCGGCCATTCGTTCGGATCCTCCTGGAACACCTGGGAGAGAGCACCCATGCGCTTGATGGACTTCACGAACGCGCGTTTCTCACCCATCTGGCGGACTTTGTTCCGCTCGTCGTAGATGTTCGGATTCTCGACGCGCTCCTGATAAATCCAGTATTCGGCAGGCATCTTCTGTTTCTTGTCCGTCGGAGTCATAGCCACAATCTGGCCGTTCTTCATCTTCGCGGGAATCCATCGCGCCATGTTCACGGCTATTTTCCGCGACGCTTCCAGTTTATTCGGCTTGATCGGGTTGCCTTCCTCGTCGCGCATATCCGCCCACCGATAGCGGAAGTTTGTCTCCATGGTGGAACAGGAGGCAGAGGCATTGGAGAGTTCCGAGGCTTGGATGATGGCCTTCACGGCTTTGTCGACGTCCGAGCCGCCTTTCTCGATCACCTGCATGATGAGGTCATAGACCAATGTAGGAAGCAGGTGGCAGCGGATTACGTTCTCAATGTGGCCAAGCCCGAGGTCGCTCTCGACGGTATCGAAGTACGGACGCACCTTGAGCCACAGCGCAATCTTCTCGGCTCCGGGCTGGAGAAGCGTCTTCCCGTTGGTTCCAGGGATTTCGTCGTAGTCGATACCGTTCTTCAGCATTCGGCGAATGAAATGCCGGATTTCCTTGTGCTTTTGGACCGTCTGCTGAATGGACGGCGCCGATAGCGCTTCCTTGCGGAGATAGTCAACGACTTGCGACGCAACCGGGACAATGGCCAACGAAGGTTTCGGTCGGGCCCTCCGTGCGGAGGTATTCCGTGTCTTCCGTCGTCGCGCCCGTTTCACGCTCTTGGTCTGTCGTTTCGTCCTCGCGTTCATGGTGGTCCTCCTCTTTCATCTCAATGTTGTGGTATTCGAGCAGGTCGCGGACAAAATTCAGGATGGCTTCTTCCTCTGTCTCTCCCCATCCACGGACCAAGTTTGCTCGGCAGTTGCAATCCGGGTCGCCGCAAACGCCGCTCATCTGATCTTCGTCGAAGGCTACCCAATCGAATTTGCGCCATAGAATCGGCGGCTGTTCACAACTGGTGACTAGCTTCATTGAGGTTCTCCTTCTTCGGATAGTTTGAAACCCATTCTCCGTTTTCGCCCTTTTTCCAAGCCCAATTTTGAATCTGTTCTCCGGTGTCGCGCGAGTAGGCACGATCACAACTAAAGCAAAAATGGAAGCCATTCATCGGATCGTTGGGACCATGCGCGCGCTTGTAAAGCAACGGCTTTCTCCTGCACGGTGGACACTGTCCTTTTTCGTTTAGTTTCATTGGAGCGCCCCTTCATGCTTGCAGGTTCGCAGGCTGTCCTCGAATTCTCTGATCCAGCCATGGAAGCAGTTGGCACCGCCAAAAACGTAATCGAACTGCTCTGGTGGCACGTAATGTCCGCAACCGACTACCAGATTGAAACCGTCTTTAGTCATGTACACGCAAAGGTACTTCGTCATCGGTTCTATCGGTTCACCGCATCCTGAGCAATTCATCATTAGTCGGCTACCTCCACTTCGAAAAAGTAAAGTCCTTCTGGGGGCAGGTTCTCCGGCGTAGGATACAGGCCCCAAATGTCACCGGTTCTCGCGCCGTCTTCTATTGCCTCGTCACGCGACACGTGCCGGACCACGCGCATAGGAAGCCCTGCAAACTCCTGTATTTGCCCAATCGCGGGTTGAATTTCGTGAGAGAGGATGAATTTTCCGACGCGCTCAATGGTCTGACGGATGAGTTCGTGCACTTGCTCATTCGTCATTTCCTCGCCTGTGCTTTCGTCTATCAGTGCCATTGGGCGCACCTCAGTCCGAACAAAAGGACGCTAATGACAATTCCAAAGCCTGTTCCAGCCATCAGCCCAACTATCATCCAGTCTCGCCTGTCTTTTTGGTATTCGCGCATGCCGTGAAGAACGTACTCACACTCTTCCACGGGACTGAGGATGGGAGTTTCCAGCATCAAGTTCGTTGGCGAAATGAGTTTGCAGCGTCTCATGTCCAATCCTTGGACTAGCGGATATCCAACCGAGTCCTGTTTGTTTCGAGAATGGCTCCGGGAACAGGGCCGGAACTCAGCGCTTGCGCAAGCCGCGTCTTGTTGAGCACCTTGGTCGCCGGAACCTCGTCGAAGAACTCTTCCGGTATCTGCTTCTCGTCCAGCACGGTCAGTTTGTTGGGATTCTTGCTGATGCGAAATTCGCGGTAGTGGCCGGTGATCTTCTTGGCGTCCCAGGAAGTCAACATCCACGCTTCGATGTTCGAACGGATGATCTCGGCGAACCGTTCCTGCCGCCGCGCCATGGTCTCAGCCTGCTGGACGGCTTTGCGGATTCTTTCGGCAAGGTGCAGGTAGGCGAAGTACAACTCCGCGAGCCTGTCGCGCACCGCTAGAACGTCACCTTTCTTTTCCACTTTGCGGTCGTCGATTACCGAACCGATGTATTCCCGCGCAAATAACGTCGCGGTTTCCTGCATCGCGGGGTCTTCGGATTCAATTTGCTCTGTCACGCTGGCCATGAACGGAGCCATTTCTCGCGTGAGATCGTCGATAGTGAGCCCGGATTGAAGCACGATTGGCATTTCATTCGCTGATTGTTCGCTTTGCTTCACAGTCTTAGTGGCCATGGCTCGCACGCTCCTTTTTATTTGACCTGGATTAACTTGGAAATGAAACCTTGAAGCCGTTCGCTGATCGACTGGCCTGCTTCGATTCGCGCAATCGTGCGGCGGGATACGCGCCACATCGTCGCGAACTGAACCTGCGTCAGACCACGATGCACGCGGAACTCTTTCACGATTTCATTGAAGGATTTTCCCATGCACAAGATTGTGGCTCAATCTGGCGCATTTTGTCAAGTGGCGTTTATTGGAGGAACATCCTGAGACCGTACAGGTCGCTGGCTGGACTTCGCGGCGCTCCTGGTCCGCGTCCACGGCTTGGCGGATTTAGTTCTCCTGAATCTGGCGATGGCATAGGCGGAATCGGCGGCTTTCCCTGAGGAAGCGACAAGACGCCAGCATCGGACACGGGCGCGCTTAGGGACGGCTGTAATCGGAGATTGGGAGCGTCTTCGGCGGAAGGTCCCGATGGGTGCGGGAATGCTCTAAATCCAGATCCGAAGCACATTAAGGCCTCCCTGGCGCGGCCGCTTCCGTCTTCCGCGCGAACGGTACATTGAGTTTGTAGAAAGGCGCAGCTTTGAACTCTGGATTCGCTCTTATCTTGGCCAACATAACCTCTTTTCCAGCTGTGCGCACTTCCGAAACGATATGGTCAACCTGCTTGGCCTTGGCGAAATCATTCGCAGATTTGTAGGCGACCGAGTCCATTGTTGCCGCCAGAGTTTTGTAAAGCAACTCGCCGGTCATCTTGTGGTAGAAGTCCGTTCCCGTAGGACTAAGATCAAATTCAATCTTGGCTAACCGGATTTTGTCCGTCAGGGGCCCGGGCTGCACTCCAAGTCTGGCGAGTTCCTGATCTACGCTGTCTTTCGTTTCTGTTCCGACGATGCTCTGCTTTGTCGTTCTTCCGAAAATGTCGCGCTGTGGCGGAAGCGTCTTCGAGAGAATCGGGATTCCGGCCGCTACCTTGGCATACACGCTGCGTGCATCGCGGTACACATCGGTCGCTTGAACAATGTTCCGTTGCATCCCAGAGAACGGAACGAATCCGGAGAGCACGTCCGCAGCAAACTTCGCGCTGTACGTCTTGCCCTCCCTGATCGCATCAAGCAGGTTCGCCAGCCCGGTAAAGAACGACTGGTCGAAAATCGCGCGGCCTACAGCGCTGGCAGCATTGGTCAGGCGTTCCGAGGTCGGGACCGTGCCGTCGGCGTTGTACTTGTCGAACCAAGCCGCTGTAGACGCGATGCCTATCCCGAATGGTCCGCCCCACCGAAGGTAGGGATACCACTTATCGCCCATCCTGACGCTGTATGGTTTCCTGCCGAGCCGATAGAACTCTTCGCGCTTGCCTGCCTCTTTCGGCACTGGGCCAGTGAGATTCCCATTCATGGCCACCATGGCGAAGGTAGCCAGCACGGCAGCCCAAGCAGAGCCTTGGCCAGTATGTCCGCAGCTTCGCCTGGCTCGGTTCTGGCCTTCTTTGAAAGCAAACGCACCGCGCCAGCGGGAGTAACTTCGATTCCAGCCTTGGTGATGTTCCATGGCAGATTGATGAACGGCACAACGAATCGTAAGGGCTTCGCTCCGCCTCCGACGGCCCAATCCGGAGGCACCTGCCACTCACGCATGCGGATAATCAGGCGGGAGAAGGAGTCTGGAGCGTCCAGGAACGCCGTATAGCGTGCAAACTTGCGAGCTTGTTCAATATCCTCAACTTCCGGATTCGCACGCTCCTGAGCAAAGCGCTGGCGCACGCCGGCCAATCCTCCGGCTCTCAGAGCTTTCCTGGCAGCGATCGCTGCAAGCTCGCTCTCGAGGGAGGCTACCCGGAAGAGGTTGTGCGCAGCCATCAGCATCCTGCCAGGGTAATTGAAAGGGTTCTTCAGTCCTCCTGGAAACTCGTAGTACCTCGGCGCCTTAACGTCCGTGACCATCTCCCCGGTCACATTGTCGAGGCTGTAGCCGTTCTGCATAATCCAAGCGGCTTTGCGGAGGCCTTCGGGGATTCCTTCAAACCACCCGACGAGTGCGGGAATCGTCTCGCCGGGATAGTACTTTCGTTCCGTGCCCAAGAGCCGAGAGACTGGAGCGTCAATCAAGCCGCGCAGTGGCCGAATGGCTATCTGGGTTCCTGCCCAAACCGCGTTCGACAATGCCACCCGGGCGTGCGTTTGCCAGCCGGAGAGGATGTTCGCGATCCAATAGGAATTCAGTTTCTCCATGGTTGAGAACTGGGTATGGTCGCGAATGAACCGATTCATGGCCATGTGATCGTTTTCAGGGATCTGAGCCAGGCGCCGAACCATATCCTCGGTCAGTTCCCCGCCAAGTTCATCAATAGCCTTCTGGCGGGCAGATCGAGCGCGCAGTCCCTCAGCCGCAATCTTCATGCTATTGAGCGCCCGTCCAGCTTCCGCAGTGGCTCCGCTGACAGCCGCTTGGACAGCCCGTTGCCGCTTTACCAGTTCCATGACTCGAAGCAGATTGTCTTTGCTGTCGTCGTCCCTGAAATTCTTGAGTGCTTTAGCTACATCTTCGCTGATCGCCACGAGAATTGACCGCGCGGCCTTTAGCTCGGCGTCGTTGAGCGCCGTGCCCTTCTTCATGTTGGCGATATCTTTTTCGCGTATGTGGCCGTCCTGGACGAGCTGCTTCGCGCGTTCCTGAGTCTTCGCGAAAGGTACTTGGCCGCGGCGCTGTTCTTCGATTCTGCCAGCCTGGCTGCGTGCCGTTTCCTTGATTACGTTGATTACATCCTCGGCAGCCTTCACGTTGGACAGGCGAATGTTAGCCGCGAATCCTGGCTTCTGTTTCTCTCCGGCCTTGATGGCGCGCTCGTAGATTTCCTTGAGGTGCGGTTCGATCTTGTCAGCGCCCTTCGTCCCTTGGAAGTGTTCAATAAGTTTCTTCGACCATTCTGCAAAGTCCCGGATGCCAGCCTCGAGGTAAAATCCGCCTATTTCCGCCAAGTCCCTGAGCATTGTGGGGTCAATGCCCGCCCGGGCCTCAAGCAACTTCCCGCGCAATCTCTTCTCGGCGGCTTCCTTGCGCTGTTTGGTGAACAGCGTATTGTCTGCGCCTACTTCTTCTGCCGCCGGCGGTCCTTCCGGCACCGGTTTCTCTTCCTTTGCCACTGCGGCTTGGGCATCGTCCTCCTTCATGCCTAGAATCTTGGCCAGTTCCATGCTCCGCTTTATGAGATCATTCATCTCCTCTTGCTTCGGGAATGGTTTGCCGATCTGCTTTTCCAGTTCGGCGCTGTCAGTTTTCGTCTTTGCGATACGCGCTTCAATCCCCTGGCGGAAAGCGGGGATGCTGTCGACGCGGTTCTCCATGCTGCGCATGATTCCGACGGGGTCCTCGCTGCGCGAGATGCTGTAATCAAGTTTTCCGCGAAGGAATGCTTTTCCTGCTACGTCGGGACCGCCGCTGACCATGATGTTGAAGTCGGAGTACTCGCCTACCTTCTCGATCTTCTGCGTGCGGAATGCGTCCGCTTTGGCCAGAGCATCAATCAGCGCGGCGCCGGCCTCCTTGCGGTCGTCGAACCTTGTCTTTCCAATTTTGGCCGTGAATTCGGCTGGTTTTTGCTCCGCTGTCTTTACATCGGAACCGGCTGCTACGAGATCCTCATTCAGCGTATCTAGAGAAGATTTGTCGCGTCCCAACTTGACGCGCATGTTAACTTGCTCGATCTCATGTTGCGAAGAAAGCCGCTGGAGTTTGTCCAGTTCGATATCGACTTTGTTCTTCTCCATCACTTCCGGTCGGCCCGTGGTGATGCCCTTCAGTTCTCCGAAAGTCAGAGCTCGGCCAGAGATATCCTCGATTCCTTTGCGCTGCGTCAGTTCGCCGTTTAGAAAGCGATGGATGAACTTCGCCTTGGTCTCGTTCTTCTGGAGCATGTAGGCGTCAAAGGTTTTCTTGGTGGTCCAGAAGCGCTCAAACACTTCGTCATTCTCGTTGCCGTAGCGTTCAACCCTTCCGCGTCGTTGTTCCAGGTCGCGCGGTCGCCAGCCAACGTCGACATGATGGATGCCGATGGCCTTCTTCTGAAGGTTCATCCCCACGCCCATCTTGTTTGTGGAGCCGAGAATCACGCGCAGTTTGCCGGTGTTCACCTTCTCGATGAATGTAGCGAGTTTGGCTTCTGTATCGGCATCGTGAATCCAGCCGATGTCCTCGCGCGGAATCCCGCGGCGAACCAACTTCTCGGTGATATCTCGGTAGGCCATGAACTTGCCGGGCGTCTTGTCCGCCGGCGTCGAGAAGTCCAAAGCCACAAGTTGAACGCCTTTACGCTCTTGGCTGCCTTTCCATTCCTTGACGATATCGTCCGCCAACTGATTGATCTTGCCGGTCGGGAAGTCGTCTGCCGTCGGGTCGACAAGCCGCATGTCTAAGGCAGACTTGCGTCCGTCGGTCGTGACATTGAGCATGTTGTCTTCGTCGGGTTCGACGCGGCGTCCGCGAATCGCTTCCGCACGCTGCACTAGATTCTCCGCGACGTAACTGCGCTGGTCCGGACTGGGATCCAGTGCCCGGTAATCCACATTCACCTTGGGCCGTTTGATGCCGACCATATCTCCAGTGCGGTAATCCGAGATGCCGCGCCACATGCGCGCGAGGTCTGGCAGGTTATTGAACTCCGCGAATGAACTCGTCACGCGGAATTTCGTGGGATCTTCCGGTGAAGATTCAAGTTGCTGGATGACATTCCCAAAGTTGGCTGCCCAAGCGTCGAACTGGCTGATGCCTAACTTTTCCAGTTCGCGCGGCTGCAGGTACTTCTGTATTCCATAAACTTCCGCGATGCTGTTCGAAAGCGGCGTACCGCTGGCAAAGTACACGCCAGCACCGTTATTCCGTTCCATCATCAGCCGCGATTTCATTAACAGATCAAGAGCCCGATCGGAGCCTTCCGGGTTGCCAAGTCCGGAAACTCTCGTCATCTGGGTTTGATACATCAGGTTCTTGAAGACGTCGGCTTCGTCGACCAGTAGCGCATCTACGCCCAGGTCCTCGAAGAAGACTGTTACGTCCTGCTTGGCCTTTAGTTTCTCGATTTTCTTGAGGATCCGCGTTTCTATGCGGTCCATGGCCTTTTCCACTTGCTTGACCGTCTTCCGGTCCATCTCGTCTTTGTTGAGCGTTAGCCACTCTCGAGCTCCGCGGATTTCGCCAAGCATGTGCCGCTCGTAAGTCTCCGGCCTGGCTGGCAGCAATCCAAACGAACTGTGCGGGACGATCACGGCATCCCAGTCGCCTGTAGCGATTCGAGCCATGAAGCGCTGGCGATTGCCAGCTTCCAGGTCCTTCTTCGTCACGACCAGAATGTTTGAGGTTGGGAAAAAGGCTTTCGCGTCTGCGGCGTATCCCTGGATGGTGGCGTTATGCGCGACGATCATCGGCTTTCTGAACTTACCTACGCGCTTGGCTTCCAGAGCTCCGCCGAGATAGACGAGAGTCTTTCCAAGACCAACCTCGTAGGCGATATAGGCCGTCGGTTGCCTCATCAGTCGCCAGATACCGTCCTTCACCCATGGATGGAGTGTTTTGCCAGCGGCCAGCGTTGGCAGAGTCAAATGCTGGCCGTCACCCTTCCATGGGACCGTCGAATTGTAGTTGTCGTTGTAGAGACGCCCGAGTTGATCGGCTCTGTCGGGGTCCTGCCAAACCCACTCCGAGAACTTCTTAATCAGATTGGCTTGTTTCTCCTGCGCGGCCAATGTCCTGTCCGGATTGACTTCCGATTTCTCGCCCACGCGATCATAGGCTTTCGGGCTTTGCAGGTTTAATGCGGCCTCAAGCAGGTCGGTGCCGCGGAAGTCTGGAGTTCCCCACGTCGTCGCGTTCACGGCATTGTCTTTGCCGTATCCAACTCGCACTATCCATCTGCTTGGCGAAGGAGAATAGACGACCGATACCTGATCGGAACGCGGGAAGCCGAGAACCTCCATGGCAAAACGTTCAATCACTTTTGGCGGTATCCAGGTAGCTCCAAGCCGGACGGCAATCTCTCCTGGCGTCAGGTCCTTCGGTACTATCGGCGCGAGTGCGTCTACGTTTTTCTGGTATTGCTTGTCCAGGCCAGCGGCACTCTCGGCGGCCGCCAATTTCTCGCGCACGTTGCCAGACAAGTAGTCGTCGGAAGTTTCCCAGTCTCCTTCCGGATTCTTGAAGATAAGTCCTTGCTCCTGGAGTTCGTTGCGGACTTCTTCCACGCTCTTTTTGAGTTTGTCGCTGATGAACGGCCAGTCCAGTTTTCCCTTTTCCGACAAACTGTAGAGCATCCCATCTTTGGCGGTCGTCAGCGTGGGTGCGGTTTTCCCGGAGACGGTGCGCTTGAAGAAAATATCCGACTTCGCGGCTTCCTTAGTGCGTGGCTCGTATTTCTCAAGAGCTTGCAGAAGCGGATAGTCCGGGTCGTCGTGGAGAATGCGCGCCACACTCGAGGAATTGATCGGCCCGTGACGCTTCGCAAACTTGTCGTAGGCTTCGTTCAGCTTCCTGCGATGGCCGGCAATCTCCGCCGGCGCCTTGTCTTGGTATTCGGAAGTCAGGATATTCCGGGCTTGGTCGCGAAGGATTAAAGCATTCGAAACCATCTTGATTTGCTTTGGAGACAGGTCTTTGCGTTCAACGAGTTCGAAAACTGGCTCGTGCGCTCCAGATGGCAGGATTCGTTCCCCGGTCATATCGTTCTGCCAGACCTTCTTGTCCTGGATGATGTGTCCGAACGGCTTGACTTCGCGCTTCTCGGCAATCATCTGATCGAAGTTTTCGGAAGTCTTATCCGGCGGGACGTATTTCTCGTAAGCCGATTCAGGGACTTTCTCGATCGCTTGATTCAATCTAGCGGGCAGTTCCGACGCGGGAAGCGCAACACTCAGTTCGGCAGCTCCGTACATGCTGCCTTCCTTGGTGAATTTGCCAAGGACGTTTTCCGGGTGCTTAACGAAGTACTCGTTGACGTTGTAGCGCGATTCAGCGAGAGGCTTTCCGAGAGTACCGTCTTCTTCGATGCTGACTGGCAGCGCGTTGGCGAAATCCTCGCCGGAGGCCTCCTGGTCCGGCCCGCGCTTCTTCAGAAAAAGGATATCGGTTACCACCTCAGTATTAGCGTTTTGCTTGAATGCCGTGAAGGGCAGTCGGAAGGCTGCGATCAGGTCAGCGCGGTCGGAAAGCAGCCCACGGGCCCGCTTGTCAATGGAATCCATGGTGTAACGGCTGGTGATGACCGCCTGCACGCCGCCCGGGCGTAGCAAGTCCAAACTTCGGACCATGAAGTAGTTGTGGAGATTGAGTTTGAGTTTGTCGTAGGCCTTGTCGAACGGCTTCACATCCGAGAACGGAACGTTGGTCGCAACCAAGTCAAAGAAGTTTTGCGGGAATCGAACCTTTTCGAACGGAGAGATTCGCACGTCGGCGTTCTGGTAGAGCTGCTGCGCGATGCGTCCGGAAATAGGGTCAATCTCGACGGCGACTCGCTTGCTGTTGGCTCCCATTTCAACGGGCATGACTCCGAAGAAGTTTCCGGTGCCGGCGGCAGGCTCGAGGATGCGACCGCCTTCGAAGCCCATTCTAGCCATTCCGTCATAAATGAATCTGACGACATCTTCAGAAGTGAAATGCGCGAACTGCGTACTTCCACGTGCGGCGTCATACTCCTCGTCGGTGAGCAGTTCTTTTAGACGATTGTATTTGGTGTTCCAGTCACGCCTGTAGCGGTCAAACGCCTGAGGCATACCTCCCCATCCAACGTACTTGACGAGGACCTTCTGTTCTTCGGGAGTCGCTTTGCGGTTTTCTTTTTCGAGTTTCTTGAGGGTTTCAATCGCTGCTACGTTGTCGTCGAACTTCGCACCGATTCCGCCTTCGCCAAGATGATCGGCGGCGGTGATGTGGTAATCGTTTCCGACGGGATTCGAGGATGGTTTTAGCTGAGAACCTGCTCTTGGTTTTCGGACAGGTCGCTGTCCTGCAGCTCCGGAAAGAGAGTTGGGTACACTAACTCGTTCGCCCCCGACACGCTCACTCCCTGACTCACCGCTAGGCCGATTTGCTCCTCCGCCGACTGGACTAACTTCTCCAGTTCCCCCGTCTTCAGTTCGCTGTACTGCTTCGGCAGATTCTCCTGCCAATACTTCTTCACTCGGCTTAGAAGGCTCGGGGACGGCGGGAACTGGTCCTGCGGTTCCTTCGGGTTGGATTTGTTCTGCACGTTTTTCTACCGGGAGTGTGGCACTTGCGCCAGTCTGTGTCAATGGCTTCCTGGCGAACGGAACGTGCGTGACGGCCTTCTGCCGCTCCTGGAATTTGTTCCATGCCTCCTCGTTCAGTTTCGCGGCTTCCTTTTGTGCCGCGACATACTCTTCGGCTGTGGTCCCGGGTTTGCGCATCTGCTCGTAGAGCGCGTGCGTCTGTTTTGAGACCTCGTCGACTTCCTTAGGGACAACCTGAACTTCGGCAGTGAAGCCGTCGCCCATGTCAAGCTGCAGATTGTGAGCGCGATGGCCGCCTTTGCTCGGCTTGCCTTCCGCGAAGAAGTTGTCTTCTTCGACTGTCGGATGCAGTTTCCTCAGATGCTCGAGGACTTGGTTGTATTGCTCCGGAGAGTCGACGACAATCTTCGCCCCTAGATAGTCGCTAACCTGATTCGGCTGGCGGTTGTCCTTAGCGATTTTTTCATTAATGCGTTCAATCGTTTTTTCCGGACGCACGCGCGCGGTCACGCCCGGGACCGCCGCCGCAATCTGGTCGACAGTCTTCTGAAGTTGCGGAGCTTTCTCCTTTGCCAATGCCCTCAGTTGATTGACATCATTTGGCTCATGGAGTACTCTTTTAGTCGAGGGTGGAATGAAAGTTGGTTCAGTGATCGGAGCACCAGCGGTTTCTGAAGGTGAGGTTGTCCGAGTAGTGGTTGGCTCGGACGGCAAACCTTCTGCCGAAACTTGGCGCAACGGCTCTTGGGTTGCCGGTGGGGATCCAGCCGTTCCAGCCTCAGGCCGACCGCTCTCTGCCGCTGAAATTAAAGCCTTGCCTTCTTCCTGAGCCTTCTTGGCGAATGGAACCTTCTTACCCGCTTTGACCGGAAAATTCTTCTCAGCAGCCTGCGCGGCTTCCTCCGGCGTAGAGAAAAGCCCTTGGCTATTCCCTTCATTGTCCGTTACTTCCCATCGGGCCCGCCCTGGCTCGCGCGGGTCTTCTCGTTGAATGATCGCGGCTTTCGCTTTATCTGTGTCTCCATTCTTTGGAACATCAAGGAAAAGCTCAGGCTCTCCCGGCATCGCACCGCGGTCGGGGGTCCAACGTGCGCTTGGCGGGGGTGTGGGCTGTGCGCTGGCTTTGGTAGACTCTGGAGGAACCAAAAGACCACTAGGGGCCACTTGTTCTCTTTTTGTTCTTTTTGCTTTTGTAACTGGCTTCTCTTCAGTAATTTGAGGACTAGCCCCTGACGTTCCTTGTGAAACGTTC
>Ga0137382_10000897_pt1 | contig 12595 bp, 13 predicted proteins | sample SagtaG_15_FD_104816 | JGI IMG/M metagenome (GOLD analysis project Ga0137382, IMG submission 104816) | Vadose zone soil microbial communities from Sagehorn Ranch, Mendocino, California, USA - Sage2_R_20_16 metaG | ecosystem: Environmental > Terrestrial > Soil > Vadose zone | place: USA... | reverse complement strand
TCAGGAGCTGATGGATCTGCGTCACGCCAAGGGGATCCAGAAAGAGAAGACCTGGATCAGGTACGTGGAGTTCGAGGAGGCACTTAGCGGCGCCGATTATGTGAGCGTCCACGTGCCGTTGTTGCGCGAAGGCGAAACTGACAAGCCGACGTATCACCTCATCAACGAGAAGACGCTCAAGTTGATGAAGCCGACGGCGTACCTGGTGAATAGCTCGCGCGGTCCGGTCGTGGACGAGAAGGCCCTCGCTAAAGCGCTGAAAGACAAGGTCATCGCCGGGGCGGCGCTCGACGTCTTCGAGAAAGAGCCTCTGCCGCCGGATTCGTCGCTCCTCGATCCCGAAATCGCCGACCGCATGCGGCTGTTTCATCACTTCGCCAGTGGCGCGCAGATCACGCGGCTCTCGGTCGATCCCGACAAAGGCATGGCTGGGCGCACTGCGCAGGCGGTGATAGACGTGTTGGAAGGAAACTACGGCGGCGATCCGAGCAAAATGCCATATGTGGTGAATAAGGAAGCGTTCGAGAAGAATCGTTAAAACGTTACAAGGGTTACACCGTTGAAGTGTTGAAGCGTTGAATCGTTAAAGCGAATCAGCAGAGGACACACGAGGAAAAAATCACGAAGCACGAATGACGAATGACGAATGAATGACGAAGCACGAATGGAGCTTTCTTGCTCTTGCTCATGCTCATAATCCTGAGGGAGGGTCAGAGATCAGCCGGCTTCGCCTAAAGTCACACCAGTCATTCCGACTCCGTGGAAGACCTCCAACCCGCTCTCACCCAGTTCGCCGAAATCGCCGCTGATTTGAAGCGCTCAAGCCCCGATAAACGTTCCTGCCCGCGGAAAGAAAAAACGGGGTTGCGTCTTAAACCTTTAACAAATTGAAGGTAACACAGCGCTTTGCTTGCGAAGACCTGCTTAAGCACGTCAAGGTCAGCTGAACATAGCCTGGGCTCCAGGACGAGTCTCTCGAAGACGGCATCAATCTCCTCGCCCCCGACATCATCGCCGCTGGAATTGATTCACGAATGGCAACGCCGATTTTATTTTTTGCCTCCAAAAGAGGGACTCGCAATTCTTTCCTAAGTGGGAGGGAGAAATCTTACGAACGCGCAATAGTCGCAGAAGGTGTTTTCGTGAACCTTCAGGCAAGAACGAAAATTCATGACCGGAGTAACAAGAATATTATGAAGACATACAGCTACGGTAGCCACAACGCTCTCATTCTGATGACCATGTGCCTTTTGTTTCTTAGCGGATATGGCACCAGTCAGGCGATGAGCTCGGACGCACAGGCACGTCGCATCGCCGTCGCAGGGTCTGCCTCTGTGCAACCTGTTAGGGATGATGCTCGTTTAATCGTACGGCGAATCCCGAACCTTGGTTATAATGTGATCGTCGACTTGTATGTCGATGGCGTCGCGGTCCCTCCTATCGGATATGGCCGGACCTACGAGGGTTTCCTGCCACCTGGGCGGCATGTGTTGTCGGTGCTGCCAACTCCCAGTCCGAAATGGTCGACTCCGTGGCAAATGACGCTGGATGTGCGAACAGGCCAGACCTACAGCTTTACTGCAATGGGAGATGGTGGAGGACATTTGATTCTGGAGGGCGCTTAGAGCCCTCTCCGTCCCCTCCAGCGACAACCGTGGGCAAAGCGACTCAGGTTTTTGCATCAATTATGTTAACTCGCTGGTTCACCGGCGCTCTCGCTTTGCTGAACATTACTTCCAGCGCCGGTGCGAATTCCTTCCATGACGACTCACATTATGTCACCCTGGGGCCGCGCACCGGCTATTACATCGTTCGCCCTGGCTCAGCCTTGAGTCGGCAACTCGGCATCGACGCTGCCCCCACGATCGATACGGCCGACCCGTTGCGCCATGGGTATGGAGCCGACGCGCTTGCTTTTCACTTTAATCGCGCTGGCATCTTATCCGCGCCACCGGCTTACATTGTCCAAGCAACGCCGAATGACTTTTACACTCGGCGTATCGGTTCTTTGATTCGCGGACGGAGCACCTCAGGCGATGTGCAGGCATTCTTTGGCCGGCCCCAGAGCACCGAAAGCCGATCAGATGGATTCATCGCCTACTACGCGATTCAAGTCTACAACTCGTTCGAAGATCGTGGCGGGCGACGCTGATGCCGCCGCCGGCGGCGGTTGATGCTTCGATTTCACTTCCAAGTCGACTGGTTTAACCAGTCAAGTTTCCAGGACAGAACCGATGGCCTGTGTGGAAAGAAAATGGGGGTCGTGTCTCAGTTCAGACGTCAGCGGTCAGAGGTCGGAGGAAACAATGACGAAGCACGAATGACGAATGAATGACAAACACGAATGCAGCGCTTTTGCTCCTGCACCGCCGTGGGAAGTGGCACGTGAACGCTTTCGGAGTCGCCCAAATCATCGTAATCGCTAAGATGGAGCGGTGAGGCGTTCAGCGCGACGAAAACGCAAACTGCGATCAGCTCAGAAGCAGTTTCATCACAGCGTGTACGTGATTCTGCTTTCGGGTGGGGCGCTGAAGGACTTGTCGATCAGGCGGCTGAATCCGAAACGGGACCCGACGAAGCCGTGTGTTTATGTCGGGATGACTGGGCTGCCGATCGATCACCGATTTGAAAATCACAAGAACGGATATCAGGCGGCGCGACTTGTAAGGAAATATGGTGTTCGGTTGATGCCGGACTTGTTCGCCCATCTTAATCCGATGCCGTTTGAGGCGGCAGCGCAAATGGAGAAGGATCTGGCCGAGGATTTGCGCAACGAAGGTTACACCGTTACCGGAGGAACCTAGAATTGCGCATAAGCACTGCGCCAGTTGGTGCCGATCTAACGAATGTGACAATCAGCGGGGTGACGCGCTTCCGCTCGGTGTCGGCGTAGGTCGTGAATGTCGACCGGTTTTCTTTAAATGCTGGCTCGTATTTTGCGATTCTTTTTTTGCGCTGGAAACTTTCAGGCGTCGCACCGTCGTTGTCGTGGTGATGCTCTGTTCAGCACCAGCACTGTTAGGTTGCTCGGTATTTACAGGTCGAACGTCCGGACCGGTTCCAGTCATGACGCCGGCACTTCCAATTCCCCGACCGCTGCCGTCGGTCACTCCGGTTGTGCCAGCGCCGCTGATTTGTGCATCGGCGACCAGCCACGTTACAGTCAGGGCCAACGCAGTGATCATGCTAGTACGAACAAGATTCGGTGGGTTCATTGCGGTTATTCGATGTTGGTTGCAGGCGAAGCCGCACTATGCCGGAGAGGGCGGCGCACGCCTATATTTGAAGATCGCATGAGCGAAAGGTTTTGCGTGTTGATTTACCACAGACAAAAGGGTGAATGGGGTCGCATCGGGAGGTCAGATGTCAGCGATCACAGATCAGATATCGGACCCTCGCGGTTATCGGTTAAGTGCTAATAGGTATTGGGCAGCGACGCACGCTTTGATTATCGCTCGATGGTGGAAAGGATATCGGACCTGATCGACGGCGGGCGTCAGATTTTCAACGACAATCCCGGCGGCACTCTGTAGGTTGCCACTATGACAAAACTCATTGCATTAGTGGTGGCGGGGCTCTTTGCGGCAGGCACGATGTTCGCGGGCGAACACGGCGACTGCACAAAGAAAGTCGGAAACGAAGCGAAGGCGCCATGTCAAGTTTCATTCGCCAGTCTGAACCTGACTCCGGAGCAGAAGACGAAGATGGAGGCGGTTAGGGCAGACCATGAGAAAGCCGGTTGCTCCGAAGCCAGCGAAGCTAATTACATGGAAGAGGCAAAAGGAATCCTGACCAAGGAGCAGTACGCGAAGTTCAAAGCCGAATGCAAGAAGGGCGAGAAAGATAAGGCGCAGACCTGATCGCCGACCTTCAGTCAGATCAAAGCTTCGCGCCGAGAGCATTCTCGGCGGTTTCCGCGTGCGGATGTCAGATGTGAGAGGACGGACGGTCGGATCCCGCCTTTCCCAAGTGATGAGTGACTAATGAAAGGTGATTAGTGGAAGACGGAGCAGAGGACAGCCGCCTTCGTTAAAACTACGGCGCGCCAACGAGGTGGGGGGTCAGAAGTCAGAAAGGCATTTCGAAGCAAAAATGCCCAACGCCCAACGTTCAGTGGCAGCCACCTTCACTAAAGTTACGGCGTGCCAAGGGGGAGCAAACGCCGACACCGAACATTGAATGCAGCAGGGAGCCGAAAGCAGCAAACGAGGAAATGTTTCCCAGGAAGAATCGCATCTGATTGGATCGTTGAACCATGGCCAGGCAATTTCAACCGGTGCGATTCTTCGTGATGATGGGAGTGCTGGCGTTTTTTGTCTGTGGCGTGACTGCGTTCTACACCCAGCGCGCGGCGCACGGGAGAACGCCCGAAGAGCGTGCCGCTTACGCAATCGGACTAAAGGCGGGAGAGGAGGCGGCACCCGATGCAAAGTTGCCCAACGCAGCCGAGTTGAACATGATGGCTCAAAACTATTTCAAGCGGCAAGGGACGGGCGAACAGGAAAATTGGAACCTTGCCTTCGAAAACGGTTACACGGACGGATTCAAGAAGAGGCATCGTGCGCCCTGAACGGTTGATTTCCGATTCTGGCTAACAAAAATTCTCGCCGGGTCAGCTTCCCTTAAGAGCTATTTTCGAAATGCTGAAACGCGGAAAGCTGAAACGCTGAAATTAGAAGACCTCCAAGCCGCCACTGGCCTCGCGAACGCTTTCGGATTCGCGCAGTTCGTGCAAATTGCTAATGACCTTCGCCGAGATTCCCAACAACAATAGCTCGACGTCTAAGCCTGCTGCCGTGAATCCGCCGTCGTTACCCGTTCGAAAACGATTCCCTTGGATCTTTTATTGGATCGTCCTCGCCCTGATCGCCATCGTGGCATTCGCGCCGGTGGGCTCTGTCGTGGCATGCGGTTTGATTGCCAATACGCATGGCTGCCGAGTTGACGAAGGGTCGGTGCATCCTTGCGTGATCGGCGGCAAAGATTACGGGCAACTACTTTATACCCTCGGCGTGATGGGCTGGCTTATGCTCATCACCCTTCCCGCCGGCGCACTGGCTTTCGCGACGTGGCTGATCGTGCTTGTTCTTCATCGAAGCGCATGGTGCAGGCGCACCGCCAACCCGGCAACGTGACTGGCGGCTCGCCTAGGGGCAACTGAATCAGAAGTCAGAAGTCCCGCCTTCGCCGAGCTGACGCCGCGGCAAGCAGAGGGGCAAACGCCGAACACCGAACGTCGAACATCAAACACCGAATGGCAGACTGAATCGTAAAAAACGAGCTGGGGGGTTGCGCCTAAACCTTGACATTTACAACAGCTGATCACTTGCAGTTATTGTTATTCGTTCTCGATATCAGGTTCAAAATCAACGAGCGAATTCCGTCACCCGTTAAGTCTTAAGGCGTAGAATTAGACGTGACACAGCACCCACGGGCTAGGGTTTCACGATCTCGTGCAAGCATGGGCACGTATTAAGCTATCAGTTCATGAATTATGTCGCAGAGACAACTTCGGTTGATTGTCGTCGAGGACCACGCCAACACGGCCGAGGCGTTGAAGAAATTCCTCAAAGCTGTCGGCTACCAAGTCTTTGTCGCGACTGACCTGGCTTCCGCCCTGAGTCTCGCCTCTACCGTCGAGTTCGATCTTTTGCTTAGTGACCTTGCCTTGCCCGATGGCAACGGATGGGAGTTGCTGAAACGCTTAAGTGCGGAGCGACATATTCGCGCCATCGCATTTAGTGCCCACAATTCACCTGCCGACCTGCAACGAAGCGCGGAGGCCGGCTTCATCGAACATCTACCAAAGCCGCTGTCCCCGGAGAAACTCTGTGCCGCGATCGAACGAGCTGCCATGCCTGCGTAATCAACTCAAAGGAGGTTGAGAGTTGATAGGTGATGGTTGAGAGAACAAAAGGCGAAGACAGCGCTAGTTGAAAGCTGAAACACGGAAACGCTGAAAAGCTGAGCATCAAGGAGTCTACCCGGTCGATAAGGAAGAGGGACGGCGGCCGGAAACGTATTGGATAATCCAAGGAATGCAGAAGACGGAGAGGAACGCCTCGCGTCTTTGATTGCAGGGCGATGCGGTACCGCTAACATCCGTGGTCGTGCGATTTTTTTGTATTTGCAGCGTGCTCTTACCGCTGTTCGCCGGCGCAGCCTTGGGTGAGGGGACTTATCAGCGCACGAAAGACGGTAAGACGATTGTCTGGAACAACGATCCCAAACCAGGTGATACAGCGACGTGGTTCGGTGACCGGGACGGTGAGGGATACGCCACCAAAATTGGCACACTAACCTGGTACACGCCGAACGGCGCCCTTTACGCCCGTTACTTTGGGAACATGGTCCGCGGCAAATTTGATGGAATGGTGAATGTCCATTCTAAGGGAAAAACAGGCCACGCTATTTTCGTTGATGGCCAACGAACCACGCGCTGGGCGGCCGGGCGGGCGCCTTCGTGGAGAGTGGCACACTCGCAAGCCCGGCGGCCGGCTGAATCGGCGATGAAGATGGCGGAAGAAGAAAATGCCGAACGCCGAACCCATTCGACTTCGCTCAGGGCAGGCTCAAGCAACGTCCAACGTCCAACGGAAGACATGCCAGCGGAGGGATCGCCTTCGTCCCGCAACCGCGGGACTACGGCGCGGCAGGCGCCCAACTCTGAAAGCTTTCCCGAGCAGGCAGCCCAACCCTCAATCGAAGACACGCCAGCAAAAGAACTCTCAGAGCAGCGACTCTCGCCGGCTAAACCGGCGGCCACCGCAGAACCCGCCTCCGCCGGACCCTCCGGCTCGGCAGAGCCGGAAGCGCCAGCGGAGGGACCGCGAGTTGTTCAAACAGAAAGCGCTCTCACCTCGGCGAGTTCCTCCTCAGGCGAACAACCTGTAATTTCCAGCTCCGAAAGCTTTCGCGAGCAGGCAGCCCAGCCTGCAGTGGAGGACATGCCATCAGTATTGATTCAGCCGTCGAAGGAATCTGTTCCCGCACCGCCAACCAGCAAAAAGTCTGAGGCTGAAATCGAAGATTCTTTGCAATCACTTGCCCAACCGCCCTTGTCTATCCTCGCAATTCCGGAGACGGCGGGCTCGCCGGAGGCCAGTCCGCGCCTAACGAAGGAGGAAGTCATCAGTATCGCGAACGCAAAAGCTCGCACGCACGGATACAATCGGGCCGATTATCAGCGGGCCGAGCCGGAGTATAACGCGGCTTATAAAATATGGTCGGTGTCGTATGAACAGAGCACGGCCGATGGAATGGAGGAGGCGGGCAAACATTTCAGTGTCATAGTCGATGATAAAACGAAGGGGACGGTGTTTCTGCTACGCAGGTAGCCGCGGCTGGTCGCTACGATTGACGTTCCGCCTCGCCGATGCTTCGGCGCGACGAGCAGCCTCGAAGACAACGCCAAACTTCTCGAACCCGACATCATCGCCGCTCAATGATTCTGTGTACGCGCAAGAAGCGTAGGGCCGCGTTTGATCTGGCCGAAGGTAATTGTGTTGACCCCAGTTGGGGCCTTTACCACTCTGGGCCAGACCGACTTGATAAAGAGCCGGTCAAACAATTAAGGACACAAAAGTCACATGAAAAAATACCTTATTCTTGCAGCTACCGCCGCGTTGTTCGTGGCCTGGAGCGGCCTCTGCTCGGCCCAAAGCGATGCGCCGTACACCGAAGGCCCAGTCTGGCAGATAACCATGGTCAAAACCAAATACGGCATGACCGATGATTACCTCAAAGGCCTCGCCAAGACCTTCAAAGGCACGCTCGAGGAAGCGAAGAAGCAGAATCTCATCCTCGATTACAAAATCCTGATTGGAGGTGCCGCCAATCCGCAGGATTTCGACATCCTGCTTATGACGTCCTCGAAAAACATGGCCGCGCTCGATAATGCGCGGGAGAAATTCGACCCGATCGCCCAAAAAATCGAAGGCAATCTCGATCAACAGCGCGCCACTGCGACCAAACGCCTCGAGATTCGCGAAATCTTCGGCGGCAAGTTGATGCGCGAGATCACGTTGAAGTAATTCCCTTACCTTCGGGACGCGCCGCGCTTTATTGCCGGCGCGTCTTTATTGAGGACATTCCCCAGACACCAACCAAATCCAGGCGATCTTTCATAAAAAGACGCCAGTGCGTCTCGTCAAACGAAACAACCTGTCGATGGGTCGGTAGCACGCTTTTTTGTTGAGCCATTCATTGTAGCTGGTCGTGGCGGCGGAACGACAAAACACTCAACGCGTCAGTCAGCCGACGAATTCGACTGCTGATCAAGCCGCAGCCAGACGGCAGCCTGATCATAAGTAGGAAAGACAGAGACTTCGCGAAATTGTTTGCGCGACCTAAAGCGCTGGAACTTCGGCGCTGAGACACGGGGCCGTTCTGTTGTTTGACAGCCATTTCGCCATCTCCCTCTTTTGGCGTTTTGACTTGCGCGCAGCAGCGCACGTAAGGTGCACATGAGCACTCTTGTTGCTTAATCTATTTATGGATGCGACGAAAGTCATGGCGGACGAACAAAACGACGAACAGTTCTATCGCGACACGGAAAGCGTCGCCTTTCCGAAGCTGAATGATCACCAGCTTTCTTTGCTTGAACCACTGGGGAAACGACGCGTCCTGTCGCGTGGCGAGCTCGTTTTCAAGGCGGGACAGCGCGATCTTGGCCTAACGGTCGTCTTGCGCGGTGAGATTGAAGTTTTCGAGTTGCGCGATGGCGCGGAACAAAATCTCGCCACCGCACACGAGCGCGATTTCATCGGCGACGTCGCGATGTTGCAGGGCACGTCGGCTCTGGCCAATTCCCGCGTGGCTTCGCCGCAAGTGGAAATTCTCGAAGTGCCCGCAGCCGAACTCCGGCGCGCGCTCGCCGAACTGCCGGGCGTGAGCGCCACCATCGTAAACGCGCTCATCATGCGTCGCCGACGGCTACGGCGCGATCGGGAATTTGCCGGGTTGCGCGTTCTCGCGCCGCGCGGCGCGCGGGAAGGACGTCAGCTCGATGATTTCCTGGATAAAAATCATATCCCACATCGGCTCATCGAATTTGAAAGTGAGCAGGGACAGGCGCTCAGTAAGCGGCTGCACTTGACGATGCGCGATTTGCCGACGCTGATTACGGCGGCGGGCGCTCCTTTGCGTCGACCTTCACTGCGGGAAGTGGCACAAGTGGCCGGTCTGCTTCGTCCGCTTGCGCTCGAGCACGAGAGCGAGATTATGTCGGACCTGACGATTGTCGGCGCAGGTCCGGCGGGCCTTGCCGCGGCCGTTTATGCTGCCTCCGAAGGATTAAAAACAGTTGTGCTAGAAAGTTACGCCCCGGGCGGGCAAGCTGGTTCCTCCTCTTTGATCGAAAATTTTTTTGGTTTCCCTACTGGGATTAGTGGCGGCGATTTAACCTGGCTGGCCCAGCTACAGGCATATCGATTCGGTGCGAAATTTTCGACGCCATCGCGGGCCCTGTCACTTCAATACGGCGACGGCGCAACGGAATACCGCGCCTGTCTCCAGATCGAAGGTTGCTCGGCCGTGCTGAGAGCAAAGAGCATTTTGATTGCTACGGGCGCGGATTACCGACGACTTGATGCGGAAGGTCGGGAACAATTTGAGGGGATGGGCGTTTATTACGCCGCAACCGCGCTGGAAGGACAGATTTGCCGCGGGGAAACCGTTATTGTGGCTGGCAGCGGTAATTCAGCAGGCCAGGCCGCCATGTTCCTTTCCGATGGCGCCGCTAAAGTGTTGCTCGTGATTCGCGGTGACGATCTTTTCAAAAACATGTCGAGCTATCTTGCCCGACGGGTGGAAGCGCAAAAAAACGTCGAGATTCTCTTTCACACGCAAATCCGAAAAATGTTTGGCGGGAAAATGCTTGAAGAAGCCGAACTCGAAAATACAAAGACGGGCGAGCGACGCGTTGTCCGAACACCGGCGATTTTTTCGATGATCGGTGCGATACCGTGCACCGATTGGTTGCCGGCGGAGATTGAACGTGACGAAAAAGGATTCATCAAAACCGGACCCGCCGCTGCGAATGCGCCCGGTTGGAAAGCGAGCAAACGCCCGCCCGGCCCGCTCGAGACCAGTCTTCCCGGTATTTTCGCTGCGGGTGATGTGCGCTCCGGTTCGGTCAAGCGTTGTGCTGCCGCCGTGGGCGAAGGCGGGATGGCGATCGCGGGCGTGCAAACCGCTCTCGCGCTTTGGTCGGATCGCGGTTAAGCGGTGGTTCGCCGCCGCTCTCGCATCTTCGAAGCGTTAAGTTGTACATCAGCTGTTGTTTCTGGAAACGCGCACGATCGGGGCTGCTCTGCGGTGTATCTACGGTTCGGAAAAGTCCGGCGAGATCCTCGATTTGGTCCGATTAAGCAAAGGTAGTTCCATGCAACGATGATTAACGATCTCTGGTATAAAAACGCAATAATCTACTGCCTTTCCGTCGGCACATACATGGATGCCAACGGCGACGGCACTGGCGATTTCCAGGGACTTATGCGGCGCCTCGATTATCTGCATGGACTTGGCGTGACCGCGATTTGGCTGATGCCTTTCCAGACTTCGCCTTGCCAAGACGACGGCTATGACGTCGCCGACTATTACAATGTCGATCCGCGATATGGCACCCTCGGCGATTTCGTCGAGTTTACCCATGGCGCAAAACAACGCGGCATTCGTGTTTTGATTGATCTAGTGGTGAACCACACCTCGGACCAGCATCCGTGGTTCAAACAGGCGCGGTCGGATCCGAGTTCAAAATTTCGGAACTGGTATGTCTGGTCGAAGAAGAAGCCGCGCCACGCCAACAAAGGAATGGTCTTCCCCGGCGTACAAAAATCAACCTGGAACTACGATCGCGAGGCGAAAGCCTGGTATTTTCACCGCTTTTACGATTTCCAGCCTGATCTCAATACATCAAACCCGGAAGTGCAGGCTGAGATACTCAAGATCATGGGCTTCTGGATCCAGTTGGGGGTCTCCGGGTTTCGCATGGATGCCGTGCCTTTTATCATTTCAACCAAGGGTCCGGCCGTTCAAAAACCGAAGCAACAGTTCGATATGCTGCGCGCTTTTCGCGAGTTCCTTCAGTGGCGACAAGGCGATTGCATTGTTCTGGCGGAAGCGAATGTGCTGCCCGAAACCGACCTGGACTACTTCGGCAACGACGGGGAGCGCATGCACATGATGTTTAACTTTCAAGTTAACCAGAACCTATTCTATGCGCTTGCCGCCGCCGATACGCGTCCGCTTATTAAAGCTTTGAAAGCGACAAAACCGCGCCCGGCCACGGCACAGTGGGGGATGTTTCTGCGAAACCACGACGAGCTTGATCTCGGTCGTCTGCAAGAGAATCAGCGGCAAAAAGTGTTTCGTGCATTTGGCCCGGATGAAAGGATGCAGCTTTACGATCGCGGGATCAGGCGCCGCCTTGCCCCGATGCTTGGGGGCGATCAGCGCCGGCTCGAGCTCGCTTATAGTTTGATGTTTACACTGCCGGGAACGCCGGTCATTCGCTACGGCGATGAACTCGGCATGGGCGACGATCTCGCGCTGCCGGAACGCAATTGTGCGCGGACCGCCATGCAATGGTCGGACGAACCGCACGGCGGCTTTACAAAAAGCGTCAAACCAAACCCTGCCGTTATCGGGAAAGGGCCTTACGGTTATCAGCACATTAATGCCGCAGTCCAACGGCGCCATCCAAACTCCTTACTGAACTGGACCGAACGCATCATTCGCATGCGCAAAGAAGTTCCCGAGATTGGATGGGGCGATTTTACCGTCTTGAATGCGCGGGATCCCGCCGTGCTCGCCCTACGTTATGACTGGCGCAACAATTCGGTGCTATTTTTACACAATCTTCACGAAGAGCCGCGGGAAGTTCTCCTGGATCCGGGCGTGAGCGGCGAACCGAGCAAGCTGCTTGTCAACCTTCTGACCGACGACCACAGCCGGGCTAGCGAATCCGGCAAACACCGCATCGTGCTGGAAGGGTACGGTTACCGATGGTATCGCGTAGGTGGACTCGACTATTTGCTGCGCCGAACAGAAATCGATCAGAGTGATATCGACGCAGACTGAGTGATCGCTTGCTGCCGCGCGTTTGAGGGATCTTCAGCGGCGGTTAAGCGTTCTCAGTTCGATCGGCAAAGCGGCAACCATCAAGATCCGCAAAAGAGAAAGGCCCGTGTGCGCTTGCCAATCTCGGGCTCTAGTTTGTCTATTTCTGATTAACCTTAACGAGCGTCGCCGTCGCGGTACGCGTTAAAGGCGGAGTGCCGCCCTGGCCGGTGACGGTAAAGGGATATGTCCCGCGGTTCGTAGAAGAGCTAACAGTTACGTTTAGTGCTGAGGAGCTGGTAGCGGGATTCGGGGTAAAGCTTCCGGTAGCGCCGGCCGGAAGGCCGCTCACGGATAAATTCACGGTCGAATTGAATCCTCCTGTTCGCGTGATTGTCACGGTATAAGAGGCAGTTGCGCCACCGCGCGGCACAGTCACGGACGACGGCGTGATCGACAGCGAAAAGTTTGGTGCAGGTGTGGGGGTGGGCGTAGGCGTAGGTGTAGCGGTAGGGGTAGGGGTAGGAGTTGGAGT
>Ga0137382_10000893_pt1 | contig 12607 bp, 11 predicted proteins | sample SagtaG_15_FD_104816 | JGI IMG/M metagenome (GOLD analysis project Ga0137382, IMG submission 104816) | Vadose zone soil microbial communities from Sagehorn Ranch, Mendocino, California, USA - Sage2_R_20_16 metaG | ecosystem: Environmental > Terrestrial > Soil > Vadose zone | place: USA... | reverse complement strand
CTGATTCGCGGAAAAAACTGGATGAAAATACATCGATTTCGGAAGACCGCAAAAGCGGCATCATCTCCATCAGCGTGACAGACCACAGTCCGCAAAGGGCTGCCGCGCTTGCCAACGCCTACGTCGACCAACTGAATAGGCTCGTTTCCGAGCTCTCGACCTCTTCCGCGCACAGAGAACGCGTATTTCTTGAGGAGCGCCTCAAGGTTGCCAAGCAGGATCTGGACGATGCCTCCAACCAACTCGCTCAGTTCTCCAGCAAGAACAACACGCTCGATATTCAACAAGAAGGCAAAGCGATGCTGGATGCGGCGGGAACGATCGCGGGCGAACTGATCGCTGCACAGTCACAGCTCGAAGGGCTGCGGCAAATCTACACGGATAACAACTCTCGCGTACGCTCTTTGAACGCTCGTGTTGCGGAACTTCGCCGGCAACTCGATAAGCTTGGTGGAAGGCGAGACAATGTCGCGAAAAATCCTCAAGCATCGACTTTGGCAAGTCAGGCCGTCGACCCACCCTCTGCCCAGGGCGCCGATACACCTCCAGCCGAGGCCGCCGCTTCATCGGACGCTAAGGCTGGCAGTGGTTTGCCTTATCCCACCATTAAAAGTTTGCCGCTGCTCGGAGCAAAGTACTCCAACTATTACCGCCGAGCGAAAATCCAGGAAACTGTCTACGAACTGTTGACCGAACAGTACGAGCTGGCCAAAGTGCAAGAGGCAAAAGAAACGCCCAGCGTCAAAGTGCTCGATCCGGCCAGAATCCCGGAGAAGAAATCTTTTCCTCCACGTTTGGTCATCATGTTTCTGGGCACATTTCTGGTGTTCGCGTTGTCCGTGGTTTGGGTGTTGGGTTCGGCGCGGTGGGAAGAAGTCGATGCACAAGATCCGCGCAAGGTTCTCGCGAAGGAAGTGGCCGAGGCGCTGAAAGCGCGAATGCCGTGGGCCTCACGAAACGGGAACGCTCTGGATTTGAGCGCGCAAGAAATTGAGGATGAGCTCGACAGTCGCCGGCCCCCAACGAGCGGGTCGGCCGACCGGTAGGGTCGTCCGCAAGGATTTGTAAAATAAAGGGTTAGGCCACATATCGCCCTGTAAGTGACGGGGCGAAGCTGTATGTGGAGCTCCATATGGCATCTTCGACTTCAACGTTGGCAGCATGCGGGACGCGGGCGGTTGGGCAGCCAGCGGCTTGGTCCGAACAGCACTGGTACGCGGCGTACACTTGTGCACACCACGAAAAGCGAGTCGCGGCGGAGCTCGGGGCGCGCGAGGTAGAACATTTTCTTCCACTGTATAGTTCTGTGCGACGGTGGAAAGACCGCCGGGTGCAACTTGAGTTACCGCTGTTTCCTGGGTATGTGTTCGTGCGGCTGGCGCTGCGCGACCGGCTGCGCGTGGTACAGATTCCGAGCGTCGTTCGCCTGGTCGGCTTTGGTGGATTGCCAACTTCGCTGTCGGACGAGGAGATGGAAATCCTGCGAGCAGGGCTTTTGCACAGTCTGCGCGCGGAGCCGCATCCGTTCCTGACTGTTGGCCGGCGCGTGCGGATCACGAGCGGTCCTTTTGCAGGGCTGCAAGGCATCCTGAAACGGAAAAAGAGCAATTTCCGCGTGGTGGTGTCGCTCGAGCTGATCCAGCGGTCTGTAGCGGTGGATGTGGAAGCTGCCGATGTGCGGACACCAATTGGATAGGCACGAGACTCGGATGTGTGGCAAATGAAGGACTTAAAATTCAGCCATTTTAGGTGAGTGGCGAGCAAAGGGGTTACGAGCGAATTTGCCGAATGTGTAGCAGCCAAAGGGCTTAGCGACTCGCAGCTAGCCACTTACGGCCCAGCGACACGGGGCAGGTTGCAACTAGTAAGCACAACTCATATCAACATACAGGTGCTATAAATTCGATAAAATTCCAAGATGGCTGAAATCATGGATATAAGAGCGTTTCTACGCGCGCTGATGAACGGTGCTTTCGCCGGGGACAGTGACAGAGGGTCCGGAAGTCCCGGCGGTAATGGGCGAGGGCCGGTCGAAAGTTTCCGGCGGAAGCTGATCCAGGACGCGTTCAACTATTTCTTGAGCAAGATCATTCCTGGCTTGATGGGTTTCCTGTCGGTCCTGGTGTTTGTGCGCATCGTGGGGGTGGAGCAATACGGACGCTACGCGGTAGTGTTCGCCTTTGTGATGGCATGGGCCTCCGGGCTTGCGGGATGGCTAAGTCAGGGAATCCTGCGCTTCCAAAGCCTGTGGCGCGAACGAGGCGAGGCCGCGAATTTCCTCCGCTCGGCAATTGCTGGCACTCTCTTTTCCGTAACGATTGGCGCAATTGCGGTGGGTGTGGCAATGCCCGCGCTTGGGATGCAGGGGGGCTGGCCACTGCTGATTTCATTGGGCCTTCTTGGGGTCTTGATCGTTTACACCGTGGCAATCGCGCGTTTTCAGGCGTCGCTGCGGTCAGCAAAGGTCTTGCGGTTTGAGGCCGCGCGGTCGGTGGGCTGCTTCGCCGTCCCAGTGGCGCTGTTGTGGATGACGGGCTCCCGAGATTACCGACTGCTGCTCCTGGGAATTGCGCTAGGGTATTCCCTGCCGCTGTTAGAGCCGGTTTTTTCGCGGGCAAAAGACCATGTGGAAGCAGGACACAGCTTGCGTCCGAAACTGTCCTCCGGACAGCGTAAGATTCTGTGGGAGCTGTGGCGGTACGGCTGGCCCGTGGCGCTGTGGATGCTTTGTCAGCAGGGCTTGCTCGTCTCCGACCGTTACTTCCTTCAAAGGTTCTTGGGTTATTCCGACGCGGGGGTTTATGCCTCCATGTACGACGTTATCGTACGCTCGTTTTCGTTAGTTTTCATGCCTATCACTCTGGCGGTGCATCCGCTAGTCATGAACCGCTGGAACGCTGGGAACGGGAGAGACGCGCTCCGAGCGATCCGGGCTGGAGTGGCATATCAGCTCCTGATCTTCCTTCCCATTGGCGTGTGTCTGGCTATACTTGCGACGTGGGTGAGCCGCCTGGTGCTTGGGAAAGCGAACGCGGGGGCAGCTGGGATCGTTCTTCCGCTGGCGATGGGCGGGCTTCTTTGGCAGGTTTGTCTTTTGTCACACAAGCCTCTAGAGATTCTTTGTCAGACGAAGCGGATGCTCGCCGGGATTGCAGTGGCTCTCACGGTCAATGTGGCGGGCAATTGGCTGCTGGTTCCAAGATATGGCTACCGAGCATCCGCTTACTTGACGGTAGCCTCCTCGGCTGCCTACCTGCTGTTGCTTTTTGTTCTCACGCCGATGGAAGAACTCCGCAAGGCCGCAAGCCCTAGTCAAACAGGCGCGCTTGCAGGCATGCAGGCTCAGAGAGCCGAAGGTTTCGTGACGACATCCTCATGACCCATCTGCTCGTATCTCCGTGGATTCCCTTGACAATTCTCGTCGGCCTAACTGTCTATGCGCGCTCGACTCAGGGAAGCTGGCTTGCGCCAAGCGCATTCGCCGGACTTGTCTGGTCTCTTTATGTTCTTCTTCCCCTCGCAGTGGCGCCTGAGTTTCCCGTATCCGCGCTGGGGGTGTGGGTTATTCTCGCGCTAATTTCGAGCCTTCAAGCGGGGGCATTCCTGATGGAGGGAAGACCGGCCGTACACAGTCCGCAAGAGAGGAGGATCGAAGAACCCTTGCTGCTGAAACGAATCTTGCGCGTTGTGTTGGTTTCGGCACTGCTCGCCACCGTTGGTGTCGTCTACCACACCTGGCGGAGCTTGGGACAGTATGGCCTATCATTTTCTGGGGGAGATCTGATCGCCCTCGGCTCCCTTCTGTCCGAGGCACGGTACTCGGGCGAGAACGAACCGCTCGCGGTCAGGCTTTTGGTCATGTGGGTCCATCCGGCAGCGCTTTTGGGCGGGATGGCATACGTCCTTGCTAAGACACGGCGAGCCAAATTGATTAGCTTCTCGCCGTTTGTTCCAGCTTTTTTGCTTGCCACCGTCGTGGCTGCAAGGGCGGGAACGTTGGTTGCTGCATGCTGTTGGCTTGGCGGTTTCCTAGCAATGAAGGCTTACGGCACGAGTGGAACGCACCGGATCTTTACCAGAAATACCGTTATCTTCGCTTCCATCACTGGGATTGTGGTTATCGGTTTTATCGAACTTATTGGCATGATCCGAGGCAAGACGTGGGATCAGGAGTTCGAGGTGAGCGACAGCTGGATTGCCCTAAAGGCCGGTTTACTGGGTTACCTGGCCGTCTTTAGCGACTGGGTGACACACGGTGAACACTGGTCTCTGGGCCTTGGCGCGTACACATTTGCCGGGCTTTTCAACATCACCGGACTTCATGCGCGAGAGATCGGCATCTACTCCACGTCGATAACACTTGCGGGAGGCGAAGAAACGAATATTTACACTGCTTTTCGAGGACTCATTCAAGATTTCTCACTTCCGGGTGCCGTATTGTTTTCCTTCCTGGCAGGTCTTCTGTCTGGGCTGGTTTATGGAAGGGTTTGCCGGGGCCGATGGCGGTCGACTCTTGCCCTCTCGGCGCTTTACGCTTTTCTCGCGTGGTCACCTGTCATTTCTTTGGCCACTTACAATAGCCTCCTGCTAGCGTGGGTGGTTGCTGCGATTGTGTTCTACTGGAGCCGAGTTTTGGCCCCTGAGCCACGGAAAAGCTTGGGTGTTCTTCGTCAGCAGGCCTGAAAGTCACGAGCGTGAGCATGGGGATTTCATCAGTCCTGACAATCTGCGTCAACTACCGCAACGATGAAGAGACTGTGACTTTCATTCGAGGCGTGCTCCGTCAGGAGGGCGATTTCAATCAAAAGGTGCTAGTGGTTGATAACAGCGTGCCTCCAAGAGTCGATGGCCCGCTTTATCGAATGCCCGAGTCTGACGGGAGGGTCTCCGTTCGGAGTCCCAATGGAAATCTGGGGTACATGCGAGGCGCGGCCTGGGGTTTGCGCGAATATACGCGCCAGTATGGACTGCCAGACTGGGTAGCCGTTTCCAACACGGACATTGAGATGCCACAGCCTGATTTCTTCTCGAATCTTGTGAAGTGCTACGCCTCGGCACCTCCCGCGATCCTTGCTCCGGCAATCTTTTCGGAGCTTTCCGCACAGAACCTGAACCCGTACATGGAAACCCGGCCGAGTCGTTTGCGGATGCGAATATACCAGCTCCTGTTCCGTTACCTCCCTGTGGCAAGTTCGTATCACGCTCTAGCCTTCGCAAAAACGCTGCTGCTGAAAAAATACGGAACCTTTCGAGGGTTCACCTACGGAAAGGCCAACGTGACAGCCAAGGCCAGAGGGAACTCAGTGCAACCAAGGCGGATTTACGCTCCTCAAGGATCGTTCGTCCTGTTTAATCGCAGTTATTTCGATTGTGGCGGCAATCTAGACCACGGCGCGTTCCTCTGCGGGGAGGAGTTTTTCATCGCAGAGACGGCGCGACACCTTGGTTTGGCGGTTGTTTATGATCCCCGGATACAGGTTGTACATAAGGAGCACGCCACATTTAGCAGGTACACTTCAAGACGGCTTCTCTCGCATTTGAGAGACGCCACTAACTACGTCACCGAAACCTTCTTCAGCGGGTCGATTACTGGACCTTAATTTTGAGGATTGGGCTTATGTCTGCTATGCCGCTGTCTGCCATGCAGTTGCTGAATCAGGATGAGAGCAAGAATAAGGACGTGCGGGTCGAGCACGTTGAAGCATGCTTTCTCTGCGGCAAGCGAGGTGTGACCCTATATACCGGGCTTCGCGACAGACTGTTTAGTGCTCCGGGGGTCTGGCGACTGCTGCGCTGCGAGCAATGCGCTCTTATCTGGCTGACGCCCCGGCCCACCAGCAGCGAACTCGGAAGGTTGTACAAAACATACTACACACACTCAGCGAGCGATGCTTCGTGGCGCCGACTGGCGCGAGATGCGGCACTCTTAACACGTACGGGTTCTAACGCGAAGATTAGCGGATGCGGATGGAAGGTTGCAGGGCGGCTTCTGTGTATTGTCCCTTTCATCCGCGAGGCCGCGACAGTCTCGACTGTACATCTGAGTAGGACCTTGGGCGGCCTATTGGTTGATGTGGGGTGTGGGAGCGGAGAGTTCCTAAACGTCATGCGTCAAGCGGGCTGGCAAGTACTCGGCGTTGATCTCGACGCCCGAGCTGCGGATGTCGCTCGAGAACAATTTGGAATCGAGGCGAGAGTGGGACCGCTGGAGCGGGCGGGGCTGGCCGAAGGTTCCGTGGACGTACTGACTATGCGGCACGTGATCGAACATCTGCCAAATCCGGAAGAGGCTCTGCACGTCTGCTTGCAAACACTAAAGACGGGCGGACGACTGATTGTACTGACGCCGAATGCGGAGAGCCTCGGGCACCGTTTCTTTCGGCAGAATTACATTTCCTTGGATCCGCCGAGACACTTATATCTTTTCTCGCTGAAGACTCTGCGGGCGATGGTGGAACGTGCCGGCTTCCGAGTGGAAATGCTGCGGACCTCAACGCGGCTTGCAGGGGCGACTTGGGTTTCCAGTTCCGAAATCCGGCGGACCGGTAAGCGTCAGTCTTTGGGCGCAACAGCATGGGCCATGCTCAAGGGAATCCCCTTCAGCGCTGCGGAAAAAGTGGCTCACGTTTTTTTACCAGGAGTAGGTGAAGAGATCGTATTGATAGCCAGGAAGTCCTAAGGCAAATTGCTTGAATCCTGAGCCGGGGCGAGACGAGGTAACCACGATTTCTACGATGACAGCTCAGAACGTTCGCGTGTGTGCAGTTGTGCTGAACTACCTTAATTATGATCAGACGATCCTGTGTGTCCGTGATCTCCTCGCGCAGGACCATCCCTTTCTGGACGTTGTTGTCATAGATAACCATTCTCCCAACGAATCACTTGTTCGGTTACAGGAGGCGTTCGCGGGAGAATCTAGGTTGGCCGTGCTTCAGACTGACCGCAACTTGGGATACGCGGGAGGGAATAACTATGGGGCGCGCTGGCGATTTGAACACGCCGCAGTCGATTTCCTATTGATCATAAACAACGACGTGCGGCTTCCAGATCGCGCGACCGTGCGCCGGCTCGTCGAATTCGCCAAGGACAGAAGTGATCTGGGGGGCGTAGGACCTGCCGTCGTCACGTGCAGTGGCTTTCCGCAAGGGCCGTATCGGCGTCCGCGTGCCGCACTTCGTACGCTCCGTAACCTGCTCCCTATTTTTCCGCTAATGTTTCGTTTCTGGCGCCGCTTTAGCAAAGAAAAGAAGCCAGGCCCATGGTACGCCATCGTTGGAGCGTTTATGCTGCTCAAGGCAGAGCCTTTCGCTCGCGCCGGGTTCCTTGATGAGCAAACTTTCTTGGGAGCAGAAGAGTACATCCTGGCGGAGAGGTTCCGCAAGATTGGCTTGCGGTTCTATCACTATCCTCTGGTAACCGTGATTCACAATCACCAAGAGGGCGCGATTGTGCGCAGCGGGGGGGAGGGACGACACTTTCCCAGCGGCCTGGCCAGCATGCTGCATTATTTCCGGGAGTACCAGGGCGCGAGTGGGCTGTCACTTCGTCTTTACGAGGTATCGGCACGACTGTACTGCCGAGTCTTTCTACCGATTCGCAGGCGTTTCTTGATTTGAAGAGGCAAGTTACCACGTGAGTGACCCACAGGAAACTAAATTGATAGGTGAAGACTGGTACCGTCATTATTACGCAGAGAAGGGTGAGGAGCGGAACAGTCTGCTACGGAACCCGGAAGTGCTGTTTCAGAATCTTGCGCAAGAGACAGGGATGGTGCGGGCGGTGCAGTTGATCCAGCCCAATCCGCTGGAGACACGTGTCCTGGACGTTGGATGCGGGGAGGGTTCAAGCCTGATCACTTTCCTTCGTCTGGGGTTTGTTCCTGGGAATCTGTACGGAATTGACTTGCAGGAGAGCCGCATACGGCAGGCCAAAGAGAGATGTCCGGGGATGAATTTCCAAAGCGGCGACGCAACCAAACTCGAATATGCAAGCGGGTCGTTTGACCTAGTATGCGAATCGACCATGTTTATTCACAGCGTAGACGAGGAGTTGTCGAGGCAGATTGCCGGGGAGATGGTGCGAGTGACGAAGCCCGGAGGACACGTGCTGCTGTGCGATTGGAGATATGGGAAGCCGGGTAGCAATGCGCACAAGGCTCTGACACAGAAGCGAATCGTAGGGCTTTTCAAAGTGGGCAGTGAAACTGTCCGTTGCGCTGTTTTTCCGGGGCCACTCGTACCGCCGGTGGGGCGGTTCTTTTCACGACGGGTGCCTTCCATGTATTTCCTGGTGCGAGGGTTGTTTCCGTTTCTTGTGGGCCAGATTACCACGGTATTGCGCAAGTCTTAGCGTTTTCGGAAAAGCAGATCCCTCAGGCCTAAAGGCCTGAGGCACGGGTCGGTATGACACCGTGGCGAGTCGTTGGGCATTTTGGCAACTAGGCAGGGGCAGAGAATGAAACCGCAAGCGATGGAGCGTGTACCGCTCGGGAAGGCGCGGTGACGGCATTGGAGCCGATGACAGAAGCGGAAGCGTTGCCGTTTGTTTCTATTATCGTGCCGTGCCGGAATGAGGAGAAGCACATTAGGCGATGCCTGGAATCGATTCTGGCGAATGACTATCCCAAAGACCGCATAGAGATTCTGGTGCTGGACGGGATGAGCGAAGACGGGACGCGTGAGATTGTGGCGAGCTACAACGAGCGTTATCCGATGGTTCGGCTCTTGGACAACCAGAGGAAGCATATCCCTGTGGCGATGAACATCGGAATCCGCAATGCTCGCGGCGAAAGAATATTGAAGATGGATGCGCATTCGACTTATCCGCCAGAGTACATCTCGAGGTGCGTGCGGTACCAAGACGAATATGGCGCGGAGAATGCCGGGGGCGTATGGAAGATGGTGCCCGGGGCAGATACGGCGATGGCGAAAGCGATTGTGCTGGGGCTGGGGCACCGTTTCGGTTCTGGAAACGCCAACGTCAAAATTGGCGTCGACAAGCCGACTTGGTCGGACACTACGGCGTTCGGATGCTTTAAGAAAGAGCTTTTCGAGCACATCGGACTGTATGACGAGAAATTACTCAGCAGTTCGGATCTGGACTTGAACCAGCGTATTCAAGCGGCGGGTGGAGGAATTCTGGTGGTGCCGGACGTGGTCATCCACTACTCGGCGGATGCGAATCTGCGGGCGCTTCGCCGGCACGTGTTTGCGGATGGAGTGTGGGTCAGCTACGTGATGAAGTTCGGGAAGAAGGCGTCGTCGTGGAGGCATTGGGTGCCGGCAGCGTTTGTGCTGAGTCTCTTGGCTGCGCTTGTGATGGGCGCTGTGAATCGTAGTTTTCTGTGGCTGGGACTGAGCGTTGCGGGGATATACGCGGCGGTGAGTATAGCAGTGTCCTTGCAAATCGCGTTTCGCGAGCGGGATGTTCGTTACGTACTTCTGTTGCCTATCGTGTTTGTCGTACGGCACTTCGTGCATGGCATGGGAACGATGTTCGGCTTGCTGTTGGCGATTTTGCCGGGAGAACACTGGAAGAGCCGAAGGGGAATGAACGCGTGAAAGCGGGTTAGATGAAAAGATTATTTGACGTGTTGAGCGCGGCCGTAGGATTGGTGATTCTGTCGCCGGTGCTGGCGGCAGTGGCGGTGGCGATCAAAGCGGAGTCGGTAGGGCCAGTGTTTTATAGAGGGCTGAGGGCAGGGCGATATGGGAAGCCGTTCCGGATCTACAAGTTTCGAACGATGGTGATGAATGCGGACAAGATCGGAGGACCATCGAGTTCGGCGGACGACCCGAGGATTACGCGGGTAGGAGGTTTCCTGAGGCGCTACAAGCTGGATGAACTGCCGCAGTTGCTGAACGTGCTGACAGGGGAGATGAGCCTCGTGGGGCCGCGCCCGGAAGTTATGCAGGAAGTGTTGTTGTACACAGAGGAAGAGAAGCGATTGCTGGAAGTGCGGCCAGGGATCACGGATTGGGCGTCGATCCGGTTCCGGAACGAAGGGGAGATCTTGAGGGGAAGCGCTGATCCGCACACGGCATACCGGGAAAAAATTCGGCCTGAAAAGATTCGGCTGGGTTTGGAGTACGTGGAGAGGCGTTCACTTTTGACGGACTGTAAGATTATTTTTCGCACGCTGAAGGCCATTCTGGAATAGTTCTTCAAGGTCCTAGAATTTAGGCAGGGGGGTCCCGCGAGGAAGGCAGCCATGTCAGGAATAAACTTGGAGTGTCAAGAGAGTGCCTCACTTGCAAGGAAAATTCGCGTGCAGACGGCGCGAATGATCCATCGGGCGAAGAGTTCGCATCTGGGGTCGGCGTATTCAATGGCAGATTTGTTGGCGGTGCTATATGGCCGGATTTTGCGGATTGACCCCAAGCAGCCGGGAGCGGCGGAGCGGGACCGTTTCGTATTGAGCAAGGGGCATGCTTGTGCGGCACTGTACGTGGTGCTGGCGGAACGAGGATTTTTTCCGAAAGAGTGGCTCGAGGATTTTTACCAGGATGGCGCACGTCTAGCGGGGCACGCCACGCACGTGGGTGTGCCTGGTGTGGAGGTGTCAACCGGTTCTCTGGGGCATGGGCTCCCGATCGCTTGCGGGATGGCGCTGGCGGGAAAGCGCGATGGGTGTGGATATCGCGTGTTCGCGATGTTAAGCGATGGAGAGTGTGACGAAGGGTCGACATGGGAGGCGGCGTTGTTTGCGGGACATCACCGGCTGGACAACCTGATTGCGATTGTGGACTACAACAAGATTCAGAGCCTCGGGACGGTGAAGGAGGTGTTGGACCTGGAACCGTTCGTGGAGAAATGGCGGGCATTTGGGTGGGGCGTGAGGGAAATCAATGGCCACGACCTAGCGCAGATCGAGGAGGTATTGGCAAGTGTACCGGCAGAGTCGAACAAGCCGACGTGTGTAGTGGCGCATACGGTGAAAGGGAAAGGCGTCAGCTTCATGGAGAACAAATTGCTGTGGCACTACCGCGCTCCGGACTTGGAGGAGATGTCGAGCGCGTTGGCGGAATTAGGAGCTGAAGAATGAGAGGGGCGTTTTTTCGCGCCCTGCTCGAATTGGCCGAACAGGATGAACGTGTGTGCCTGGTTGTGGGAGATCTGGGTTTTGGAGTCGTCGAAGAGTTCGCTCGGCGATTCCCCAAGAGGTTTCTAAACGCAGGCGTGGCCGAGCAGAATATGACCGGAATCGCGGCAGGCATGGCACTGAGCGGGAAGATTGTATTCACGTATTCGATCGCCAACTTCCCGATTCTGAGGTGCCTTGAGCAGGTGCGCAATGACGTGTGCTATCACAACGCAAACGTAAAAATTGTGGCGGTGGGTGGCGGATTGGCATACGGATCGCTTGGTGCGACTCATCATGCAACGGAAGATCTGGCGATTCTGCGGTCGCTTCCTAGAATGGTCGTGGTAGCTCCCGGTGATCCCATCGAAACGGAAGCCGCCACCCGAGCGGTGACGGCGCATGTCGGTCCATGCTACCTGCGCTTGGGACGAGCGGGAGAGGCAAGGGTCCATCGCGGAGAAATTGACTTCCAACTGGGCAAAGCAATCCAAGTTCGCGACGGAAAGGACCTCACTCTTGTTACTACCGGCGGCATGCTGGAGACGTCGGTCAAAGTAGCCGATGCACTCCATCGCGCTGGCTTACAAACACGCTTGCTGAGCATGCATACCGTGAAACCTGTTGACGCCGATGCGATCCTCGCAGCCTCACACGAAACCGGCGCAGTTTTCACACTTGAGGAGCACAGTGTCGTTGGCGGTCTGGGAGGTGCAGTTGCTGAGCTTCTTGCCGAGGCTGGCGAAGGGGTGGTCGCTTTCAAAAGATTTGGTCTTCCTTCCGCTTTTTCTTCTGTCGTTGGAACGCAGGAATACCTTCGTGTGCAGCACGGGCTGTCAGTGGAATCCTTGGAGGCTGCCATCCGTTCAACGTTGGAGAAAAACCGCACGTTTACGGCCACCACGAGGGCCTAACCTGTCGACTGGCAACGACGATCATTTTTGTTTAAACGTATCATATCAATGAGGAGGAAAGACACTTGTCATACCGTGTGCCGTTCATAGATCCCCGCGAGCATTACCGCAAGATAAAAACCGAAATTGATTTTGCCATTACTGATACGCTCGCGAAGGGTGATTTGGTTTTGCGCCAACAACTGCGAGACTTCGAAAAAAATCTGGCTGAATTTGTAGGTGTTAGGTATGCGGTTGGCGTTAACAGTTGCTATCATGCGCTGCATTTCTCCTTGCTTGCCGCAGGTGTCGGGCCCGGCGACGAAGTCATTACTGTTGGCCACACTTTCGTGGCCACGGTATCAGCCATCGTTCACGCGGGTGCTAAGCCAGTTCTGGTTGATGTCCGTGATGATTACAATATGGACTCCGATAAGTTCGAGGCCGCAGTCACACCCGAAACCAAGGCGGTTATCCCTGTGCATCTCAATGGGCGGGTGTGTGACATGGATGGAGTCATGGCCGTCGCTAAGAAGCACGGGCTGGCTGTCATCGAAGATGCAGCTCAAGCTCTAGGTGCCACGTTCAGGGGCAAGAAGGCGGGTTCATTTGGTCTAGCAGGATGTTTCAGTTT
>Ga0137382_10000891_pt1 | contig 12619 bp, 12 predicted proteins | sample SagtaG_15_FD_104816 | JGI IMG/M metagenome (GOLD analysis project Ga0137382, IMG submission 104816) | Vadose zone soil microbial communities from Sagehorn Ranch, Mendocino, California, USA - Sage2_R_20_16 metaG | ecosystem: Environmental > Terrestrial > Soil > Vadose zone | place: USA... | reverse complement strand
GTCCCGGTGACGTTTGTCGAATGCGATCGCGAAGAGAATGTTCGCCGTCTTCGATCGGCCATATGCAACCATGGGGTCATAGGGTGTTCGTTCAAAGTCGGGATCGACAAGATCGACGTTGGAGTAGCGGTGACCTGCAGAAGACACGTTGATGAGCCGTCCTCTGGTCCGAATGAGCGCCGCAATCCGGTTGACCAGGACAAAGTGGCCCAGGTGATTCGTTCCGAACTGCGTTTCGAAGCCGTCTGTGGTGTGGCCGAACGGTGTGGCCATCACTCCGGCATTGGCGATGATCACGTCGAAGGTTTCTCCCTTCGCGAGTAACCCGTCAGTACAGGCACGCACGCTTTTCAGGTTGGCAAGATCGAGTTCCACTAATTCGAAACTTCCTCCATTGGCCGCGGCGTCTTTTCGCACTTGCGCGGTTGCAGTTTTGGCCTTGTTCAAATCCCGGGCCGCGCCCACCACCTGAGCGCCGTGGGCGGCCATCGAGCGCGCGGTCTCCACTCCGAGGCCGGCTGAAACACCCGTTACGAGGATCCGCTTGCCCTTCAGATTTACGCCGAATAAAACGTCGTCCGTGGTCGTAGTTGCCCCAAAGGAAGTTCTCTCAAGAATTTTCGTCATTTTCTACTCCTTTGCACTGATTACCTTTTAAATGACTGCTCACTATCACACACAGCCTAGCCATTCAGAGGAACGGCGTCCGCAGCCTGTTCGAAATAGTGTTCCGCGTTCAAATCGGCAATAATCCCGGGCTGAACCGGTCGCCATCCCAACTGTTCCTGCGTCAACGCGCTGGAAGCCGGGCCGTCGATGCCAAAGAAGCGAGCGATCCAGCCAAAATGATCGGCCGCTGCCTCGGGTGATTTGCTGACGACCGGTACGTTCAGGCCACGGCCGATTGCCTCAGCGATCTCTCGAGTGGGTACGCCCTCGTCGGCGACGCCGTGATACGTGGCTCCAGCACCACCTTTCTCAAGCACGAGCCTATAGAGATGAGCAACATCGAGCCGGTGCACCGCGGGCCAGCGATTGAGCCCGTCCCCTATAAATGCGGAGACGCCCTTTTCACGTGCGATGCTGATCAGATGTGGCACAAAGCCGTGATCACCGTTGCCATGGACGGAGGGCGGAAGCCGCAGCACAGATGCCCGGATTCCGTGTGCCGCCAGCGCAAGCGCCGCGTCCTCGGACTTGCGGGGGAAGTTGGGATTGTGTGCATCCTCTTCTGTTGCGAGCGGGCCCTGACGTTGAGCGAGCAAGGTCCCGGAGGTGACGATCAACGGGCGATCAGAGTCCGCAAGCGCGTCGCCGAGAGTCTCGATCGCACGCCGATCCGCCTCGGCGGCTGGCCCATAGTTTGAGAAATCGTGGATGAAAGCAGTGTGGATTACTCCGTCGGCAGCCGCTGCGCCGCTTCGAAGGCTTTCGAGATCTTCGAGCGAACCGCGATGTACCACAGCTCCTGCCGCGACAAGAGATTGGGCTGCCGCATCTGAGCGCGCAAGACCAAGAACCTGATGACCAGCGTCGATGAGTTCGCGAACAATGGCAGAGCCGACAAAACCTGAAGCACCTGTAAGAAAAACATGCATATTCGTTTCCTCCTAAGCATTTGTGAATTCGGCCGGTAGGGTCGACGGGGACGAAGCGTTCTCTCCACCGGGGATCTGGGTTAAAACTTTTGTAGTGATCAATCTCCATTCGCGGGCTGAAGTAGGCAGACTGCCGATCTCGCTCAACTCATGTAACCAGTCGTCTGCTGAGAGATCTGCTTGCTCTGACCCGAACAACCGGGTGACGGCGCTGAAGAATGCTGACAACTCCCGCTCCGCCATCGTCATGAGGTCGGCGCAACCAGAGTTTGAATTTATTGATAGTTCGTAACGAGCACGTGGATTCATTTTCCTAACCCCTCGAAGCCGGAAGAACTAAACGGCAACCCAGGACGCGCTATTGACAGGCTGTCGGGTTCCGGTTAAAACGGAGAGTGTCTCCGAATCAGTAGATAAGATAACCGGAGACTATCTCCGGTTGCAACTTTTTTTACATGCCTGCGAAAAATCAGAAAGCCCTACGAAAACCTCGCGCTGACGCGCAGCAGAACCGGGTGCGCATTCTGGACGTCGCAAAGGAGGCGTTTACCCGATCGGGCGCGAACGCCAGCCTCGACGACATCGCCAAAGAGGCGGAGGTTGGAGCGGGGACCCTGTATCGCCATTTTCCTACGCGCGATGCACTGATCGAAGCGGTCTATCGGACTGAGGTGGAGAAACTAGCCGCCTCGGAGAAGAAGTTCTCCGAAACTCTTTCTCCCATCGAGGCCTTGCGAGCATGGATGTTACTGTTCGTTGACCACATCGCGACCAAGCAGATTATCGGCCATGCTTTACATTCACTGGTTGGAGGCCCATCAAAGCTATTTGAAGGTTCACGCGCTCAGATCCAGAGTGCCATTAATTCATTGGTAAACCGTGCCATCAAGAGCGGCGATGTTCGTAAAGATCTGGAGCCATTCGATCTGCTCCGTGCGCTGATTGGTGTCTCCCACGTGGCCTCCGGTCCCGACTGGCAGCAAAGTGCCAGGAGACTCGTGGACATCCTCATCACCGGTTCGCGGCCAATCAAGTAGACGCGCCGAGGGCGGATTGCACCGGGCTACCGCCTGATGAAGAGTTGCCACTGCTTTTTCCCCTTTGCGGCCCAGAACTGAAGGCTGACAAATTTACAGAATAGCTTTGGCAATTTTAGTTCAGATCGCGGTGCGGCCTCCATCCACAGCGAGTTTTGCGCCGTAAATAAAACTGGAACGGTCTGTCGCCAAGAAAACAATTGCTTCTGCGATTTCGTCGGGCGTGGCTGGACGGTGCGCCGGTCCTTGTGCGGCCAGCTGTTCAAGACCTTCTCCCATCGCGTCCGTACCTTCTGTACGCGTTGGTCCAGGGCTCACTGCATTGACGCGTACGCCGCTCGGCCCATATTCAGCAGTCCAAGTCTTAGTCAACAGATTGATCGCGGCTTTGCTCGAACCATACAGGCTCATTCCCGCCGACCCGTATTCGGCAGCCATTGTCGAGAGGTTTACGATCGCCCCTTTGCCTCTTTTAGCCATCAGCGGAGCGAGCTCAGCGACCAGGAAATACGGAACCTTCACATTAAGCGAAAAGACGCGGTCAAACTGTTCCTCCGACATCTCGTGCGTAGGCCCAAATGGATAGATGCCGGCATTGTTGATTAGAATATCTACGTGGCCATTTCCGAGTTCGATTGCCTTATTGGCCACTTCGCCCGCGCTGGCTGCATCTCGAAGGTCAGAGGCAAGAAAATCCGCTTTGCCTCCGGCTGCGCGAATTTCGTCGACCGTCTTCTTCCCGCGCTCCGCGCTGCGTCCTACGACCAAGACATGGACCCCAAGCTGGGCCAGTTTATTGGCCGTGGCGCGACCGATTCCGCTCGTTCCTCCGGTGATGAGTGCTGTCAAAGTACTGTTCGCCATGTGCGAGTCCTCCTGCCGCAGTCGTGACCGATTAGACTCAATCGCAGGCACATCGGTTTTCACGAGCAATTGGAGTCACAGCAGGATTATTCCTACAATCCGCAATAGTTCTTCACCGACGCTAAGGCGAACATCGGCGCTGGTCACAGAGTGGTCACATAAAGGAGCCACCTTGACGAATGAAGTTATTGATTGAAAAGGGTTAGGCTCAGAGAATCCAGCCGCGAAAAGGCTGGCATCGGCCGTTTCAACTGCATCCCTGGCCACCATGTTTTCAATTAGTTAGGCGAAATTCTTAAACCTCATTTGACAGCGAACAAGCCCTCTATCGTGGGTGGAAACAACGCACTAGGCGGAGGACACCGGAGCTTCATCTACATTGAGAATCATCGATTTACTGCTGTGCATCGCGTCGAAGAGCGCAGCTTTTCATCGATTTTGCGCTAACCACCTTAATAAACGCTAACCACCCTAATAAATAATGATGTATCGGGAAAAGTTAATGCTACGGGCTGCGGGAGTGCTTTGGACAAATTTGACGCGATGCAAATGTGTCGTCGCTATGGCTCGGCGGAGAACCATGCCTGGTCTGCCTGTTTTGGCAGCGGCCCCGGGTTCGAGTCCCGTCGTCCCCGCCATTCAAATTCAAGGACTTATCGGAAGCCTTCCGTTTCCGCGTGGGCACAAAAAGGCACAAAACAGGCACAGGTTCGAGTCCGAGCCTCCGCCGTTCCTCATCAGTCCCGATGTTTTTTGCGGGAACAAGAGCGCGACAACTGCCTCTTGCGGACTACGCTTCTCCATCGTGACCGCGTCACCCGAATCGTCGAATGACGTAGCAATTCCTGCATAGTCTTCAGCTCGGCGCCGGTAGATCGAAGAAGAGTGGAATATGTATGGCGAAAAGTGTGCCATCCGATTCGTTTGTTGATGCCTAGCTTTCGCGCAACCGGAAGGACATGGTGTCGCATAATCTGTTGTGCCATGTAAGGCCAGCGGCCTTGATGCACCGGACTCGCAAATATCCAATTTTCTGGCGATTTGTAACCTGTCTGGCTATGCCATTGTCGCAGAGCCTCTACCAGATCATCATGTGCAGGAACAGGTTTCTGGGAACTTTCGATCTTGCAGATGCCAACAACATTCTGAACGATGGAGCGTGTGACCTGGATCTGTTTCGCCTGAACGTCAACGTCCTTCCATTTCAATCCGAAAATCTCACTTCTTCGCAGACCGGTCGTTACGGCCAGCAAGAGGAGCGTCCGCTCTCTGAAGCGAAGATTTGCCACTAAGCTCTGTACTTCGTTCGTCGTGAGGATGTCCGGAGATGCTCTTCGTTTTGCGCTTTGCCGCACCCACTCAATAGGGTTGCGTTCGCAAAGGTCGTGGCGACGCCCATGGTTGAACAGCAGAAATCATAATGTTCCGTATCTTGCACCGTGATCATGGTGCTAGAGCGAGGTTCTTCAGCCACACCTCCACTTCTACGGCTCGAATGTCCGAGAGCGCGTGTGCACCCCATCGAGGCTCGATCCACTTCTTCAGGTAACCGGCACAGATTCTTTTTGTCGAATACGAAACGCGCGGAATTACGGTTGAGAAGTTCCCGCTGCTGGTAGTGGCTTGACAAGTCGTTTAGGGTGATGGATCCGTTCCCAATCCGGACATCGTATACATTGATTTCGCGTCTCAGACCCACAACCATCATGCGGGCAGAAGCCAGGCTTTTCAGATCGTCAGCACTTCGAGGACAATGCGGCGGTGTATCCTGCGACCGTCCGGCACAGACTCGTGCCACCTGAAACTCCAAACGTCGGGTCCTCTCTTGCGTCGTTCAACTGTCACGCTTCCGTCCTGCATATCCTTGCTCCCTTCGACGGGTGAGTTGTTTGGGCTTGCAACTCGGATATGCTAATTGGACGGCCTAAGACCTGGGTGCGATTGTGGATGTTGCCTTGCTGCGGCAACGCTAGAATCCTTCTTTGTGGCAAAAAGCAGCAGCTAGCGCCTTGGCCACGTCGCCCCGACCGCGATTGCCTCCCCCGTTGTCGGTGATCGGCTGAACGACGCGCTCTGCCCCTTCCCGGTCGGAAGAATAGTTAACGGCCACGCGCGCGCCCGCAGCTCCCAAGGCCTTTGCGATCCCAGCGCCTATGCCTTTAGAGGCGCCCGTCACTATTGCCACTTCTCGGGATACCCCGACAACGGATCCAAAATCGATGGTCTGGATTTTGCAAGCTGTTCTGAACGGAGCGCACCTGAAGAGCCTGTGCGTAATCATCGTTCAGATTATCCCGCTTTGCTCCTTTCCGAAAGGCCACGCGCGACGGTATTTGGACAGCGACTGCCAGCCAGTGGTCGCCAAAGCAGACTGTCTTTTTCGCGAATCGACAACTAGTGTAGGAAAGCCATTGCAAACACAACGGATTCTATGAGCGGGCCGCGGTGGCACCGGAAGTGCACAGATCAAAACAATTGGACGGTGATTGGAGATTGCGACTTGTAAGGCGGACACACAAGACACGATCTTAGATACGCATCAAGGAGGCAGGCAGTGAGTGATCAGAACGAGAGCAAGTCCGCGGCAGATCTGTCGCGAAGGAATTTCTTGGGCGTCAGTTCCACAGCATTGGCAACAGCAGCGTTTGCTGGAATCACTGCGCATGCGCAGGAGATGCAAGATACACGCAAAGCAGAAAAAGATATTTCTGTAAGTAATCCGGGACAGGAAAACAAGCCGCTACTGGTCGAGAACCCAAGCTCAAACATGCCTCCTCCAACCGATCATGGCGATATTGGTCCCGTCTGGTACTCCTTCGATTTGGTGCACAAACGGGTGGAAGAGGGTGGATGGACGCACGAGGTGAACTCGATCGTGCTGCCGACCTCAAAAGATCTGGCCGGCGTGAATATGCGGCTTACTGCCGGCAGCTTTCGCGAATTGCACTGGCACACCGCTGATGAGTGGGCGATCATGCTCGACGGCAACGCCCGCGTCACGGTCATGAATCCGGACGGCACGATGTTTATCGATGACGTGAGCAAGGGCGATTTGTGGCTGTTTCCGGCTGGTTTTCCCCATTCCATTCAGGGTCTTCGTCCAAATGGTTGCGAGTTCCTGCTGGTGTTCGATGAAGGTGATTTCTCGGAGGACGGCACCTTCCTTCTCTCGGAGACTATTGCCCACACGCCGCGGAACATGTTGGCAAAAAATTTTGGTCTCGACAAGGAAGTTATCGCGAAACTAGTAAGAAAAGAGGAGCTTTACATTTTCCCGGCAGACCTGCCTCTATCTCTCGCGCAAGACAAGGCGGCGATTGGAGGGCAGCGCGTGGAATCCCCTATCAAGTACACGTTCAAGATGGCGGGTATGGCTCCCACGCGGAAAACACCGGGAGGCGAAGTTCGTATTGTGGACTCGCGTAATTTCCCCGTTTCCAAGAATGTCGCCGCGGCGCTCGTTACTCTCAAGCCCGGCGCGTTGCGCGAATTGCACTGGCATCCCAATGCCAGCGAGTGGCAGTTCTGGCTAGCTGGCAAAGGACGCATGACCATAATCATGAATGAAGGTAGAGCTCGCACCATGGACTTCAATGCCAACGATGTGGGCTTTGTTCCCAGGGTTGCGACCCATGCCATCGAAAACACTGGTGACACCGATTGCATATTTCTGGAAATGTTCAAGGCCGATCAGTTTGTCGACGTCTCGTTAAACAATTGGCTCAGGCGTCTGCCCCCGGAGGCCGTGACGGCCCACGTGAATCTTAACCAAGAACAGATTGCGAAAATTCCTTCGGAAAAGGAACTCGTGATTCCAGGGTAACGGATGCCGTCCGGAATCTAATTCCGTATCGTGCCACGATTCGCACCCATTCTGTGTTGAAAAGGTTGCAATGCGAAGATGTATCGTAGTGGTTCTCTTGCTTGTTTCGTGCGTAGTGGGGCAGCGCATCAATGCTCAAACCGTTGCTGACTTCAACGCGGATTCTGGATCGAGCGCAAATTCGAGCTCTGCCGGCGCACCTCACCCGACCGGAAACGGTGATTCCCTGGATTGGTTGTTTCCCGTCACTAAGCTAAACCGGTCATTGCCCAGCTGGCTCCGCATCGGAGGGGAATATCGGGGTCGTCTCGAGGGTCCGACAGGAATCGGGTTCGCCGGCACAAACGATTTCTATTTCTTGGATCGCTTGCGCATAAAGGTGGGCATTAAGCCGAAGGATTGGCTACTATTCTATGGCGAGGTGCAGGATGCTCGTATTTTCTTCAACCACCACATCCCCAATGCCAATCCTTACGAAGACAAGTGGACGCTTTGGCAGGCCTATCCTCAGTTAGGCAGTTCCGAGACAGGTTGGGTAGACGCCCTGGCGGGCCGCCAGGTTCTGCGTTTCGGCGATGAACGCGTAATCGGCCCATCGGAATGGCTTAACGTCGGTCGCACTTTCAACGTCGCGCGCGTTGACCTTCATCACCCGGGCTATATGGTAAGCGTATTCGCCTCCTCAGTCGTCCCTGGCGAAAACACTGACTTACACAATGCGCTCCCGGGCAACAACATGTACGGAGTTTACGGAAGCTTCCAGAACATCGTCCCCAAGGCCGACTTCGAGCCCTATGTTCTCTGGCGCGTCGCACACTCGAGCTCTGAACTTTCCGAGACGCTTAACCGTGGGCACCTCAATGAAGTGACCGTTGGTCTCCACTGGAAGGGCGATCTGCCGGCCAATTTCGAGTACGACACTGAATTTGACGGACAGACAGGCTCGCTCGGCGCATCTTCCATTGCCGCGTGGGCAGGCTATGCCAGCGTGGGCAAAACATTTCGTAAGGTCGCTGCAGGGCCTCACGTTTTTCTCGAGGGCAACTATGCCTCGGGAACGAGAAATCCGAATGGCCACGAGTGGAATACCTTTGACCAGATCTATCCTTCGAATCATGACAAGCTTGGCTTCGCCGATTTGGTCGGCCGGCGGAACCTGGTGCATTTCCGAACCGGAGTGGAAGAAGAGCCCACGAAAAAGTGGAAACTCAAACAGCAATTTGAAAGCTACTGGTTGGCCACTTCAAATGACAACCTCTATGCCAGCAGTGGAGCAATTGCAGTTGCGGCCCATCCCGGCGCGGGGCGGCACATCGGTAACGAACTCGATATGGTTGCCGAATACGAGGTGAATAAAGGACTGAACGTTGGCTTTGGTTACGGTCGCATGTTCGCCGGACAATTTCTCAACCAAACTACGCCAGGTCACGATTACAGCTATCCCTACGCGTACTTCGAATACAACTTTTCTAAATCCGGCTTTCACTTTCCTATTACCCCGAATAAACGGAATTAGTCTCTCAGGTACGGATGATGCGCCAATGGCCAACGACGAATTCTGACCAGATGTCGCCGTAAGAGGAAGCGGTCAGCGAAGTTAACTATCGGGTTCCTTCCAAATAATCCTTCAGTCATCGTGATCCTCGCGGATTTCTTCCCCTTTTGGCAAGGCTAGGTCATCGTCGAAGGGCGGCACAGATGGAACGATCCCGACGATATCTCGACAGACGCTGTCCAAGGACGGACACCACGCCGCTCTCCGATCCCAACAACGATAGGGCCACCTTGACACATCGCAGAACTAGCGGTGTTTCGTTCAATTGGTTCCTCTCGTCCCGGCGTGCGACTGGAATCGAACTTGCTCTGCCTGTGGAGAGAAGATCCTGATTAGTTGCGGGATACAGCAAAAGTCAGAGGTGTTTGATGGACCGGGCGGTTCCTGTAATTCGTTAGGTTTCTAGAGGCCTCAGACAAACAAGTTCTCAAGAAGATAGCTCGCTAGTCGGACTCGTAGAAGGAGATGCGGCAATGAAAACGACAAAAGCGCTTGGGTTGGGAAGCTTAGCAATAGCAGCTGTCACGGGTCTTCTGCTGATCGTATCTGCTCAAGCGGAGATCAAATCGCGCTCCGGGAATCAGATCGTTGTCGAACCAGCGGATCTTCCGGAGATGGCCAAGACTCCAGGGCAGTCGCTCTTCCTGTATAGGACTGCCGATGGCGATACCTATCTTTACGTGGAACAGGAAAACGGTGCCAGGCTTGCTATCTTCGAGGTCACGGATCCCGCGAAGATCAAGGCCGTGGCTTTGGTTCCGGTCCAGGGTTCCGGTGTCTTCGATTTTGTACGCTACCTGAACGACGGAGCTGAACTGGTCCGCTTCCGCGATAGTGGACAGCTCGCGGAGCTCGACCTTCGCGAGCCCAAGAAACCAACACTGAAAAGCGCGAGTGCTCTCAGCGAGTCCGTCCATTCTGAATCGTTGGGTCAGACCGGCTTGGTGATGATCAACGGACACTACAGGTATGTTAGTGGGGCGGCGCATGACTACAATTTGGTAGACGTCTCAAATCCAGCCCATCCCACGCCGGTTGCCACCATTAAGCAAGTTAAGCACAAGGTTGTCAATGAAGAAACCGGGACCACCTATCTGCTGGGCAGCGACGGTCTCACCGTGATACGTAGACCCCGCGTTGAAGAAGATCACAGGATCGAGCAGATTCAGGAGGAGTGGAACTGAAAGCCGGCGACGACGGGCGCCGCTACTCTGCAACGCTCATGCTCTACGGCTTGTCGGCTATTCATCGACCAAGAAGTGTCTCGTGTCTGCCTTTGATGCGGTGTTAGTGAAATCCATGAGGAATCGGATGCCGGAGGATATAGCGGGGGTAGGGAGTTAGTTCATGAACCGGCGCGGATTTTTGCAACTCATGGGTGCTACCAGTGTTGTGGCATTGACCGCTTCCTGTAATCGAAACCGTTCTGTGATCGGGACTCTGTCAGGTCCGCCTGACCTAGCTCGATTCCCGGAAAAAACGGAGATGATCCTGCTCACCGACCGGCCGCCGCAGCTGGAGACTCCCATCCACTATTTTCGACAGGACCTCACGCCGAACGAGGCTTTCTTTGTGCGGTGGCACCTCGAGGGAGTCCCTACCTCTGTGGATCTACGTACGTTTCGGCTGAACGTCAGCGGCCATGTCCGGCAGCCGTTGCAACTCAGTGTGGACGAACTTCGATCACGCTTCGACCCAATCTCCATCGTCGCCGTCAACCAATGTTCCGGAAATTCTCGCAGCTTTTTCGAGCCCCGCGTTCCAGGCGGTCAGTGGAAGCATGGCGCGGTCGGAAACGCAAAATGGACCGGTGTACCCCTGAAGTCGATTTTGGATCGAGCTCAAGTGAAAGCAGGCGCCGTGGACGTCTCATTCAACGGGCTTGACGCGCCGCCATTACCTTCCGTGGCTGACTTCGTGAAGGCTCTTTCCATCGACCACGCACGCGATGGCGAGGTGATGATCGCCTACACCATGAATGACGAACCGTTGCCAATGGTAAACGGCTTCCCCCTGCGCCTGGTCGTTCCGGGATGGTATGGAACCTATTGGGTGAAAGCTCTTAGCGACATCACTGTGTTGCCTCAGCCCTTCAGCAACTTCTGGACGGACAAAGCGTATCGCATTCCCAGCGGTCCCAATGGCACCGAATCTCCAAAGGATTTTGCCAAAGACACAATTCCTATTAATCGATTTAACGTGCGCTCCATCTTCGTTCGTCCTGACCCCGACGAAATGTTGCATTGGGGGGTGCCGACTGAAATTGAGGGCATCGCTTTCGACTCAGGTCACGGGATTCGACGAGTGGAAGTCTCGACGGACGGAGGAGCCACCTGGGTAGATGCTCGACTGGATCCGGAAATCGGAAAGTATTCGTGGCGGCGCTGGCGCGCGTTGTGGACGCCGAGAAAGCGTGGGCAGTACCGACTCATGGCTCGCGCAACAAATGCGGCGGGCGATACGCAGAGCAAGGAACAGTGGAACCGTAGTGGCTTTATGTGGAATGTAATCCAGCAAGTTGACGTCAAGGTGGGATAACAACGCATGATCCTCAAGACACAGAGTGTGCTTCTCTCGCTGGGGCTCGCGGCACTGCTCGCCGGCTGTGGACATCCATCGAGTTCGACGAAGCAGGATCATGGCATGGCGAACGGAAAAATGGAATCGATGCTTCATTCCCGGTCAGATAGCCCGGTTCATACCATCGCGATGCCGCATGACGAGCCGGTTTTTCCGCCCGGCTCCGGACGTGATGAATTTGTGACGGCATGTGTGGTTTGCCATTCGCCGCGATACGTCACGATGCAGCCGCGATTTTCCCGAACTACGTGGCTGAGCGAAGTCAAAAAGATGAAGGACGTTTACGGCGCGCATATTTCTGACGACCAGGTGTTGAAGATCACTGACTACCTGGTTTCCATCAATGGCAAGTCTGGCACCGGGCAAGGTCCGAAGGGAACCTATGGCGAATAACGTCGACAGCGAACATCGGTCGCGCCCCCTGATAGGCCTGCTGATTTCCGTACTGCTACTGGGAACGCTGCTTGCCTGGTGGGGAACGCGCGACCATCGCCAGTTGTTTGGAGAACCGTTGCGCCAACCGGCAACCGCCGCGAGTGTGGTTATTCCGCGAATCACTCAAGAAGACAGTGCGTTGCTGGACCGCGGCTACGAAATTTCACAGCGACAATGCGCGGGCTGTCACGAAATGACTACGCGCTCCTGCGCCCCCAGTTACCGGGAAATTGTGACCTTTTATCGTTATAGATTTGCTAGTGCGGACGGCGATCCGGATTTGCGCTCTCGACTCGCCTCAGCGGTGACACATCCCTGGCCCGGGTGGGGCAACTTTGCACCGGGCCCTGCGGAGCCCGGGTTGTCGCTTGAGGACCGGACGGCTGTTGCGAGTTGGATGTTGAACAGTTTCGATCGAGAGAAGAATGGTGACAAGGGTGCGGGTCAATGACAACGTTCGCACAATATTTCACCGGTCAAGATGAGGGGCCAAATGCCCAGAGTTCAGGTGCGCTTCCGTCGATTGAGTACGATCTGGTCCGTGCCCACGTCTTCGCGTCTCTCGTCACCTTAGTGATCTCAGTCCTATTCGGTATTGCGGTGGCGACAAAGTTCAGCTTTCCAGAATTTCTGGGAGGCCATGGATGGCTTACCTGGGGCAGGCTTCGCTACAACCACACGCAGGGCATATTCTTTGGCTGGCTGGGCAACGCTTTCCTGGCGTTCT
>Ga0137382_10000886_pt1 | contig 12643 bp, 7 predicted proteins | sample SagtaG_15_FD_104816 | JGI IMG/M metagenome (GOLD analysis project Ga0137382, IMG submission 104816) | Vadose zone soil microbial communities from Sagehorn Ranch, Mendocino, California, USA - Sage2_R_20_16 metaG | ecosystem: Environmental > Terrestrial > Soil > Vadose zone | place: USA... | reverse complement strand
GATCTATACGGTCGACGTCACGCTGCCGGGAATGGCTCACGGCAAAGTCTTGCGCAGTCCCTATGCGCACGCGCGCTTGCTTCGAGTCGACGCCAGCAAGGCCGAAAGTTTTCCCGGCGTCTTGGCCGTGATCACGCGCACGGATCAAGCGCGCCTTAAGATGTTCGGCGCCGCTTATAAAGATCAAACCATCGTCGCGGTCGATAAGGTTCGCTACGCCGGCGATCCAGTGGCGGCCGTGGCGGCAGTCGACGAAGCGACGGCGGAAGAGGCGTTGACCTTGATCGAAGTCGACTATGAACAGTTGCCCACGGTAACGAATCTGGACGAAGCCCTGGCGCCGGGGGCACCGTTGGTACATGAAGCCGCAGCCAGCGGCGGCGAATTGATGGGACAGCATTATGAAGCGCCCAAAGAATTCGCCGGCACCAATCTGTGCTACCGATTCAGCTATTCCAAGGGTAACGTCGAGGAGGGATTCGCGCAGGCGGATCACGTCTTCGAAGATACCTTCACGTTTCCGCGGGTGCAGCATTTTTCTATGGAGCCGCACGCAACCGTTGCTCATTTCGAAGGCGACCGGCTGACGCTTTGGGCCGGCACCCAGGAGCCGTTTACGCTGCGCGAGCACCTGGCTGAAATCTTTCATCTGCCGCTGAACAAAATTCGCGTGATCGTGCCGTACCTCGGCGGCGGCTACGGCGGCAAACTCGCCGTGAAAACCGAACCCCTCGCGGCGGCGCTCTCTTGGAAAGCGAAACGGCCGGTGCGTTTGGCTCATACCGTCGAAGAGAGTTTTAAAACGGTGTCGCGCCATCCCGCCCGCGTCATGATCAAGACCGGCGTCATGAAGGACGGCAAGCTCGTGGCGCGCCAGTGTCGGATTCACATGGAAACCGGCGCCTACGCCGACGCCGGGCCGCGGGTGACGCAAAAGGCCGGTTATCGTTGCTTCGGGCCGTATCGTTTACCGCACATGCGCACGGACGCCTTTACGGTCTATACGAATACCGTCCCAGCCGGCGCCTATCGCGGTTTCGGTACGCTGCAGGTGACTTGGGCGTACGAGTCGCAAATGGACATCATCGCGAAAAAGCTCGGGCTCGATGCGCTGGAGCTCCGGCTGAAAAATTTGTTGAAAAAGGGCGAGGCGTACACGCCCGGTGATACGCCGGTGGATTGCGACCTCCGCGCCGGCCTGGTGCGCGCGGCCAAGGAAATCGGCTGGAGCGATAAGAAAAAATCCAATCGCGGTAAAGGGCTGGCGGTGTGCATGAAAGACGGCGGCGGCACCTACAAAGTTTCCTCCGCGGCAGTGAAGATGAATGCCGACGGCAGCGTCGTGCTGCTAACCGGAACCGTTGAAATCGGCCAGGGCGCGCGCACAGCACTGAGCCAAGTCGTCGCCGAGGAGTTGGGTGTGCCGTTCGAAGCCGTGACTGTGGCGCAGCTCGATACCGATGTCACACCCTATGACGTGAACACCAATGCCAGCAGCTCGACGGTGGTGATGGGACTGTCGGTGCAGCGCGCGGCGCAGGATTTGAAAAGACAGTTGCTGCATCATGCCGGACGCATTTTGAAAACCAGTCCGGCGCGACTGAAGCTCGGCGGCGGCAAAATTCACGGCGTCAAAGGACAGCGCCTGTCGTTCGACCAATTGATGGGAAAAGTGTTTCTCTCCAAGGCGGGCGAATTGATCGGCCACGGCGCTTATCAGGATATCAAATCCAAGAAAGCTGCGCTCGGTTCGCCGACGACTTTCTGGGAAATCAGTTGGGGCGCTGCGGCAGTGGAAGTGGATCGCGATACCGGTGAAATCAAATTGACCCAGTACGTCTCCCTCGCTGACGTCGGCCAGGCGATCAATCCGGTGCTATGCGAAGGCCAAGACGAAGGCGGCGTGATGAACGCGATCGGGCACAGCCTATTGGAAGAGATGATTTACAAAGACGGGCAGCTCTTGAACCCGAATCTCGTCGACTACCGCGTGCCGACGTTTGTGAACGTGCCAAAAGAGTTCGAGTCGATCCTCGTCGAGAGCCACAACGGCCCAGGACCATTCGGCTCCAAGGGCACCGGCGAAGGCGGGTTATTGCCGGTCGCGCCGGCGATCGGCAACGCGCTCTACCAAGCGACCGGTCTGCGGCTTTATAGTTTGCCGCTCACGCCGGAGAAAGTGTGGTCGGGATTGCGGCGAAATTAACGTGACCGCACGTTTAAGCTCGCAAATTCCGTTGCAGCAGAACTACTGTCCGCCTTTAATCAATTCGATTAGCAGGCCTTCGGGAAATGGGACGTTCAACATCTTCTCGAATAGGCTCCAATAAAACAGCCAGGAAAAGAAGGTTACCGAGGCTGTCATTAACCAGCTTTCCCCGCCGGCGACCTTGAGATACAGCAGGATGGTCAACGGCACTGCGTACGAAAATCCCAGGAGCCAGATCGCCACGAAGAAGCCAACGGTCCACAAGAGGATCGAGAAGGTTCGCTGCCGGACCAGCTCGGGCGCAATGTCGCTTTGAATTTCGACCGATTCTTCCAGTCCCGCAACCTTCTTTTTCTTTTTGCCGTAAAGCTCCTTGGCGATCTGACCCAACGCCAAAAACAGCGTCGGAATGCCGATAACCCAGGGGAATAGGCCGGCGCGATAGCCGAAGTTGCGGCTTTGCCAGAGGGCCACGGCGAGCACCGCGATCACAGCGATACTAAACCACGCGCCCGGACCAAAGGTCATGCGTCGCGGGCCGGCGTCTTCAGCCGCTTGTGGGGTTTCGCCTTGGGCTGCGGCTTTTTCTCGTTCCTCGCGCCGGCTCTTGATCATCGGATAAAAGATGCCGAACAAGGTTAAGGCAAATATCCCGATCACCGCCGGTCGGTGGATCCACGCCAGACCATAATTGTCGGTGGATAAGAAGAGTCTGTTTTCGGCCAGCGGACCTAACACGAGTCCCAATAACACCGGAGGACGTGGCCAGTGCAGCTTCTCCATCACCCATCCGAGGGCACCAAAGAACAGCACAATGATCATGTCTTCAAAGGCGTTTTTTTCGGCAAACGCGCCGAGATAAATCAACACGAGGATGATGGGGATGATGATACTGCCGCGGACCTGGGTGACTTTGGCTATGGGTTTCAAGAAAAGAAAGCAAATAGCGACGGTGATTATGTTCGAAATAATAATGACCCAAACAAAAGAAAACGTTAGATCTAAATGGCCTTTCGGCGGCGGCAGCAACATGTCGGGGCCCGGAACAATTCCCTGGATGATGAACGCGCCGAGCAAAATCGCCATGATGACGCTGGCGGGGACACCGAACGCGATCGTCGTGATCAAGCTGCCGCCGAGCGTCGAGTTGTTCGCCGCGCCGGGACCCAGCACGCCGCGAACGTCGCCTTTGCCGAAACGCTCTTTATTCGGCGAACTCTGCACTGCGTGCGCGTAAGCGAGCCACTGGGTCGTCGCAGCACCCATGCCGGGGATGATCGCGGTCACCGTGCCCAAGGCGCTGCAGCGCATGACCAGCCACCAGTGCCGAAAGGTGTCTTTGACGCCTTCCATCACTCCGCCGAATTCACCGACCTCTTTGTTGGAGATACTGGTGCCGAGCACGGCCAGTTCGATGGTTTCCGGAATCGCATAAAATCCAATGGTAATGGGAACAAGCCCGATACCGTCCCACAGAAACAATTGGCCAAAGGTATAGCGCTGGATGCCGGAGATCGGATCCAAGCCGATGGTCGCGAGCATGAGCCCGATGCCGCCGGCAACGAGACCTTTGAGCGCATCTTCGCCGCTCAGGGCGGCAACGAAAGATATGCCAAGAATGGAGAGCATGAAAAATTCCGGCGAGCCGAAGGAAAGGACCAGTGGCCGGATAATCGGTATGGCCGCGCCCAGCGCGACTCCGGCAAATATGGCTCCCACCAGCGAACTCATGAGCACCGCGCCCAATGCGCGCCCGGTCTCGCCGTTACGAGCCATGGCGTGCCCGTCCACAATGGTTGAAGCGGTGGTCGGCTCGCCAGGCACTCCAAACAAGACCGAAGTTATATCGCCCGTCGTCGCCGTCACCGCGGTCATGCCGAGCAGGAATGCGAACGCTTCGACCGCGCTCATTTTGAAAACAAACGGCAGCATGAGCGCCATGGCCGTCGGCCCGCCGAGCCCAGGAAGGATGCCGACGACAAAGCCGATGGCGATGCCGACCATCATCAGATTAAACGTCGATAAGTTGAAGCACTGAAGAAAACCGGAAACCAAGGCATGCAACATGTCCATGACGGTCCAAAACCTCCAGCGAATACGGGCTAATGTTCGCCGCTAAATATCAGCGGTGGCGTTAGTTGTAAAGGACATCTTTGAGTCATCCGCGACCGAACACGAGCCGATCCATACGAAACTATGACGATCATATCTTGATTTTTTGTCATCGTGAATGGCGTGGCGCCTCGACGGGGCGCACGATCGTCGTGTTTGTGTTCATATCCGCGGGCCTTTAAAATGGCGCTAGCGTTTGAACGACCTGACCGGATACTCGAAAATGAAGACGCGAGGGCAGTATCATGGCTGAGCTCTACAAAAATTTTATCGATGGGAAATGGCGTGCTGCCACGTCGGGAGCGACGTTTGAAAACCGCAATCCCGCCAACCGCGACGAGGTGATCGGGCTGTTTCCTGCTTCGACAGCGGAAGATGTCGACGCTGCGGTGCAAGCGGCAAAGCAAGCTTTTGCCGCATGGCGCCTAGTGCCGGCGCCGAAACGGGGCGAGCTTCTCTATCGAGTCGGTGAATTGTTGCGCCAATATAAAGAGGACATCGCCCGCGGCATGACCCGGGAGATGGGCAAGATTCTCAAAGAGACGCGCGGCGACGTGCAGGAGGGAATCGACACCGCATTCTACGTCGCCGGCGAAGGCCGGCGGCTTTTCGGCGAAACCACCCCGGCGGAGTTGCCCAATAAGTTCGCCATGTCCGTGCGCACGCCGATCGGCGTGTGCGCGTTGATTACGCCGTGGAATTTTCCCATGGCGATCCCCACCTGGAAGATGTTTCCGGCGCTGCTTTGCGGCAACACGGTGGTGCTCAAGCCGGCCGAGGATACGCCGCATACGGCGCAGCGCTTGATCGAGATTTTAATCGAAGCTGGTATTCCTTCCGGGGTGGTGAACTTGGTGCACGGACGCGGCGAAGACGTCGGCGCGGCGCTGGTGCGCCATCCGGATGTGCAGCTTGTTTCGTTTACCGGTTCCGCCGCGGTTGGCCGAGAGATCGCCTCGGTTTGCGGTCAGAATTTGAAAAGAGTTTCATTGGAGCTCGGCGGCAAGAACGCGCAGATCGTGATGGAAGACGCCGACCTGGAGCTCGCCATGGAAGGCGCGCTGTGGGGCGCCTTTGGCACCACCGGCCAGCGGTGCACGGCGACGAGCCGGCTGATTGTGCATCGCGACGTCGCCAAAACCGTGACTGATGCGTTGGTGGCGCGCGCGCAAAAAATTAGGATAGGCGACGGCCTCGATGAAAGCGCCGACATGGGGCCGTTGATCAACGCCGCTGCGCGCGAAAAAGTCTTGCGATATATCGAGATCGGCAAGCGGGAGGGCGCGCGTTTGCGGAGCGGTGGTGGCGTTCACGACGCCGGTGTTTGCGCCAAGGGTTACTTTTTCCAGCCGACGATCTTTGATCAGGTGAAGCCAAACATGCGCATCGCGCAGGAAGAAATCTTTGGTCCGGTGCTGTCGATTGTTGAAATTCAAAGCTTCGAGGAAGCCGTTCAAGTGATGAACAGCACGCCCTACGGGCTGTCGAGCTCGATCTACACGCAAGACGTCGCCCGTGCGTTTCGCGCCATGCGCGACATCGAAGCGGGCATTACTTATATCAACGGTCCAACCATCGGTGCCGAAGTTCACCTGCCGTTCGGTGGTGTCAAAGACACCGGCAACGGCCACCGCGAGGCCGGCACTACGGTGTACGACATCTTCAGCGAGTGGAAATCGATTTACGTCGACTATTCCGGTAAGCTGCAAAAGGCGCAGATTGATAACAACTAAGCGTTTGGCGTCTAGCGTCTAGGGTCTAGAGTTTAGGATCTCAATGCCTGACGCTAGACACCAAACTCTAGACGAGGGCTGTTGAATGAAAGCACCCCATATCAAAACAGCATTGCCGGGACCGAAGGCGAAAGCCATTGTCGAGCGCGATCGCCAAGTGACGGCGCCGGCGTACGGGCGGGTTTATCCGTTGGTCGTCAAGCAGGCGCAGGGCATGACGGTCGAAGATGTCGACGGCAACTTGTTTCTCGATTTCATGGCAGGCATCGCCGTCGCGAGCACCGGCCACTCCCACCCGCGTGTGGTCAAAGCGATCGAAGAGCAGGCGAGAAAGTTTCTCCATATCTGCGGCAGCGATTATTATTTTGAGGCGATGGTGGAACTGGCGGAGACGCTCAGCCGTCTCGCTCCAGGCGTCGGATCCAAAAAAGTGTTTTTCACCAACTCGGGCACCGAGGCCGTCGAGGCGGCGATCAAATTGGCGCGCTATCATACCAAGCGCCAGCACATCATTGCCTTTCATGGCGCCTTCCACGGCCGCACACTCGGCGCCTTGTCGCTGACCGCCAGCCGGGCGTCCCATCGCGCTTATTTCGGCCCGCTGATTCCCGGCGTGCATCACGTGCCCTACGGCTTCTGCCATCGTTGTCCGTATCAATTGACCTACGGTTCCTGCGGCATCGAATGCGTTCAGGTCATCGAAAAACGACTCTTTCGACATGAAGTCCGACCCGAGGAAGTGGCGGCAATTTTTGTCGAGCCGATTCAAGGCGAAGGGGGCTACGTGGTGCCACCGCCGGAATACTTGCCGATGCTCCAAGATCTTTGCCGCAAGCATGGCATTCTTCTCGTCGTCGACGAGATTCAGTCCGGCTTCGGCCGCACCGGCAAAATGTTCGCGAGCGAGCACTGGGGCATCGAACCGGATATTCTCTGCGTCGCCAAGGGCATCGCCAGCGGCATGCCGCTCGGGGCGATGATCGCGCGCGCCGAGGTCAGCACCTGGACGCCGGGCACGCACGGCAGCACCTTCGGTGGCAACCCGGTGGCGTGCGCCGCGGCATTGGCGACGATTGAGCTCTTGGAAGAAGGCCTGGTGGAAAACGCCGCCCAGGTCGGCGCGCGGCTCAAGGATCAGTTAACGGCGCTCCAAACGCGCCATGCGGCGATCGGCGAGGTGCGCGGTTTGGGGCTGATGATCGGCGTCGACTTCGAGCATAGCGACGACGGCCACGCGCCGGACGGTAAGTTGCGTGATCGCGTCATGCAGAAGTGCTTCGAAAGGGGGCTCTTGCTGTTGAGCTGTGGCGAGAGCACGCTGCGCTTTTGCCCGCCTTTGATCGTCACCGGGGAAGAAGCGGCGACCGCCGTGGGTCTGTTCGACGCCGCGGTCGGCGCATCGCAATAGCCATTTCGATTATTGGTCGGCTATTCCGTCGACGGCGGAAAATTACTGCAGTTTGGTTTGCAGCTCTTCGACCAGCTGCGTCAGTTCCTGATCGCCGGGATTGAGCGCCAGCGCCCCACCAAACTCCTCCAGCGCTTTCTGAATCATTCCTTTGGTGAGATAGATCCGACCCAAATTGATGAACGGAAAATGGCGCGGGTCATAGCGTTTGGCAGACTTGGCGCGCTCGAGCCAGGGAATGGCGTCGTCAAAGTGCTGCTGCTGCATGAGATAAACGCCGATGTCGTTATAGGGATTGCCGAATTCGGGATCGAGCTGGATGGCAATTTCGCACTGGGCGATGGCCTCGTTGAGCCTGCCGACAAAACTGTATGTCCAACCCAGGTAGGTGTGCGCGTCGGCGGTGGGATAGACCGCGATGGATTCTTTGTAGAGGCGGATCGCCTCGTCGAATTCCTGCGCCATCTGATGCTGCATCGCGTTTTCAATCAGCTGCAGAGCGCGTTCTTGATCTTTGCTGATGGCCATTCTCGTTATCTCTAAATGCCGCTATATACCCCAAGCGCCGCTGAGTTGAAGATTAGCGCCGTTGACGTAGCGCGCCTCATCCGAGAGCAAGAAACGCACGACGGAAACCGCGTCATCCACGGTGCCGACGTAGCCCGCGGGAATAAACTTGACCATCCGTTCAAGCTCTTCTTTTGGTGCGCTGCCGGAATCGATGAATCCCGGCGAAACGCAATTCATCGTAATGCCGTCGACCGCAATCAGCTTGGCGAAGGAACGGGACAGCGCCAGCAAACCGACCTTGGAAATATAATGAGCCGTCAGCTGCGGTTGCGCGACGAGTTGTTCGGCGTTCGCCATGCTGAAGCAAACAATTCTACCCCACTTTTGCTCTTTCATGATCGGAATCACCGCGCGAGTCAAATAAAACACCGGATGAAGATTATTGTCGAACATCGAATGCCAACCTTCAAGGGTTTCCTGCAACAATGACACGCGGTGATACGGGCCAGCACCGTGAATGAGCGCGTCAATGCGACCCCACTCCTGGTGCACTTGCTGAACCAGTGCGGTGGCGGCTTGAGGGTCGGAAACGTCGGCCTTGATCGCCATTCCGGCGCCGCCCGATTGGTTGACGCCATGGATGACGGCGTCGGCTTCCTTGGCGCTGGTGCGATAGCAAATCGCCACCGCCCAACCATGAGCGGCGAGATCCAAAGCGACGCCGCGGCCGATTCCCTTGGCGCCACCGGAGATCAGAGCAACTTTCTGATTCGTCGCGCTCATGGGTTACCCTCGAGGCTCAGTAAAGAAGGTTGAACCGGCTCGCTGGTTACCGCCCCTTCGATCCACGGTCTAAATTTTTCGTACAATTCTTTGAGCTTGGCCTTGTAGTGTTCGATGTTTTCGTCGGGATGATGGGGATCCCATTGGGCTGCGAGCTTACAATTCTCGTTGATCTTCACTTTGGCTTTCGCGCCGGTGACATAATAAGAAATCTGGTCGCCGGACTGGTACGGCCGGTCGGCTTTGAGCGCAAGCTCGTAAAGCGCGGCGGGGTTACGCTTCTTGGCTTTCAGCTTTGCCTGATAAGTCTCCAACGAGTCCTGTAGCGCCTCGGTTTTCGCCAGCCAAGGAATGTCCCGTCGATGGTGTTCAATGTCGTCGAGGAAACGATTGTAGAGCTCGGGGATTTTCCCCTTCTCGTCTTTTAACAGCAGCAACAGCATTTCCTCCAGCCACTCGCGTTGAAAAAGCTCGAGGCCGCGGGAGCGCAATCCCGATCCCTTGATATGCAGCCGCCCCTGCTCGTCGAGCAGCGCGTAGTTTTTCATCTTGTAGCTAAACATCGACGGATAGCGGCCGTCGAGTTCGAGCTCGATGCCTTGGGGAAGAATCGCCGCGAGGTCGGTGATCAACCGCTCCTCGTCGGCGTCGCTCTTCACATCCTCGGGCGGCATGAAATAGATGCCGTCGGTATCGACTTCGATGATCTTGGCGTTGTTCTCTTTGAGCCAGGCGATCACAGACTGGATCAGCTCGCGGCCTTTGGCCGTGACTTGGTTCGCCGCGTCAAAATCATTGAAGTGTCCCATCTGGAAACCGAGATAGCCGTAAAAAGAGTTGATGAGGATTTTAAACGTCGACTGCAGCGCATTGAAATAAGTTCGATTTTCCTCGTCCTGGGCATCGCGTGCGAGCTCTTTGGCTTTCACGCGAAAGGTGCGCAGGTCGCGGAGCAAGCTCGCGAACATGCCGAGCTCGTCTTTTTTCGGCAAATAGTTGCACACCAGCATGATCGACGGGTAAAGCGACGTGACGTCGCAGTGCAGCACCCGCTGGGCGGTGCCTTGGAATTCCATATGGGTAAAGCCGCCGAGGACTTCGCGTCCTTCGTCGGCATAGGGCACCGCGCGTCGCCGGTGCAGATATTCGCGCAGGAGCAGCGCGTCGATTTTGGTCGCGTTGCCGCGCAACGGGATGTTCTGATAGCTGTATGGGAAAATCTGCGCTTCGACGAAATAGCTCGGCGAGAGAATTTCCGAGATGGCGCGGGTTTCACGCACATCATCGAGCGCGCAGCGAAACAGCGTGTCGGGGTCATGATCGAAGTACCAACTGGTTTTGTCCGCCGGCACGTAGGTTCGGTCCGCACCGGCGACGCCGAAGTGCCGGGCGATTTCTTTTAGGCTGAAGCTTTCCAGTTCGCGGGTGGCGATGTCGTAGTGCTGGGCGAGCATCCAGGTATCGATGATGTGGCGGCCGAAGATCTCATACTTGCGATAGCTAATCGTCCGCTCGGCGATTTGCATTCTCGACGCATGCCCGCCCAGTCGCGAGCCGTCGCGACCGAGGTCCAGTGCTACCTTGTGCCGCTTGGCGCGAGCTTCGATGTATTCCAAGTCGAAGCGAAACAGGTTGTGCCCTTCGATCACGTCCGGGTCGCGCTGTTGAATTTCTTTGACCATCTGACGCAGCATTTCGGCTTCGTCGCACTCTTTGCCGGAGATTAAGCGCTCCCAGCCGGTGGAATCCGACATGGCGATGGCCGTAACGCAGTCACTCTCTCGGGCCGAATTCGGGAAGGTGAAGCCGTCGGCGCAGTAGATTTCGATGTCGAGCTGCAGGCGCCGCAGGTCGCGAAAGGTCATGTCGAGAAAATGCGTCTTGCCGGAGAGTAAGAGATATTGCTGCAGCGGATCGCTGAAATACCAATAGGGCGCGTCGCCGGCGGACGGGGTCTTGCCGGTTTTTCTCTGCAGGTAAAATCTGGCGTCGTCGAGCTGTTTCAAATCGGCAAAGAGCGCCAGCTTATTGAACGCGCCTTGACCGGCGAGGGGCTCGACTTGCGCGTTACCTTGCCACCCTGTCAAGCCGTCGTCTCCCGCGAGCAGCATAAACGGTTGGAACGGCACCGTCTGAGACTGAGTCGCGCCGTCCTCGCGCGAGAAGATTTGTACGTTGCCGTCGCTGGTGATTTCAAATGTTACCAAGGCGGGCGTGCTGTCGTGGCCAAAGAGCACCTCATTCTTCTGAAACAGCGGTGGCAGCGGGTGTCGCGCGGCTTTCATAAAAACTTGGCTCACTATAGCAAAGCGAGCGGGTAAGTCCTAGCCATTTGGCCCGATAGATCTTGGGTTTGACACGAGACGAGATTGTCGAATACTCTCCACTGCAAAATCTCGGTGGGAAAGCGCCGTTACCATCGCAACCGATAACGTTTCATGCCGCTGCGATGTGCACCTGGTCGAGCCATGGGATTGGATGACGGCGATTTTTCGGCGGCTTGCGCTGTCAATATCGGCTGGGCCGGTGAGGAGCGATTGAATTTCATGGCGATAACTTCTTTGCATAAGGATCTCGCGCCGACGGGTAAAGTGCGCGTTGGCATCAACTACGGCAATCCGGTGCTGGCAAGAAAAGATCCGGCCACCGGCGGAATCCACGGCGTGGCTGTCGATCTGGCGCTCGAGCTCGGTCGGCGGCTCGGTGTGCCCGTGGAGATCGTCGGCTTCGAGTCCGCCGGCAAAATGTTCGATGCGGTGAAACAGGGCGCTTGGGATGCGGCGTTTCTCGCGACTGATCCAGGGCGCGCGGGCGAGATCGATTTCACCGCGCCTTACATCGAGATCGAAGGGACCTATCTCGTGCCGGCGGGTTCGCTGTTGCGCGCTATCCACGACATAGACCGCAACGGTGTACGCATCGGCGTGTCTGCGAAGAGCGCCTACGATTTGTTTCTGAGCCGCACGATTCAACATGCCGAGCTGGTGCGCGCGTCCAGGCCGGACGCCGCCTTCGAGCTGCTGGTTGCAGGTCAGGTCGACGTACTCGCGGGTGTGCGCCAACATCTCGTGGCAAACGCGGAAAAGCTTCCCGGCTCGCGTGTCTTCGATGACCGCTTCATGGCGATCCAGCAAGCGCTGGGGATTCCAAAAGGGCATGATGAAGGCGCCAAGTACTTGCGCGAATTCATCGAGGACGTGAAAACTTCGGGACTGGTGGCGCGCGCGATTGAAAACAATGGCGTTCGCGGCGTGTCGGTTGCACCACCGGCGGATCGAGCCGGTTGATGGCCTCATCGATACCCAGATCGAGAGAATTTTATTGTGCTGTGTCGGAGGTCTTGGCCGGATCGTGAGCGGATACGGGCGTCGGCAAGTTCAGATGCTCGGATAATTCAAAGGGAGGAAGCCGATTTATGAATCAAGATGTAACCGTCGATATCCCTTATACCATCGATACCGGCGAGACGCTTGTGAATGAGACGTTCGGCCCGAACAATATTCGTCGCCGTCGAACGGGAACCCACGAACCCAAACCGATGCAGCTTCATAACGGCCGGTTGATCGCCGATCGCTTGTCGCTCGACGAGCAGGGTTTTGTTTTTGTCGAGCACAAGACGAAGGTCGCCGATTTCTTCGACGCCGAGCAACTAAGATCAGTTTATTATCCCGAGGTCGAAGAACTGATCAAAAAAACCTCCGGGGCTTCGCGCGCGGTCATTTTCGATCACACGCTGCGCTCGGGCGAAGAGTCAGAGCGGGAGGAAAAGCTCATCCGCGAGCCGGTGCTCTCAGCGCACAACGATTACACGGAATGGTCCGGCCCCAACCGTGTCCGCGAAGCTCTTCCAGACGAAGCCGACGAGTTGCTCAAGCATCGCTTCGCGAT
>Ga0137382_10000885_pt1 | contig 12660 bp, 17 predicted proteins | sample SagtaG_15_FD_104816 | JGI IMG/M metagenome (GOLD analysis project Ga0137382, IMG submission 104816) | Vadose zone soil microbial communities from Sagehorn Ranch, Mendocino, California, USA - Sage2_R_20_16 metaG | ecosystem: Environmental > Terrestrial > Soil > Vadose zone | place: USA... | reverse complement strand
TGTCGGGTGTTCCCGCACAGATAAGGGAAAAACCCTATGAATGCCCGTGCATTGCGTGGTGACGATTTCTCCATATTCCCTTGAAAAATCGGTCCTAACGCTCCGGATTTTTACGGTCTTCAACGGTTTTCTCTGAGCTATATAAATGGTACGTCACTTGCTTCGTGTTCGTTTCACCTTGCGCATGCTGGTGTAAACTGGAAGGCTCGATGTCTCTTCTTTTCTTTCTCCTCTTTTTATCGGTGGCCGGCATGAAACTGAGTTGGTCTGCGGCGAGGCAATGAAAAGCAAAACTCTAAGCTACATCACCCGGACCTTCGACTCGGTCGATTCCATATCACAGTTGGATATCCCCACAGTTGACCAATGGAACGGCACCCCTTGTCTGCAGCCTGAAAAGACACTCATGTTCGCTGTTTTGCTGGATGCGGTCGAATGCTTTCAAAAATACGCCGGGCACGAGGCCAATCGTCTCTTCAAAGATACAGACGAATGGATTTTTGAAGACGATCCTGAATGGCCCTTTTCTTTCATCAACATCTGCGAAGCCGTGGGAATGGATCCTGAGTATTTGCGCAAAGGTCTCTCGCAGTTGAACAGAGAGCGATCGAAGGGACGAATGACCGTTGGCCACACGACCGTTAATACTCGAGCGATTCCGCCGAATGCGTTTGTACGGGCTGACAGAGTGCGTAACCCGAGGCCGCTTGCGGTGGGGCTAATGACGGGGGCCCGCCGGCGGGCTCGTTGCTTCTAGCTGGTGGTCGATTAACGCGAGCTCGTTTTTCTTGATCAGTCTATCGAATGATCGGTAAAATGATCTTGCTCATTATTGATCTAAAATGTGTCAAATCTCACGACGGATGACGTCATTCTTAGCGGTGATACTGTAACAACCTGGAGGTTCTGCACCATGACTGTTAGCGAGTTGCCCCCGACCTGGCCGCCCGTTTGCGACTCGGGAAGCCCGAGTGTTACGCCCGATTTGCGAGATGTCGTAGTCAGTGTGGAAAATAAAGGCAGCGGTAAGCTGATCGTGAGGCTTCGAAAAAACGAAAAGTACGGGCAGCAGTATGCCATCACTCTGAACCTTCCTAAAGATACGTTCCAGGGGACGCTTTTCTCGATCATACGAAACAAAGGGACAACGCTTCGCGAAAGTCGGCGCGATCAAGATCGCGTAACCAATTTGTTGTCATAGCCGTCGACCTCATACCTGATCTATAGGCCGGTGAAACTCCATGATACCCAGACCATAATTAGTATGGTTGATTCACGTAACACACGCCCGCAGCTCTTCCCGAGCTAGCCTCATTTTGGTTCATACAAAGCCAGACAGAGTAAGACTTTCCCCGACTGTTAGAGGGGGGTCTATTTCAAAGAAGTGTAATGGAAACGCGGGAGTTCCGCGGGGCATACCACTTGCGTCATCACTCAGTTGAAGTGACCGATTAACTTCCAGGGGAGGATTATTCAATGGAACGTATAAAGAAAACGATTGAAGTCGATTGTCCGCTCACCCATGTCTACAATCAATGGACGCAGTTCGAAGAGTTTCCCAGATTCATGGAAGGGGTGAAAGAAGTCCGACAGCTCGACGATCAGCGGCTACACTGGCGGGCAGATATCGGCGGGAAAGAAAAAGAATGGACTGCCAAGATCGTGGAGCAAATTCCGGATAATCGCATCGCCTGGAGGTCCGAGTCCGGTGAATACACTTCAGGACTCGTGGATTTCGCTAGATTAGGTACGGATCGGACACGGGTGGCATTGGAGATCTCTTACGATCCTAAGGGATTTATCGAAAACGTTGGTGATGCGGTCGGTCTAGTTTCCAGACGCATCGAAAACGATCTTGAGCACTTCAAAGAATTTATCGAAAACCGTGGTCAAGAAACAGGTGCCTGGCGTGGTACGATCAGAGAAGGTCAAAAATCGACGTCTTAAACGACAAAGATGAGGCTGACCACCTACTACTCCGGCATCCTCTGATCGGGCCGTACCTATGAATCCCCGCTGAAGTTTCTTCATGGTTGAGTCGCGGAAAGAAATCAGGCAGCGAGAACTTAGAGAACGCGGAGAACAGTTAGCGGAAAAACTTAAAACCAAAGCGGTCTTTGGTCTTATGGACAGTGATCGAGGCGATGGTAGCGCTCGGCACGCTATATCTTTGTTTCCAGCTACCAGCGATTTTCTCTCCGTTACCGTAAACCGTCACAAAATTCACGTATCCATTTTCAACGCAATTTACATTTTTCAACGAAGGCTATTTCTCGGCACATGAGGTTCGCGGTGCCTGGGAGTTAAACTCTGTTTTAAGCGCTTCCAAAACGGTTAAACATGTCCTTAGTCCTATTTCCATGAAACCGTTTGCAAAGATTCATCCAAAAGGCAGGTTGACGATACCGTGCGTTTTACCAATCAGAATTGGGCCTATTAAATACCCCTCGAACGTTTGCCTACCGGCGAAGCAAATTGGCTTCGGCAACCGGTTAACTAAATCGGGACTCAGTGCCTAGAGAGATTCTGGCCATGATGTTACGGTTTTCGGGATACGAAATCTCACAAGGAGTCTCAGCGCGAGAGTCAAACCTAGCGTCAGCGGCTTTGACTACCACCTGTCCTGGCGATAAACGCTAACGAAGTGGGAATTGAATTTGCGGACTATCTCAGGATTACGGACGATTTTCGAACGGCATAGTCTTCGGTCGATGTTTCGATTTTTGCCTTTACACGATTGGATCGCAATGTTAATGAGTCGGTGAAGCGACCCGGCTGCTGGTTGCGGTTCTCTCATTAAACTTTAAATAGAATAAAAACTTTTCGGAGGACTAATGGCTGGCTCGATGGTTTATCGGCTTCGCGTTGCAGACCCTACCGCCGCACCTATGGGGACATTCATCAAGGCGATGACGGCGATCCAAGCTCGCCTAGACAATAAAAGCTTTAATTTCGTCAGCGGTCTACATGGTGCCCCGGGGTGGTACTGTTGGCACCATCAAGCAAGTCGGCTTACCCCTCTGCAGGCGCGGCTATTTTTACCTTGGCACCGCGCCTACCTTCAACGCCTCGAACAGATTCTACAGGATCAGGTCGCGGGTGCCGCGCTCCCTTGGTGGGATTGGACGCAAGATCGGTTAATACCGCGCGCGTATTCGGTAGTCAGTGTAGATAGTAAACCGAATCCATTGCGACGGTATCGAATGCAGGTTCCAAAGACAGTAAGAAACCCAGCGATTAGTCACAACACAGTTCGTAGCCCGGGTTCAAATCCGCAATCAAGGCTACCGTCAAAGAACGAAATAGATAACGTTATGCTCGATACGGACTGGGCCTCATTTTCGGACCGCTTAGAAAGTTATCACGATGATGTCCATGTTTGGGTGGGTGGAGACATGACGAACATCACGACTGCGGCGTTTGATCCTATATTCTACGCCCATCACTGCATGATTGACCGTATATGGTACTTATGGCAGGTCAAACACGGGAACGGGGGAATCCCCCAAGCTCTTTTGAACTTACCGTTGGAGCCTTTCGGAAAAACGTTCCGTGATGTGCTGGATGTGCAGGCGCTCGGCTACGAATACGGGGGCGCGGCAACTCCAATAAACGTAGGGGGAGGTCCACAATGATAGAGCGTCGAGTGTTCGGACCATTTAATCATGGAATTTCCGGGCCGTTTACCCGTGCCGACCTTGAAGTCTACAGCATCAATACTTTTCGTCCGAGTTATGTCGTGCACGTATTTTTTAATGACATTAAAGTCGCGAACCTGGAGAACCTTGAGGAACACCCTGGCTACGCAGGAAGGTTCTCGGTTTTTGGACATCCTCAATGCGTCGGTGACGATATGCACTGTCATGTACCCTTAACAACTCGGCGGTTTGATGACAGACCCTCGCACCCACTTACGCCGGCATTTCGACGTGTCGTGGTGACCGACGCATTACGTCTCGCGATCTCGAAAGGTAAAAGATTAACAATCACAACGGTTGCATCCGCGACGGCAAGTAAGAAAGAGATTGAAGGAGATTATCTCTTAGAGATTTCGGGGCTTCAGCTTGTTACTTACGAATAGCGAATTTGATTCTGCAACCTGCATAACCGCGAGTGATAATGCGGTTAATTCAACACGCGGTTTGTCGCCCGCAGTGGGTTCCTCATAGAGCTTTGCTAAAGCAACTGCGATAGATTAGCGACGAAACATTTGGCTTCAGTATTTCTCTAGCTGTCTTTTCCAGCGGGACTCGAATCATGGATGCTCCTTCATCAGCGAGACAGGTTTTCACGTCGAAGGATTTGACATGTGCTGGCACCACTCAACATGTGGCCAGGGATGTTCCATGCGGGAGCTGGAGATGAGAAGGAGAGCACCGAAGTAAAAGTGATGAGTGCGAACGGTTTCAGTCGTTTCATTGCTAGATTCGGGCTTGCGTTCAGATGAGCACTTCGCCTACATTAGCCACTTCCGAAGGCACATTTAGTATGGCGAAGAAGATTCTTATAGTTGATGACAACGAGCATCTGCGACAAATTCTCGCGTCAATCCTTCGTTTTTCTGGGTACGAAATTTCTGAGGCGGCAACCGGCACACAGGCGATCGAAAAAGCGGTTTCCACCAAGCCGAATCTCATTCTGTTGGATCTCGATCTTCCCGATATGACAGGTGCAGACGCAGCTCAAGCGATATGTAAAGACCAAAGAACTGCCGGCATACCGATTGTCGGTTGCAGCGCCTTTCTTGGTTTGGAATGGAGGGAAGTAGCATTGCGCGCAGGAATGGTTGATTACCTGGAAAAACCAGTTCACGCCGCTACAATCCGAACGAAAATAGAAAAATTTGTCTTGTCTGAAAGATGAACCCTATGAATAAGACCGATAAGAACGTTCCCGTTACACTGGAAGACCTGGTCGTTTCGAGCCTTGACCAAACGGACGCGCTGGCAAAGCTGCTCATCTAGAAGGGCATCATCACGCAGCAAGAGTTCTTGCAGAAGATTTCAGAAGAGCGAGCGACCTATCAACGGATGCTCAATCCAACTCCAGAATGAAGATCGGCTTACTTATTTGAGACTGGGGTATTTGACCTCTATAACTCGTAGACGAAATCTTTGCTCACTATTTGCGCGATTCCTTTTTTGGATCTAAATCCGAGTCCATCCAAATAACTGCACCAATTTTTAAGGCCTGTCTCTTACCGCAATTCTTTTTAAGTTTCTTCAATTCCAGCGAAAAAAAAACGTCTGGCGCCATTGAACTTGTGCTTGGGCACTATAATTAGCTAAAGGTGTAATTCGGATAGCAGGCCGCACGAGAGGGAGTGAATAAAATTCCCACGAATGAGTCTAGGAGAAGCAGTATGAAGTTACCGCCGGAGCAAGAGGCGATTCGTGATAAGTGTTTTCATCCATCGGGGACATTTGTCGAGTTTCCGAAAGAAGAGATCGAGCAATCGATTCCAGAGCGGTTCGAAAAAATCGTGCGGCTCCATCCGGGCCGTTTGGCCGTCAAGATGGGTGAGCGCGCATTAACGTACGATGAGTTGAACAAAGTGGCAAACCAAATCGCTCGTGCGATTCTGGTGAGGCGAGGTCAAGGCAGCGAACCGATAGCGCTCCTCTTTGAGCATGGGATCGAAGTCGTCGCTGCGATTATAGGAGTGCTGAAGGCCGGAAAATTTTATGTTGCTATGGATATCGACAGTCCCAGAGAACGAGTTACGCGTGTTTTAAGGGATTCAGGGGTCCAGCTGATCGTTACAAACAGCCAAGATCGAACTCTAAGGCAATCCATCAGTGGCGGAGTGGTCGGGTTGCTAACCACCGACGAAATCGATGTCTCCACGAGGGACTCGGAAAACTTGGACATCGCAATCGCATCGAATGATGTCTCCGGGATTGTTTATACTTCCGGCACAACAGGTGAACCCAAGGGTGCTATTGAGACTCATGGATACCGACTCCATGTTGCGCGGGGTCACACCAATTTGGTTCATGTTTGTCCGGAAGATAGGTTGAGCCTTGTACATTCCATTAGCTTTGGATCTGGCCTGATACAAGTATTTCGTTCGCTACTCAATGGAGCATCTCTCTTTCCTTTCGATCTGAAATCGCGCGGTATTGATCAGTTTACAAGATGGGTGAATCAGGAACAGATCTCGATAGCGCATTTACCGACGAGCGCTATTCGCCGACTCGCCGACTCGCCTGAATCGAAAGCGCGGCTCAAAAGTCTCCGAGTGATCAATTTATCCGGGTCCCCTAAACAAAGTATGACTTTGACCTGTATAAAGAACAATTTCCTGCAAATACGTTCCTTGCGATCCATATGGGTGCCACCGGCGGTGGTACAATGTGTTCGTGTATACTGGATAATACTTTTGCTTTTCCGGCGGAAGGAACCCCGCTCGGTTTTCCTGTAGAAGGGATCGAAATCCTCCTCCTAGACGAACACGGGAAAGAGGTAGCGCTAAATCAAGATGGAGAGATTGCGGTTAGAAGTCGTTTTCTCGGAGCCGGCTATTGGGGACAGCCAGAACTGTCCAAAGCTCACTTTGTACCCGACCGTGGTGGTAGCGAGGAATCGATTTACCTGACCGGAGACCTGGGCCGCAGGCTGCCCAATGGCCTTTTAATACATCTCGGACGTAAGGATCTGATGGTAAAGATTCGCGGTTTCCGAGTTGAGCTCGGCGAAATCGAAAGCACGTTGCTCAAACATCCGGAGGTGAGAGCAGCGGGAGTCAGAGCTTGGGATCGAGAATCGGGAGAGAAATATACAGCGGCGTACATAGTGCCGAGAGCAAATACAAGACCGCCGGTGGATGAGTTGCGCGAGTTCTTGAAGCAGACACTTCCTGACTACATGATTCCGTCGGCATTTGTCTTCATGGACGATCTTCCTTTGACAAACGGCAAGCTGGACCGAACGGCTTTGCCGAAACCAGGTAACGAAAGACCCGAGATGAAACCGCCTTATGTATTTGCTCGCGGCGAAGTCGAGCACACCGGAATCCACGACAATTTTTTCGACCTAGGCGGTCATTCACTTGCAGCCACCCGGGTTGTCTCTTGGGTCATCAGCCAATTTCAGTTAGAGATACCGCTTCAATCTTTGTTTCAATCCCCCACGGTTGCCGAGATGGCCGTGGTGATCACGGAGCACCAGGGAGAACAAGTGGGTAAAGCAGAGCTGGACCGCATGTTGCGCGAATTGGAGTTGCTGTCGGACGAAGATGCGAAGCGGCTTTGGAGCGAAGAGCACCGTAAAAACTGATCTGGCTGATACGGAGTGCCGTCCTTGCGAAAGCCACATCCACGAGTCGCACATAGAATCGATAGCTAGGTGACGTAAGATGTGTTGTAGTTAGGCGTAAACTGTTGGTCTTTGTCAATTAGCGGGCTGCGATTGAATTGTATTCTCCTACGGATAAATTCTATGAGATTTGTCTGACGCGTCGATCAGTTCAATCCTGCACCAAGTAACAAGTGCGGCTCGATTGCAATTGACAGTACCTCCATACGGTGCGACTGTGCAGCAGGCGAAATCCACTTTCGATCCCCACAGCCCGATTGGGTTCTTACCGGTCGGGCTTTTGTTTCTTTGGGCTGGTTTCATACGGAGACGCGAAGCAATCGTAGATTTGGGATTTTGGATTGTAAAGAAACGAATGCGCAAAACAATTGCTGTCTTGATGCTTACTACGGTCATGTTCGGAGCCGCTTCTCCTGCCAGGGCGCAGCAGCCGATAAAAATCCCACGGATAGGATACCTATTTGCCAACTTCCCTACCACTAGCCCGGCCCGCAGGGAGGCATTTCGCCAAGGTCTGCGCGAGCTTGGTTACGTGGAGGGGAAAAACATTGTCATTGAGTATCGATATGCAGAGGGGAAGCCAGGACGTCTGAGTGAGTTCGCGGCCGAACTCGTGCGGCTCAACGTAGATGTCATCGTCACGGGTGGTCCGGCACCAACACGTGCCGCAAGGAAGCAACGGTTACGATTCCCATTGTTATGGGGTTCGATAATGACCCCGTCGGATCGGGGTTCGTTGCCAGCCTCGCGCGGCCTGGAGGGAATATCACAGGATTGTCCACCCTTTCGCCGGAGATAAGCGGAAAACAACTGGAGTTACTCAAAGAAATCCTACCCAAGCTCTCCCGTGCGGCCATCCTCGGGATTTCGACCAGCCCGGGCAACGCACAAGCGTTAAAAGAGACGGAACTCGCCGCAGGGGCCCTTGGAGTAAAGCTTCAATACATCGACGTATTAGAGCCGAAGGATATTGAAATCGCATTCCGAGAGGCAAGCAAGGGGCGTGCTGAAGCAGTTCTCATGCTCGTGAGTCCCGTCCTTAATACGCAACGAACGCGGATTGTAGACCTTGCGGTAAAAAGCCGGGTGCCAGTAGTATACGGGCAGCAAGAGTTTGTGGAAGCTGGTGGGCTCATGACCTACGGCGTGAGCTTGACCGACTTGTTCCGCCGCGCCGCTACTTATGTGGACAAGATTTTAAAAGGCCGCAAGCCCGCGGATCTTCCAGTGGAGCAGCCGACGAAGTTTGAGCTGGTGATCAACCTGAAAGCCGCCAAGCAGATCGGCCTGACGATTCCGCCCAATGTGCTGGTGCGGGCGGATAAGGTGATCAAGTAACCATGCGGCGAAGCCCCAATTGAAACAAATTCTCCTTCACCACAAATTTATTTACCTAACATCGAGCTAAAGCGCCGATAACGGTTTGTATACCCGGCCTGAGTGGGAGAGCGAGACGGCCAAGCACCTGGGCGGCGCGCGAAAGTCCGTATTTTTGTTCTCTTCCCGTTAATTCAGACGCGAGGTTACATGCGTTGATGAGGATCTTTTATTGGAATTCTCCGTTCGCGCGCTTTTGCGGCTTTGATTTTGCCAATCCCCATAGCGAATCGAAGAACCATTTTGCCATTTCCGCCGCGGGTAGCGGCCGGCTCATGTAATAGCCCTGTGCTTGATCACATCCCAACGCGAGCAAACGATCCCAGACTTCGCGATTTTCTACACCCTCGGCAATGACCTTGAGACCGAGATTGTGAGCGAGGTCGATTGTTGACCGCACAATTTGTGCATCGTTCTGGTCCGCGGTCATATGCATAACGAAAGATTTATCAATCTTGACCGCATTGACCGGTAGCTTTTTGAGATAAGCAAGGGATGAATAGCCGGTGCCGAAGTCGTCGATCGAGAGGGCCACACCCATGGCGCTGATTCGTGTAAGGATATCCAAGGCATGTGCTGGGTCTGCCATGATGACGCTTTCGGTAATCTCAAGCTCAAGCTGCTCGGAGCTTACCCCATGGCGATCCAGCAACTCCGCCACCCGATCATGAAAATGCTCATCGTGCAGAATGCGCGCTGACAAATTCACACTCACAGGCACTTCAAATCCTTGCTTAAGCCAGGTCCTGGATTGATTCAGGGCTGTTTGGAGTCCCCACGTGGTCAACGACTTAATAAAACCGGTGCGTTCAGCCATTGGGATGAACTGGTCGGGAGGAATTAAACCAAGCTTTGGATGCTGCCAGCGCGCAAGTGCCTCTACGCCAATGGTAGTTCCGGTTACAAGATCTATTTTCGGCTGATAGACAAGAAATAACTGATTCTGGTCGATCGCGCGGTGCAACTCGGCCATCAGTCCGAGCCGCTCGGGGCTGTAAGAATCGCGCTCCGGAGAGTAGATCACATAACTATTAGCGGATTGTTTCGCCAGATACATCGCAACATCTGCGCGCCGCAGGAGCGCATCGCTGTCGTCGCCATGTTGGGGAAAAAAGGCAATGCCGATGCTGGCTCGCACGTCCACGGTTAAGTCTCCGATTACGAAAGGCGGCTCCAGTGCCTTCAGCAGTTTGGCGGCGGCAAGACCGGCGCTATCTTCGTTCACACCCGTTAGCAATACTCCAAATTCATCTCCACCGAGGCGAGCGACGGTGTCGTGTTTGTGCGACGTGCCTTGCAGGCGACGTCCAACCTCTTGCAACAGGAGATCGCCGGCCTGATGTCCCATGGTGTCGTTAATCTCCTTGAAGCCGTCGAGATCCATAAGCATCAAAGCCAGGGACTTTCTGTCGCCGCGGTGAGAAATAATTTCCTTCTCAAGTCGCTGGTAGAGCAGATTGCGGTTAGGAAGGTCGGTCAAGGGATCGTAGCGAGCCAAATATTTTAACCACTCTTGAGCCTGGTAGCGTTCTCTACGTACCTCCAGCTCTCGAAGTTCTCGTTCTATGGCAGTGGTAAGGCGCTCTAGATTACCCTTCATCACGTAGTCATTGGCGCCGGCCTTTATTGCGCCTACTGCTAGTCCTTCGCCGATGGTACCGGATACGAGAATAAACGGTAGATCGAGCCCGCTCTGTTTTAGAACCGATAGCGCCGCGAGGCCGCTAAAATTTGGCATTGCGTAATCGGAGATAACGATGTCCCAGGACCGATCGGAAAGTGCGGCCGCCATGGCCTGCGCTGTCTCTACACGCTCGAATTTCACTTCAAAGCCTTCTTTCGAAAGCCGCCGAAGCAACAATAGGGCATCGTCTTCGGAATCGTCGATATTTAACACTCGAAGAAGTTTGCTCATCTGACTCCCTCCTCCCGTGGAGACTCATTCGAACTGCGGCAGTACCGGGCTCAAATTCTCAGTAGGAGTCGAGCAAGGGCTATGCCTCGAAACAATAGGGGTGCTTCTACCAAGTCGCCGCGCGGTATGCCAAGAAATGCGTTTTAAGGAGTGACATAAATTCTTAGCGGGCCACAGAATTGACTTATTTGTCTTTTGTCAAATTGTAGCGTTCCAGATCAGCGCGCGGCGCTGCTCAATGTTCAACCTCGAAATAGACCGGGCTCCGAGATTTATCTCGGCGGCGGCCATCTCCCGGATCTGATCGAGGCCGGACCACGGATCGAGTATTCCTTGTGGCTCTAACTGGGCGCGCGCCTTGTGGATCGCCACGTTTTGATGCTTATAGACCGGCGATTTTTTCATCTTTGTGGCCGCTATTTTTGCCGTTGCAAATCCGAACGGCTTCCCCTAGTTTGTCACTTCTGGAGATTTTTTATGGAGCTCCGGAATTATCCCCTGATGTCGTTTCAGGGCGTTAGAAATTGGCCACCGGAATGGAGATCGACATACGGAACTCCCGTTACCCTTCCCACGGGCGAGATTGGAACGCTCCATTAAGGACAACCCTCTGTTGTGGACCCGGCACGTGCTTCATCACGATGTTCCACGATGGGTGTTATTATGTCGGCGAGCTCAGCTTCGACGATCATGAATTTTGCGCTCGCGTCTGCGAGCTGTTAAAAGCTAACTTTGGCCGATCGGAGCATCGGGCACGTCCGTGTCACTGTCCGCGGTCTGATGCAAAATGTGCTGGTGCTGGAAGAGCTTTTCGATCATAGAGTTGCTCGGTTGACGGAGAATGACCATGTCTGGAGAAATTAGATTCGTCCAAATCGCAACTAGTTCTGCGGTCGTAGCGGAAAGGCTGTACACAGTCGTCAATGCGCTCGACGAAGAGGGCGGCGTTTGGCAATATCAGCCCGAGGAAAAATCGCGTACTGGCAAGGGGGTCTGGGTTCGTTTGTCGACCGATAGGAAATGATCTTTTCGGCTGGTTGCTCATGATTTCACCTCCTCGCGCTTCACCTCGTAGTAAAACTCGTCTTTGTGGACTTTCTTCATGCCCAGCGGGGCGAGGGTTTCATTGTCGTATTTGAGCGCATTTTCCCTGTCGACGGACTCCTCAACGCGGATCAGGTGGCGCATTTTGTTCGCGTGGAGCTTCTCGACGATGGTCTCGACCTTGAGCTTGTTGAGGAACTTTATTTTCCACGGCGTAGCGAAAACCGACCTTCCCCCATCTCGACGCTCAGCGGCTCTTTGAAAAACTGCTCTCTATTCGCGCCGTCCAGGCTTCGAGCGCGACCTCCTTTTACTCCAGGGGTTTTCGCATCAGCGCCGTGTCGTCGACGAGCTGCTGGCGGACCTTGTCCATTTCGTCGCCGGCGTCTTTCGCCGCGCCTTCGATAAAACGATGAAGCTCGCCGATCCGCTGCAGCGCGCGGTCGGCGTCGTCGCGGGAGTTAATAACTGTCGCGGGTTACTTCTTGGGCATTGTCTCCTCCTGAATCCGCCCTTCATTGACATTGTCGACTTTCAAAAATACCATCGTGACTGGGGTTTAAGACAATGAAAATCAGGGAACACACTCGAGTGTGGCCGCCAAGCGCCACAGCCGGAAGCGGTGTGAATTTATCCCAAGCCGATGTAAGGGATGTGGTCGTTGGCGTGCAGAAATACCTTGGAGCGAAAGACCACATCGGCCTTAAACTGCGCAAAGGAGACGGAACCGAGTATGGCGCATCGCTAATCCTGCCAGAGGACCTTCTGGAGAAGGCAAGCGTCTTTCTTGCCAGCCATTTGCCTCTAACGCTGCAAGAGGTGGGCGAGGTCGACATTTAGCAATCTTCTTTAGAACCTGTCTTGTACGGCGACATTCCGGTGATATCATTCAACGAGATGTGTGTTGCCATGCTGATCAAAGAGTACGGCAGCGTCTGGCCGCCAACCATATTGCTCCACAACATTGAGAGTCCTTCGAAGACAGACATTCCGTCGAGTGCAGAGGG
>Ga0137382_10000884_pt1 | contig 12662 bp, 17 predicted proteins | sample SagtaG_15_FD_104816 | JGI IMG/M metagenome (GOLD analysis project Ga0137382, IMG submission 104816) | Vadose zone soil microbial communities from Sagehorn Ranch, Mendocino, California, USA - Sage2_R_20_16 metaG | ecosystem: Environmental > Terrestrial > Soil > Vadose zone | place: USA... | reverse complement strand
TGAAATGATACTATGAATATTTTCCATATTGTTTTTGAATGAAAGTTGTGTTTAAAAACATTTACAGAATTGTTTTGTGTTTCTACCTGTATTTTTGGATAAATTGATGTAAAAAAAAATGGATTTTGATCGGAATAGATTGATTATTTGATGCAATACAGGCCTTTACAGGCCTGGACCCTTTTTTGATTTTTTCAAATTTTTGGGGATTTGGTCCAGACATGACACCAGAGCTGGGTTATTCCTGCACGATCCTTCATCCGCTGATAAACTTTTAGAAGAGTATGGATCAATGCAGCATGAATGTGCGCTCAAGACAATCTATATGACAAAGCAAACAATGGGATTTATGGTGGCATTGGGTGCATTGGCGCATGGATGGAGGAAGTACTTGATTTTGTGGGCAGTGAGAATGTTCTTCAAAATACCATTTATGAAGAGGAAGTTAGCATGGGAGCTGAGTGGACTAGGGCGGGCTTGACTCAGAGTGATGTCTTTTCATTCCTCACTGCCACGGTCCTATGCCACCATCTCCTGGTCTTCCTATCACATATGTCTGCCATTGTTCCCTCACCATCTCCACAATCCCTCGGGCCTCAAGCAAAATTCCAGCCATGACATGGGTGATGGCTCGGGGGTAGTCGGCAATGGACGAGTCTGTTTTGTACTAATAGCAAATAGATTGTGCCACTGCATCTGATGTGTGATGTGCATTATGATTATGATCACTCTTAACCACATGGAACTTGACTCCTTTCTCATGTGTAAGTGAAACCACAGTATAGTAGCAGACAATCAACCCACTTTTCCAGTTGTAGCCAGCTCCAGTACAGGTTTCTTTACTGGAGCTCAGACTCATGTTTGTGTCACAGATAGCCACATATTCATTGAAGTTCATGGGAATATGATTAGTGAATCAAAGTCCAGCTCCATAGTCGGAACCAAACTGGAACTTAAGTCGGAAATGACTGATGAGAACCAAACCATTCAGCTCCAGTTCTCATCAACTCAACAAGTCATCAACTCTGGTCACCCCAAAAACTACAGAGGGACAGAGTCGATTATGACCGGTGCTGACTGGTTGTGGTTGAGGTCAACCACGAGTCCAAAGTAACCAGTTCTGAACCGGTTACAATGAAGTACGCAGATGTTAATAATTGTAACTAAGCGGGTGTTTCAGTTTGTAGAATTAATTTTACATGAGAGATCTCATGGCAATACAATTGAATACAATTTCTCTAAGACAACACGCAACAGGCTGAAAAAAATGGAGTTGAGTGTACCATTATAGAATTAATTCTATGCTAGTGACCGACAGAGGAATCATGAAGGAGTTAACTCTACCACCAGACAATTAATTCTATAGATGATTATTAGAAATCAACGGAGGAACAATACATAGCAAACAGTCTATACATATAATTCTATTGTAGATTGAATTTTATCACATAACTGGATGGGAATCTATACAGTAAGAAACGATTTAAAATTATAAGGGAAGTGAACGGGCCATCACAGAATCCGGCTAGCCTTAACGTGAGATGAATTCCAGGACTTCTTATACATTGACATACCTAAGATTCAGCGTACGCTGACATAGGAATTAGTGTAGTTGTTGCTGTGAATTCTACTCATTTACTTAGCAGAAGACCGTGTTAAGCGAAGATTACTCACCGCGCTGACGTTCGCGCTGTGCTTATAAGGTTGTCTGTCTTACATTTCTTCGACGGCACCTCGGTAGATTCTTCTGATTGTGATTCAACCTTGCGTTTCGTCCCTCGATCTTTCGATTGTCGTGCTTTACCAGTCCCTGTCATGCCTTGCCGACCCCGTCGTCTCGGTCCCTGCTTCAGAGTGGCGTCCGACTTTGTAGAGGTTAAAGGTGCCTCAGCTACCTCAGCCGGTTTGGTGATCGCAGGATCGGATGTCGTGGTAGTCATGGGAGCCTCAGTTGCCTCGTCTGGTATGATGATCACGGTGTCGGATGACGAGGTAATCATGGGAGCCTTAGCGTCTTCGGCAGTAGTGACGAATTCTGTCGAGACGGCTGGTGTGACGCTGTCGTACGCTGGGGAAACGAGTGGTGGCACGGGGTTGGGTGGCACAGTGCTGGTAATGGGAACTTTGGCTGCCTCGTCAGGTTGGGGTGTATACAAGATCGGGGGTGCTGATACCCCGGTAACACTTTCAGCGTCGTTTACCACAGCAACACGTTCTGTCGATGTATCAGGATGTCGTGGTGAACCGGCTTGTGGCACGACACTGGAGGCGATGTCGTTTTTGTCACTACTGTCAAGGAATGGTTGGATAGTGTTGGCCACGCAATCTGTCACAGCAATTATGTAAACTATCAGGAAACTTGCAGGTAGTTCACTTACGACGTAGCTGCGCAGACGCAAATTTCGTAAATGGACGGTGTAAGCGTTCGTTGAAATTGATGAGGCTGCCTGCAAAGCTTGGTGTATTGGGATTGTTTGACAACGTTATACTTGATGATTCTCAGCGCACGATGATTAAGAAATGAGATCTGAGCTTACTTAAATGTTTCCACATCGCTATTTTCGTTGCAGTAGGCACCCATGACAAAAAAGACCACATCGCCGTATCCGCCCCACTCCCAACCAGTAAGATTGCGTAAGGATGCCGCCGTCTCGTATTTAAGATCTCCCTGGGAACTACGATGGTAAGATATCAGTTTTTTCAGTGCAACGAGCAAATAAAAGGACTTACGCATATATCTCCGATGCAGGAGGTTTTTCCCTGCAAAGATCGTTGAATGCCTTGGCATCGCCCTCACAAGCGGCCTTCATGTCTGGATCAGCTTCCTGATACATGTCTCGCAGAACTTGCATATAAATATTAACGCTGCCTTGAGATTCAATATTTTGCGCTTTGCGCACATCTGCTGCTTTCTTGGTAACATCTAATTTGTACTTCTTCTCGAACATGTCGATTCCATTAACTGCACGAGGCTTCTTTGGAGAGCATCGCGGGATGGGCTCTATGGCCCGTTTACTCGGATGAGCATTGTTCTGAAACCACTGCACCATTTTCTATAGAACCATTAATAGAATATAGTGTTGAAAACGCGGAACTTACCTCCTTCAAAGACTCGAGATTCGGCCCACCAGGCCCATCCGACTTGAACCGGGCAACGAACTTCGGGTAAACCTGAGCGTTTACCCAGTCGGATTTCTCGCCTTTAATGCCACCAGTCTTATTGGGTCCTTTCGCTCTTTCAGAGAGTGCCACGCAGTGTTGGGTATAGGCGTCTCGAAAAGTCTTCAGAAATTCCTTCTCAACGCGGTTGAACTTGCCTTGGGAAGGTCGCGGAGGGGCCAGATACGTTTGAGAGGTTTGGGGAGAAGGTGATGAGGCTGGTGGTTGGGAAGTTTGCTGAGTAGAAGTAGGTGTTGTCGACATTGTGAACAGAGACGTAAATGAGGTAGGTTCTGTGGTAGTGTGTAGGCGAGGAGGAAGCGGAGGGAGGGTAACGGAGGGAGAGGGTATAAAAAGAAGCCCAAGATGCCCGGTTCAAAGAGAACAGAATGGTCGAAGACCCAAGGCGAAACATGACAAAGGGGCGCTGCGGCAAGCATCGATCTCCAGTAACAGGACCTGAATGAAAGGAAAGCAGCGCTTTGTAAGGCCCATCGTAAAATAATGACGACCATAGGAAGACATACCTGGATAGCTGTTTGATGACGCTAAGCGGGCTGTCATCGCCCAGGTATGTTATGGCCAGGAATAGATCAAGTTGGTTAAAATCTTGAGTGAGGTGGGACTGTAAGTCTCCACCGAGAGCGACGGTCTTGAATTCTTCAGGGACCTGTGGCGTCGACGCTGGCGAGTAGTGACACGGCTGTCGGCTCGAAGTCCGAACTTTGCGCAAGCTTGTATGACGCGTGGTACTTTCCATTTTCTGTTTGTTTATCGCATCCACTATTCCATCGCTCCTACTGCTCTCTCGTCGCCCTCCTCTCTTTTCTCCATCCTCAAGACACTGGAATCGCGCAGAAGTCACCTAGAGTTAGACCATCTGTCACTCTCAAGGTGTTGACTTGGGGTCACCCTTTCACAACCGAAAACGCGCATCAAGACTTACCTCCATCTCCCCGCCCTTTTGTCAAGAGAGCCACGTTGAGGACATCAAGATCTTGTTTTCAAGGTCCCAGATTTCTGGAACCTCCGTATTTTAGCTCCGTTTGGATTGCCTTGTTCATTGCAACGTTTGGGCCCGCATCTTTTGATATATTGTTCTTCATCACGTTTTCGGTAAGATGCCAGCTTTTTATCATGCATGCTGTTCTCATTCATGATTGCCGATTGCTGAAGGTATGCCGCCCGCCTTCTCTGTATCGTCTGTCAAAGCGAAAGATTTGTTGAGAAATAGGAATGCTGATGGTGAGTAAGATCCACCATGAGCCATAACCGCTTCTTATTATCAATATCCAGTGTCTCTCGGACCTTTTGACGGGCGCGTTGCAGCTCTCCATCCCGTACACCATGATTATTATATTGCGACGCCCAACCAAAACGAGATATTCGCACCTCCCGGTCCCTGTAACACCTACGCAAGGGCTGATGGCCACTATGGCCCTGATGATCATACACAGTGGCCGCAACCGTTTTCTCGGTCTGCCCCATATCTATGCTGTGTTCCCTCCCCAAACAGTCTACCGGCCGAATATTCAATCATGTGGTGGGGCCCCACCTATCACGACTTTGAGTGTATGCGAGGACACACCGGGATCGGTTTTTTACCAAATCAAAAGTTAGAATTGATGGAAGGATGTTGCAAAAGGCTGAGCGAACGGGCGGATGAACATCAATCTAATGTACCCCATAATCCTCTAATACATACATATTCCATCAACCTGCGCCGCACTCTAAGTCGTTTGAGGGCGATTGGGATGATGCGAAGAGAAGTCTTATTTGAATGTCGACAGGTTCAACGTCAATGGCTGGAGCTATGGGCCCTATTGGACTACAAAGAAGTTTACAAGCCTCGCATGGAAGGCCATGTTGCACCCGCAAAAGAAACGGCCAATGCCATTGGTTGCTTCGTCCAAGAGGCAGAAAGTGCGGAAAGACTCTTTTTTGCGGGGATTCCTTATTGGATCATACGTCCTATCACCAGCTTCACTACCGAGAACATTTTGTCCATCACGACCGTGTTTCAGCCCAAAGATGTGTTGGAATTGGAGGATTATATCCACCCGTTTCCTCTCATTTATGTTGGGGATTCGAACTATTGCAGGTTTCGTGCAATCTCAGAGCATGGATTGAAATCGCTCCGGTACACAGATCTCTTTAGTGATGGAAACCCCAAGGGTATTAAGCCACATGAATTCGAAGAAGCCGGTCCATCACGACCTCAACGGAATAGCAATAATAGGTCTCAACCGTGTAAGCCATTCTACTTCGCGCTTTATGTATCATTGATCCGTTCACAGATCCAGGGCGTTCCAAAGCATCAAAACGAACAGCATCAGCGCATCGGGACAAATTCGACCCGATTGACAGTCCGTACATGTCTCTTCCACTGGAAGCGTGGCAGAAGGCCCTCAGTGCTGTTAATCGGGCATCAACAATGCTCTTCTCAAAAATCAAGCTAGCTGACAATGATGGCAAATATGCGTTTCCCGAGCCTGGGATCTTCTGTTCCGGCGACAACTCCTCTCGATGTAATTGATTTCTCATGATTTGGACTACCATACGGGATATATGCATTTATCGGCTGACATCCAACGCATCAAAGGTTCAGCTGCTTTCAAACCAGGATTGGCGCACATTGCTCAGCGGACACGTACCTAATCAGGATACCATGGCGGGGGCTTTGCGGCAGTCTCTCGCGCTCTTGCTATCACCGGAAGCAACTCAATTGGGAGTTGATCTGCATAACATCGCTGATAGGGAGTTTTCGATGAGAGAAACGCAGGAGAACATGTGGGGGATTTCGGAGTTATCTTTCCGGTTTGAGCTCTTGATGCTGGATCGCCGCGCACTTGACCGGCGCCTCTTTGAACATCGTGAACGAGAATTGGACTCCCTCGTTCGGGAAGAACTTATATTGAAGTGTTTCTATTTCCGTTCCGACCAACCCCGTCACCTTGCATCCGTTTCTGTCAGAAATGCTCGGCGCGGCTTGGCATCACCCAACATACGAGACCGCATTCCATATCTCAATGCGCTCCGTCGAGTAATGTTTGAATGGATGGATTATCATCGACATCATGTAGCTCGATTGACCATTAATGAGGAAACCCGGGAACGCGATTTGTTACACTACGAATATGCCCTTGCTAGATTCTACACGCAGTCATACTTTCGATATTTTGGCCGTGCCGCTATCATTCCAACTACCTTGCCGGACGCTTAGCGACTTTTGTACCTTTTTATGTTTTAGCTCAAATGATGTTATCTTGATGCCTTTAATCGTGGGAGGGAACTAGTGATCTTGACAAGCCAACTGCTTTCATCTGGTCGGGGAACACTGGTTCTTCATCCGCTTTGTCCAGAAGCCTTTCAGGTAGTCATTCATGAGCGCACTGACTTTCCCTTCTGCAGAATCCAAGAGCAGAAGGTCGCGACATATAAAAACGTGAGTTTTCTCCGCTACCCTCATACCGATCATTGACGTTCCTCCCTTATGCCCTCTTTTCGCACTACACAAACCGCAAACCAAGTCCCTTATTCCAGACGCAACACAGCGTCCAACCGTCGTGCGCCTCTGGGTCCTTTGCCACAGAGCCCTGACCTCGTCAATGAGACAAAGGCCGTCAGGAAGCGCAGGATTTCAGAGGAGTTGCAGATGGAGGTGAAGAAGGCTGCTGGTGACTGTCCAAAGCACGCCGTGGCTTGCAATATACCAGGTCACAAGCTCACCAATCGCCTCGTCTGCAAGGGACTGAATACGCCGTCTAACTTTGGACGGTGGTTTCAGGTGGTAAGTTCTCGACGAGTCGAAGAGCAAGCAGTAGCTGACGATGACCCCAACAATAGTGCAAGACATGCCAACGTTTAGCGGTAAGTTCTCAGCGAAACGAGGAACCGACCATTACTGACAATGACCCTGAAAATAGGGCAAACATGCGGGATTTAAGTTCCTCTCTGAGCCTCTGGTTTCTGCCCAATACTTTAATGACAGGGTGCAACAACTTATGAGGGAACTCAAAGAGCTGGAGCCGACTTCGCGTCGATCTACTGTAGTCAATTCTGACAATGGTGGATCCAGCCATTCTGCTCCTACGCCCTCCCCAGTCATGTCTCCGCCTCCCCCGCCTTCTCCGCCGCTTGCCCTACCCTCTCCACTCATGTCTCCGCTTCCACTGTCTTCTCCTGTGCTGCTTTCACCGTCTTCTCCATCAGGCATTCTATCATCTTCACCTTTATTGTCCCTTCCATCGCCATCCGCCTCTCCTCCTACGCCTTTTGTCATACCATCTCCCATTATCACTCCAGCTGGCATAATTCTGGACAATGGAAGGCCTGTTCTCACCGTATTCTGGAATCAGGTAAGCGCTAGTTTGCAACACGTGGCAGGATGACTGAACTTCGCTTAGGGTGGCGAACGCCCTGTTGTCACGACCGTCTTCCCTCGTAGGGATGGCTTCCTTTACCTTGAGGACTTCAAGATCCAACTAGGTGCAATTCACGTAGAGCAGATGAATTCGTTGGAAATGTATGTTGGTCATGGGCTTTGGACTAGCTTGCCATGGTGCACAGCTATCGTTGTTCATCCCTACCGCCCAACGTTTTGGTTCCGATATGAGGGGATCACAGACACACCATTCTTGAACGAGTATCTTCAATCTCTCCATTAGAGGGGGGAAATCTATGTCACAATTAGAGACGCTGGCTCGCCGATTTTTTTATCTTTCAGTTCCATGAATAGAATCCGATCTAGATGCGATTTTTGATATCTCTGCGCCTTCCTGTCGGTCTGATCAATGGGTCGTGATATCCCCGGCGAGATCATCGGCCCGCACCATTGTCTACGAGTGCTGTGCACGTGCCATTCAAGCAGAGAAGTCACCACGAGCTCTGCTTCAATTCCTATCCCCCGTCCCCTCATCCCACTCGACATATCCCCGGAGAAGATGTTTCGACGCGCCAAAAAGAACAAAAAGTTTAAAGGTGGTGCAGTTTGGATTTGCGATGGTGACGATCATAATTACGGGATCGATGCATCTGTCGTTGTCGACGGGAGCGGTCATGCCACCACATCATATACTCGTTATACTCGTTATGATGACGATCTATTGCCGCAGACCAAGTTTTCAGATGCAAAGTGCGAAGAAGGCACCAAAGAAACCGAAGCGGATTTGCTGAAAGCGCGAAAACAGGTTTGTCAATATATTTTCTACAATATAGTTGAATGATACATAAAACAGGGTGCCTCGGTCCTTATGGACGCGTTTTCAAAGAATCTCGGTTCACTCCAGCAAGCAATTCTGGACGCTGAGTATCGAGAGCTTCCGGGCGAACTGTGCCGATGTGGAACTGGACAAGCTCTTTACTATTGCAAAGACTGCTTCTTATCGCCCCTCCAGTGCAAATCATGTATTATTTCGACTCACTCCCACATACCGTTTCACCATATACACGAGTGGAGTGGTACTCACTTTCAACGTATATCTCCATCCAGCCTGGGCCTTCTCCTCCAACTCGGACATCATTCCGGACCGTGTCCAAACCACTCAGATTCCCCACCTCGTGACATGACGGTCATTCACACTAACGGAATACATAAGTATCAACTGGTTTTCTGTCATTGTGTAGATGCACCCTCTGAACCCCTTCAACTAACTCGTTCACGTCTCTTTCCCGCAACTTTGGAGAGACCCGAAACTGTCTTTACATTTAGCGTTTTGGACAATTTTCATATGCTTAGCCTCACTTCCAAGATCCCGGCATATGACTATTGGAATGCTTTGGTCAACTTAACTGACCATGTATTTCCGAAAACTGTGAAGGTAAGACACATATCTATTTCCACCATCATTCATAGTGATCAGCGTGCTAGGACCAATATCGTGAATTTCTTCGGGTGGGACGCCTCTGGCGCCACCTCGCAATGTTGCGTCGAATGGGCCAATTTCATGGCATTGACAATATCTTGAGTCATCGACGTGGAGAATCTTTGGCTGTCCGTTGCCCGGCATGTCCTGAGGTGGGATTTAACGTGAGTAAAGAAGACATAAATAATGCAAACGAAGAGGAAACGTGAGTGGTATTCCATATCTGGACACTGTATTGATATCATCGATAAGGCACAAATATACCCTTTTTCTCTCGGTTGATGGTAACTTCCGCCTTCAAAGGAAGGACAAGAAAAGCGATCCCGATGACATTGCATTGAATGATGGGCATGGATATTTCGTGAAATCAGATGACTTCAACAGCTATTTAGGTGTTGTAAAGCCTTCCGACGATGTACGCTCATCTTTTCACTTCATTCACTGACTTTATTGATCTTTCTGCAGAAAGGTACATGTGCGCATTTGCGAGCAGCGCGCATGCAGAACATCATCAAATTCAAGAATGCTGTCATCAGTGGCATGGTTGGCGTGCAATGCGCCCGACACGGTTTCTATATGCCTTGCGGAATCGTTGACCTAGTGAAGGGTGAAGCGTAAGTTCATTCGCTCTTCTAGAAACGTAGATTTAACCATATCTAGATATGCAAATACCGACTACGCAATAGCTCATTCACTTGCAGAGGCTAAGGATCAGCGATGGATTATGATAAGTTATGACATCTGGTGTCAGTATTCTGTCAACCTTCAAAAGCGCTTCAAGGAGTGGTTTCCTGAAGCCGCTATGCTACTGCCACGCATACGAGGTGCGATTCCTAAAATGCATATCAAAAATCATATTGCGTCGTGTCAGCAGTTATGGGCATTCAATTATTTAAAGTACTCGGGTGAGACATGGGGGGAGAATATAGAGGGAGGCTGGGCAGAGCAAAATCAGGCAGCAGGGAGCACTAAAGAGCAGAATGACGGTCACCGGCATGATACTCTCGACGATTTTTTCGGTTTTTGGAACTGGACGAAGCTCCACCAGATGTGTAAGCCTCTGCGTTCATCATGACAAATTATTCACAATGTTTGCGCAGCTTCCACATTGTATCGCATGTATGGTACCTGCTTAAAGACCCTGAAAAAGCGGGAGGACGCTTTTAATGCCCTTACCGGCTGTCATCCAACAGACAGAATAACGCTGTGGGAGACCATGGATGACCAACCAAAACTCGTTGATGGCAACGTCATCAGCGTATATGAAGCCCGCTTTGTTAACGGTAAGCTCCTTGTTAATTTGACACATAGTACGCTTAGCAGTACGCTTAGCACCTCCGACGCAGCTCAAGGCCTATCAAGAGCTCATTCAAGATGAAATGACAAAAAGACTTGCGGAGCCCTTCAGTAGGAAACCACTTGGAGACGCACAGTTGGTGAATATTGGGATGAATTTGGAAAACGAGCAGTGCGTGGGACGTTGTTACGCAAGAAACTAACTGATCATTGAACTAGAATACGTCTCCGTGCCATGAGCGACATCAGTGACGAAGATGGGATGCTCAGCCACGCACGTACGAGGCTTTATGACGAGTTTACGAAGTGGCAGGCCAATTTGCTTTCACGACATCCCGCTCTCCAGGACCATATCCGTTGCATTGACCCAGACGCTCTGGAGGGAACAATAATTCCCCTACCTTCCCTCTTCAATGAGCATACACGATTGTCCCTCGGGATCAGCGAGCTGGCATGTGCTGAGTTGACTTTACGTAGGGGTCAGGCACATGATGCGTTGGAAAAGCTCCGCATGGCAATCCGTGAATACAACTATAAGGCTAAATTCAAGCGCAACCACGTTCGAGGTCAGCATGCAAACACTCGGGCAGGAAGCGTGCTCCAGGGAATCAAACAAGACAAGAACCAAGCTGTTGAACTCTATCGCCGTGCTTATTCAGCCCTTCTCCGTCTTGGTCTGGCTTCGGATGATGAGTCGCTTAGGCCTTTGCTCGACAACCAACTCTTCATGAAGGATCCAACCAAACCAGCGGAATTGGGCGACAATAGGAAAGAAGATCCTTGGTTTTGGCAGACGGAGCGTGTTTGTAGTTCTGGTATTGAGGATCAGGAATGGGCTGTTGAAAGTAAGATTATATTTGTGTTAGAACATGCAATGCTAAGTGGAATTAGTGGATAGGGTCAAATGGTTTCGGGATCGGGCAGCTAGAGACTGGGCGCGAGAAGAAAAGGAAATACTGGAAGCCGAATTTAATCGTACAATTAAGTCTTTTACCAAGATGAGTAACGTTTGGACCGCACTGGCCACTAAAAACGTGACCACGACCAGTCATAGCAACGCAGCCTACGCACACAAACAAGCTGCATTGTATCATACTCTCGCAGAGGATTGCAAGGAAACCTATGACAAGGCGAAGTCCGGTTCGAATGTAAGCTCCTTTCTAGTCATAATTGGTATCCCTACAACAGCCGTTCTAGACAGAAGATTGCAGCAAGACCCATAACAAGGCGAAGTCCGTCTCAAATGTGAGTTCATTTTTAGTCATAAAGGATTCTTATAACAGCTATTCTAGACATCCACCTAGTGCCGACGCCATGGGTGAGTCACTTTGTGCCGTCTGTTCTTGCCTGCTGTCTGACTCACGGGATCCCGATGCTCAATTTCTGGCATGTCAGAACTGAGTGCATGAAGTCGTAAATGTAAGTAAAAGAGTGGATTACAATTCCGTAATTGAATTAATTGTAACATAAAGTGAATTCTATCTTGCACGTAAGTGACGGTATGATTTTTAGTAGTAGAATTAATTGTAACATAGGCTAAATTCAATCTTTGTGCTGGGCTTGTCGTGCAGTTAATTGCAATTCCAATACAATAAATAGAGTTAATTGTAAGGGTTATAGCATCAGTGGAAGTCATAATCATGGTGCAATTAATTGTGTATTCATGTAAAATGTCATGGTACAATTAATTTTACCAGCGTAATCTGGTGGATTATTCCTTGTTTCACCACTCACGGAGAACGGGACGTTGGTTAAGTGGAGAAGGAGTCAGCGACCAAGTGTCGTGGAGATACAGAAGCGGGTGCGATTATCATATCCTGGGTTTCGGGATTTATTTTTTAATGTATGCTCAAGTAGCCGAGGGTGTACAATATATTCACTCTCAAGGAATTGTTCACGGCGATTCGCGCGGGGTCAGTATTTTCAGAGCGCTTTCATAATCGTTGACTCTTCTCTCCTTAGGAGAATGTTCTACTAGATGCTTCTTTCCATTCGCGAATCACTGATTTTGGATTGACAAGGCATTCGGATGTTACGGTTATTAACTCTACTACGGCATTAGCATTACATTTTGCTGCTCCAGAGCTATTCGGAATGTACAACAAATGTGGCCAGCTCGAATGCGATTGCCGTGGTACAAACTTGAAGGATACACACATGAGAAGGAAAACATCTCAAACGGATGTCTATGCATTTGGCTGCCTTTATTATGAGGTGAGCTGCAGCCACGGTATGGGTCGTTCCTTAACGGAACATGTACAGATTAATTGTGACATTGTACCAGTTGCGGATCTTAGCGAGTATCAGATTATCAAGCGTATCACAGATGGGGAGCGTCCTGGA
>Ga0137382_10000882_pt1 | contig 12688 bp, 2 predicted proteins | sample SagtaG_15_FD_104816 | JGI IMG/M metagenome (GOLD analysis project Ga0137382, IMG submission 104816) | Vadose zone soil microbial communities from Sagehorn Ranch, Mendocino, California, USA - Sage2_R_20_16 metaG | ecosystem: Environmental > Terrestrial > Soil > Vadose zone | place: USA... | reverse complement strand
GTTCACTGAACCAGGTCCTACCAATCCGCTGCCGGTGGGCATTCGCCTGAGCAATGTAGGAGAACTCACCGACCTGACCGACGAGTTTTTGAGCCGGCCAGACATCCCCAAGACCAGGAAGGAAGCGTTCGCCGCGGGAATGACAGCGGACGCTGTACGGACCCTGAACGACATGTTCCTGTCCCCGGTCGGGATTGCGGCCACCGGAACCGGCTTGGTGGCGGCCAACGCACTGTCTCGAGCTGGCCGGGCGGGGAAAATTGCATTGGACATGGCTGACGAATATCAGGCCATGAAGAAGGCCGGAGCCACAGCAGAGGAACTGCTGATTCAGGAAGGGAAGGTCCGGCAGGCCATGGAAGTGGCCACCAAAGCCCGCAGCGTGGTGAAAACGGCAGCCGGGGCGGCCAGGGCGGGCGGTGCCGCGTTCGGTGCGAACGGTGCGAACGGTTTCATCGACGGAATCAAGGAGAAGGACACCTCGAAGATTTTGAGCGGTCTCGGTCAGATGGTGATAGCTGGCGCCGGCGAACTCGGTCTGCACCAGGCTGGCGGCATGGAGGCAGCCGTTCGAGGCGCGACCGCTGCGGAGGCGGCCAAGCAATACCGGGAAGCTGGCGATCGTGTCACCGGAGCCACGCGCACGCAGCAAGTTCCAGAGACGCCGGCAGTGCCTCCGGAGCCCGGCGCATTGCCCGCGCCACCTGAGCCGACCGCCGAGGACCTCGAGGCCGAACTGCAGCACGCCCACGCGCACGCTACCGCCGACACCATGGAGAAGGCGGCGGAAGAACTACGGAAGGAGGCGGGAGGGGCGCCACAGAAGCCCGGGCAGCCAAAGGTGCCATTCAAGAAGCCGAAGAAGCCCGCCGCAACTGAAGAGCTTGGGGCCGCTGACCGCGCTGGGAAGAAGCCCCAGGAGACGGCGCAGGCACCTGCGGGGGCTATAGAGGGACCAACAGGTGCTACGCCGGCTGGGCAGATTGAACCTGAAGCCAAGGGAACAAAGGCAACAGAATCAGCGGGCGGTGAAGCTCCTGGGTTGATTGTCCCACCTGAATCGACACGCGCGTCCGCCGCGCCGACACCGCCTCCGAGCGACCGATGGACTCCCGACCGTGGCGCGATGCCTGGCGAGCCCGAGCTATTTCTGGACGTGCCGAAAGACGGGGATACCGACAAGGCTAAAGCAGCGATCGTACAGCGTGAGGATCCACGAGAGCCTGGCCGGGCTAGGTGGGAACTCGTGCACGGTGTAGACGACAAGGCCACCAGCGCGGGGATGTTCAGCACGCCGGAGGAAGCGGCCAAGTTTGCCGAGAATAAGTTCCCAGCGGAGCCGGTCGAACGCCGTAAGAACGTTGCACAGCGCCAGCGCCTTGCGGAGATGACTCCGGAAGAGATGCGCTCTGAACTCCTGACATCCAAGATTACCGGGCTTCCGAATCGCCGCGCGTTCGACGAGCACGAGCATCCTGCACCGGCTGTGGCGATGAGTGATGCCGACGGACTCAAGGCGATCAATGACCGCTTCGGCTATAACGCCGGCAACGATTTTCTCAAAGCGAAAGCGGATGCGCTCCGCGAGGCTGGACTGGACGCCTATCACGAAAAGGGCGACGAGTTTTTGTATCGCGGCAACAGTGGAGAAGAGCTACAGAAGAAATTAGAACGCGCACGCGAGATCCTCCGAAATAAGATCATCGACGTTACAAGGATTGACGGAAGTGTGCAGGCGTTCAGAGGAGCGGACTTCAGTTATGGCCACGGAAAAAACCTTGCAGAAGCCGAAACTGCCCTTAAAGCTCACAAAACCGAAAGGGAAGCCAGAGGAGAGCGAGCACGTGGGGAGCTTCGAGGAATTACTAAAGTTGGACCCGAAGACCGTCAAGTCGATAAAGATACGGAAGTAGGGGGAGTTCTATCGAAGTCGGAGAGAGCAGCACTCGAGGCGGATAGAGGAGCTCGGAAGGTTCCGTTTGTAAGGAAGGAGGTGGCTGAGTCAGAGAGTAGGGGTTTAGCCACCAAGGAAGCAGAAACGCCTCCGAGCAAATCGAGTGTAGCAGAGCAGTTCAAAAGAGGCGACCGCGTTGCCTATACCGGTAGTGGCGGAAAGGAACTATCCGGGAAGGTCACCTCGGTCGATTTGGAGCGAAACGAAGCATGGGTTGACCTGGACCAGCGGGCCGTAATGAGGATTCCTGGCCGAGAAGGCGGGGTGCCGATCGGGCGCGTCGAGGTGGTCTCACTCGACAAGTTGCGGCCGGAAGTTCTAACTGCAGGCCACAATCTAGGCAAGCCGGGAGTGATAGATGTAGGGCCGGAGAGACTAGCACCGGTTTCCGAATCGGAGCCTGAAACAGTTTCCACACCGATAAAACCTCAAGACGTCAAAGTCGGTGACAGAATTTTTGAGCAAATGGGATATGGCCCAACTGGAACCAAGATCACAGTTGAGAAGGTCATTCCATTTGACCCCAAGTATCCCGAGTCCCAGATCGTTGAAACGAATAAAGGACGTAGGGATATCGGTGGACGCAACACAATCTATGTGGACCGTCCGAAGCCCGAGAAGAAAGGACCAACGCCACAGGTGCCGGCGCCGTGGTCTCCGCACGGTAAAGTCCCGTTCGCGAAACCAACCGAGCCAGCAGAGCCATTCAAACTCGAACATCCTCCTGAAGACGTTGGTGTCTTTCAGTACATCAAGACGCTACCAGAGCATCAACGCGAGTACGCTCGCGCATTTTACAAAGCCGTCCGAGACGGAGGAAAAGAAGCCGGCCAAGAGATTACCCCGAGCGATTACGGGATGCCCGACAAGGAAGCGGAGGAACTCGACGGCAGGCTCACGAAATTGGCGGAAGCGCCAACCAAGAAGGTTCCCTTCGCAAAGCCCACAGCGAAACCAGAGGAAGCAGGCTTGACGCAAACTGGCGCACCTGCCAAAGTCCAGGAAGAAGGTGAACATGGCGTTCAAACCACCGACCGAGGAAGACTTGAACCGGATACCGGTGCCGCCAGGACTGGTGGACTCGGTAAAACGCCACCTGCAGGCGAACGTCCCGTCACTGTATCGAGACCTGGTGAAGAACGGGCAACTGGAGGAGCACTCGAAGCGGGCGGTACAGAGGGCGAAGTATCTGGCGGGGAGCCTGGTGGCACAGGGGCAGAAGCAGCCGGAGGCGTGGGAGTTCGCGTCGAGCCAGGAGATGTATCCGAGGTACGAGGACCCAGAAAACCAGCAACCCGAGGAGTAAGACCTTCTTCAGCAGTAGACGGCAACTTCTACCGCATCACTCCGGAAGATCACATTGGCGAAGGCGGACTGAAAACCAAGTTCCGCCAGAACATCGCGGCGGTAAAACTCCTCAAGCAACTGGAAACTGAGAAGCGGCTGGCAACGCCGGAAGAACAAGCCGTACTCGTGAAGTACGTTGGTTGGGGCGGTCTGCAAGCTGCGTTCAAATACTATCCGGACAAAGAATGGACCGCTGAAGCTGCCCAACTGAAGGACCTACTCACCACGGAAGAATTCGAAGCGGCCAGCGGCAGTACGCAATTCGCGCACTTCACCTCACTGCCAGTTATCCAGGAGATGTGGGGCGCATTGCAGCGCATGGGTTTCCAAGGCGGCCGTGTCTTAGAGTCTGCTGGTGGCGTTGGCCATATGCTCGGTGGGGCGCCTCTCGACGTGGCCGCCAATTCGAAGTTTGCCGCTGTAGAGATTGACCCTCTTTCCGCACGCATCATGGGGCAGCTCTACCAAACGGTAAAAGTTTTCAACCAACCGTTCGAGAAGGTGGCCTTCCCGAATTCCTTCTTCGATTTGGGAATCACCAACGTTCCGTTCAATGACGTTAAGCCGGCAGATCCGCGCTATGACAAGTACGGCCTGAACCTGCACAACTATTTCATTGTCCGAAATCTGGACCTGCTGCGTCCTGGTGGAATCCTGGCAGTCATCACCTCGCACAGCACGATGGACTCGACGAAGTACAAACGCCATCGGCAGTTGATGGCCGACCGTGCCGACCTGGTAACCGCGGTACGCCTGCCTGACACAGCGTTCAAGAAAACGGCAGATACCGAAGTGGTGGCCGACCTCTTGATTTTCAGGAAGCGCGTGCCCGGGCAGATGGCGGGCGGGCATCCCTTCCTGGATACGGAAGCAGTGAAGTTAGACGACGCGAGCGGAGCGCTCACGGTCGTAGATCGTTCTGTGACCCGTCCAGACTTCAGCCTCAACAAGTACTGGCTGGACCATCCGGATAAAGTCCTCGGGCAGCACTCCGGCAAGGGAACGATGTACGGTCCAGACCAATACACGGTGAAGCCCAACACCGAGACACCGTTGCCTGAACAGTTGAACACCGCGCTGCAGCTCGCGCACAACCAGTACGAGCCGCAGGGAATATCATCTCGCGAGGCCGAGGCCGATGCAGTTTCCGCCGAGCGCCAGGCGGAACTCAAGGCCAAGCCGTTCGCGTACCACATCGAGGGAGACAAGCTCTACCAGAACTACCCGCAGAACCTGATGACCACGGCGCCGACCGGAGAACTGATACCGACGCCACGAGCGGAATGGACCTTCTCCCTCAAGCCGATCGAGGTTCAACCGCCAGAGTTGCGACGGATTAAGGGGCTATTCGGAGTGCGCGACGCGGCCACTGCGGTCATGCTCGCAGAACGTGAAAACAAGCCGGAGGATGAAATCAAGGACCTCCGGAAAGAACTGAATAAGCTCTACAACAAGCACGTGGCCACCTATGGCGCGATCAACGGGAAGCGTAACTCCACGCTCATCGTAGATGACCCAGACTTTGCGCGTCTGCAATCGCTTGAGAACTACGACGTAGAGACGAATACCTACGCCAAGGCCGACATCTTCAGCAAAAAGACGGTGCGGCCTGACGCGGTGGCGAAGATCGAAACGCCGCACGATGCGCTGATCGTATCCATCACCGACCGCAACATGGTAGACCTGCCATTCATGGCCAAGGCCCTTGGGCAGACCGAAGATGCTGTCATCAACGACCTGGTGGGCAAGAACCTGATTTACAAGAATCCAGAAGGAGGTTGGGAACAGTCCGAAGCCTACCTCTCTGGAAATGTGCGAGCGAAGCTAAAGTCCGCACAGGCCGCTGCGGAGTTGGATCCCACCTTCAAGCGCAACGTCGAAGCGCTGACACCGATTCAGCCGCGCCTGAAAGGACCGACGGACCTAGCTCCAGGTGTGAAGTTAGGGTCTCCGTGGATTCCCACAACGGATATCGAGCAATTCGTTAAGGAACTCACTGGAGAGTGGGCAAAAGTCAATCACGTGACCGGCACCGCAGACTGGCGAGTAGTGGTGGGTAAGAATCCGACCTTCAAGAACGCCACCGAGCACGGAGTCAAGGAATTCTGGGCTACCGACCTCATCGACATGTCCCTGAACAACAAGGAAGCGACGGTTTGGGACAAGGACAAAGATACCGGGAAAAGGTTCATAGACCAGGACCAGACAGAAATCGCCAGGAACAAACAGGACCTCATCCAACAGATGTTCAAAGACTGGCTATTCCAGGAGCCGGAGAGAAAGCAAAGACTCCTCGACCACTACAACGACAATTTCAACAACCTTGCCGATCGGAAGTACAACGGCGCTCACATCAACCCGCCAGGGCTCGTCTTGGGCGTAACTCTGCGTCCGCACCAGAAAAATGCTATCTGGAGAATCCAGCAAGGCCCTGGAAACACCCTGCTCGCGCAGGATGTAGGCAGTGGCAAGACTTTGATTTTCATTACCGCAGCGATGGAGTTGAAGCGTCTAGGTATTCGCTCAAAGCCAACCCTGGTGGTCCACAACGCGACGCTCGAGCAGTACCGCAAATCGTTCCAGGACTATTTCCCGCAGGCCAAGGTGTTGATTCCCACGGAGGCGGAATTCGAGAAATCAAATCGCCGGCAACTCCTGGCGCGTATCGCGACCGGAGACTGGGACGCGGTGGTCCTCACACACAGCCAACTCATCAAACTCCCGGTATCCGAGCAGGCATTGACGGAGTTTATGAATCGGGAACTCTCGACGATGCGCGACTACCTGCAGACCATCAAAGATGAGGAAGGCGGCCATGGCGGCGGCGGGCGCGGCGGCAAGAGCCTGCGCGTGAAACAGATCGAGAAGGCTCTCGACAAGTTCGAAAGCCGGATGAATAAGCAGATCAACGATTACAAGAAAGATCCCACCATCACGTTCGAGGAGACGGGAATAGACGCGATGCTAGTGGACGAGGCCGACGAATTCAAAAACCTCATGTACATCAGCAAAATGGGGAACATGAAGGGCTTAGGGAACCAGGAAGGGTCACAGCGGGCGTTCGACCTCTACGTGAAGTCTTCCCTGGTCCGCGCCATGAACAACGGCGGCGGTATAACGTTTGGCACCGGGACGCCGGTCAGCAACACCATGGCGGAAATCTACACCCTGATGCGCTACCTGGCGCCAGAGAAGCTCGAGGAGTTGGGAATCAGCCAGTTTGATGGATGGGCCGCACAGTTTGGAACGGTGAAGACCGATTGGGAAGCCTCGATGATCGACCCGTCCCAGATTAAAAGGGTGCAACGCTTTACGCGCCTTCTGAACGGCGAAGAACTGTTTCACCACAACGCCACATTTACCGACGTGGTGTTCAGCAAAGATATTGCGATGAAGTTGCCGAAGAACAACATCCACGTGAAGGTGGTTCCCAGCTATCCGGAGCTTGAGGACTACTCTCACCATTTAATCGCTCGCGCGGAAGCTATAGCCTCGGGGAAAGTGGAGCCCAAAGACGACAACATGCTCGTAGTGACCACGGATGGCAGCAAATCCTCGATCGACTTGCGGTTTGTGAATCCCGACGCCCCGGACAACCCGAACAGCAAAATGAACAAAGTGGCTGAAGACGTGTACAACGAGTGGAAGGGCTCACACGCCAAGAAAGGCGTGCAACTGGTTTTTCTGGACATGGGTGTGCCGTCGAAAAGGAAATCCGCGGCGCGAGAACTGTTCCAAGGGTACAAATTCTTCAAGGCCAGCCTGGTGAAAATGGGCATTCCAGAGGACCAGATTGCCTTCATCCACGACTTTGACGACCCCAAAGATAAGCAGATGATGAACCTGAAAGTGAACGCTGGAATGGTTCGTGTACTGCTTGGCTCGACCGACAAGATGGGGGTGGGTCTGAACATTCAGCAGCGGGCTATCGGCGGACACCACATCGACATCAAGTGGCGACCGCGGGATGACACGCAGCGTGTAGGTCGGTATGTGCGCCAGGGGAATATGAACGACGAGGTGTTCACGAAGTACTGGACCACCGAGAAGACCATCGACGCCTACAAATACGGCACACTTGCTGGCAAGCAGCAATTCATCAACGAATATCTGAGCGGTGAACTGACCGACGCGGACGTCGAGGAAATCAGTGGCGAGACGGTGAGTTACGGCATTATCAGCGCGGCCACCACCGGCAAACCAGAGCTTGTGCAGTTGGCGAAGACGCAGGGAGAACTGCGCCGGCTGTCCGCGCTGCGCGGCGGCATTGAGAAGCGCCTGATAGACACCAGGGAAAAGTTGCAGGAGTCCCACGCCAAACTTCGTTCAGCGCTCGAGGACATCAAGAAGGAAAGGGCCGAGGTAGCCAAAGTCCAAAGCCTCTGGGATCCGGAGAAGTTTGCGATCACTGTGAACGGAAAGGAGTATACCGACCGCAAGGAGGCCATGGCGGCCTTCCGCGATTCAGTCACCAAACTCGCAAAGGACAGGCATGACGGCAATGTTCAGATTGGAGAGTTTCTAGGTTATCCAATTTCCTACCATGGATACTTCTGGGACAACAAGGGCAAGGAGTACTCGAACAGCGTTGTTTATCGAAACGCCAGCTCCTACGTGGACAATTTCAGGTGGAGACGTGTCAACGACCCAGAGCTTCAAAAGCGATATCACGAGGAAGACGAATCGAATACCGGAAGCATTACCAACATCGTCAACGAGATCACCAAAGGACCGTCAAAAGACCTCGACAACGATATTGCCACACGCGACCGGATGCACGCAGAAATCCCCCAACTGGAAAAGTTGATTGAGAGCACAGCGTTTCCAGCGGACAAGGAAGAGCACTTCCTGAAACTGAAGGAGAAAGAGAAGCAACTGCTGAAAGTCCTGGGGCTGGACAAGTCCGACAAGCAGGCGCAAGCCGCTGAACCTGACAAAGGCGAGGAGCAAGAAGGCGGCGCCGTCACCAAGCCCGGGCCCACACCAGAGAGTCCAGAGTTTGGTTCGGACAATAAGTTGTTCACGAAAGAGCGCAAGGAAGCCGCTGAGAAGCGCTTCCGCGAAAAGATGCTAGAGGCACGCGCCGGCCTGGATCCGACGATGCTCAAGGACCTGGCTGAAATCGGCGGATTCTATCTTGAGGCCGGTGTCCGGGACTTCGCGGAGTGGTCGAAGAAGCTCATCGAACATTTCAAGGGCACACGCGCAGCCGGAAAGCTCGAGCCGCACCTCAAAGACATCTTCGAGCGAGCCATCCAGGCCGGCGAGAAGCAGAAGCCAGGCTTTGCGGCCAACATCCGCCTGTCCAACATCGACGCAGCCGACGAGGTAATCAACGTTATCCGGGAGACCGCGCGGAGCCAGGCCGGCAGAATCGAGGAGCAACGCCGCGGCCAGGTGCCCTTCTCGAAGACCAAGGAACGCGCTCAACAACTGGTACGCGACGGACAAATCAGGGAAAAAGACATAGCCAACATGAAGAAGGGCACGGCGCTGAACGTTGCCGAGCTCAAAGCTGCGCGGTCCATCCTGGTGGCGATCAGCGAGGATGTTGCTAAGGCGCTCAAGGAATTCAAGGCGAATGACAACCCAGACACCCTTCTGAAGGTTATGGAGGTGGTCAAACGCCAGCGGGCGGTTCAGGCGGCCGTCAGCGGAGCCACGGCGGAAGCAGGCCGGGCACTCAATAGCATGAAGATAGCCGCGGCGGCGCTGCGATCAGGCGCCAACCGCGACAAGGCGATAGCGGAACTGGGTGGCGAGCTGACCGAGGAGATGGTTCGCCGGCTGGCGCAGATCGACGAGAACGACCACGTAGCGCTCAACCGCTTCATTCGCGACCACACCAAGTTCACCTTCAAGGAGATGTTGAACTCCTACTGGATAGCCAACGTGCTCTCCGGATGGCAGACGCACGCCAAGGTGGCCATTTCCAACGCCGTCTGGGCAGCTACGCAGGTCGGCATCCGGCCAGTCCGCGGGTTGATCGACGCGCCAGTCTCGCGCCTGATGGGCACTGAGCGGAAGTATTACGCCGGCGAGACGCTTCCTGCACTTCTGGGCTGGTTCGAGGGTTGGCCGGAGGGGCTCCGCAAGGCAGCCTGGATTATGCAGCATGGCTATAGCCTCGACAACTCCACCGGGGAAATGCTCACCGATGTGAAGGCCCCCAGGTACTACGAATTCCCTGGCGGGTTAAAGAATCCCTTTAACTATCCTGGCCGGATGCTCATGGCGGCGCACAACCTGTTCCGGGTAGCGTCCCTCGAAAGCGAACTCGCGGCCATCGCAGCCAGGAAGGCCTTGCGCCTAGGATATAGCGGGGCACGGCTGCGCTTTGGCCAGGAACGCGCGAATCCAGAAGTTGAGGACATAGAGGAGGCAAGAAAGTTTGCCCGTTATACGGCCTTCCTGGACGCTCCAGACTCCTTCAGCCGAATGCTCATTAGGCTGCGGGAATGGCAGGTGCCACCGGATTGGAACACCGTTGGGGGGCTCAAGCCCTTCCGGTTCGTGGTTCCGTTCATCAACCTGCCCTGGAACATCACCAAAGCCGGCATGGAGGTTACTCCCCTGGGCGCGGTCAGGTTCCTATCGAAGGAAGCGCGGGAGGAGCCCGGCAAGGCGGCGGACATCCTGGCCAAGGCGCTCCTGGGCGGCGCCGTCCTCGCGACATTCGCCATGGTGGCCATGAATGGGAACCTGACCGGACCAGCTCCAAAGGAAGGCAACAAGCGCGAGGAGTTCTACCGCCTCGGGAAGAAGCCCTACAGCATCAACATCGGCGGGACGTGGTATCCGTACCTTCGGTGGGCTGGTCCTTTCGGAATCGGCATCGCGCCAGTCGCTGCTTGGTACGACAAGTTCAACAACGACGGGACAACGCCGACGACCGAGCGCATGACAAACGCCGCGAGCGCGGTGGGCCGCGCCATCTTCGATCAGACGTTCTTTCTCGGTCTGGCCAACCTGCTGGATGCTATCCGCGAGGGGAAGGCCTACAGCGCGAAGTTTGCCGCCGACATCCTCTCCGGCTTTGTGCCATTCTCCGGGCTGCAGCGCAATATCGTGCAGGCCACCGACGTCTACCGCGACGCGCGAGGCGTTCCCGATCGGCTGAAGGCAGGCATCCCCGGCCTTTCGCAGACTCTTCCGCCACAGCGCGATATCTTCGGGCGGACGACCAGACAGAGCCTCTTGGGGCACGAGAACAAGGATGTGGTGGACAAAGAATTGGCTCGCATTGGAATCCAGCCCGGGCCCCTGACGGAGAAGATTCGCCTATCGAAGTTGGAGTTTGACCTGAGTCCGAAGGGCACGGACGTGTACCATCGCATGACAGGAGAGCTGCTCTATAAGACGCTGGCCAAGACGATGGAGTCGGAAGGGTACAAATCCGCCAGCGATTACAACAAGTCCCAGATAATTGAGCGCGAGGTTTCTGCGGTCCGGACGGCCGGCAAGGAAATCATGCTCACAAAGATCAAGGCGAATCCAGACTACAAGGCCGAGCCCTTCCTGAAACTTCGTGTACCGTTTGCCAAGAAGACGCAGGCGGCGCCACCGCCGCGGTAAGGAGACTAAAGTGTGCATGGGCGCAAGCGGTTTTAGGACGTTCCCCAACCTGGCAGGTTCAGGTAAGGAAGATGCGCCAAACCTCCGTCTTCAGCCTTCTCTTTCCGCGCCGGTGGCAGATGCTGGCGTGCTTTCGTTGCCGCAAGGTAAGCCTCCGATTCCATCTCCATCACCGGTGCCAGGTCAACCAGACTCCGGCCTACCTGGGTTTTTGGATGCTTTCCGTCTGTCTGGCCGTTCTGGCGGTGGTCGCGTCGGTCCAGGGCCTCAAGCTCCACGCATGTACGGCTACTGAAGCAGGCTTGCAAAATGGTGTGCCAGTTTGCGACAATGTGGCCATGGCATTCCACAAGACTCTGAAGAAATACCGCCAAGATCACGGCTTGACCCAAACACAACTTGCGACGTTGTGCCGCGTATCCCGCCGCACCATCTCGCGGATTGAAGCCGGCAAGCAGGTCAGCGGGCGTCTTCAAGACTTCATCTCGAAACTAATCCAGATCAAATAGGAGTGTGCGTGATGGCGAAACCAGCGACGAAGCCTGCGAAACAGAGTGAACAATTAGTGAAGCCGGAGCCGATTGTCTTGCAGGCCGGACTTGCCCTTGAGGATCTCACGAAAGAGATTGCTCCATTCATGGAATCGGTCAACCAGCAGATGGAGTCGGAAGACGACGCAGCGCTGGAGGTTGCAACGAAATCTGCGCAGGATTCGGTTGGCACGATCATGTCTCCTGCAAATGCCTTAGCGGCGCGGGACCGCATTGCCGAAGTCTACTTTGCATTCTTGGACCTAGCGGCACGAATTCGCAAAGCTGTACAGCAAGCTGAATCTATGGCTCGCCGGCAGGAACGTTTCGCGGAAATCATCCGATTGAACATCGAGGCATGGATGTTGACCTCGTGGGACGCCAAGCGAATCACCGGGAACTACCGCGAGTTCCGCATCACCAAGAATCCTGACAAGGTGATGGTGATCGACGAGGCTCTTATTCCAACGGAGTACTTCGATGAGGTTCCCGCTACCAAGGTGCTGAACAAAACCCGCTTGGCGGAAGCTCTCAAGGACCGCGAGAAGACGCGCGAGGAGGCACGGAAATTGGCCGCTGACCTCCCGGTCGGGAAGCTCGAAGAGATTTTCGCGCAGACCACCATTCCAGGTGCCATCCTCGAAACGAATCGCACGCGCCTAGATATCAAGTAGTCCAAAGATTGGACAAATACAAATGATTAGTGCAGAATGCCGGGCAAAGGAGAGTTGCGATGCGTGCAAAACGGAAGGCTGTTCGTGCGAGTGTCACACGCACAAGAAGAAGGAAGCCGCGGAAAAGGTCAAAGCCCCGACGGAAGCGTTCACTGAGCATTGTCCCGATTGCGCCGACGCCGGTAGTTGACTACCTCCGCAAGGAAGCGCTGGCTGCGCCTTCCATCGAACAGACCATTCAGAAACATAAGGCGATTCGCTTTTTCATCCGCAAGATGCTGAAGGCTGGCATCGACTACGACCAGATTCCTGGAACCGACGGAAAGACGCTCTTGCAGCCGGGTGCGGAGAAGATTGCGGTATGGCTGAAGGTGCGGCCTATCTTCGATACGGTCGAGAACGACCTCGGGAACGGGCACATTGAGGTGGTGGTTCGAGCCCACATGGTTCCCACCGTGGTCTACGACCTCATCATGCAGGTGATTGAGAAGGGTGGCGCCGACGTCGACAAGGCGGTCAACGCGATCATCCGCGCCTCGGAACTGTCCAACGCCACAGCCTCCTGCTCCACCATGGAGACAAACTTCCGCTATCGGTGGGCCGACATG
>Ga0137382_10000881_pt1 | contig 12694 bp, 13 predicted proteins | sample SagtaG_15_FD_104816 | JGI IMG/M metagenome (GOLD analysis project Ga0137382, IMG submission 104816) | Vadose zone soil microbial communities from Sagehorn Ranch, Mendocino, California, USA - Sage2_R_20_16 metaG | ecosystem: Environmental > Terrestrial > Soil > Vadose zone | place: USA... | reverse complement strand
GCCAGCGCCGCGAGGTCGGCGTCGTCCAGCGCGCGCACGATCAGCAACACCGCACTCGCGCCGGCGACGCGCGCTTCGAGCAGCTGAAGCTCGTCGAGGATGAAGTCCTTGCGCAACACAGGCACCGTCACCGCGCCCGCCACCGCCTCCAGATCGGCGAGCGACCCGCCGAAATGCGGCTCGTCAGTGAGCACCGAGACGGCCACGGCCCCGCCGGCGACGTACGCGCGCGCGGTCGCCACCGGGTCGAGCGTCTCCCGGATCGCGCCCGCCGAGGGCGATCGCCGCTTCAGCTCCGCGATCACGGCGACGGCGCTGCCACCAAGCGCGGACCCGAAGGGCCGCGGCGCCGGCGCCGTCGCGGCGCGGCGTTCGAGGTCCCGGATGGCCGGCCGCAGCGCTTCCAGGCGCTGTCGGGTGGCCGCGAGGATCGTCGGGAGAGTGGGTCCGGGCATGCTTGCGTTCGGGACGCTTTCGGGTAGATTAGGGTTCGGGATATTTTCGGGAGACCAAATGCCGCTCACGCGCCGTCAACACGAGATTCTCGACTACATCGCGGGCTACATCGCCGACAACGGCTATGCCCCGAGTTTCGAGGAGATCGCCCGCAAGTTCGGTTTCCAGTCGCTCGCCACGGTGCACGAACACCTCACCAACCTCGAGCGCAAAGGCTACATCCACCGCAATCATAACGAGAGCCGCGGGATCGAGATTGCCGCGCCCAAGGGGCAGTCGGGAGCCACCGAGCTGCCGTTGCTGGGGTACGTGGCGGCGGGCGACCCCATCGAAGCCCTCACCGGCGGCGACACCGTCGCTGTCCCCGACGACCTGCTGCCGCGGCGTGGCCGCAGCTACGTGCTGAAGGTCCGCGGCCAATCCATGATCGACGAGCAGATCAAGGACGGCGACTACGTCGTCGTGCACGAGCGCAATACGGCGGACAACGGCCAGATGGTCATCGCCCAGATCCCGGGCGCCGGCGCCACGGTCAAGCGCTACTATCGCGAGCCCGGCGGCTGGATCCGGCTGCAGCCCGCCAACGCCGCGATGCAGGCGTTACGGGTCAACGAGCGCGACGTGATCGTCCAGGGCACGGTGGTGGGCGTCATTCGGAAGTACTGACCCGCCGCAGCGCCGCCAGCCGCTCGCGTGCGGTCCCGGCCGCCAGTGTCTCCCGCGCCAGGGCCACGCCTTCCTTATAAGTACGCGCCAGGCCCGCCACGTAAAGAGCGGCGCCGGCATTGAGCGTCACCGCGGCGGCGCCGGCCGTATCGCTCTTGCCATCCGCCAACAGCCGCTCGACGCGCTGCGCGTTCTCGCCCGGTTCCCCGCCGCGCAGCACCCCGAGATCCGCCACTTCCAGGCCCAGAGCCGCCGGATCGAGCTCCCACGATTCGATCCGGCCCTCACGTACCTCCCACACGTCGGTGATGCCGCGCGGCGAGATCTCGTCGAGCCCCGCCCGGCCATGCACCACCATGGCGTGTGCGGCGCCCAGGCGCAGCAGCGCGCCGGCCAGCAACGGCCCGCGGTCGCGGTCGGCCACGCCCACCACCTGCCGGAGCACCCCGGCCGGGTTGGCGAGCGGCCCCACCAGGTTCATGACCGACGGCACGCCGAGCTCGCGGCGGACGGGACCGACGTGTTTCATCGCGGGGTGGTAGTTCGGCGCGAACAGGAATGTGATGCGCGCCTGGTCGAGCACCCGGGCGGCCGTGGCGGCGTCGAGCACGATGTTCACGCCCAGCGCTTCCAGCACGTCGGCCGAGCCGCACTTCGAGGTGAACGACCGATTGCCGTGCTTCGCGACACGGCCCCCCGCCGCCGCGACCACGAACGCCGCCGCGGTCGAGATGTTGAACGTGGAGACCGTGCCGCCGCCCGTGCCGCAGGTATCGACGAGGTGGGCGGGATCGGCGGCAACGCGTACCATCGCGTCGCGCAGCGCCCGGGCGGCGCCTGCCACCTCGTCGGGGGTCTCCCCCTTCACCCGCAGCCCCACGAGCAGGGCCGACACCTGCACCGGCGACGCTTCGCCCCGCATCACGGCGGCGAAGACGGCGGCCGCCAGGTCTTCGCTCAGCGATTCGTGATTGGCGAGCGCGGCGATGGCGCGCTGGAGCGGAGCGGCAGCGTCGGACATGGGGGAATCAGGAGTGGCCAAAACTACCCCGAAGATTCGCCTTTTGTCAAACGCGGCAACGAGTTATCTTTCGCCCGTGACTCACCGCCCCTACCTGGCCGTGATTCAGTACGACGGGGCGAATTTCGTGGGCTGGCAGCGCCAGCCGGTCGGCCGCTCCGTGCAGGCGGAGTTCGAGGCGGTGCTGGAGCGCTTGGTGGGGAGCCGGGTTCCGGCGACGGGTGCCGGTCGCACCGACAGCGGCGTGCACGCGCTGGGCCAGGGTGTGAGCTTCGTGCCGGGCGCGCGCTGGGATGGCGACGCGAGCGAATTGCGGCGGGCGCTGAACGCGCTGTTGCCGCACGACATCTGGGTGGACCGCGTGCAGCCGATGCAGTCCGGGTTCAACGCGCGGCGCAGCGCCACGGCGCGGCGCTATCGCTATGTGATCGGCACGGACGACGGCAGCCGCTCGCCATTCCGCCGTCCGTACGAGTGGTCGCTGGGGCGGCCGCTCGATACCGCAGCGCTGCAGCGCGCGGCCGGTGACGTGGTGGGCGAGCACGACTTCCGCGGCCTGGCCGCCGCGGGAGCGGCCTCCGATTACCGATGCCGCGTGGCGCTTGCCGAGTGGGCGCCGCGAGCGGACGGCGCGGGGGTCACGTTGACGATCGAGGCCGACCGGTTTCTGCACCACATGGTGCGATTCCTCGTGGGTGCGATGGTCGACATCGCGCTCGGTCGGCGCCCCCCCGAGGATTTCCCCCGTCTGCTCGCCGCGACCGACAATCAGGCGGCTAGTCCGCCGGCCCCGCCCCAGGGTCTCTACCTGGTGACGGTGCGCTATCCTCCGGAACTCTACGCCGAGGCCTGAGTCATGAAGTTTTTCCTCGACAGCGCCAACCTGAAGGACATCAGCTGGGCCACGCAGGCCGGGCTGATCGACGGCATCACCACGAATCCGTCGCTGCTCGCCAAGGTGGCGAGCGACCTCGACCCGCGCGACGTGCTGAAAGAGATCTGCTCGCTCGTGGAAGGCCCCGTCTCGGCCGAGGTCGTCGCCGTCGAGGCGGATGCGATGATACGCGAAGGCCACGAGCTGGCGAAGATCGCCGACAACATCGTGGTGAAGATCCCGATGATCGAGGCGGGCATGGTGGCGGTGCGGCGCCTCGCGAGCGAAGGGATCCGCACCAACGTCACGCTCTGCTTCTCGAGCATGCAGTGCCTCGTCGCCGCCAAAGCGGGCGCCACCTACGTCAGCCCGTTCATCGGCCGGCTCGACGACGTGGGCCAGGACGGCATGGACGTGATCCGCGAAGCGCGGGTGATCTTCGACAATTATCAGTACGCCACCGAGATCCTCGCGGCCTCGCTGCGCCACCCGCGCCACGTCGTGGACGCGGCGATGATCGGCGCCGACGTCGCTACCCTGCCGACCGACGTCCTGAAGAAGCTCTTGCAGCACCCGCTGACCGATAAGGGTCTGGCGCAGTTCCTCGCGGACTGGGGCAAGATCTCCGCCCGGCCCAAGGCGACGGTGTGAGCTGGGTTTCTCCCCTCTCCGTCCGCTACGCCTCCCCGGCGATGCAGTCGCTGTGGAGCGAGAAGCGCCGCATCGGTCTGTGGCGCCGCCTCTGGCTGGCGCTCATGGAGGCCGAGCGCGAGCTGGGACTCGCGATTCCCGAAGACGCGCTGGTGCAGCTGCGCGCGCACCTCGACGACGCCGACCTCGACAAAGCGGCCGACTACGAAAAGCGCCTGCGCCACGACGTGATGGCGCACATCCACGCGCTGGGCGACCAGGCCCCCGCCGCGCGGCCCTTCCTGCACCTCGGCGCCACCAGCGCCTACGTCACAGACAACACCGACCTCCTGCTGATGCGCGAGGGCATGCAGATCCTGCTCGGGCGCGTGGCCGCGGTGCTCGTGGCGCTCGGCAAGCTGGCGCGGCGCCACCGCGCGCTGCCCTGCCTGGCCTACACCCATTTCCAGGCGGCGCAGCTCACTACGGTCGGCAAGCGCATCACCCTGTGGATGGCCGATTTCGGGCTCGACGCCGAAGAGCTGCTGCATCGCATCGACACGCTGCAGTTCCGCGGCGTGAAGGGTACGACCGGCACGCAGGCCAGCTTCCTCGAGTTGTTCGGCGGCGACCACGAGAAAGTCCGCGAGCTGGACCGCCGCGTGGCCCGGAAAATGGGCTTCCCCCGCGTCTATCCCGTCACGGGCCAGACCTACACGCGCAAAGTCGACGCGCAGGTGCTGGCCGCGCTGTCGGGCGTGGCCGCGAGCTCGGCCAAGTTCGCGACCGACCTGCGCCTGTTGCAGCACGAAGGCGAGCTGCTCGAGCCGTTCGAGAGCGAGCAAGTCGGCTCGTCCGCCATGCCGTACAAGCGCAATCCGATGCGCGCCGAGCGGATGACGAGTCTTGCCCGCTATGTGATCGAGCTGGAAGGGAACGCGTGGCACACGGCGGCGACGCAGTGGCTCGAGCGGACGCTGGACGACAGTGCCAACCGGCGGCTGGTGCTGCCGGAGTCGTTCCTCGCGACCGACGCCGTGCTGGTGCTCGCGACCAACGTCGCGGCGGGCCTCGAAGTGCGCGAACCGGTGATCGCGCGCCACGTCGCCGCGGCGCTGCCGTTCCTCGCCACCGAGCGCTTGATGATGCGCGGCGTGAAAGCGGGGGGCGATCGTCAGACGCTGCACGAAGTCATTCGCGGCCACAGCATGACGGTGTCCAAGGCCGTGGCCGAACAGGGCGCAGCCAACGATCTGCTGCAGCGGCTCGCGGCCGATCCCGCGTTCCAGGCGCTACGCCTCAGCGTGGCGCCGGACGAGCTCGATCCCGCGGTATACGTGGGGCGCGCTCCCGAGCAGGTGGACGAATTCCTCGACCAGGTGATTCCGGACATGATGCGTGAAATCGAGGCGGTGGCCGCGGCTGCCGCTCCCGCAGAGGTGAAGGTATGAGCGCGCCGCTCGTCGCCAGCCGGCTGCCGCTGCCCCTGCTGCGCCGGGGCAAGGTCCGCGAGGTGTACGAGGTCGACGCTGCGAGCCTGTTGATGGTCGCGAGCGATCGCGTCAGCGCGTTCGACGTCGTCCTCAACGAGCCGGTGCCGGACAAGGGCGCCGTGCTGACCCAGCTGAGCCACTTCTGGTTCCAGCGGCTCGCGGGTGTGTGCCCGCATCACGAGATCTCGGCCGACGCGCGCGAAATCGTGCGCCGCGTGCCGGGGCTCGCGGAGCACCAAGCGTCGCTCGTGGGCCGCGCGGTGCTCGTGCGCCGCACCACGCCGATGCCGTTCGAGTGCGTCGTGCGCGGCTATCTCTCCGGATCGGCGTGGGCCGAGTACCAGAAGTCGGGCACGCTCGCGGGGGAGGCGCTGGCCCGGGGTCTCGTGGAGAGCGCGTGGCTCGAGCCGCCGATTTTCTCGCCGGCCACGAAGGCCGAGACCGGGCACGATGAGAACGTCACGTTCGGCCGGGTGATCCAGGAGCTGGGTCGCAGCGTGGCCGATCGGTTGCGCCAGGCCAGTCTCGCACTGTACGAAGCGGGGCGCGCGTACGCCGCGGAGCGCGGCATCATCATCGCCGACACCAAATTCGAGTTCGGCACCCTGGCGGACGGCACGCTGCTGGTGATCGACGAGATGCTCACGCCGGACTCGTCGCGCTTCTGGCCCGCCGACCGCTACCAGCCCGGCAAGAGCCAGCCGAGCTTCGACAAGCAGCCGCTGCGCGACTACCTCGCCGACTTGAAGAAACAGGGCAAGTGGAACGGCGACGCGCCGCCCCCGCCGCTGCCAGCGGAAGTCGTGGCGGCGACCAGCAGTCGCTACCGCGATGCGTACCGCCGCATCACGGGGCAGCCGCTGCTGAGCACGGCGTGAGGGTCGCTCCCGAAGGATGGCCATTCATCGCGATCGCGTGGACCCTGGCGGGCGTGGCGGTCTGGGCGGCGCTCCGGTTCAGTCCCTGGTGGTGGGCCGCGGCGATCCCGCTGCTGGCGCTCGCCGTCTGGGTGGTGGCGTTCTTCCGGGACCCCGTGCGGTCGGGTCCCCGCGGCGACACGGTGGTCATTTCGCCCGCGGATGGGCGCATTGTGAGCGTGGTCGAGGTCGACGAGCCGGCGTACCTCAAGACCCGGGCGGTCCGAGTCAGTATCTTCATGAGTGTGTTCAACGTCCACGTGAACCGATATCCCGTGAGCGGCACGATCGAATACCTGCACTACAACGCGGGGCAATTCCTGCACGCTGCGAGCGACAAGGCCAGTCTCGACAACGAGCAATCGTCGGTCGGGCTGCGCGGTGCGCGTGGTCCCGTGCTGGTGCGCCAGATCGCGGGCCTCATCGCGCGGCGCATCGTCACGGACGGCAAGGTGGGTGACCGCGTGACTCAGGCGCAGCGCCTCGGGATGATCCGCTTCGGATCCCGCGTCGACGTGTTCGTGCCGGCAGCGAGCCGGCCGCGCGTCAGCGTGAAGGTCGGCCAGATGGTCTATGCGGGTGCCACCGTCCTGGCGGAGGTGGGTCCATGAGGCCGCGCTTCCTGCCCCGCCCGCCCAACATGCGCCGCGTCGTGGTCGTGGTGCCGAGTTTGTTCACGCTGTTCAATCTGTTCTTCGGCATCTGGTCGATGGTGCTGGCGTCGCGCGGGGAGTTCTATCGCGCCAGCTGGTACATCGTGTTCGCGGGGATTCTCGACACACTGGACGGACGCGTCGCGCGCCTCTCCAACACCGGCACGCGCTTCGGCGCCGAGCTCGACAGTCTGGTGGACATCGTGAGCTTCGGCGTGGCGCCGGCGTTCCTGATGTACCAGCTCGAATTCGCGGGCGCCGGCCAGGCGTCGTGGATCTTCTGCTACTTCTACGTAATGGCCGCGGCGATCCGGCTGGCGCGCTTCAACATCACCCAGGCGGGCCGTACCAAGAGTCATTTCGTGGGCCTGCCGTCCCCGGCCGCCGGCATGACGCTCGCCACGTATTACCCGTTCACCCTGACGCCGTTCTACCGCATCGCGCTCGGCGCGTGGCCCTGGCACTTGATCCTCACCTTCCTGATGATCTTCCTGACCATCCTGATGGTGAGCAACGTCCGCTACGCCACCGTGCCGAAGATCGGCTTCCGGACGGTGAAGGGATTCGTCGGCCTGCTGGTGGTCGTGTCGGTGGTGGTGTTCGGCGTGTGGCGGCACGACGTGTTCTTCTTCCCGCTGGGCATCGCCTACATGAGTTACGGCGTGCTGCGGGCCACGCTGCTGGGCTTCCTGGAAGGCGAAGACGCGGGCGAGGAAGCCGATATCGCGGGGCCGATCGTCATCGCCGACGTGGAGCGCGTGGCCGAGGCCTACGGCGCCCGCCGCCAGGGTCTCCCGCCGCGCGCGCCCGCGGACCCGGCGGACGAAGCGTGAGCGCGTTCCGCGTGGAGGTGCGCGTCATGCCGCGGGCCACGCTGCTCGACCCGCAGGGTCAGGCGGTGGAGCACGCCCTGCAGGCGCTCGGCTTCGGTGACGTCGGCGCAGTGCGCGTCGGCAAGCACCTGGTGTTGCAGGTGCAGGCCGCGACGCGCGACGAGGCGATGGCGCGCGCCACGGCGATGTGCGACCGGCTGCTGGCGAATCCGGTGACCGAGGACTACCAGCTCGCCGTGGAGGCCGCGTGAGCCGCCGCGTGGCGGTGGTGGTCTTCCCCGGCTCCAACTGCGATGCTGATACGCTCGCGGCGGCCAAAGCGGCCGGGTCCGACGCCTATTACGTGTGGCATCGCGACAGCGATCTGCAGCAGGCCGACGTCGTGATCCTGCCGGGCGGCTTCAGCTACGGTGACTACCTGCGCTCCGGCGCGATTGCCCGGTTCTCACCAGTGATGCCGGCCGTCACCGCACACGCCCGCGCCGGCGGCGCGGTCCTCGGTATCTGTAACGGATTTCAGATTCTCTGTGAAGCAGGACTGTTGCCCGGTGGCCTGGTGCGGAACGCGAGGCTCAAGTTCCTGTCGCGCCCGGTGTGGGTGCGGGTCGACGCGACGGACACGCCATTCACCCGCGCCTACGCGGCGGGGGACGTGCTGGAAGTGCCGGTGGCGCACGGCGACGGCCGGTATGCGGCGGACGAGCGTACGCTGCACGCCCTGGAGGAGGAAAACCGGGTGGTATGGCGCTATGTTCGGGACAACCCCAACGGCTCGGCCCGGGACATCGCCGGGGTCTGCAACGAAGCTCGCAACGTGGTCGGTATCATGCCTCACCCCGAGCGCCGCAACGAAGCGACGCTGGGCGGCGAAGACGGCGCACGTGTCTTTCTCTCCATGGAGGCCCGGAATGCGACGCAGCACGCTGTGGGTGTGCGCGCTGGTAGCGATCGCCACCTTAGGGTGTGACAAGATCAAGCCGATCGTAGACAGCATCAAGTCGAAGCTGCCAGGCGCGAAGAAAACGCCGGCGACGGCGATCCACCCGGCGGCGGACACCACCAAAGCTCAGCCGGCGCCCGCCGCTCCTCCGGTGCAGCATCCGCAGCCGCCGCGCCTGACGTCGTCGGAGCCCGTGACGGACAAGCCGTACGCGTCGCAGGACACCGGCACGGTCGATCCCGGCATGGCGGAGCGGGATGTGTACTCGCAGTGGGGTCCGCCGATGGGCGTGCGGAAGATCGCGGGCTTCACCTACATCTTCTATCCCAACGGCTGCGAGCGCACCTGCGGCACGGCCGACGTGGTGACGCTCGAGAACGACCACGTGATCGACGCCATCGTGCGCTGGCCCGGGCATCATTACAGCGGGCAGTCGTCCTCGCCGGCGTCGATGCCGCCGGGCGGACGCCCGCGGCAAGGCGGCGATACCCTGAAAGTCAGACGCGACTCGAGTCGCTGAGGAGCGATGCCGGACAAGCCGACCAAGAACGAGGACGAGTACTTCGCGCGGCGCGATGCCGAGCTGCTGCGCCAGCAGCGCGGCAGCGCCGAGCGGGCGGCCGCGGCGGCGGAGCGCCAGTCGCACGTGATGAAGTGCCCCAAGTGCGGCTACGACATGATCACCAGCGGTTGGGACGGCATTCAGATCGACCAATGCACCCACTGCCACGGCGTCTGGCTCGACGCGGATGAAGCCGACGCCTTGCTGAAGCATCCCCATCCGAACATCATGGCGCGGGTGTTCCGCGCCGTGCTGCGCGGAGTGTCCGGCGCGCGAGCGTCGGACTCGTGACGCCCGCTCCCTTCCCCGGAGATCCCGCCATCACACCCGCGCTCGTGCGCGAGCACGGGCTGACCGAAGACGAGTACCAGCGCGTACTGGCGATGCTCGGTCGCGCGCCGACATTCGCCGAGTTGGGCATCTTCTCCGCGCTGTGGAGCGAGCACTGCTCCTACAAGCACTCCAAACCCATCCTCAAGACGTTTCCCACGACGGGCCCCCAGGTGGTCCAGGGCCCGGGCGAGAATGCCGGCGTGTTGCGATTGCCCAACGGTTGGGCCGTCGCCTTCAAGATCGAGTCGCATAACCATCCCTCGGCCGTCGAGCCCTATCAGGGCGCGGCCACGGGCGCGGGCGGCATCCTGCGCGACGTGTTCACGATGGGCGCGCGGCCCGTCGCCATGCTCAACTCGCTGCGTTTCGGCTCGCTCGACGACGCGCGCAACCGCTACCTGTTCGCCGGCGTGGTGAAAGGCATCGGCGACTACGGCAATTGCGTCGGCATTCCCACGCTGGGCGGTGAGGTGGACTTCCTCCCGGGTTATGCCGGCAATCCGCTGGTCAACGCGATGTGCGTGGGCCTGCTGAAAGAGCGCGACCTGATCACCGCCGCGGCCAAGGGTGTGGGCAACCTGCTGCTGGCGGTGGGCGCCCGCACCGGGCGCGACGGCATCCACGGTGCGAGCTTCGCTTCGGAAGAGCTCACCAAGGAAAGCGAGCAGCGCCGTCCGCAGGTGCAGGTGGGCGATCCGTTCACCGAAAAGCTGCTGCTCGAAGCGAGTCTCGAATTGATCGCTTCGGGACACATCGTGGCGATTCAGGACATGGGCGCCGCCGGGCTCACGTCTTCCTCGGCCGAGATGGCCGCGCGCGGCGGCGTGGGCGTGGAGATCGATCTGTCGCAAGTGCCGACCCGCGAGCCCGGCATGACCCCCTATGAGATCCTGCTGTCGGAATCGCAGGAACGCATGCTCGTGGTGGCGAAGGCCGACCGCGTGCCGCAGATCCAGGCGATCGCCGCGAAATGGGAGCTCACTGCCACGCCGATCGGCCGCGTCACTGACGACGGCATGTACCGCTGCACCTGGGGCAAGGACGTCGTCGTCGAGATTCCGGGACAGCGCCTGGTGGACGACGCGCCGGTGTACACGCCCGAAGCGCGCGAGGACGAGGCGGTCGTCAAGCTCCGCTCCGCAACGCCCTCTCACCTCTCACCTCTCACGCCTCAAGACGCCTTACTGCGGCTGCTCGACCACCCGGCGCTCGCCTCCAAGCGCTGGGTCTACGAGCAATACGACTCGACGGTCCAGGCGAGCACGGTGATCGCGCCCGGCGGTGATGCCGGCGTGCTGCGCGTGCGCGGGGAGACGTTCGGCCTGGCCGTGAAAACCGATTGCAATGCGCGCTACGTGGCGCTCGATCCGTACGAGGGCGGCAAGGCAGCCGTCGCGGAAGCAGCGCGCAACGTCGCCTGCACGGGCGCTCGTCCCCTGGGCATCACCGACTGCTTGAACTTCGGGAGCCCCGAACGGCCGGCGGTGTTCTACCAGTTCCGGGAGGCGTGCCGCGGCATTGCCGACGCCTGCCGCGCGCTGGGGACACCGGTCACCGGGGGCAACGTGTCTTTCTATAATGAAAGCCCGACGGGCGCCGTGCCGCCGACACCGGTCGTCGGGTTGGTGGGCGTGCTGGCGCGCGTGGACCGCGCGGTGCCGAGCCACGCGCAGCGCGAGGGCGACGCCGTGCTCCTGCTGGGTGAGACCAAAATAGAATTCGGCGGCTCTGCCTACTGGGAGGCCTGCCTCGACTTCCACGGCGGCCAGCCGCCGCGGGTCGATCTGGAGCGCGAGAAGGCACTGGTCGAACTGCTCGTGACCGCCGCCGAGCGCGGCCTGGTACGTTCGGCGCACGATTGCTCCGATGGCGGCCTCGGCGTGGCACTGGCAGAGATTGCGATGGGTGGCGCGTACGCAGACACCGGCTTCGGTTTGGACGTCGATCTCACCGCTTACTGCTCACCGCTCACCGCTCACGCCCTGTTGTTCAGCGAATCTCATGCTCGCGCCGTCCTCACCTGCTCGGCCGAGCGCGCGCCGGCCGTGATCGCCCTGGCGCAGGAGCTGGGGGTTCCGGTGGCGCGGGTGGGCACCGTGGGTGCTCGCGGCGGTGCGCTGGGCCTCAAACTGCGCGATGCGCGCGTCGACGTCCCCGTCGACCGGTTGCGCGAGGTATATTTCACCGCGATCCCGCGTCGCATGGGAGACTAGAGCCTCAGATGTGCGGCATCATCGGCGTTTCCGGCGTTCCCGACGCATCCCGCGTCGTCTTCCGCGGGCTCTACAGCCTGCAGCACCGGGGCCAGGAGTCCGCGGGGATCGTGGCCGTGGATGGCACCGGGGTGGCGCGCTCGCACCGCGGCATGGGGCTCGTCGCCGACATCTTCGGCGAGCCGGTGATGGCCGATTTGACCGGCGACGTCGCCATCGGCCACACGCGCTATTCGACCGCCGGATCGTCCGTCCTCGCCAACGCCCAGCCGATGCTCGCCCGCTATCGCGAAGGCCCGCTCGGTCTGGCGCACAACGGCAACCTCACCAACGCCGCGCCGCTGCGCGCCGACCTGGTGGACAAAGGGTCGATCTTCCAGACCACGTCGGATAGCGAAGTGCTGGTGCACTTGATCGCCCGATCGGAAGCGCGCGAGCCCGAAGACCAGCTCTTGGATGCGTTTGAACGCGTCGAAGGTGCTTACTCCTTGGTAATTACCATCGGCCGCACGCTGTACGCGGTGGTGGACGCCCGCGGCTTCCGGCCGCTGTGGCTCGGCCGGTTGGCCGGCGGCCACGTGGTGGCGTCGGAGACTTGCGCGCTCGACTTGATCGGGGCGACTGTCGTGCGCGAATTGCAACCGGGCGAGATGCTGCGCATTCAGGACGGCAAGGTGGAGACGCTGCCGCCGCTCGCGCCCAAGCAGCACCGCCGCTGCGTGTTCGAGCTGGTGTATTTCTCCCGGCCCGACAGCACGATCTTCGGCCGTTCGGTCGACCGCGTCCGCCGCGCCCTCGGCCGCGAGCTGGCCAAGGAGCACCCGGCGCCGGGTATGGACTGCGTGTTCTCCGTGCCCGACTCCTCCAACGCGATGGCGCTGGGGTTCGCCGAGCAGGCGGGACTCAAGCTCGAGCACGCCCTGATCCGCAACCATTACGTCGGACGGACGTTCATCAATCCGACGCAGGCCGGCCGCAACTCCAAGGTCAAGATCAAATTCAACCCCGTGCGGGAGGTCTTGGAGGGGAAGAAGGTTGTGGTGGTGGACGACTCGCTGGTGCGCGGCACCACCAGCAAAGGACTGGTCCAGATGATCCGCCAG
>Ga0137382_10000879_pt1 | contig 12716 bp, 11 predicted proteins | sample SagtaG_15_FD_104816 | JGI IMG/M metagenome (GOLD analysis project Ga0137382, IMG submission 104816) | Vadose zone soil microbial communities from Sagehorn Ranch, Mendocino, California, USA - Sage2_R_20_16 metaG | ecosystem: Environmental > Terrestrial > Soil > Vadose zone | place: USA... | reverse complement strand
TGACGGCCGCGATCTCGACGATCCGCTGTTCGAACCCATTTTTACGCGCATCGAGGCGCTCGACCTGCCGGTTTTCCTGCACCCTTTGGCGCCAGGCGTAGGCGGCAAGCGCCTGCAGCCCTACTCTTTCCCGAACCTGGTGGCCTTTCCCATGGACACCACGGTTGCTGCCTGCCACTTGATCTTCGGGGGCGTAATGGACCGTCATCCCAATCTCCAGGTCACACTCCCGCACGCCGGCGGCGTTCTGCCAAACCTAATTGGTCGCCTAGACCACGGTTGGAAAGTAATTGCAGCAGCCAAACGCTGCGCGCAGACCCCAAGCGCATACTTGCGCCGCTTCACCTACGACATGATCACCCATTCCAAGCCGCTCATGGAGTACATCATCTCCCAGGTAGGCGTCGATCGAATCATGCTCGGCAGCGACTACTGCTTCGAAGTGGGTTACGACCAACCTGTGCAGGTGGTAGAGGAACTTCGCTTGAACTCAGAGCAGCGCAAGATGATCTTGGGCGGCACAGCGGCAAAAATCCTGAAAATCTGACGCTCACAAAACCGCAACCGTTCGAGCGATCGGGCCACAAATGAAGGCGAGCCTCTGACCCGATTTTGTAGCGCCGGCGTCTCGCCGGCTCTTTGTGACGTGTTGTAAAACCGCCGGCGGAACGCCGGCGCTACCAAAAGCCCATATTCCGCGACTATGTCGATGATTTCCGTTCCACCCGCTTGAGTCCTCGTGAGCAATGCGGACAAGCGTCACGTCGCGTTAGCTACTCGCCTGTGATCGGCTGGAACTCCTCGTGCGGCAGCGGGCGAATCTCCGGGTTCCGCATAATGACTCGCGCACACGTGTTCCAGCGGAGAAGCGTATCGTCATTGCCGGGAGGGCGGAATGCCTCGGCCCGCTCGAAATATTCCATTGCTTCCCGCAGTGCATGATAGGCGGCTGCGGCGCTGCCTGGCCCGCCTTGGTGGAGATGGGCGTGTCCAAGGCGTTCCCAGATGATGCCTCCGTAATAGGCGCGCTCGTAGTCACCCTCGATCTGGGAGAGGACTTCCCAAGCCGTTGCCGCAGCCACTTCGCCGCCAAACTGATCCGTTCGAGCGAGTAGCAGCGAAATCAAGGCTTGCTGGTGTCGAGGCACAATCGCCAGAATATCGAGGCAGATGCTTTCGGCAAGGCTCGGTTCGTTCAGAAGCCGGTAGCGCTCCACTTTCGCCAGCGCTTCCGGAACGCTCTCGGCTGAGATGGGCTTCGGGTCGAAATGCACGAGAACCTCCTATCCTTTATTCCGGCGGGCTCTAAGCAGAGCCCGCACCCGGACTGAAAATGTGAAACAGCTTCGTTAACGGATCGAAAAAGCGATCGACTACCCGTTCCTTCAGGGGAATGATTGCGTTGTCTGTAATCGTAATCCCTTCCGGACACACCTTGGTGCAACATTTTGTGATATTGCAGAGCCCGATACCGAACTCAGTTTTGAGATCCCGGATGCGATCGCCCTCGTCCAGGGGGTGCATTTCCAACGCGGCCGCATACACAAGGAAACGCGGGCCGATGAATTGTTCGTGCATGTTATGGTCCCGCAGCACGTGGCAGACGTCTTGGCACAGAAAACATTCAATGCACTTTCGAAACTCCTGCACGCGATCGGCGTCTTCTTGCGCCATGCGCCACGTCCCGTCCGGCGCATCGGGACGGCGCGGCTTGAATTTCGCAATACGCTCCTTCACCCGATAGTTCCAGGACACGTCCGTGACGAGGTCCTTAATGTGCGGAAAGGCCTTCATCGGCTCGATCGTCACGGGCCGGTCCAGCGGAATCGCGTTCAGACGCGTCATGCACATGAGTTTGGGCATGCCGTTGATTTCCGCCGAGCAGGAGCCGCACTTCCCGGCTTTACAATTCCACCGCACGGCGAGGTCCGTGGCTTGGTCTGCCTGGATCTGGTGCACGGCGTCAAGCACCACCATGCCCTCGCTGATTTCCGTCGAGTAGTCTCGAAACTGTCCCCCGCCTTTTTCCCCGCGCCAGATGCGAAACGTTGCTGTCGCCATCACTTCATCTCCTGAATGATTTGCTTCAGTTCCGCCGGCATCGCCGGTAGAGGCTCTCGGGTCAGTTGCATACCACCATCGGCGCGCTTGCGGACCAGGATGTTGAACTGGCCGAACTTGTCGTCCTTGGCGGGATAGTCGTCGCGAAAATGGGCTCCCCTGCTTTCCTTTCGCTCCAGCGCCGCCCGAGTGATGGTTTCCGACACCGTTAACAGATGGTGTAAATCAATCGCCGTATGCCAGCCGCCGTTGTATTCGCGGTTTCCCCCAACGCCCACGCGCCCGCTGCGCGTTTTCAGTTGCTGAATGCGATCCAGCGCCTGCAACATTTCCTGTTCCTGACGGACGATGCCGACTAGCTCCTGCATCATTTCCTGCAATTCGTATTGAACCGCGAAGGGCCCTTCCGAACCGTCGTGCTCGAACGGTTCGAGCGCCTGTTTCTCCGCCGCCTTGAGCTCATCCTGATTCACCTTCCCCAGCGAATTATCCTTGGCGAATTGGGCCGCGTAGTCGCCTGCCCGCTTTCCGAACACCAACAGATCCGACAGTGAGTTTCCTCCCAACCTGTTGGCGCCATGCAGTCCCGCCCCGCATTCTCCCGCTGCAAATAGCCCAGGTACTTCCGATGACATTTGCGAATCGGGGTCTACGCGGATACCGCCCATCATGTAGTGTGTCGTCGGGCCAACCTCCATCGGCACCTGCGTGATGTCGATGTCCGCCAGTTGCTTGAACTGGTGGTACATGCTTGGAAGTTTCTTTTTGATGTGCTCGGCGGCGTGGGGAATTCTCTCTTTAATCCAGGCGATGTCGAGAAAAACGCCCCCGTGGGGGCTGCCACGTCCCTCGCGTACCTCTCGCCTGATGCAGCGGGCCACATGATCGCGGGTCAGCAATTCCGGCGGACGGCGTGCGTTCTTGTCTCCTTGCGTATATCGCCATCCCTCTTCTTCGGTGTCCGCCGTTTGGCTCACGTACAGCGGCGGAATCTCATCGAACATGAATCGCTTTCCGTCCTTGTTACGGAGCACTCCTCCCTCACCTCGGACTCCTTCTGTAACCAGAATTCCGCGAACGCTGGGTGGCCAGATCATTCCGGTGGGATGGAATTGCACAAATTCCATATCCATCAGCGCTGCTCCAGCGTGATAGGCAAGGGAGTGGCCGTCTCCCGTATACTCCCAACTGTTACTGGTAATCTTATAGGCCCTGCCAATACCCCCTGTTGCCAACACCACTGCTTTGGCGCGAAACAAATGGAATCTCCCGCGCTCCCGGTCATACCCGAACGCGCCTGCTATCCGATCGCCGTCTTTCAGCAAAGTCACAACTGTATGTTCCATGAAGACGTCCAGGCCGAGGTGTATCCCATGGTCCTGCAAGGTACGGATCATCTCCAGCCCGGTCCTGTCACCCACGTGCGCCAGCCGTGGATAGCGATGACCACCAAAGTTCCGCTGCAGGATCTTGCCATCTGTGGTCCGATCGAAGACCGCGCCCCACGCCTCCAGCTCGCGGACACATGCTGGCGCCTCTTTGGCGTGCAACTCGGCCATCCGCCAACTGTTCAGGTATTGGCCTCCACGCATCGTGTCTGCGAAGTGGACGCGCCAGTTGTCCCTGTCGTCGACGTCCGCAAGGGCGGCTGCGATTCCGCCTTCCGCCATTACGGTATGCGCCTTGCCAAGCAAAGATTTCGAGATTACAGCAACCTTGGCGCCTGCAGCCGAAGCTCCCACCGCCGCCCGCAGGCCCGCGCCCCCGGCTCCAATAATCAAAACATCGTGCTCATGCGTGAGGTATTCGGTCACTAGAAGATTCTCCAATCGGTCCACACGCCCATCGAGCACATCCGGACGTACACGTCAGAAAACGCGACGGAGAACAAGCTGCACCACGCAAAAACCATGTGGCGGCGATTGAGGCAACTCACGCAATCATACGCCTGCTTCTGGAGAGGCGCGCCCACAAGCCGTTTGCGAAATCCGCCCGCTAGATGGCGCAACGAGTGGCACCCAAAGGCGTAACAACTCAGGAGTATCACATTCGTCAATAAGACAAGTGTTCCTACCCCGACACCGAAGCGGCCGTCAAACCAAAATGCCTGCCACACGTCGTGTGCAAGAAAAATTAGGAACACCAACGCGAGATACAGAAAATATCGATGCACGTTTTGCAGGATCAACGGAAAGGAGCGCTCCCCGAGATATTTTTTTCGAGGCTCCCCCACCGTGCACGAAGGAGGGTCGGCCCAGAACGCTTTGTAATACGCCCCTCGGTAGTAGTAGCACGTCACGCGGAATCCGCCCGGTGCCCAAAGGATCAGGACGGCCGCCGTAACCCACGCGGGCATCCAGTCCGGCTTCGCTCCGAACCAGGCATACAAAGGATCGCCTATTAATTCTGGTGAGTAAAATGGTGAAAGGTACGGGCCGAACCTGAAATGCTGGCCCTGCAGGGCTGCCCAGGTGGAGTAGACGATGAACGCGGAGAGACCGAGAAAAACAGCAACCGGCTGCACCCACCAATGATCGGCTCGCGAGGTTTGTCCAAACTGCGAGCGCACCAACGGAACGTCGACCTGAGCCATTGAGGTCCTCCTTACCTTTCGGGCTATGCTCGGAAATAAAAAGAGATCGCGTGGCTAGACTTTTTCATGCAGAAGCAGTCTTCACTTTGGAAAACCGTTCTAGCAGCGCCGGGGCCCGATGTAGTCGCTACTTGGGTCACCCCCCAAAGATGTCGTGTTGCCGGAGGTCTATTCTGTTGCGGTAGGTACCACGAAACGAATTTCTCTGTCAATCGTTTTCAAAAGTGCCGCACTGCCCGCCTTAGGAGCCCGCTGAAAAGGGCCTAAAGGTTTGTGGGCCGCCGCTTCGCAGGCTGCTGAAAAAAATCTGCCATTCTGAGCGCTGATTTTGCGCGAAGAATCCCTCTGAGTCTTGCGTTTTGGATCGGGAGGGATTCTTCGCTTCGCTCAGAATGACAATCGAATCATTTATCCGCACACTGTTCAGCCGCGACATAAATGAATGCCCTGTTTTCTTCAAGGGTTTTAACCGCTTAAGGCTTGAAATGTTTCTCACCAGCGAATTAGGAATTCACCACGAGCGGCTCACCCCGATCCAACAACATCCGAACATTTGATGGAGTAAACGTCCGTTCGGAAGAAAAGGAGAAGAAAATCCGCACCCTTCACAAAAAAGTGAAGGGCTGCGGCACCCGAAAATTGAATCCACCCCAAAGCCTGGCCCACTCGCCAGAGCAAGGAAGTCATCCGCTACGCATCGGAAAACGATAGTCTTAAAAGCAGCAAAAGCTTGTTGGAACAAATAGGGCGGTCATACAGACCCGCCCGTTTTTCTCACCTTATGATTAACCCCGGAATAACAGGGCGTAGAGATGGCGTATTGCCCACCAATCAAGCATTACCGTAGCTACTAGGGTATGGATACGGTGCATGACGTTGGTGATAAGGGGTACTACTCTTTCAGTTTTCATATTTTTCTCGATTGGCTTGTTTTCGACAACGGGTTCTCCGCACGGGTCGGTGCCCAGGGATCAGCCGCGTGCCGCGCCTTCACAAGATGTCTGGTTGGTGTCACTCAATTTTAGATAGCGATCTGGGCGGGTGGCCCGGACACCAAGTGGGGAGATGAATTTGGGTGCCACACACGTCGGGCTTACGTGTGGGGTTTTTGGTCTCGTTGTTCCCAGTTTTTGTCCGCTGACCGGATCGATCGTGAAAGTATGATACACCCCCCACGCGTAAAATCGACGCGTGGGGCACCCCCGTTTCCTAACGCTCCCGAATATTGCAGCAATGGTATCCTCTCATCGATGCACGCCGTCTCGTAGAAAGAAAAAAGTGAAGCGCTACGGCACCCGAAAATTGAACCCACGCAAAAGCCTGGTCTACCGGCTACGATTTCGCTAAAATGTACGCGGACAGGCAAGAGTGCCTGTCCCACGAAAACCCTGCCCGATGACGATCTACAGGCTGGCAGCATCCTGAACGATAGGCCAGCTAACCCTTTGAGGAGTATCTAACCAGCGCCCGGAGTCGATTTTCGCGACTCATGGTAGCTTAGTGGAAGCTCTCCTCCGTGGAGTCATCTATGGCTAAGTGCCGCTTTTTCAGTGAACTGTTGGGGTGTGCAGGCTTGGGGTTGGCTCTTGCGGGATGTGCAGGGATTACCTACGCGCCCACGCCCTCCGTCCGCCCGACGATCACGACCCAGCCCTCCAATCAGGCAGTTAGCATTGGTCAGACTGCTACGTTTGCGGTGGCCGCTGCTGGGACAGCCCCTCTGAGCTACCAGTGGCAGAAAAACAATGCGAACATCGCGGGAGCGACTTTGTCCGCTTACACGACTCCGGCGACGGTTGCATCGGACAACGGAGCCACATTCGATGTGATCGTCACCAACTCGGCGGGCAGCGTCACCAGCGCCTCGGCAACTCTGACCGTAAACGGCTCCTCAGTCATCACCATCACAACGCAGCCGGTCAGCCAATCCGTGACCATCGGTCAAACTGCGACATTCTCCGTAACCGCAACATCCGGGACACTTCCACTCAATTACCAGTGGCAGAAAAACGGAGCGAACATCGCGGGAGCAACTTTGTCCGCCTACACGACCCCGGCGACGGTTGCATCGGACAACGGAGCCACATTCGACGTGATCGTTACCAACTCAGCAGGCAGCGTCACCAGCGCCTTGGCAACTTTGACCGTAAGTGGCTCCTCAGCAATCGCCATCACAACGCAGCCTGTTAGCCAATCAGTGACCATCGGTCAAACCGCGACATTCTCCGTGACCGCAACATCCGGGTCACCGCCACTCAGTTATCAATGGCAGAAGAACGGAGCGGCCATCGCGGCGGCAACCTCCTCCAGTTATACGACACCCGCAACGACGATCCTGGATGGCGGCGAAAAATTCACCGTCGCGGTGACCGACGCCACCGGTAACTTGACGAGTAGTGCCGCCACGCTGACGGTCAATCCCTCTCCTCCGATCGACGTCGTGACGTACCACAATGACGCCGGGCGCACGGGACAGAATACGAATGAGGTTGTCCTCACTCACGCGAATGTCAGTTCGGCAACGTTTGGAAAAATTGGATTCTTCGCTGTGGACGGCTTGGTGGACGCCCAGCCACTCTATCTTTCAAACGTAGCGATCCCGGGAAAGGGAACGCATGACGTCCTGTATGTCGTCACCGAAAATGACCGCGTGTATGCCTTCGACGCCACGACGGGCGATGTGCTCTGGCAGGCCACTGCCCTGCTCGCCGGGGAAACGTTTAGCGACGATCGCGGCTGCGGCCAAGTGACGCCGAACATCGGCATCACCTCCACTCCCGTGATCGACCGGACGCGCGGACCGCATGGCGCGATCTACCTCATAGCCATGTCCAAGGATTCCTCCGGAAAATACTATCAGCGCCTTCATGCACTGGACATCGCGACAGGCGCCGAATTGTTCGGCGGCCCGGCGACCATCCAGGCCACGTATCCCGGGACAGGCCCGAACAGCACCGGATCGAATGTGGTTTTCGATCCAGGACAATATAAGGAGCGCGCTAGTCTTCTGCTCCTGAACGGCGTGGTGTATACCGCCTGGGCTTCGCATTGCGACATCGATCCGTATAACGGCTGGATCATGGGCTTCAACGCGTCCACGTTGGCAATGTCGAGCGTACTGAACGTCACGCCGAACGGAACGGAAGGCGCTATCTGGATGAGCGGCGCGGGACTCGCGGCGGATTCGTCCGGAAACATTTATTTTCTCGATGGCAATGGCACCTTCGACGCGTCACTCAATCCCAGTGGATTCCCGAGCCAAGGAGATTTCGGCAATGCCTTCCTGAAGCTTTCCACAACGGGAGGCCTTGCAGTAGCCGATTATTTTCAGGAGGCCAATCAGGCTTTTGAAAACACGCACGATGAGGATCTCGGCTCGGGCGGCGGCCTTGTGATGCTGGACCTCACCGACAATGCCGGAGCCGTGCATCACCTCGCTGTTGGCGCTGGAAAGGACGCGAATATTTATGTCGTGAATCGAGATTCCATGGGGAAGTATGCCCCCGGCGGCGGCAACGCTTACCAGGAGATCGGCGGTGTCCTTTCGGGAAGCGTTTACTCCATGCCCGCTTATTTCAATAACACGATTTATTTCGGCCCGGTGGGAACTTCGATCAAGGCTTTTGGAATCGCCAACGCCTTGCTGTCTACAACGCCGTCCAGTAATACAGGAAGTAGCTATTCCTATCCAGGCGCCACGCCCGGAATTTCCGCCAACGGCACCGCGAATGCGATCTTGTGGGCCGTCGAAAATAGCGGAGGGCCAGGCGTTCTGCACGCGTACGACGCGGCCAACCTGGCCACGGAGTTGTACAACAGCAATCAGGCCGGAACCCGCGATCAATTTTCGGACAACAAATTCATCACGCCGACGATTGTAAACGGCAAAGTCTATGTCGGGACTCCGACCGGAGTCATTGTCTTTGGGCTTTTCCCATAGCGTCTTCGGAGCACTAAAAAAGTTGCCTCACACGCAAATGTCTTCCATCAGTCTGTGGCCCTGGACGCGGCGGCACGGTAAACTATAGGAATGGGGATACGGTTCATTGCTTTGGACATTGATGGCACACTTCTCGATGGGCGCTCCCAGCTTCCGGACATCAACCGGCAAGCGATTGTGAATGCCGCGGCCCGCGGAATCGAAATCGCGCTGGTTACCGGACGCCGATACGATTTTGCGATGCCGATTGCCCGGCAAATTCCCTGCCCTCTGACGATGATTGTGAATAACGGCGCCATGGTCAAATCGAGCGACGGGGTTACACAGCTCGTTCACCGTTTGCCGCGCGACGTTGCCAGGCGCGTGATCGAGGCGACGCCGCAATTTCGGGACATGGCTTCGGTGTGCTTTGACCGGCCACGCGAGAATCAGCTCATCTTCGAACGGATTGACTGGAACGACCCTCTCCGCGGCGGGTATTTCGAACGAAACAGGGAGTTCATCGCCGAGATGTCCCCGATTCTGGACTGCCTTACGGAGGACCCCATCCAGGTGATGTTTACAGGCCCGGTCAGCCCCGCCCGGGAATTAGAAGGCGTCCTCGCCCGGCAGCCGTTTGCCCAGGAGTACTCGCTTGCCGTGACGCTGTATGAGGACCGCGACTTTGGCTTGGTCGATGTAATTACCCCGGGATGCTCGAAAGGCGCCACACTGGCGGAATGGGTGCGGCAGCGCGGCTGGTCGCGCCAGGAAGTCATGGCCATAGGAGACAACCTAAACGACCGCGAGATGCTCGAATATGCGGGGCTTCCGATCGTGATGGCAAATAGCGTGCCGGAGTTGAAATCGCTCGGCTGGCGTGAGACCCTCACCAACGATGAAGGCGGCGTCGCGGCTGCGATTGAGGCCTATGCGCATTGAGAGACACTTCGTGATTCGATTCCCACGGGCGGCAGCGAAGCGTGCGATAGGGGCGGCGATGTTGCTGTGTGCCGCTCTGGCGCCTGTCGCGCGCGCGGACTACGCCGTCCTGCAGTCGGGACAGCGCGTCCACATCACCGGCTATGAAACTCTCGGTGAAACGATTCGCCTGACGATGCTGGGCGGTACACTCGAAATCCCCGCGGAATCCCTGCTGAGAATCGACCCTGAAGACACCTTCCTGCCCATCAAAGTGAAGTTGCTGGACGTTCCCTTCGCCGATCTCATCGCGGCTTCCGCGCGGGCGCGCGGCATCGCTGCCGAGCTGGTGGCCAGCGTGATTGCCGTGGAGTCCAACTTCAATCCGAACGCTGTCTCTGTAAAATCCGCACGGGGGCTGATGCAGTTGATGCCCGAAACGGCCGCCCGCTTTGGGGTCACGAATGTGTTCGACCCGCGCCAGAACATTGAAGCGGGCACGCGCTACCTGAAGGAACTTCTGCTGCGCTACAACGGCGACCTGGCCATGACGCTGGCGGCATACAATGCCGGCCCGGAGCGCGTCGGCCAGTTTCGAACGGTCCCGGCCTACCGCGAAACCCGCGACTACGTGCGCCGCGTCACAGATAAATTCAACAAGACCATTAAGTCTTCTGGCCCCCTCGTGGCTTTACAATAAAATCGGAAATCTAAAGTAACCCTTCGAATTTCGCCTCGCCGGCGAAGTGAACTGTAATCCCGGCAGCAAACCTCAAGAAATACTTTAAGGGCGCCCGTCCGTAGTGACTAAGTTTGGTTCTGGAAAAAACGAACAGCTGCCCGCCCCAAAAACGGGCGGCCTCTACAAGACCAATCGCCGACAACGAGGACGGTCTTGTAGAGAACTCTCCGCCCCGCGTTTTTCGGGGCGGAGAGGGCACATTTCTTTTCAAACAGAGTCACCACCCGCCCGGCAAATTCGTTGTGTCGAGGAGCGGACGAGCGTACGATGTGCCCGAGCCAGAGGTCAAAAAGGAGTGCACAAAAATGCAAAAGCAAAGTATCACGCTGAAAATTGTAGTTCTGAGTCTCGTCACCGTGGTATTCCCGCTCCTGGCGCAGGAACCGAAACCCACTTGCAATCACTGCTCGGCGACGTATATTCCCAAGAGCGAGCTGGATGCCTATACCAAGCGGGCGATTGAGAACAAGCTCGTCGACCAGCAGGTTCGCTCCGTAGATTTGGGGAAGTCACAAGTAGGCATCGGCATGGTCACTCGCGGGAAGCTGAATCTAGGCTCAACCAGTGGAGACGCAGTTGCCGAGCACGAACAGATCAGCGAGGTCTATTACATCATCGAGGGCTCCGCGACACTATTGACAGGCCCGGACCTGGTGGACGTAAAGCAGAGGCCGAATACGCTGAAAACAGTTCGGGAACAAAATGGTCCCGGGTTCGGCGCTGCGTCGATCAAAAATCCAGTGACCCACGAACTCAAGGCCGGCGACATGATGATCATTCCGGCCGGGACCGGACACTGGTTTACTAAAATCGACGATCACATCACGTACATGATGGTGCGGATCGACCCCGACAAAGTGGTTCCCCTGAAAAGCGAGGCTCAATCACACACATACCTGAACAAGCCATACAACCCCAACGACGGGAACTTCTGAGAGGAGAACGGGATGTGGTGCGCCCGCCTTCACAAGCTGCGGAGAAAAGGGGAAAACTGTCATTCTGCGCGCCGAGTTTGCCCGAAGAATCCCTCGTGGTCTTTTGTTTTCAATCGGGAGGGATTCTTCGCTTCGCTCAGAATGACAACCAGATTACCATTTCCGCAACCCGTTCAGTCGGACCATGCGCTTGAATCTACGAGTGCCCCGACCCTGTCGGGGCGCTACAAAGATTTCAGCGCTGTGGTTGCGGCTGTTGTGGGCGAGGCTCCGAAGAAGCCGGCACAATGCTTTTGATCCGCATGTATGTGACCAGGTTCCCGTAGTGGTCGTTGTTGTGCCCATAGTTCAAGACCAAAAGGCTCATCCGAGGAACCTGCGCCTTCCGGCCACTTTCCTGGGTCACAGTGATGACTTCCAACCCGGAAGCATCGGTTAGCGCGGCATAAGCAGCATCGCAATACGTGAAGGCGTCGCTCAGTGCTCGAAGCAATGCATCCTTTGAGGCCAGCTTTTCGAAATCGCTGCCCTGGCCGGGATTCTTTTCACCCTTCGCCTGCGAGCACCACATGTAATTGAAGTTGGCAAGGTGCCCCAGGACCTGTCCGAAAGTGCGCACTTCCTCTTGCGGGCCGGGGCGCAGACCATAAAGGTCCTCGGAAACTTTCTCGGCGGACTTCTCAATGTTTTTCCGATTTGTATTAAAGGCGTTGTGAAGCCAGGTGGCCATGGGATCTTTGGGGCTGGTTTGCTGGCCGGTCTGTGCCACGGCAGGAATCGCCAGCACAATTCCAAGTAGCACAATAATAAAAACTCTCTTCATTATCACTATTCTCCTAGGCAGCTTGGCCGGTTCATGACCGCGAGCCCGGCGGACTTAAGTTTATACCAAAGCCCTGGGGCGAATCCGGAGAAGTGGACTTGGCCGTTCGGACTCGGGCACGGACGAGCGAAGTTGAATTTGAATCGGTTGTGCCTTCACAGAAAGAATGGCCGATAATATGAGATTCCTGAGATGTTGTATCCTGGGCGCCTAAAGTGGAGGTGACAATGTCGAATCAAGACCGCCGCGAGTTCTTGAGTAAATCTTTGGCCTTGGGCCTGGGGCCCATCGTTGCCGGGTCTGCATTGCGTTCCGCCGAGGCGGCGGCCGAGCCTGGGCCCGCGCAACAAACGCCCGCGGAATTTTTCGAGGGTTTCAAGCGCGAGCAAATCAAGACCTCGGGCGCGACCATCAACACAGTTTATGGCGGCAAGGGTTCGCCCCTACTCCTACTTCACGGCATCCCGGAAACGCACGTGCTTTGGCGCAAGGTCGCACCGCTGCTGGCACAGGATTATTTTTTAGTGATGCCTGATCTTCGCGGCTATGGCGATAGCAGCAAGCCCCCCGGAGGCGCGGATCACTTCGGCTATTCGAAACGGGCCATGGCGCAGGACCAAGTCGAAGTGATGAAGCACCTGGGGTTCGATAAATTTGCAGTGGTGGGGCACGACCGCGGCGGACGCACCGCTCACCGGATGGCCCTCGACCACCCGGATGTG
>Ga0137382_10000874_pt1 | contig 12760 bp, 13 predicted proteins | sample SagtaG_15_FD_104816 | JGI IMG/M metagenome (GOLD analysis project Ga0137382, IMG submission 104816) | Vadose zone soil microbial communities from Sagehorn Ranch, Mendocino, California, USA - Sage2_R_20_16 metaG | ecosystem: Environmental > Terrestrial > Soil > Vadose zone | place: USA... | reverse complement strand
CCCTTTTTTAGTTCGTGATTGAAAACGCCCCTTGCACCGAAATTCTTGAATCCAGATCGCGGATTCGCGGCATCATAATACGAAAGAGGCTTCGTCTTATGAACAAGAGTACCATCTTCATACTTGCAGCGTTTCCTATTTTCCTCAGCGGCTGCGATTTGGTCGGCATCAGAGGTAATGGCCATATAAGAACCGACCAGCGGGCGATCAGCGAGTTCTCAGAAATCGCTGCATCCGGTGGACTGCGAATAGAATGGCACAGCGGAACGCCCGCCTTGAGTGTTATCACGGATGAAAACCTTCTGCCCTACGTTGAGAATCGGATATCGGACAACACACTCCGGCTCCGCACCCGCGAACGGCTTCGACCGACCCATGGTATTAAAGTCATCGTTTCGAGCCCGAACTTAAATGGCGCCGATCTAAGCGGCGCGGTCGATTTAATTGCGAAACAGGTTTCGGGGCCGAAGTTCTACCTGCAGTCGCGCGGCGCATCAGATGTTACCGTTGATGGGAACGTCGAACAATTGCTGGCCGATATGACCGGCGCGAGTGATTTGAAGGCTAAAGGCTTACAAGCAAAGACCGTTGAAATTTCTACAACTGGCGCGGCGAGCGCCTACGTATCAGCTACCGATACCCTCAGAGTCTCGATTACGGGAGCAGGCGACGTTACCTACTACGGCAATCCGAAAACAATTGAGAAACACGTTACCGGCGCAGGATCAATCCGCCGCAAGGATTAGTTTGCATTCCGCCTCGCTCTGCCGAGGCCTCGATCAACACGGCGACAGAGCGCCGTGGCTACACCCGTCTCAACGATGGACACACGTTCGCCCTAACGTCCCGTAATCGATTCTCGGACAGGGCAGAGTTCGTCCTCCCTCCAGCAAACGCTTAGCATGGCTTTCGAATTTCCGTCGGCACGCTAAGATTACTGAACCATGGAAAACTTCATCTGCGTTCAATGCGGAACGCAGTTTAACAAGAGCGCGCATCCGTCGACGCAATGCCCAATTTGCCAAGATGAGCGGCAGTTCGTTCACCACGGTGGCCAGCAGTGGACAACACTCCAGCGTTTAAAGGCGGACCATCACAACCACCTCGACGAAGAGGCGGCCCAGCTTCTTGGCGTCGGAACCGAGCCGGAATTTGCCATCGGCCAGCGCGCATTGCTCTTGCAGTCGCCGGGTGGAAATCTGCTCTGGGATTGCATCACATTGTTGGACGATAAGACAATTGCCGAAGTGAACGCACGTGGCGGGGTTCGCGCGATCGCCATATCGCATCCGCATTTTTATTCGTCAATGGTCGAGTGGGGTGAGTGTTTCGGCGCGCAAATATTTTTACATGCCGCCGACCGCCAGTCGGTCATGCGTGAAAGTCCACGCATTCGTTTTTGGGAAGGAACAACCTTGCGGCTTTGGGACGACCTGACTCTGATCAACTGCGGCGGCCACTTCGAAGGTGGCACTGTTCTGCATTGGCCGGCGGGCGCGAACGGCAAAGGCGCGCTCCTCACCGGCGACATTATTACAGTGGTCGAGGATCGGCGTTACGTCAGCTTCATGCGGAGCTATCCGAATTTGATTCCGCTCGGTGCCGCTGCGATCCGACACATTGCCACAGCAGTCGAACCGTTCGCATTCGACCAAATATATGGCGGTTGGTGGAAGACGAACATTTTGTCCGACGCAAAGGCGGCCGTTGCTCGATCGGCCGAACGTTATCTGCGTGCGATTGGTGCGTAATCAAAACACAGGCATCGGATTTGCGAGGATCAGAGATCGCCGCTACAGCAAATCTCGACGTAATGGAATTGAACAATCCTCAGCGTCTGTTTCGTTGTCGACTAAGCTTAGGATTTTTTATTCTCGGAATGGTCTTAAGCGGGATCAGCGCATTACCACTCCAGAGTGAGTTAGCGCTTCTTTCCAGGTTTCTCGGCATTTCCGATCCCGCGTCCTACGCCGATATGCACGGTCTGCAACATTGGATTGCTTTCGTGTATTTCGGCCTGCGACAAACTTATTCGCGGTTTCCTTACTTCGGGTTACGCAACTGATTGGCTTGCTTTTCGTCACTTCGCTATTGCCGGGTTTTTCATTTTGCCCTTCTTCGATCCGGTACGATATCGCGCTGTCCTGTATATCGGCCTAGCCGCATGTGCCGGTGTCATTAACGTGGCCCTGATCTGCGGACCAATTCGCAGCATCCCTTGGTTCTGGACGATGATCGATTGCAGCTTCGGAATTGTTGGGGCAATCCCACCTGTTTACTGCCTAGATCTAACAAGCAGAGTCGGGTAGGTGCTGCCCGTCGCGCTGCCCTACTATTTTACCAAGAAACGGCGCTTCTAAACCTCTGCGTTAGGCGTTGAGCGTTGGACGTTTGCTTCTGATGTCTGACTTTGGACCGATCCTCCCCCGAGCAAAGGAGAGCCGACTAACGCGAGGAGTCGCTTACAATTGATGTCACCAATCCCGGCAGAGCCACGCCTGCCGGCTCCCGAATTTGTTCAGTGGCGAATTGCGAAAGTGGCGTCTCCTCGGGATTTATTTCAATGAGCCGTCCGCTTTCTCCGACCGCGCGCACCGCCCACTCAACGATATAGCCGAACAGCGCCGTTGTGCCGGCAACGATCACGGCATCGCAGGGCCCTTGATGAAGATAACCTTCCACTCGTTCGATTTCGCGCGAATCCAATTGTTCGCCGAACCAAACCACCCCGGGTCGCATCAGCGCCCCGCAATCCGGACATTTTGGAATCTCTTTCTCATCTTCTCGAAGATCGCGTCGGCTAAACTCACAACCTGAACAGCGCGTGACGAAAATATCTCCGTGAATTTGCACCATCTTTTCCGGCAAAAGGTCTGTTCCTTCCCACTTCGCACGAGCGTGAAGGTCGTCAACGTTCTGCGTCACGAGCAGAAATTCTTCCGCCGTTGCGGCCAATCTCGCGATAGCTTCGTGCGCCGGATTCGGTTGCGCTGCGCGGAGTTGCTTCCGTCGCTCGCGATACCATTCCCAGACTAAATCCGGATCGTTCTGAAAAGCAGTCGGTGTGGCAAGCTTCGCGGGATCCCAATTTCTCCAGTATCCGTCCTTGCCGCGAAACGTCGGAATTCCGCTCTCCGCCGAAACGCCAGCGCCGGTAATCACAAGTACGCGGCCGTTAAACATGCGAGCAGATATTGTAGCGGCGGTTGTGCCAACCACCGAACCCAATAATAGGTGCTTGGGACAAGCACCTATCACAGCAAGCGAGACCGCTGGCCGTCCCTACCAATCACTTATCACTAATCACCAATCACTCTTCCCTGTTGCTCTTATTCCCAGCCAATCTGCCGGCCTTTATTCTGTTCTTCCAACCACAATTGCAATGGCTTGAAGTATTCGGTCATGGCACGCGTGGAAATGTCTTCGCCCGTGGCCTCTTTCAATACTTTGCGCCAATCCTCCGTGCCGCCCTTCTTCAAAATGTTATTCAACCACGCGCCAACTTGCTTGTTATCGGCATAGTTACACGATTGCGGCGGCTGATGCAGGATTTTGCGCGCGATATAATCGTGCAATTGAAACTTAAACACCGTGGCGAAGGCATAATTGTAATAGTACGCCGGAACGTCGTTGATGTGGGTCTTAGTGCCAGCGTCGCAAAATTCTTCTCCCCGCGGCGAAGGTGGCTCGATCCCTTGCATATCGCCGACATATTTCCACCAGCGCGCATTCCATTGGTCAGGCGGAAGATTGTGCGCGTAAATGTCCGCTTCCCAATGTGGCATCACTCCACACGAGAAGTAGATAAACGGAATAGAGCGCGCCAACGCATCATCCAGCAGAAACGCAGTCTTGTCCGGCTTAAAATCGGCCGGCAGAACCTTGCGCGATTGCAAGTACGGCACCTGGCTGGACGCGAGTGAGATCAATTCACCCACCCCTTCGTGAAATCCCGGATTCGCCCCGAGACGCAGCAAGTATGGAACTTCCGGGCGCGTGTAAGCTTTGAAATAATAGCCATGCCCGAGCTCGTGATGCGCGGTGAAAAACCATCTTGAATTCGGCTCAATGCTTTGCAACGAGCGAATGTCGTTTTCGAGGTCGATGTGGTTGCAAAAGGCGTGCGTGTTTTTCTTGCGCTTTGAATCCGGCGGTAGCGGATAGAGGTCGGATTTCTTCCAGAAACTTTCCGGCAAGGGCGAGAACCCCAGCCCAGTGTAAAACTGTTCGGCCTTCTTAATGACCCATTCCGCATTTCGACCTTCGAAATACTTGTCGATGTTAGCGGCTTCAACCAGGCCAGGCCATTCCTGCCCCCAACGATTATTGATCCAGTGGGCCGGGATTTTTTTCGGCACGGGTTGATGATATTTTTCCGCAAGCTTGTATTTGGCCCAGGTGTGTAGCTGCAAGTAGAGCGGCCGCACTGTCGCCATCCAATCTTCCAGCATCTTGAGCATTTCGTCCGTCGTCATCCCATAGGAAGCCACCTCAAGGGAAAAGTAATCGGGATGCTCCATCTCTTTTGCGACGCCATTGCGTAGGTCGCGCAGCACAACAAGATTCGGTTTCAACGCCGGCCCAGATTCTTTCGATGCTTCCCAAACCGCTTTTCGTTCTTCGAGATCGGTGCTCTTCTCAAGTTTATCGTCGATCTGATTCGCGGTGATTTTCTGGCCGTTGAGTTTGAATTCGAAGCTGTTGAGAATGGATGCCTGTTTTGTTTCGGCCTCGACCCGTTTTGCTACTAAGTCCCGATTGGTCATCGGCCCTTCGGCGGCGTTCAAGAGAAGTTGCTTTAATTGGCGGACGGCGAGCTCGTTTAATTCTTTCTGGTGCGTCAGTAAATCGCGCGCTTCCGTTATCAAAGCCGCGTTTCCGTTGAAGGCCGCATATGCTTTGCCCGCCGTTTCCGCCGCCGCGTCATGGGCCGCGGTGACGTCCGTAGCTGCCAACCACTGCGCCTCGCTGTTGACCCGATACAACGCTTGATAGCCGGCATTCGCCAGCTTCAAAAAACGGTCGGCGCGTTCCTGAACCGGCGACGCAGCAAAAGGAGTAGCCGGGAGCAAGAGAAAGAGTAAGAGCAAAGAGTTTCTTGAGCGATGCATACGCGCACGTTAGTCAAAACAAATAATATAGGGCAAGGCTTGCTCCGTTCGGCTTCGCTGCGCTTCTCTCAGGACAAGCTCTGAGCGGCAGTTCCACGGGCGCTCGCTTGCCGTGACTGTACATTATTAAGGATCGAATTTGCCCGCTACCACTACTTTGATAATTATGCTCATGCTGATAATCGTGCTCGCGCTTGGTGACACGAGTGGAATGCTTTTGTAAAACATGAAACAAAGAACCGTTACCGGCGGATGCTACTGTGGGAAGGTGCGCTTTCGCGTCACACAGCAGCCGAGTGCTCAAGCTAATTGTCATTGTGCAAATTGTCGACGAGCGGCCGGAGCTCAGGCCGTGGCCTGGATCACAGTACCCCGCATGAGCTTTGAATTGCAGCAGGGAAAACCGATGGAATACCGAACTGACACTGGTGCAGTTAGAACCTTCTGCGATGCGTGCGGCACCTCATTAACTTACGAAATCAACAGCCGCCCGGATGAAATAGACATCACCACCGGCAGTCTTGATCGCGCGGAAGAGTTTCCGCCGACGAAGGATGTTTTTGCCGAAGAAAAACTGCCCTGGGTCGAATTGGTGAAGCGTGGCAAAACTTGACGCTTTGCAACGGATTTACAACGCCATAGCTTTAACGTATGCGCAGAATCCTGAAGTCGGACAAGCGACCTCTTGAAATCAAACCGCAACAGGAGTCGGTCTGGATTTGCATGTGCGGACTTTCCAAAAACCAGCCGTTCTGCGACGGTTCGCACAAGGCCACCAGGGACGAGGAAGACGGCAAAACGTACGAGTACGATGCCGAAGGACATCGTCACGAAATCTAGATGCGGCGATGAGTGTAAACACACTTTGCTGGACCGATATTGCGGGCACAAATCTTGATCGCTCCATTCGACCTGAACTACGCCAGGTAGAGGCGATTGATCCAATCCCCACCTAAACGACCAACGGAACGATCTTCCATTTCCAGACAAACCAATCGACCACGACCGGCAACCAGCTCAGAATCGTCTATAAATTGATGGGAGATCCACGAAACGTCGCGCACGACAAGAAGGTCATCCAAGAGAAACATCACAAGGGTGCCGATATTGCCCAGGGTGCCGCTCATCCGCCTCAACCAGGCAAGAAGACGCAGCTGGCCAAAAAAAAACAATCAGTCGCACAGGAACGGCCCGTCGTTGAAACAAGGGAAGTTACCAAGCCGGACTCGAAGCCGGAGCCGGCCCAACAACCAGACCCGACACAACTGGAAAAGTCGCTTGCCGTCCTGGCCAAACTCAGGGAGCTGGAGTTTCACTCCCGCGGCAACATCGAAAAGCTCGCTGAGCTGAGCCTGACCATCGAAGACGAGCTCAAACAGAAGGCTTTTGCCGAATCCATTGGAGCTCTCTACTCCGTAGAAGAGACTTTTCACTCCAAGATCGCCGCGTTGATTGAAGCTTATCAAGCGGAGTGCGAGCGTTTGAAACCGGCGGGATAATCAGGAGTTAAAACGCCACTCAGCTGTCCGTCGATTTTAGCGGAAACCAGCCAACGTATAAAGTAGTCCGAGCAGCCCACTGCCGAGAACGACTGGGATAATGTTCCACTTCCACTTCAGCATGCCGACGGCTGCTACCAGGCAAACAATCAGCGCGAACCAATCAATCATAGCGTGGCTGGGGAAAAGCGCATTAATCGCAAACCAAACCGCGAGGTTCAAAACCACACCGACAACCGCAGCGGTGATCGCGGAAAGCGCACTTGCGAGTTTCACGTTGCCTCGCAGTTGTTCGATATACGGTGCACCGAGAAAAACCCAAAGAAAGCACGGCGTGAATGTCGCCCACGTCGTGAGAAGCGCACCGAGTGTTCCCGCAACCATCGGCGACAGATCTCCGGGATGCTGCCATCCGCCCATAAAACCGACAAATTGCAATACCATAATAAGCGGGCCGGGCGTGGTCTCAGCCAGGCCAAGCCCGTCCATCATTTGGCCGGGTTTGAGCCATCCGTAATGAAAAAGCGCTTGCTGCGCGACGTAGGGGAGAACTGCGTAAGCGCCACCGAAAGTTACGACAGCTGCTTTACTGAAAAACACGCCTTCCTGGAAAAGGGTATGATTCCATCCTTTCCATAGTCCGACGGCAATCGTGGGCGCAAGCCAAAGAGGGAGCCAAATGCTGGCGATCTTAATCGCGCGTGTCCATGAGGGCTTGGCGTGCAGAGGGCTTTCGGTCGCATCACCTAAAACCGATGCTTCGTTACCATCGTCGTGACCAGCGATGACGTAGAACTTCGATTCCCAAACGCGACCACCGACGAATCCGATCAGGCCAGCGCTAAGGATGATGAGTGGGAAGGGTACCTTGAAGAAGAAAATCGCAACGAATGCCAGGGCGGCGACAAACCACATGACTTCATTCTTGAGTGCCTTTCGGCCTATGCGGATCACGGCCACAGCAACGATCGCTATTACCGCTGGCTTGAGCCCGTAAAAAACGGCCGCCACCGATGGTAGGCTGCCATAGGCCGCGTAAACGAAGCTCAGCGTCCAGAGAATAAAAATTGACGGGATGACGAAAAACGCGCCTGCGACGATGCCGCCCCAGGTCTTGTGCAAAAGCCAACCGATGTAAGTCGCGAGTTGTTGCGCTTCCGGGCCGGGCAGCAGCATGCAGAAATTCAGCGCGTGTAGAAATCGCGATTGACTGATCCATTTTCTCTTTTCCACCAGCTCAGCCTGCATCATCGCAATCTGCCCGGCCGGTCCACCGAATGAGATAAAGCCAAGCTTGGCCCAAAAACGAAGCGCTTCTGAAAACGTCGGGTAATTCCCCGGCGACGCCGGTCCCGATGAGCTCCTAAATGTTTTCATAGACGTCGCAGAAACGCATAAAGCCCGTCGAAACACTGAAAGCCGCGATTCAATATCTCGTCATCTGCCATTCCCTGCTTGGCCCATCCTTTGAAGATGCGATCGAGGCCAATGCATTCATTGCGCTGAAACTTCGCGTCTCCGAGGTCGGCTTCGTGAATCATTTCGCCGATCTGGCGCACCACTTTATCCTGAATGCCAAAGCGTTTGCTCAGCGTTTCGAAGGTGCAATCCTCGCCATGATGAGAAAAATCGGCGCCGAGCATATCGAATGAAATCGGGCCTGGCTTACCGAAAGTCTTGCTGGCAAACACAAACTTCGCCTCCGGATCGATAAATTTCCGAATTAGCCAGGCCGAGCCGACGCGATCGATTGCCGGTCGCGGCCGGGTTAGCCAGGTTTTGCCGCGATAATCTCGAGGACCGAGTTTTGGAAGCGCGCCCTTGTTTCGCTCGGTTCCTTCGCCTTTGCGCAAGAGCATTTCAATCTCGTGCGCGCGGGCGCTATTGAAGAAATCCGTCTCCCGAATTTCGCGAAAGCGTTTTCTAATTCGGCCGAGTTCGTCGGCCAAAGTCTGCGGGTCAGCGTTTTTGCGGCGACCGTGCAGCGCGCGAAGAGTCTTGTTGAGGATCGCGTACTCGCTGGCGCGGGCCGCATTGAAGAGCTCGACCAGTTCTTCATTGGGCAAGCCTTCGATTTCGCGGGCTCGCACCAGCGTCGCGTCACCGCCGGCGTCGCGAATTTGCTGACTGAGCCACTGGAAATACTCATGGCGCGCCGGCTCGTCTGGCAACAGGTAGGTAGAAGTCTTAATTTGGATCGCCCCAGACTTCTTGAGTTTGCGCCAGACAGCGACTCGCTCGGCTTTGTGGGTGGCCGGCAGTCGGAAAAGCAGCAAGAGCCAGGTTAGCTTTTTCTTGGCGGGAGAAGGCATTTCGGTCTTGAAATACATCTATACTATCGAGTTATATATATAACAAGATGGAAGCGGGCTCACGCATTTTGCTCATCAGTAATTCGACGGTTTACGGCCGTGGCTATCTCGATCACGTCGAAGAAGAGATCAAAAATATCCTCGACGGCGCGAAGACCGTTTTGTTTTTCCCGTTCGCTTTGCATGACCACGACCGCTACGCGGACCAAGCGAAAAGGCGTTTCGCCGCCATGGGTCATCCGCTGGAATCTGCCCACGCAACAGAGAATCCACAAAAAGCGGTGGAACGAGCGGATGCTATCTTTATCGGCGGCGGCAACACCTTCCGTCTATTAAAGGCCCTTCAAGACTTTTCCCTGTTCGAAGGGATTCGGGCCAAAGTAAAAAATGGAGCACCATATCTCGGCAGCAGCGCGGGTTCGAACGTTGCCGGACCGACGATAAAAACGACAAAGGACATGCCCATTGTCCAGCCGCGCTCATTCGACTCTCTCGGGTTAGTGCCATTTCAGATTAGCCCCCATTATTTGGATCCTGATCCCAACTCGAAGCACATGGGCGAGACCCAGGAAGAGCGCATCCTGCAGTTCCTGGAAGAGAATGAAACCCCGGTGATAGGAATGCGGGAAGGATCTTGGCTAGTGGTCAAAAATAGCGTGGTAACCTTGCAAGGGCTGAGTGGCGCCAGGATTTTTCGTCGCGGTCACGCTCCCGTGGAAGTCACGCCCGGCTCTGAGATCTCGCAATTAGTGGGAACGATAGATGCAAGCTGAAGGAACGCTGCTGTTGCGCCGCAGCCATGTCGCCCAGCTGCTCAGCTTAAAAGACTGTATTGACGCGGTGGAAGAAATTTTCCGATTGCAGGGCGACGGCAAAGTACCGGCGCCTGGAGTTCTTGGAATAAAAGCTCCAAGCGGCGGCTTGCACATAAAAGCCGGACTGCTTCGCGGCCAGAGGAGTTATATTGTTGCTAAACTAAATACAAACTTCTCAGGGAATAGCGCGCGTTTCGGTCTGCCCACGATCCAGGGGACAATCGTGCTCTACGATGCCGAGAATGGTTCCCCGCTCGCCCTTCTTGATTCCGTCGACATTACAATCAAACGCACGGCCGCGGCCTCAGCGGTCGCGGCAAAGTATCTCGCCCGAGTTAATTCCCGTGTCGGCACGGTTTGCGGCTGCGGCCGGCAAGGTCGTGCGCAGCTTCGCGCCATCTGTGCCGTCCTTCCTCTAAAGAAAATGTACGTCTTCGATCTGAACGAGTGCGCGGCAAAGGAACTTGCCATCGAACTTGCCGACGAATTGCGTTTGGAAATCGAACCTGTTCGCGACCTGCCCCGCGCCATTCAACAAAGTGATGTTTGCGTAACCTGCACGACCTCGCGCAAGTTTTTCGTGCGTAAGGAACATGTATCTGCAGGCACTTTTATCGCGGCAGTTGGCGCGGATGACGAGCACAAGCAAGAGATCGACCCGGCGCTAATGGCTTCGGCCAAGGTGGTGGCAGACAGCCGTGAACAGTGCTGCAACATCGGTGATGTCCACCATGCAATCAGTCACGGCTTAATGCGCACCGAAAATGTTTACGCGGAGTTGTCGGAAATTGTAGCTGGTCGCAAACCTGGCCGTATAAGCGAAGACGAAATCATCATTTTCGACAGCACCGGTATCGCCATTGAAGACGCTGTCGCGACGGCTGTGGTCTACGAAAAAGCGCGCACGGCCAGGATCGGCAGTTATTTCAACTTCGCCGCCTGACTCCAAGGGAGAAAAAGTGCGAACACGACAACTTGACGAATCCGATTTTGTCGGACGCCACCTGACATTTCGCCATCGGGCGATGTTTTTATAAATAAGTTTGGTTCGAGCAGTTTCCCGCACGTAAATATCCGTTTCTCTTCGAACAATAATGTGGAGGTTAGCGTCAAAACAACAACCAATGAAAATAACCAACCTACTAGTAGCAGCAGTTGTAAGTGCGGGTCTGGCGTTTGGCGTCGCCGCGCAAGCAAAAGAAAAGAAACACGAAGAGGAAACCGTCAGCAGCACTGACGTTCCGGCCGCGGTGCAAGAAACCGCTGAGAAGCAGGCCAAGGGCGGAAAAATCGTTCGCTGGGAAAAAGAGGGCGCGAACTACGAAGCCGTCATCGACAAGGATGGCAAGGAGTGGGGCGTCAAGATCGACGCGAATGGCAAAATGTTGAGCAAACACGACGAGAGCAAGGAAAAGGGCGAGAAGGGCGAGAAGTACTAGTATATATTATAGAGTCTCTCTAAGAAGTTACGGTTCTGGAGTGTTCAACCGCTCCAGAACCGTTCCATTTAGGGATGAAAAACGTCTTCCTAATCGCGCTTTTGATCGCGATCGTCCAGGGAGCGGCGGCGCTTGATACGGCAAAGATCGATCAGATCACCGGGCTCCCGCATGCAAAAGTTCAGCGGGTGTAGAAATCGAGACTTGCTGATCCATTTTTTCTTTTCGACCTGCTCCGTTGCATGATGGCGATCTGTTCGCTCGGTCCACCGAACGAGATGAGACTGAGCTTGAGCCAGAACCGGACGCTTGTGCGAAACTGGGGTGCCGAACCGAAACGTGATTTTGCTGTCGAGATCGTGCTCATCACCGCTTGAGAAATCCGCAACACCCGAAGCGCAGAAGTTTATCGTCCTAGATTCTAGCCGTTTTTAATCCGAGCATTCTCGGACTTATTTCTTCTCTAATCCAACGCAGATTTCGATGGTCATTTGTGGTTAACTACTGCGCCAGGCATTTAGAAACCTCCCACTTTCCGGGATATCCTTTTCACACACCGCACCATCATGCTGAGCCAACGTGACGAATGCAGCGGGGCGCCCTCCTGAAGTTTTCTTCAGAATCTCCGTCCTTGGCGCGACAAGGCGGCAATTTTACTGTGACTGGAGTGAGAGCCTTACTGATCGAAGATGATGCCAAGACTGCTCGCGCGCTCGCGAGCGGATTGCGGGGCGAGGGCTTTGAGGCTGTGACGGCGAAGACTGGCGAAGAGGGCTTCTTTCTGCTTAGCCGCGAAAGTTTTGACATGGTGATACTCGATTGGATGCTGCCGGCCCGCGACGGGATCGAGGTGCTGAGGACGCTTCGTGCCGGCGGTTCCAAAACCCCGGTGCTATTGCTCACTGCTCGCGATGCGGTTGAGGATCGCGTGCTCGGCCTGAACGCAGGAGCGGACGATTATCTGGTAAAACCCTTTGCCTTCGCTGAGCTGCTCGCGCGGGTTCGGGCACTACTGCGGCGGGTCGATTCCGGAAACGCGCTGCGGCAGCAGATCGGTGATCTTACGCTCGACGTGAAAACGCGTCGTGTCACGCGTGGGGCGCGTGAGATCGCGCTGACACCGCGCGAACTCGATCTGCTTACCTTTCTTGCACAGCACCATGACCAAACGGTGACGCGGCAGATGATCGCACGTGAAGTGTGGCGCGAACCGAACCGGGCCACGCCGCTCGACAATGTGATCGATGTGCACCTCGCGCATTTGCGTCGCAAAGTGGACGAGGGCGAGATTGTGAAGCTTATCCAAACCGTGCGCGGCGTTGGTTTCGTTTTACGCGCGGAGGCGGACATGTGAAAAGCTGGTGGCTACAGCGTTCGGTTCGCTTGCGTCTGGCATTGTGGTATGCGGCGGCGACGGCGTTGGTCCTGATCGCGTTCGCGTGGTTTGTGTATGAGGTAATCGAGCATCGGCTGGCAGCCGAGATCGATCGGCAGCTACGCATCGACTTTGATCTGGTTGAGCCCCAACTCGGTGTCGACGCGGAAGGGCGTGTCCGTTGGACACTGCGTGGCTCCCATGGCGAT
>Ga0137382_10000869_pt1 | contig 12776 bp, 10 predicted proteins | sample SagtaG_15_FD_104816 | JGI IMG/M metagenome (GOLD analysis project Ga0137382, IMG submission 104816) | Vadose zone soil microbial communities from Sagehorn Ranch, Mendocino, California, USA - Sage2_R_20_16 metaG | ecosystem: Environmental > Terrestrial > Soil > Vadose zone | place: USA... | reverse complement strand
TCTCGGGCGACAACGCGCGGGTCGTGGGCTACGCGGGGGTGGTGATTCCGTTAATCCGATTCCGGTGCTCTCGGCGAGCGAAGCGGCGGTGTGGGATACGGCGGCACGGACGCAGTATCGGGTGCCCAGTGCGCGGCTGGGGAGGGCGGGGGGGCCGCACGTCGGCACGGCGGCGCTGGCCGGAGCGCAGGGCCCAGCCAGGGGGGGGGGGGGCGGGGGGGGCGGCGGCGTCCTGATCGCCGCGGGCGCGGGCAACAACGGGGGCGATGGCTGGGTGCTCGCGCGCGCTTTGCACACAGTCGGCATTCCGGTCTGGGTCTCCGCGCTCGATCCCAAAACCGACGACGCAATCGACAATCGCGCGCTCGCCCGGCTCGACGGCGTGCGCGAGCTGGGTCGCGAGGAAGCCTGGCCTCAGGCCGCCGTTGCCGTCGACGCGTTGCTCGGCACCGGTGCCGCCGGTCCCGCGAAGGGCGACGTGCTCGCGCTGGCGCAGCGCCTGGCGGAGTACGGCGCTCCCGTTGTGGCGATCGACGGACCCACGGGGCTCGATTTGACGAGCGGAGAGGCGCACGGACCGATCCGCGCGTGCGTCACCGTGACCTTCGGCGGCGCGCGGCGTGGACATCTGCTGCAGCGTGAGTGGTGCGGGAAAGTCGTCGTCGTGGACATCGGATTTCCGCCGGCCGACACGTCGTGGCCGCTGCTCGTCACGGACGTGTGGGCCGCCGAGCGGTTGCCGCGGCTCGCGCCGCAGATGCACAAGGGTGATCGGGGACGCGTGTGCGTGATTGGCGGCGCGAACGGGATGAGTGGCGCGGCTTTGCACGCCGCGCGCGCCGCGCTGGCGGCGGGCGCGGGACTCGTCAAGCTCGTCGCGGCGCGAGAGACAATCGCGGCGGCGCAGGCGAGTCTCCCGGATCTGTTGACGGTGGAGACCGCACTCGGGGAAGCCATCGAGCCCGGCGTCGCAGAAGCGGTCGAGTGGGCAGACGCGGTGGTGCTGGGACCGGGTCTCGGTCGGGAGCCGCGCGCAGCGCACAAGGCTTTTGTCGCGAACGTGCTCGCTCGTCGTCCCGTGCCGACAGTGGTGGATGCGGATGCTTTGCATCTGGTCGTCCCCGAATCCCTGACCCCAAGTCCCCGATCCCTAGTGCTCACCCCCCATCTCGGCGAATTCCGCGCGCTCGCGGGCGACGCCCTCGCCGACGAGGCGGCGAACGATCGCTGGTCGGCGGCGGCGCGCGCCGCGGCGAAATTCAAATGCACCATCCTGCTGAAAGGTGTGCCCACCGTCATCGCGGACCTGCGCGGTCCCGAGCACGTGGTCGCCAGCGGCAATCCCGGTCTCGCAACGGGCGGCAGCGGCGATCTCCTCGCCGGATTCATCGGCGCGTTTCTCGCGCGCAATACCGCGCCGGCCGAGGCTGCGGCGCTGGGCGCGCACGCCCTGGGTCGCGCCGCGGAGCAAGGCGCGCGACAGTGGACCGCGCGCAGCTTGCGACCCGCCGACGTCCTGGCCGCGCTGCCCGACGTGTGGCGCGCCTGGAAGAACGTGAAGAGACTTAAGCCTCCCGTGCTCCTGGAGCTTGAAGCCCCCGACGTGTTGTAAATTTTAAACCATGAATCTCGGGCCCGGAAACGAATTCGATCGCATCCGCGGGATCCTGGCGCGGATCGCGGAGATCTCGGAGGGGGGGGCTGAGGACGTCTCCGATGTCGGGGACGACTGCGCCTTGCTCGCGGTCGGCGGGACGACGCTCGCCATCAGCATCGACACTGCGCTCGAGAACGTGCATTTCCGGACCGACTGGCTCGATTTCAACGAAATCGGCTGCCGCGCGGCCGGAGCCGCGCTGTCCGACCTGGCGGCGGAAGGGGCGACGCCGCTCGGACTCATGGTCTCCTTGGGCGTGCCACCGCAAACCAAAACCGACACCGATCCCGCGGCGGACATCATGGCCGGCGTCGCCACGATGGCGCGCAATCTCAACGCCCGCGTCGTGGGCGGCGATCTGACGCGCTCGGACACGTACATCATCGACGTGTGCGCGATCGGGACCGTGGAGCGGCCCGTGCGCCGTTCGGGCGCGCACGAAGGCGACGCGGTCTGGGTGACCGGCTATTTGGGAGGGGCGGGACTCGCACTCCAAAGTTTTCGAGAGGGGAAGCGCATGCCGGCGGTGCTGCGCAACCGGTACGCGTGTCCAGAGCCACGGATCGAGGCGGGACGGTGGCTCGCGGAACACGGCGCCACTGCGATGATCGACATCTCCGACGGTCTGGTCGCCGACGCGCAGCATCTCGCCGCCGCGTCGGAGGTGGGCATCGAAATCAATCTGGAGCGGATCCCGTGCTGGGAGGGCGTCGCGGCGTTGGCGGCGGCCGCGAGTGGAGAGGAATTCGAGCTGCTGTGCACGATGCCCCCGACGTTCGACGATGCGAGTGTGTCGGCGTTTCGCGGGCAGACCGGCCTGCAGTTGAGCCGCATCGGGAGGTGCCTGCGCGGCGCCGGCGGGCGGCGCGGCGGCGTGCGGCTGCTCGATCGCAGCGAGCCGGTTGCCCTTCCTGCCGGATACGATCACTTCGCGTGAGTGTTCGGACCCTCTGGTACTACCTCGTTCTCGCGGTATCCACCGTCTATCACGCTGCCGGCGCTGTCGTCGCGGGGCTGTTCGGCGTCAAAACCAGAGTCGGCGGCGTTTACGATTGGGCGAGCGTCGATTGGTCGCGGCAAATCCTGAAGGCGGCCGGCACGCCGGTCACGCCCGAGGGCCTCGAGCTGATCCCGCGCGACCGGCCCTTGATGTACGCTTCGAATCACTCATCGATGTTCGACATCTGGGCGCTGTTCGCCACCCTTCCCGGATCCGTGCGCTTCGTGGCCAAGCAGGAGCTCTTCAAGATTCCGCTCTTGGGGAGCGCCATGCGTGCCGTGGGGCACATCCCCATCGACCGCGCCGCGCGTAAGAAGGCGTTCGAGGCGTACGACGAAGCGGCGCGCACGATCCAGCGCGGCACCTCTTCCATTATTGTCTTCCCCGAAGGCACGCGCAGCCGCACCGGTGAGCTGCTGCCGTTCAAGAACGCGCCGTTCGCTCTCGCGATCGCCGCGCAGGTGCCCATCGTCCCCGTGTACGTGCATCACACGTTCGAGATTCTGCCGAAGGGCGCCTGGCGCCTGCGTCCGCGCCCGATCCGCTTGCTCGTCGGCACTCCCATCGCGACGGCCGGCCTCAAGCCCGAAGACCGCGAGCGACTGCGGGACCAGGTCCGGGCTGCGATGGTTGCTCTTCAGTCAAAGGCGCGATAGGGTTCGGGCCACAATGAGCACAGTGATCTCGGTGCATGCGCGGGAGATTCTTGACAGCCGCGGCAATCCCACCGTCGAGACGGATGTCACACTAGCAAGCGGGGCGAGCGGCACGGCCGCCGTGCCGAGCGGCGCGTCCACGGGCGAGCACGAGGCCGTGGAGCTGCGCGACGGCGACGGCAAACGCTTCGGCGGCAAGGGCGTGCTCGAAGCTGTCAAGAACGTGAACGAAGTCATCGGCCCGCGGCTCGAAGGGATGTCCGCCGAAGATCAGATCGCCGTCGATTACGCGATGCTCGATCTCGATGGCACGCCGAACAAGGGACACCTGGGGGCGAATGCGATTCTCTCGGTGTCCTTGGCGGTGGCACGAGCGGCGGCCCAGGACGCGGGCCTCCCATTGTATCGCTACCTCGGTGGACCCGTGGCGCACGTGCTGCCGATTCCGATGATGAACATCCTGAACGGCGGCGCCCATGCCGCGAACACGGTCGACTCCCAGGAATTCATGGTCGTCCCGATCGGTGCGGAGACATTCCCCGAGGCGCTCCGGATGGGCGTGGAAACGTTCCATGCGCTGAAGAAGGTGCTGGCCAAGCGGGGACTCTCGACGGCGGTGGGCGACGAGGGCGGCTTTGCGCCCGACCTGCCGAACGACGAAGCGGCGCTCGAGGCGATCATGGCGGCGATCGAGGCGGCGGGGTTCGAAGCGGGGAAGGACATCGCTATCGCCCTCGACGTCGCGGCGTCCGAGCTCTATGAGGATGGGACCTACACCTTCAAGAAGAGCAAAGGCGGCAAGAAGAGCGCGGAGGAGATGATCGCGCTGTACAAGGCATGGATCGATCGCTATCCGATCGTGTCCATCGAGGATGGACTTGCAGAGGACGACTGGACGGGGTGGGCAAAGCTCACAGAAAGTTTGCAGGAGCGGGTGCAGCTTGTCGGGGATGATCTCTTCTGCACGAACGTCGAACGACTGGCGCGCGGTATCGAAGAGAACGTCGCCAACGCTATCTTGATCAAGGTCAACCAGATCGGGTCGCTGACGGAGACGCTGCAGTGCATCGAGCTGGGGCGCGGGAACGGCTACGGCGCCGTCATCTCCCACCGCTCGGGTGAGACGGAGGATACGTTTATCGCGGATCTCGCGGTGGCGACGGGCGTCGGCCAGATCAAGACGGGGAGCGCCTCGCGCAGTGAGCGCGTGGCGAAGTACAATCAGTTGCTGCGTATCGCCGAGGAGCTCGGAGACGTGGCGCACTATCCCGGCCGTCATCTGTACGGCTTGTGACACGCACCCGAATGGCCGGTCTCGCGGGCGGCGTGGGCCTGCTCGCGCTCGCGGTCTGGGGCGGCGAGTACGGCACCGCGGATTGGATTACGATCCGGCGGCAGCTCGCGGACGAGCGCGCTCAGGTCGCGGCGCTGCGAATCGAGCTCGATTCTCTTGCGAAGCTGGCGCACGATCTCGAGACGAACCCGGCGGTGCAGGAGCGCGTGGCGCGCGAGCAGTTCGGGATGATTCGAGACGGCGAGGTACTCTACCGCGTCGTGCCCAAATAACGGAGGCACCGTGAATCTGCTTCGCCGGTTGGTACCTGTCGCCGCCATCGGCATTGGTGGAGCCCTCGCCTGCGGTGGCGACTCCACGGGGCCCAAGGCCGGCTCGATCACCGGCATTTTCGGTGACAACGATTCGGTGCTGACCGGGGGGACGCTGTCGGTCGGTTTCACGGTGCTCAACGCGGACGGCTTCCCGCTCCGCGGCGCCCAGGTATCGTGGGCGGTTGCCCCCGTCGCGGCGGCTACCGTGAACCCCACCACCCAGATGTCCGATAGTCTCGGCAACGTCGTCACCGTCGTCCGAGCAGGCAGTTCGGTCGGTGCGTTCACCGTCACAGCCAGCGTCAACGGCGTCACGCCCATCGCGTTTCATCTGAAGACGCTCGATCCCTGTGGCTACGCCCTGGTCTATGCGCTCGGCGACACGGTTTCCGGCGCCCTCGCGCAGACCGACTGCCGGGTCTTCAATGGGTCGCTCTTCTACTTCTACGATTTCTATAAGGTGACTCTGCCCGCGGGCCAGCAGAGTATCCGCGTCAACGAGTTGTCCTCGCAGATCGATCCGTATGTGGAGTTCTATCAGGCGACCGGTCCGCTGGTGGGATGGGATGATGACATCCAGCCCGGTGTGATTCAGACGTCGCAATTCGACGTGATTCTCGGATCGGGGGGATCGTACGTCATCGGCGCGACCTCATACGACCCCGACACGACCGGCACCTACAGGCTGATAGCGAAAACGCGCCCCACGACGCTCGCCGGGTGCCAGGATGCGTGGATGACGCCGGGCGCCACGATCACCGACACGATTCGGACCACCGATTGCGCCGACACGAGCAACAGCTATTCGGACATCATCTACATGTTCATGCAGGCGGCGGAATCGATCAACGTCGCCGAGCGCTCGAGCGTGGTCAATCCGCTGCTGAAGCTCTACCATGCGAACTTCTCGCTGCAGCGTTTCGATTCTGTCGCGGCGAATGACGACAGCGCGAGCGGCAATCCCAACGCGTTCATCTCGTATCTGGTACCCGCGGACGGCTGGTATCTGCTCAAGATCGGCACGGCCGCGCCCAATCAGACGGGCGAGTATACGCTCGCGTTCTCGGCCTCCGGTGGTCCGAGCGCGCCGCCGCGCCAAGGCGCGAGTCGCGTGCTCCGCGTGTTACCGAGCGGGACATTCCGAGGATGGAAGAGGCATAGCTGAGCTGCTGCTCCTTCTTACTCTCGCGACCTTCGCGAGCGCCCAGGGAAGACCGTGTGATCCGCCCACGCCGCTTGGGCCGAGTCACGATCTCTATTGCATCGAGCTCGTTCCCGCTCCGGGTGTAACAGGCGTCTCAGGGCGGGTCGAACTCGCCACGCCTCCGGGTCCATTCACCATCGGTGTGAACGCCGATGGCCACTCGCGATTCATCCCGATCATCACCCTGAGCGGGTTACCACGCACGACGCACCACGCACGACGCACGGATTTTGGGTACGTCGCCTGGGCAGTCACCCCGCAGATGGACACCGTGATCAGGCTGGGCCTCGTGAGCAACGGCGCGACGACGCTGCCGGCCATCGATCTCGACAAGTTCATCATCCTCATCTCATCCGAGCACAGCGTCCGGGCGCGCGAGCCACACGGCCGCATCATTCTGCGTGGCCAGTCGCCGAGCACCCGGCCGATGCCTCCCGATGTGCTCGAGTTCTCCGTCGGCGCGATGGGTGGTGCGGGCACAGCACACCATCACGAAGACGTGATCATGCCGCCCGTGCCGCCCGGGCTCACGATGCTGCCGTCCGAGATGGCACTCCGCCCCGATGTTGCTCCGTACCTTCCGCCCACGGACACCACGATCCCGTTCGCACGGCCGCGCGAAATCCTTCACCTCGTGAATGGTGACACGATCCGCCTCGAAGCCGGTCTCGTGCGCCGCACGCTGAACGGACACACGTACACCATGTACGGCTACAACGGCCAGTATCCCGGACCGCTGATCGAGGCAGCGCGAGGCTCGGAAGTGGTCGTGCGCTTCAGTGATCGGCTGCCCGATTCCTCCAGCATCCATTGGCACGGCATTCGTCTCGACAACGCGTTCGATGGCGTAGCCGCGGTGGGTCGCGAATTCACCTACCACGTCAGGTTTCCCGACGCGGGGATCTACTGGTATCACCCGCATGTGCGCGAAGACATCCAGCAAGAGCTCGGCCTGTACGGCAACATCGTGGTGCAGCCGGAATACAGTCCAGCGAATCGAGAAGCAGTGTTGATGCTCGACGATCTGCTCGTGGCGGACTCGTCCATCATTCCGCTCGGAAAAGAATCCCCCACGCACGCGCTGATGGGCCGCTTCGGCAACCTGTTTCTGGTGAACGGCGAGCCGGGGTACCGGCTGTCGGTGCGGCGCGGCGAGGTGGTGCGCTTTTATCTGACCAATGCCTCGAACGCGCGGACGCTGAACCTCTCGTTTCCGGGAGCCCGGATGAAGGTCGTGGCCACCGACGCGGGCCCGTTCGAACACGAAACCTGGGTCGCAAGCGTGGTGATCGCCCCCGCCGAGCGGTATGTCGTGCACGTGCGCTTCGATACGCCGGGGAAGGTCGCGCTGGTCAACCAGGTCGTCGGGCTCGACCATCTCTTCGGCCGTTTCTTCGCGATGGTGGACACGCTCGGCATTGTCGCCGTCGGCCAGCAACGCGTCACGCGCGATCTCGCGCCTTCCTTCGGCGCCCTCCGGCGTCTTCCGCCGCCCTTCGCCGATGCCTCGTCGTTCCTGAACCGTCCACCCGACCAGACGCTCGTTCTCACGCTCGAGACCCACGACTTGCCGTTCGTGACCGAGCGACTCATGCAACTCGACTCGATCTACTTTGCGCCCGTCGAATGGGGCGGGACGATGCCGATGATGAACTGGGCGTCTACCGGGCGGCAGGTGCGCTGGGTGCTGAAGGATCCAGCCACAGGACGCGAAAACATGGATATCGCGTGGCACTTCCCGCGCGGGACCCCGGTGAAGATCCGATTCGTCAACGAGCGCCGCGCATTTCACGGGATGCAACACCCCATCCATCTGCATGGCCAGCGCTTTCTCATCCTGGCGGTGAACGGGATTCCGAACGAGAATCTCGCGTGGAAGGACACCGTGCTGGTGCCGGCCGGTGGGGTGGTGGATATTCTGCTCGATACCGCGAATCCCGGTGACTGGATGCTCCACTGTCACATCGCCGAGCATCTCTCGACCGGGATGATGATGCACTTCACCGTGAATTAGCGAGGAGTCCTCATGAACGCCCTCACCCTCCTGCTCACGCTCGTCGCGCAGCGCCCGGATTCGTTTGCGGCGGGCGTGCGTGAATACATCACCGTCGATACCTCCGTGGTTGCGTTGACGCATGTCCTGCTCGTCGATGGCACGGGCGCCGCGCCGAAGACCGACCAGACAGTGCTGCTTCGCGCCGGGAGGATCGCCGCCGTGGGTCCCGCGGCGTCGGTGCCGGTGCCGGCGGGCGCGCGCGTCCTGGACATGAGCGGCTCGACCGTGATTCCCGGCATCATCGGAATGCACGACCATCTCTTCTATACCGCGGCCGGCGGCCGCGCCGTGCAGATGGGCTACACCGGCCCCCGCCTCTACCTCGGCTCCGGCGTGACGACGATTCGCACCACGGGCAGCCGCGCGCCCTATGCCGAGATCAATCTGAAGGACGCGATCGACCACGGGTTGTCGCCGGGTCCGCGCATACATCTCACGGCTCCGTACATCACGGGTGAGCACGGCGGCGGCGCGATGGCGATCCTGAATTCGCCCGAGGCGGCGCGCCGCTTCGTGGACTACTGGGCCGCGGAAGGCGCGACGTGGATCAAGGCCTACACCGACATTCGCCGCGCCGAGCTCGGCGCCGCGATTCAGGAAGCGCATCGGAAGGGCATCAAGGTCACGGGACATCTGTGCTCGGTGAGTTTCCAGGAAGCGGTCGCGTTGGGCATCGACAATCTCGAGCACGGCATGCTCACCGCGTCGGACTTCACGACGGGCAAGCAGGCGGATATCTGCCCCGTCAATCTGATGACGCAGATCAGTGCCGCGGATCCCAAGGGTGACGCGGGGCAGGCCACGATTCGTTCGCTCGTGCAGCACCATGTCTCGATGACATCGACCCTCGCCGTGTACGAGCCGTTCGTGGCCAATCGTCCCACCAAGGACGAGCGGACGTTGCAGGCGATGGATCCCGAAGTCCGCGACGCCTACATGAAGATGCGCCAGCAGATCGATTCGAGCGCCACCGGCTGGGTGTCGCCGCAGGCCTTCAAGAACGCCATGGCGTTCGAGCGGGCGTTCGTCGACGCGGGTGGGTTGATGGCCGCCGGCGTCGACCCGACCGGGATCGGCGGCGCGCTGGCTGGCTACGGCGACCAGCGCAATTACGAGCTGTTTATCGAAGCGGGATTCACGCCGGCGCAGGCGATCCAGATCATGACGTTGAACGGCGCGAAGATCCTGGGCGTCGCGCAGACGCTCGGGACGGTGGAGCAGGGGAAGCTGGCCGATCTCGTCGTGCTGCGTGGCGACCTGACGACGAATCCGTCTGTGATTCGCAGTCCCACGATTGTTTTTAAGGACGGGGTCGGCTACGATTCTGCGAAGTTGATCGCCTCGGTTCAGGGTCGAGTGGGCGTCAATTAGGAAAGTGTGGCAGGGTAGCTCAGCCTGGTGAGAGCACGGCACTCATAATGCCGGGGTCGTGGGTTCGAATCCCACCCCTGCTACTACAAAAAGGCGTCGAACGAAACCGTCTAACAGAAACGTCGAACAGAAACGTCGAGCGAACCCGTGACGGATTCGTTCGACGTTTTTGTTAGACGCCTTATCGTGACGATGTTGCAGTTGGTACGTCCGAATTGAAGATGTCTGCGACGATGAGCCAGCGCCCATCCTTTTCACCCCGCCGGATTTCCAGGAACTTTCCGTGCTCGGTGGCGCCGCTGAGATAGGCCACCTGATACGTGCCGCGCACATACGCGAGATCACCGCACCCATTGATCTCGATGGCGGAAGCGGTGAAGTGGCTCATCGGCGGCACCGTCTTGATCCACGCTCGAATGGCGGCGCGACCCTGCACCATGGTCTGATTCGGCGGCATGAACGTCGCATTCTCGGCGTACATCGCCGCGGCCATCGAATCACGATGCGTGACGACGTAGGCGGTAAAGCTGTCCAAGGACGCCCGCATCGTCGTCTTGTCGGTGTCCAGGATTTCCCGGGGGGCGCCTGCCGAGCCACACGCGAGTGCGACCGATCCCAACAGACATCCGATCATTGCGCGCATACATCACCTCCGGTTCCAAACGACGGGTTGAATCGTGCGGGACATCTCCGCCGCGACCTGTTGCGCCTCCTGCAGTTTCGCTTCGTATTCGTTCCTCCACGCCGCCGGCATGTTGGTGCGAAAGTACGTCGCGGTGAGCAGCTCGGCCGCAGCCGTGCCGCGTCCCACCGCGATCACATCGCCGAGAAATAACGTCGAGCTGCCGGTGTCCATGACGTTCACGACGCTGCACTCAAAGTGCGCGAAACAGTCATCGAGGATTGGGACGCCGAGCTTGCCGTTGTGGTGCGGAATCCCCGCGAGCTTGTCCTGGTCGCGCCCACTAAAAAACCCGAGCCGCCGCACGAGGTCGAACTGTTTCGTGTGCAGCAGGTGCATCGCGAAGCGGCCCGTCTCGTAGATCATGTCGTGGCTGTAGTTGAATTTGTGGATGTACACCGACAGCCGCGGCACGGTCGGCACGATGGATGCGCGCACGGCGGCATCTGAGATCATGCCGTTCTCCTTGCCGCCTCGAACACAGGTAATCGCCACCACCGGCGACGTGAGATTGCGAAGGAGTTGGTAAGTAAGGTCGGGCTCAAGCATACTTCAAGATACATGGCCACTAATGACTCGCTGCCGGCGCGCGTGCTGGCCCACATTCGCGAAGCCCGACTCTTCCGCACACAGGGAGAGGCGCTGGTCGCTGTATCGGGCGGCCCGGATTCGGTCGCGCTGCTCGATCTCCTGCACAGCATGGCCGGCGAGCTCGGCATCACGCTCGCGGTGGTCCATGTAGACCACGGCATTTCGTCGGACAGCCGGACGGTCGGACGGTCGGTCGCGACGCTCGCGGCGCGTTATGGTTTGCCGTTCGAACTCGCCGAACTGCATCTCGGCCCGAACGCGACGGAAACAGAAGCGCGCCGTGTGCGATACGCCTGGCTGCACGACCTGCAGAATCGGCGCGGCGCGAAGTATCTCGTCACCGCGCATCACCAGGACGACCAGGTGGAAACGATCTTGCTGCGCGCGCTGCGTGGCAGCGCGCCCGCGGGACTCGCGGGAATGAGTGCCCGATCGCGCGGTGGACTGGTGCGGCCGCTCCTGCCGTTCTCGCGCCGCGAGCTCGCGGACTACGCGAACGCGCGCGGGCTGCCCGTCCACGACGATCCCGCCAACCACGATCCTCGGCACCTGCGGTCCTGGCTCCGCACGACGCTGCTTCCATTGCTGCATGAGCGACTCGGCTCCACGCCACGGCTGCGACGCGATCTGCTCTCATTGGGACGGCACGCGGCGCGTGACCGGCGCGCGTGGGACCGAGTGCTCGACCTGGTGCCCGATCTCGGCCTCACCGTGGACAAGAATGGCTTCGCCGTTGCCCGGGCGAGTCTGTGCGGCTATGATAACGCATTGTCTGTTGCGCTTTTGCGCGCAGCCGCCCGGCGCGTGGGATTGATTCTGGGCCCGGCGAAAGCGCGGAAACTTGTCGACTTGGCGCAACGACCGTCCGGGCGCTCGCACCCCCTGGGCGCGGGGTGGTCGGCGGAAGTCGCATTCGATCAGGTATACGTGCGCCGCAGTCGGGAAGACGACGTTGGCTGCGCGCTCGAACGGGTCTCGCCCAGCGGCGAGCGCGGCTCGGCGATGTTTGGTGGATTTGAGATCTCGTGGTCGCCCGACGCAGCCCCGGACCGGATCGAGCGCGCCACGTGGACGACTTGGCTGGACAGCACCGTCTGGGAAGTCCGCCCGCCCGCCCGTGGCGATGCGGTGGTGCCGCTCGGCGGCGTCGGACATCGGCCGCTGCGACGTCTATTAATGGAAGCGCGGGTGCCGCGCAGCGCTCGATCGCGGTATCCCGTCGTCAGCCGGGGGGCGACGATTCTCTGGGTGCCGGGCATCTGTCGAAGTGCCACCGGGCTGCCGGTGCCCGGAACTCGAGCAGTGAGGTTGGATGTTACCGAGCACGGCCCAGCTCAGGCAGACGGGAGGACGTGAGCTCAAGCGCATCGTCTTCGATGAGGAGACGATCGCCGAGCGCGTGCGGGAGCTGGGACGCGAAATCACCGCGGCCTATCCCGACGGCGACCTGGTCGTCTTGGGCCTGCTCAAGGGGAGCTTCATCTTCTTGAGCGATCTGGTGCGGCGCATCGAGCGACCGTTACAGGTCGATTTCATCGTCGCATCGAGCTACGGCGAGGGGACGGTGTCGAGCGGGAATGTGCGGCTGGTGTACGACCCGGAAACCGAGCTCGCGGGGAAGCACATCCTGCTGGTCGAGGACATCATCGACACCGGCAAGACATTGAACAAGCTGGTTACGCTGCTGCGGCAGCGGCGCCCGCGTAGTTTGGAGATCTGTGCGCTGTTGCACAAACATGTGGCTAACCATTTGGAGCTGGAGGCAAAATTCGTGGGTCTCGACGCCCCGACGTTGTTCCTGGTCGGGTACGGTCTCGATCACGCGGAAAACTTCCGGCACCTTCCTTATATCGCGAGTCTGACGTAGATGGCCAATCGACTGCCCCCGCCACCGCGGGAATTCAACTGGGCCCGGATGCTGCGGACGCTCTCGTTCTGGGCGCTCCTCATC
>Ga0137382_10000866_pt1 | contig 12796 bp, 17 predicted proteins | sample SagtaG_15_FD_104816 | JGI IMG/M metagenome (GOLD analysis project Ga0137382, IMG submission 104816) | Vadose zone soil microbial communities from Sagehorn Ranch, Mendocino, California, USA - Sage2_R_20_16 metaG | ecosystem: Environmental > Terrestrial > Soil > Vadose zone | place: USA... | reverse complement strand
GGAGGATCGGGGCATGTGCCTGCTCCACGTACTCGACATGGGCTCGGTCGAGCGCCCAGCGCGCCTTCTCGCAGTAATGGCTGACGCCGATCGTGATGAGTCGAGGTTTCGGCATCATCGAACTTGCGGCGGCGTTACCGCCGGGCGCGATCAGGCGGCGGGGTCTCCGGCGCCGAGCGCCCTGGTCTCGGTGGCGGGCGTCTTCGCGGCTTCGGACATCTTCGAATGTGCTTGCTCGGTGCGTGCCGCATCTCGGTCCGCCTGGGTGATTTTCATTTTTGTTCCCTTCTAAGGTGTAAGAGGTCTCTGGCCACAGACCGCCATTTAGTCCGCACAACGGACTAACCCTTACGCCGATCATTCGAGGACCGGGTGGATTCTCCATCCCAAGGTTTTAACACTGATTGCAGCGGCTATTGCGGAAGGGTCTCTAGATTAAGCCATTTCAATGCTAAAGGAAGGTCGTAGAATACACGGATCTGCGAAGGGTTCGCCGACAGTTCAGTAAAGATTTCCCACATTCGTCCCACACCGAAGACAGCCGGACTAGCGGCAACAAAAGCGCGTTTAGATCTGGGTGAAAAGATCATACGACGTGCTAGGAGTCTAGCCTGTTCACTCGTCATATCGAAACTGGTCACCGCCCGCAAATCTACGACTTGATTGAACTCTGGGTTGAAGTCGGGATCGGTCTTGGTTTGGTCTTGGCGCTCTTTGATTTCCTCCCACGTCACACGACCCGATCCAGTGCTGATAACCAGACGGTGCTCACTGTAGACGACATAGCTGAATGGCATACTTATTCTTCAGCGCAGAGTCTAACATGCGAACTGAGTGGAGTATCCACGGCCCCCTCATTTGGTCGTCTCGAGCGCGTGAGCACCAAGTCGCGCAGAGATGTGGGAGTTCCCGCATATGTGGCCGTGTTGGAAGACTCAGGCATGGAAGCTGGCTTCGACGAACTTGATTGGTCCTGGGCATAGACCTTGCCAGCAAGGACCATCATTCCAACAACCAAAGCTGCAGTAGGCAATGACCTGCGAATGCACCCGAAGAACCTTCGGGACATGCCAATGGATTGCATCTTTCCTCCGTAAAGAGAACATGAGTTTGTAATCGCACAAACGCGCAGACGCACCAGTGCGCTAGCTCAGAGGAAAGAAAATCAGATTCTCAGGATCGAAATGCTGACGGGTGGTGAAACAGGTGGCGAGTGTATATCTGACGCCCACCATTGAGAGCCAAACTCCGTGGCTAGTGCTGCTACCGGTGTCAGCGGCAGTGCGGCCACCAGAACCAACGGCAAATGTTGTGAACTGAAATCCGACGAACTCTTAAGTGCAGGCAAACGATCCGGGGCTGTCACGGTCTGACAGCAGGAGTGAGATTGTGGCATTCCGCTCTTTCCACAATCCTGCGCCATGCGCTTGCAGCACTCGTGTTCCGCCTTCGTCATTGCCGTTGCTGGCAAGGCACAGGCAATGATGGGAGCCGCAAACAGCAAAAGCGACAGTATCAAGACGCCGACTTTGCTCGCCAGTTTCACAGCTAATTAAGGCTATATTACAAGCAATTCAGACGCAACAGACCGGGGAAAGTTGCTCCATTACGGCAGGCCATGCCCAAGTCGTCTGGTTAGTTGATCTTGCAGACAATTCAGTGATCGCAACATGGGTCTCCGCGTAGTCCCTCAACTCCTTCTCTTGCGATGATCGGAACCATCACCAACGCCGCAACTGGGTCAGCCCACCACCATCCCAAAGAGATATTCAGGAGAAGCCCAGCCAATAGAATCGACGACAAGTAAACGCAGAAATCAGTCTGTTTCGCATCGGCTCTCATTGCCGCGCTGCCGAGCTCTCTTGCCACTCTCTTCTTCTCGCGAGACAGGAGGGGCATGACAACCAGCCACACGCAGGCCAGTAGTATTCCAGGAATACTGTGACCAGGAGCCTTTCTCCCGATCAGGTCAGCGATTGCCTCGTAGGCGACATAACTGGCGAGTGCGATGAAGCAGGCACCCACGATTCTGATGCTCAGCCTCTCGTTTCTTTCGCGACGATGTTCGTCTGCATCGACCGACATCCTCCACAGGAGCGTGGCACCGGATGTGACTTCGATGAAGCTATCCATTCCGAAGCCCACAAGGGAAATACTGCCCGCAATACCGCCAGCGACGACGGCCACCAGACCTTCAAGGCTATTCCATGCAATCGTGAAATATTCCAGCCGTGTTCCGCGTTTGGCAATAATTTTGCGCGTCGTCGACAATTCATTCACGTACAGAGCATATCAAGCGGCACGAGGGAACGTGCGGGAAAAGATCCGGCACAGACTGCTGTCAGACGCGCAGCCAGACGTAAAGCGCACTTTCAGGACACTATTGCTGATACGGCAGAATCTGACGCTATCTGGATTGGGAGACGGGATCATTGCCGGACGCATTGAAGAGGGTCAGGTAAGGCTTGACCTGATGTACCTTACTATGTAGCTTATCAACTAAGCGATATCGAAACATATATATAGCGGGGGAGCGTAAGTTGGGGCAGGTGCCGGATGAATAGGACCAGCTTCCAGCTATCGTCGTCTTTCTCTTCCGAACCCCAAGCCGGCATTCCCGTAAGCCGAATGCCATTGTGGATCACGTAGTAGACCTCTGCGTCGGTCAGGTTCTGCGTCTCTGGCAGACGCATGTCCGGCGCTTTTGGATAGAGATTCTGGCCGATTTGTGTCTTCCCGGCACCGTCGTTGCCGTGGCAAATAGCGCAATGATCGGCGAAGTGGGCACGTGCCTCGCTGAGAACTTCAGCTGTCGGCACAAACGGATTCTTGGCATCTCGCTTGGACGCAGGAATGGAAAGATTGCGTGCCGTCTTTGCGAGATAAGCCTCTAGAGCAGACGGGTTGTCCCGCGCGCTGAAGCCACGCCGGATCGTCTCCCACCCGAACGCGGCGGCTCCCGCGATGCCCACAGCGGTGATCGATAGAAGAAGAGTGCGTTTTCTCATGCGTTGCCTTTACTGGGGACTTGGGCCAGTCTGAAACGGGATGTTCACCTCACGCACCGGTTGGTCGATTCCGCCTGGCTGCGAGGGCGCTTCGAGGCCGTCGGTGAGCAAGTAGGACTGCAGAGAAAGTGAACTCGTGGCGAAGCTCTCCAGGGCAGTAATGTAGGAGACTTCGAGCTGCATCAGTGTTCTCTGGGCGATGAGGACCTGCGGGTATGCCGCAGCCATCTGTTGGTATTTCTTGGTGTACATCTCATACGCCTTTTGCGCCCTCGGTATCATTTGGTTCTTGTAGCGGTCGACCGCCGTTTGCGAGAACGTGTAGTTCTGGACGATGCTTGCCGCCCGCTCCCGCAAAACGAGCTTCACGCGCTCCACTTCGCGCTTCGCCCTCTCCGCGTCAGCCTTACCGGTAGCAATGTTTCCCTGGTTGCGGTTAAAAATGGGAATTCTCACCCCCACGTCGGCAAAGCCCTGCAGGCCGACAGATCTCCCGCTGGGCTCGGACAACAACTCGCCATTCTGCTGCAAGCCGCCGCGGATTTGCAGGTCTGGAATCGGTTCCCGTTTCGCGCGAACCAAGGCTGCTTCGGCACGTTTGACGCCGAGTTCGGCGATTCTTACAGCCGGACTCTCGTTGACGATTTTCTCCACCAGTTCATCCGCATTGACCCACGGAGTGTCCTCGAGTTTTCCTTCGAGCTTCATCAAGGGCAGTCGCGGATTCCCCACAACGGCGGCCAGCGCTTTCCAAACCCGCTGCTGGTTCTGCTCAGCCATGGCGACAGCGAGTTGTGCCTGTTGCGATTCCACTTCCGATTCAAGCACGTCGGGAAAGTCCACCTGGCCGACATTCGCGAGTTGATGGGAGGTCTCAACGGCGTCGTCGGCAAGCTTGCTGAGGTTTTGTCGCAACTCCAGTGTCTGCTGGGCAGCCAGCGCTTGGATGTAGGACATCCGTACGTTTGTGACTACCCGCACTTTTTGCTCCTCGGCTTCGGTTTCCGCCTGCCTGAGCTCCTGGTCAAAAATCTTTCGATTCAGGCCCAGCTTTCCACCGAGCACGATGTCTTGCTGCACGAAAAAGCCTTGCTCACCCCCGTGAAACGACCCGCCTCGGATCTGTTCGCCCTGATAGCCGACAGTTGGGTTCGGGTAGAGCCCCGATTGCTTCTTCCTGCCTTCCGCCGCTTGAATGTTGGCGGCCGATTGCTTGAACGTCGGATTGTTCTGTAAGGCCATCTGTTGAAGTTCTTCGAGTGTCATCGTCTTTTGCTCAGAAGCTGGCGTTTGCGCTCGGCCGGGCAAGGTGACCAGGAACAAGGCCCAGGAAAAGCAGAGTACGAAGCGGGTTACGCGACTGATTGGTGACACGGTTTCGACCTTCACTTCCATGAACTTCACCGGCGTAGTCAGGTTATTCATGTTTGTGCTCCATCCCCGGCATGTCCATCTTCATTGGCTTATCGCCTTCCTGCTTTTTTCGAAGCTCCATGATTTGGTCATACTTGTCGGGAGGCAGCACGCGTACGAACGTCATCATTCCCGCCATGAAGCCGCTCCAGCCGGGACGCAGATCAAAGTTTTCAGGCTTGTCGACCATTTGATCCATCGCCATCATGGGACCTTCCATGAAGGCATCCTGCGGAAAGCCCGGCACGGAATTCGCATTCTTGCTGACCTCGGGCTTGCCCATCTGCATCCCTTGCTTCTGCATGTCGGGCATATCCTGGTGCTGCATCGCATTCCCGGCTTTCAGCGGAGAATTCGACATGGTTTGCTCCGCTGTCGAACCGACGCCCATTCCGCGACCTAGGCTCGGACCGTTTTCCTCAGACGTCGCGCTTCCCTGTCGCAGCATGCCCATTCCGCGCTCCATGTCGAGACCCGCGGGCATTCCAGTTCGGCGTGACATCGGGCCGACCATCGACGACATTTGGTTCATCATGTGGTGAGGAAGATGGCAATGAAGCATCCAGTTTCCAGGATTGGTCGCCACAAACTCGATATCCCGAGATTGCGCCACTCCTACCAGAACCGTATTTCCAGGACCCCACGTGGATTGTGGCTGGCGTCCTCCTTCCGTCCCGGTAACCACGAATTGGTGGCCGTGAAGATGGATCGGATGGTGGTCCATACCGAGGTTGATGAGGCGAATGCGGACTCGCTCTCCGTGCCGCACGATGAGCGGAGTGTTGGCTGGACCGGATTTGCCATTGAATGTGAGCCAGTTGAACTCCATGTTCATGGAGTTCGGAACATTGATATTCGGCAAGATCGCGTACTCCTGCACAATGATTGCGAAGTCTTTATCGGCGCGCGGCTTGTATGGCTCCTTGGGATGCATGATGAAGGTGCCGATCATGCCCATCATTTCCTGCATCGCCATGTGCGAGTGGTAGAAATAAGTTCCTTCCTGGTGGAGCGTGAATTCGTAGACAAATCGGCCGCCGGGAGGAATCGGATCTTGACTACTTCCCGGCGCTCCGTCCATGTCGATAGGGATCTCGAATCCGTGCCAGTGCATCGATGTTGCTTCGGGAAGGTGGTTGTCCACGATGATCCTCACCCGATCCCCCTGGTTCACCTGAATCGTGGGTCCCGGAGCACTGCCGTTGTAACCCCAGAGGTCAACGATCCGGCCGGGAAAGATCTCCTGTTTAACCGCCTCGGCAATGAGATGGAATTCTTTTACGTTTCCGTCCATGCGCCACGAAAGCTGCGGAACGTCCGGCGTTTCCACGGAGACAATTCGACTGCCGCCACGTTGGATAGCGTGACTCATGTGCTCCATGTCCATGCTCGCTCCCTTCTCCTGCGGAGCTGCAAACAGGCGAGGTGCGGCAGCCAAACCGGCACCCAGGCCAAGAGAATTTCTAAGGAAATCACGTCTGTTCTTCATGGTTCTTCCTCTTCAAGAATTAGCGGGACCAAATGTCCTTGAGAAACTCAACGGACATTGAAACGAAGGAGCTGCACGGTCCAGGAAATCGACAAGTCGCTGCTTTGGCTAAATCGGTGCTAGAAAGAGGGGGAAATCAGATGCGAAGAACGCTAAAAGACGCAGCACGTGCCGTGGGCGAATAGGGCGGACCGTTGTCCAAAATCCGTGCGGCCGCGAGATCTGGCACCAGAAGCTTCGATGTATTGTCCAGGGCCACCACGCCGGTCTGGACAACCGTCATCTGAGAAAGAACCTTTCTCGAAATGGCAAGACGTTCTGCCGCGACGCAATTCGTCTGGCACGATCGCGACACCCAAAGAGAACTCACGGCATCAACATTTGCGTGATTCATTCCTGAGTGATGGTGAGCCATTCCGGGCATGGCGTCCGAAGGCTGACTACAGTGGCTATGACTTTGCGTTCGGAAGTGGCGTTCACACATAACTGCGCAGAGCCCGGTCGGAGTGATGACCCCGGCTAATAGAACAGTCAGCAGAATTATCGAAGTTGCGGTTTTTCGGGCCACTTTGGAAAACTGTATCTTAGACTCTATGAGATGCGCAAACGCGTGCGGTGGGAGTTTTTTCAATCTCTTGAAGGCCAAGGGCCGCGACGCAGGTTGACGGGTGCGGGGTTTGACCACGAGATGAATCCCCCCTTTTGGACTCGCCCTTTTAGGAAAACTGCAGAAATTGGCCTTGTGAGCGCGACTACGGACGGCTGTGATTTCCGTCACAGCCAGTCCGGGCAGAGCACCGGTAGGATCATCTGGAAGAACATGACGTGGCGCTTCAAACTCGTGGCCTCAGCATTGGTAGTGATTCTGCTAGCGATGCCATTATCGGCGCTGGGTTCGTGCTTGTGGCACATGGTGCCGGCTGAGCATTGCACGCCTCACTGCCCGGTGATGGGTGGGCAAGCGCCTTCATTCAGCATTCAAGAAGCATCCGCAGATGGTTCCTGCTGCCAAGTCTCTGCGGCCAAACCGACACCGGCTTCAGTGCCTCAGGCTCCGAGTGGGAGCAGCATCGGTGCGGCCCCGACGTTTAGCGTTTCGACGCTCGATACTCCGTCGAGAATCGTCGAACTCAAGCCTCCGGATCTCACGATTAGAGTATCTGTGCCCTCCCCCCAAGCCGTCCTCTGTACTTTTCTGATCTAACCCTCACCCTCGCTCCTGACATTCTTAGCGGCAAAGCTGCTTGAAGGGTAGTCAGCCGGTTGCAGAACGCACCGATTTACCCTCCGATCTTTGGCCGCTTCCCACTGAACCACAAATGATCGGAGCCTCGCTCCATTGGAGGAAATTATGAAGAGCACTCGAATCAACCTACTTGTGATTTTGACCATCATTGCCTTGGCTTTGTCTTCCTTCGTCCCTCTTGCCACCGCCGCCGCAAAGAACAACCCGTTCCTCACCAAGAAAGAACTCAAGGTTCTGCTCAAGACAGCAAGCGAGCCCGCTGACCATCAGAAGATCGCTGAATATTACCGGCAAAAGGCGCTACGGTTGAGGGCTGACGCGAAGGAGCATTTGGCAATGGCCGAGGATTATGCGAAGTACCCAAGATTCGGCGCAATGGGGCCGAAGCAACTTGGTTCGCTTGGCCAAGGTGCAAGCCATTGCCAGCGTTGGGCTCAATTGGACGAGCAAGAGGCCAAAGAAGCGGAGGCTCTAGCCACACTGCACGAAGACATGGCCAAACAGGCGGAGCAGAAACAACCTTGATGGCCATCCCCACAACCTGCATTCTCGGGGCGGATCAACCCACAGGCCGTCTTTCCTCGCGGAAGGGCGTTTGCATAAGAAAGACGGCCCTTAACCAAGAGAGCATTCTTATGATCAGGAAAATATTCACTCTCCTAGCATTCGGTTGTTTCTGGCCGGGCCTAAGTACGGCACAACACGTTCAGGTCCCGCTAACGGTCCAGACAGCTACGACCGTCAGCGCCACACAAACCCCGCCACCGTCACCCGTCGGTCTCGAAGACCTCGTTCGCGAGGCCTTGCAAAAGAATCCGGCGGTCCAAAGTGCTTCGCACACTGTAGAAGCGCAGCGGCGACGCGTGCCGCAGGCCAAAGCGCTACCAGATTCTACGGTTGGGATCGGTTGGGCCGGAAACATCACGCCTTTCAGCGTGCAGTCCGGTGACCCTTCCAGTTACCGGGCCGTTTCTGCGAGCCAGCAACTCCTTTACCCCGGCAAGTTAAAGCTTCGTGGAGAGATTGCTTCGAAAGAGGCCGATGCCGCCTCTTCGGACTACGAAGTAATTCGCCGACGCGTAACAGTGGATGTGAAGACGGCCTATTTCGAATACTGGTTCTATGACAAAGCGATCCAGACCACTCTGAAGGACAAGGAGCTGCTAACCAAGCTGTCTCAGATCGCCGAAGCCCGTTATCGGGTTGGCAAAGGCGTTCAGCAAGACGTTCTAAGATCACAAGCCCGCCTCTTGAGAATAGCGAATCGATCTCCTGCTCAATTGTGGAGGTCTCCACCTCTCACACACGTCAGACTTGACACACACATTCGTTAGTTATACCTTACGGTAAGCTATGGCTTACGCTAGCCAGATACTGGACGCATTCGGAGATCCGACTCGCCGACTCGTATTCGAACGCCTGCGGAGCGGAGCGCGATCAGTAGGAGAGATCGCCGGAGGGATGGACGTGAGCCGTCCCGCAGTCTCCCAGCACCTGAGGGTACTCAAGTCGGCGCATCTGGTCACGGACCGCGCAGAGGGTACCCGGCGGCTCTACTCTGTCGACCTGAGAGGGATCAAGGCCCTGCGTAGCTGGCTCGACGGATTCTGGGGCGATGCGCTCAGCGCGTTCAAAGAAGCGGCCGAACGAGAAGCAGCCGAAGAAATGGAAACCATGAAGACAAAAAGAAGGAGAAATCATGAAGACAGCGCAGACGATGTCCGCCAGCACCGACGCGAACAGCGTTCGAAAGGTTGTGAGCGTTCAGGCGCCACAAGACGTGGCCTGGCGCGTATTCACTGAAAAGATGGGCACGTGGTGGCCGCTGGCGATGTACAAGATCGGAAAGGCCAACGCGGTGGATGCGGTGATCGAGCCGCGAGTCGGCGGGCGCTGGTATGAACGCGGTGACGATGGAAGCACGTGTGACTGGGGTAGCGTCGCCTTGTGGGAACCGCACTCGCGTTTGGTGCTCTACTGGGAGATCACCGCGGACTGGCAGCACGACCCGAATCTGAAGACGGAACTCGAGCTGCGCTTCATCGCCGACGGCAAGAACACTACGCGCGTCGAACTCGAGCATCGCCGTCTCGACCTTTACGGGGCGCGTCGTGATGAGATGCGTCGCGTCTTTGACACTGAAGGCGACTGGGGCCGCCTCCTCGAGGCCTTCGCCCAGGCAGCCCGCGCTGCCTCGGCCTAAACCGAGGACCGGCATGACAGATATCATGAAGGCGCGCAAGGCATTGGTCACGCGGATCCTCGAAGGAGACGGCACGGCGTCGCGCGCCCAGCGCCGTTCCGCCTTCGACCGTACGAGATGCGCCGAGCCGCTGAACACGCTGATCGACAAGGTCACGAAGCAGGCCTACCGAGTCACTGACGACGATATCGCCGCAGCGAAGGCATCCGGCTTAACTGAGGACGAGATCTTCGAAATCGTTGTGTGCGCCGCGATCGGCCAAGCTGCGCGGCAGCACGATACGGCCCTCGCTGCCCTTGAGGCCGCGACAAAGAAGGATTAGGCATGCGCCTCGCTATTCTCGATCGTGGTCACAGTCTCGGCACCAAGGTCCTGTTCCTGCTCATTCGCGCGGCCTCCCGCCAGCCGGTGCTCGACGTCATCAAGTTGGTCAAGTACCGCGCAGACTTCTACGGCACGCCAATGCAGGGAGTCACCCAGGAGGCGATGCGCGGGCCCTCCGCGTGGTCAGTTGCTGACCGCGAGCTCATGGCTGCATTCGTCGCGAAGACTGACGAGTGTAAGTGGTGCACGAAGGCGCACGCTGCCGTTGCCGAGGGTGCATATCGTAATGGAGCGATAGTTTCCGCAGTGCTCTCAGATCTTGAGACTGCGACTATCGAGGAGCCTCTGCGGGCGACGCTGCGGATGCTTTGCACGCTGACGCGTGAGCATGCTGTGACTGGGGACGACATGCGCGCAGTGCTCGCTGCCGGTGTCTCCCGCGAACAGATCGGGGATGCCCTCGCCTTTTGCTTCTCGTTCAACACAATCGGCCGGCTCGCCGATGCCTTCGGATTCCTTCTGCCCGATCCCAAGGCCTTCGAGGCTGGCGCGAAGTATCTGCTCGCGCGCGGTTACCGGTGACTCTGAAAGAGTTGATTGTCGTCACCGGGACAACTAGCCCAGTCAAAGGAATTAGCATACTTATCGTTCGCTGTCTGTCTGGTCAGAATTCCACTCGCCCGCTGGTAAAACCAGGATGTCCCCCAGCCCTGACGCCGGATGGCGAATGAGCGGCTCTCGCATTCTGATAGCCACATGAAGGCCGGAAAGCAGAGTTAGCACCGCCACAACTTGAATTGCGGCCCGCATCCCCAGTAGGTCGGCGATAATTCCCGAAATGAGAGCGCCGATGGCGTAGCCCAAGTCCCGCCAGAAGCGATAAACGCCCATGGTAGTCGCCCGCCATTCAGGATGCGCAACATCGCTGATAGCAGCTAGCAGGGTCGGGTACACCATTGCCGTGCCTACCCCCTGAAACAGAGCCGCTACGATCCAAGCTGGGTACTTGGGAACTGCAACCGTAAGCCAGATCGCACCAGCTTGCACGATCATCCCGGCCGCGATCAGCCACTTCCTTCCCCAGCGGTCGCTCAGCGGACCGGTCAGGACTTGCAGAGCGCCCCAAGCCGCAGGATACACAGCTTTGATAGTCCCGATCGCCGCTACTCCGAGACCCAGGCTAGAGAAAAACAGTGGATAAATGCCCCAGGACATTCCATCGTTAAGGTTGTTCACCAGTCCGGCTTGGCTACACGAAAACAGATTCCGGTCTTTCCAAGATGCCTGGGCAAAGATCTCGCGCATGGACGGGTGTGATGATGACAGGCCGTTCTCGCCTGCCGAAACCGCCGTAACAGACGCGTGGTGCAATTGAGCTTCCAGCTTGGCGTATTGCCGCGTTTCCTTCGCCAATAACAATGAAAGCAGTAAGCCTGCAACAGCTACGCCGATACCTAGATAAAACGGTTGCGGCCGAAGAGCATAGACCGACGCGATGTAACCGGTAATCCAAGCTGTAAATCCGACGGCAAGGTAGCCAGCGAACTCGTTCAGTCCCAGCGCCAACCCACGCCGCTTCGGGCCAACCAAATCCACTTTCATAATCACCGTCATCGACCAACACAATGCCTGGTTAACGCCAAGCAACACGTTCGCCACATCAAACCAGAACCAACGATTGGCAAAAATAATGATGAAGGGGACAGGAAGGCCAACCAGCCAGCCGACTACCAACACCTTCTTGCGGCCGACGGTTTCCGAAACTCGAGCGGCAAACAGGTTGCAGATGGCTTTCGTAACACCGAAGCTGACAATGAAGGAGACGATGGCGGTTTTGGAGACGAGCCCGAACTCCTTTTCGCCGATCAATGGAACGACGGTTCTTTCCAGCCCGACCATCATTCCCACGAACACATTGATCAGGACCAGGAGCGAGAACTGGCCAACGTTCTCCCGCAGACCTAACTTCATCTCGCCATGTAGCTCATCCATAACCGGCTGTTCCTTGCAACGCGGCTCTCCGCCTTATCGGAAGGCTCGAGGATTTCACTCAGTTCCGTATGCAGATGCGCCCAGATTGGTGGCTCGTATCTTGGCGGCTTCCGGAGGTGGCGTCGGTATGTTTTGCGTCATGTGGCGCACGAACTCGTCTTTGTCGTCGATCTGGAAGGCTTTGTTGAACCTGCGCTCGAAGCCAATCGTCGACATCGGCTTACCGCTCAAGGATCGCCCACAAACCGAGCCCGAATAGGCTCCCGGTAAAACTTCCAGATAGTCAGGAAGTGATTTCAATTTCTGGACCGTTTCAAACAACGATCGCGCTCCCTGCTCCGCGCTTGAGGCCAGCTCGGTTCTTCCCAAATCGCCAACCATCAGAGTGTGCCCGCTGAGCAGGAACCAAGGCTCCGGCCCGCGAGTCTTGTCGGTAACCAAAAGAGAAATGTGTTCGGGAGTATGGCCCGGCGTGTGCAATACCCGGACCTGCACATTGCCCAGACCCAGATTGTCTCCGTCTCCCACGGGAAAGAACTCGTACCGGGCTCCGCAACTGGTGTGAAGCACATAACTGGCGCCAGTCATCTCGGCCAATCTGCGACCTCCGGAAATGTGGTCGGCGTGGACGTGGGTATCCACGACGTAGCGGATTTTCATTCCGGATTCCTCGGCAGTCCGCAGATAGAGCTCAGGCTCATCAATTGGGTCGCACACGGCGGCCAAGCCTTTACCCCCTCACCCGAAAACATAAGAGGCAGCAACAACTGGGTGGTGGTGGAGCAGTTGACGCAGGATCATCGGGCCCTCCTCTGTAAAGCCTTGATTGAGCCTTGTTCAAGACCAGTTGCCACGGGTAGTCCACGCGCCCGCCAGTCCTGAACGCTGGCTTCCAGCCGATGCGCCCGCAGCCCGCGCGCACGGAGAAGCCGGACCGCGTCAATTGCCAGCACGCAATACGGGCCGCGGCAGTAAGCGACAATCTCTTTGTTGCGAGGCAGTTCGGATAACCGCCGCCTCAGTTCCTGAAACGGCAGGGCCAAGGCTCCCGGAATATGCGCCGTCGTGTATTCCTCGATAGGACGCACATCAATCGCGACGACTTCACCCTTTTGAACTCG
>Ga0137382_10000861_pt1 | contig 12834 bp, 28 predicted proteins | sample SagtaG_15_FD_104816 | JGI IMG/M metagenome (GOLD analysis project Ga0137382, IMG submission 104816) | Vadose zone soil microbial communities from Sagehorn Ranch, Mendocino, California, USA - Sage2_R_20_16 metaG | ecosystem: Environmental > Terrestrial > Soil > Vadose zone | place: USA... | reverse complement strand
GTCACCGGCTCGAGCTGCAACCGCACCACCTCCAACGGCTCTAATACACTCTCGTTGGGTATGAGAGTCCACCAACCCCCAAGACGACACAGAATGGTTTCGTAAGCGTTGGTTGCCACTGGACGCATCCGAAGTATCCCAAGGCTATCGTCTCCACATTCACCCGTGGCAATCCTAGCGCTGACCAAATGAAGTCTGGCTACGGTGTTTGGATCAACTTTGAGTTCGTGGGCGAATACGAGACGCTGGCGCTAGCCCAGCAGGCCGTTGAGCAGTCCGCCAATCGCTCGCAGACCAATGATCAGCTTGTCGCAGCAGCCCCCGCCTTGTTGGAGGCCGCAAAGCTACTCCAAGCCGCTCTTTCCGAGTATCGTTTGCTTGATGTCAGGAAGCGCTTTTCCCTTTCGATCGCTCACGCTGCTGCTGGCGCCGCAATTGCCAAAGCTGAAGGGCGTTAGATTCAGGCGCGCATATAGCTCAGGCGGTTTAGAGCGGCGGGCCGGGTGAAGTAGCAACCCTATTGGTCCGCAGGCCGTGGGTTCGAGCCCCACTATGCGCTTGGCTGGATAGGCGAATTACCCGGAGATCATCAATGAATGAATCTCAGTTCTTTAAACTCGTAAGTGATTACGGCAGCACGCGCTTTGACGATGGCGCACTGGAAGCAAATGATCCATGTCGCCCCACCATTGTGAAGATGACACAAGCCGCAGCGCGAGCCATTGTTGATGAGTGGAGACAATTGCGCAATGAGAACAAGAATCTATTGCGCAAACTCCAAATCGCCAATGAAGCCACGCAGTTTTGCCATGATCATCATTGGCCCGTGAGTGTTGGGCGTCAGATAAGTGATATTCAATGCCCTTGGAATTACCGTTGGGCGAGCGGTGCGGAGAAATGCAGTATGCTCAAAAGGGGCCATCTCGCTCCCCATATAGACGATGAGGGCAACTGGGGCGATGATATGGTGTTAGATCACGAACGCGAGGCTCTTGCTAATCCGGTGCTCCGCAAGGAGCCGTAAGTCGCCTTCCTGAGAGGCGAGCCGGCCCGAGTCCCCGGTTATTTCCACAGTCCAGTCCCCGGTTAAATTCAAGCACTAATGACGATGGGTTTCTGGCGAAATTTGCTCATTTTAGCCCCACACCATCCACCGCATATGCACTTTCCAAGATGCGGCGCGCCCAATTGCGATAACCGTCCGGCGTCATGTCGATGGGCGTGATCCCTCGCAGCTCCTGAATGACCCAGCCAACGGGAAGTCGGCGCTTCTTATCATCAAACGGCACGAATATGCCCATCATGTTTTGCCTCCCTCAGGCTCTCCTGGCGTCTCAGCAGTCCCCTCGGGGACCACGGGCTCGGTCATACCGCCACCTCCAGACACTTTGTCATGGGGCGCACTCCATATAAGCGCTCACGAACGCCGCCGCCGTGTACGGATTGATCGAATTACCGCTTCCCCGGATGACGCCCAGCCTATTGGGTAGCCTTGCAGCCAAAGGGAAAAGCGTGGGTTCAGTAGGCACGGGGCGGATTTTCCCGTCGCTGCACTTGATCCATTCGACGGCATCCCAGAAACCAGCGCCACCGTCTTGCGGCCCGAGTCCGTATTCCCCGCCTCGTTGTACTGGTCCGTCGCTGGGCTGCTGGCCATCGGCGTAGGCCAGGGCGCGAGCTTCGCCGCTCCCGACAGATTCAGCGCTTTCTTGCTGTGATCGCCGCCCGAATACTGGTAGTCGCCCGTCACTACCTTGGGCGTCAGCCAGCCGCTTACCGCCATTGCGTCCCGCGCGAGGCAGGCGCACCCGTGCTTGGTCCCGTGTTTGGCTTTCTGCCCCTTGCCGCGGGGGTTCCCGTCGTGATGCTGTGGCGTGGTCCACCCCGACAGCGAGAGCACTTGCTTTGACAGCGATTTCCCTTGTGGCCTGTTCTGACGCCTGGTCATCATCTCGGCGCTGCCATGCTCGCTGCGACCGTCTCGAGCCATCGGACTCGCCCACGAAGAACAAGCGTGGCCGGATATGCGGCGCGCCGACGCTGTGTGAGCCCAATACAACCGCCCCAACGGTGTACGCTTCCGCTTCCAGCTCTGTCGAAACAACGTCCCACCATCCCTTGCCAACACCGTTTGCAACCTGCTCCCCAAAGACTCGCTCAGGGCGTTGCTCGCGGATGAGCCGAAACCAGTGCGGCCAGAGATGCCGCGCGTCATCTTCGGCTTTCCCTTTTCCGGCCGCACTAAAGGGCTGGCAGGGACAAGAGCCTGTCCAAACAGGTCGGTCGCCCCAGCCGGCAAGCTGGAGGGCGTAGGGCCATCCCCCGATTCCAGCGAAGAAGTGGGCTTGCGTGTATCTGCGCACATCGTCCGGCATCACCTCTTGAATGGGACGCTCGTCCACATCCCCGGCGGGCAACAGCCCCGCTGCAATTAGATTGCGGAGCCAAGCACAGACGAAGGGCTCGGAGTCGTTGTAATAGACTCCCTTGGGGCTCACGGCTCCGTTCCTCCAGCCCGCACCCCAAGTGCGAGACGTTCTTGTCCGTATTTCCGATCGCGCGTGGCGCTCGCATTCCGGGCGTGATGATACGCGTCGTAGCGCAGATGACATCGCTGACACATCGCCCGCACGTGGGATTCGTCGCGGCAGCTCTCGTCGTGACAGAGATGCGCAACCGTCAGCACGAGCTTGCCTCCACGCAACAGAATGTCTCCGTGGCGGCCCGGGCAGCGGCCCGCGCACTTGCGGCGCGTCTCGTGGCGGTGGCCGCACTCGCCACGACATTCACAGCGCCCCCGTGCACGCGTGAAGCGGATACGATCTGAGAACATGGACCAATCTCTGCCGTACAGCGCCGCACGTTCTTTGCGAATCGGGCTCATGGGGTTCCTCCAGCCCGCACCCCGTCTTGCTGGCCAGCGCCCCATTGTGCTTGGGCAGCATGCGTAAACGGTTTCCCAAGATGCGGGGGCTCGCTCCACTTCGTGAAGAATCCGCTCACGCGCTGCATCGTGCGTTCGTTGTGAAAATCCACACGCAAACCGTGGGGCGTCTCGGTGATCCGTTCGATGAGCCAGTCGCTCATGGTTCCCCCTGAGGGGTGGCCCCGGATTCTTCGATCCGCCATGCCGTGTAGAGGTCCCACATGTTGGGCTCAGGAATACGCTTCGTGTAGTTCCATGAGGCGGGCTTCCCGATGTGCCGCGCAGCCTCGGCCTCGGCCTCATCTCGCGTGCCGTGGAAACTATGCGACGCATTGGTGCCCCCAGAGGCGTCCAGGTGAATCCACCAGCGGCTCATGATGACACCTCCACGGCGCGACCCATGTATGTGAAGATCTTGCCTGCCTCGATCCAGTAGTCGAGCTCGTCGTCCGCGTCGAGTTCGGCTTTGGTGATCTGACACATGGGGCGGATATAGGCGACCTCCCACGGCAGGCCTGGGATGACCTTCTTGGCGAACGCCTGCGCGAGCGCCATGCTGGGGAACCGTCGCCGCCCATATTCGCAGTTATCGATGTCAGCGTCACCGTGCTCGTCCTCGGGAACACTGGCGATCCATTCCACTTCGTAGAGCGTCTGCATGGTGCCTCTCTGGTTGAGGTTCACCATGAAATCTAAAAATCGGTTTTGCTCACTTTCAGAAATCACGCACGGCATTTTGGAAACCCCCTCACCCCTTGACACGAGTATTTGGTCAGATGGTGGCGCACCTGCGTTGGGAAAAATCCCCGCGCGTTTTGTAAGTGGCTCCGGGTAACGACTTGAACTGTTACAATCGGTCATTCCGGGGTTCCTCCAGCAGCCCGCACCCCAGCCCCGTCAAACAATGCGAACAGCAATTCGGCAACCGACTCGGCCGGGGCGCCAGCATTCTTCCATTCGTCCAACTCTCGCGCGAGTTTCCGCACTGCCGCTTCTCGGGGCGAAAGCGCCACGGGCTGCTGATGCGAACAGCCCGTTGTGTGGTGTTCATCCCCCGCGAGGCCGCGAAAGCAGAAATCACTCACGGACATGGAAAAACCTCCGCTTCGTATTGTTCAGTATACCGGCGCGCGAGAAACGCAAGATCCAATTCCCAGAGCTTGTTGAAAGCGGGTATCCCGATGACGTGCTGCTGATCGTGCGCGCTCGCACACATTGGGACGCAGTTCTGGCGATCCGGCCCACCCGCCCCGCGATTCTTGACATGACAAACCTGAACCGTACCCCAGCAAAGATGCTGGCCATGCGCGCACATCTTCCCCGACAGAATACAGGGGAGCGCCCGAATCCATTCCCGGTAAAGCGTATCGACGTTCTTGGGAAATGCATGGCCTCCACGCTCCGCATTCCGCGCCTTTATCCGCTTCGGGAGCGGCTTCGGCTGGCGCTCAGGCTTGGGTACAGGATAAATCATACGCTCCCCGCAACGAATAGGCCGCCATGCGCGTGGGCGGTTGCCGCCTCAAGATTCGCACAAGCCTGCCGCCAATAGGATGCCTTCAACTCGACACCCACGAACCGCCTCCCCATTTCGAGCGCACAGTAGCCTTCCGAACCGATGCCGGCGAATGGCGACAATACGAGATCATCGGGGCGCGTCCACAACTCCAATGCTCGGCGTATCACCGTGAGCTGAAGCGGGCAGATGTGCTTCTCGTCCGCGTGCTCCCGCGCACTGCGATACTGCAACGTGTCGCTTGGGTTAATATCCATCCACACGGGACTCGCGTATTGCTGCCACCGCTGGACGGGGAACTCCTCTTTGCTGTGCGCGATCGGTTTCAGGTTCTCACCGGGCTTGCGCATCGTCACGAGATAGTCAGGAATACCTTGCCGACTCATCGCACTGTCTTTGCGGATCGTCTTATGCAAGAGTCCGAGCGCCTTGGTGCGCTGCATGGCGGTCACGGGGTCTTTCCAGATCACAACCTCGCTGTGGTAAATCCAACCCAGCGCAGAGAATGCGCGAATCAGTTGCCCGCGGAAGTCAGTCAGCCCGATCACGCCATCCCGCATTTTGCTCGTGGGGAGATTCATGCAGTGGAATGAGAGCAACCGTCCAGGGACGGTTACTCGATAGAGGTGCGGCATGAGATACGTGAAGTGCTCAAAGAACTCGGAATGGTCCCGACAGTTCCCCATGTCGTGGGCCGAGTCGGTATAGGTGTAGAGAGACGCGAACGGAGGCGAGAAGATGCTATAGTCAACCGACGCGTCGTCCAGTGCCGCTATCGCGTCGATCGCATCAGCCAAGTACATCGTCCAGCCCTTGCCGGACTTCTCATCTCTCGCATAGGCAGCCTTCTCCATCACCGACATGCCGCGCAACTCTTGAGCAACAAACTCCCGCGTATGTTCGGCCATCCGCACCGCCATTGCTTCCGCGTCGGCGTCTTTGCGCTTGAGATTCTGGACCACGGCGCCCTCAGTATCGGCCGCGATGCAATGCACCGTGACGGGCTTCTCTTGGCCGAAGCGCCAGCACCGCCGCACGGCTTGGTAATACTGCTCCCACGAATCGGAGAGACCCACGAAGGCCATCTGATGGCAGTGCTGCCAGTTCATCCCAAATCCGGCGATCGACGGTTTCGTGACAAGGACGCGAATCTTCCCGGCCGCGAAGTCTAGCATAGCCTTCGTCTTGATCTCGGGATCATCCGAGCCTCGTACTTCGACCGCGCCCGGCACAAGTCGGCAGACGGCTTCTGCTTCGGTATTTAGGTGACACCACACGACCCACGTCCCCCGGTTCACCAGCTCGGCACACGTCGCGGCCCGGTCCTGCACGGTATCACGACGCGCCGTAAGTCGTTCACTGAGCGACTGCGCTTCCATGGGGAATAGGGCACCACCCGTCGCTTCGGTATGTACGGTATGCTGCACGATCTTCAACTCGGGGAGTGCGAACGCTGAACCGTCGAAGCCAATGTCGGCCGGATTCCGCACCGACACGGCCCACGAGCAGACCCAGCGCCAGAAGTCCCGTTCTGCGTGCCGCTTGATCCGCCAGCTCTGCGTCTCGCCCCCATCGTGGACGAAGAACGTCGCCAGCATTTCCGTGCGCGTCATCACCCCGAGAAATTCGGCATGATTACCGAGCTCCATGTGGTCGTTCGGCGCCGGCGTCGCCGTGCAAGCCAGTCGGTACGGGGTTTTGGCAAACGCCCCAATTAGTGCGGTGCGGGTCGCCCCGTCGTACGATTTGAGGATGCTGGATTCATCCAGCACTACGCCCGTAAAGTCGCCAGGGTCGAAGCGATCGAGCATTTCATAGTTTGTCACGATGATCTGCCCATCGCACGGTTCGCGGGCATAGACGGCAGGTATCTTGAAGCGCTTCGCTTCAGCTACGGTCTGTTGCGCCACGGCGAGCGGGGTAAGAATTAGCACGCGCCCCGGGACATGGCGCGCCCATTCGAGCTGCTGAAAGGTCTTGCCGAGTCCGCAATCCTCAAACAACGCCGCGCGGCCCCGCTGGAGCGCCCAGCGCACGATCGCGCGTTGCCAGTCAAAGAGCTGCCCATGCAATTCGCCCGCCTCGAGCCCCACGGCAGGAGCGGTCAGCGCCTTTTCGGCGACGAATGCCGCATAGCTCACGGGTCCAGCCCCCCAGCAGGGGACCCGCTCACGCCCGTCACAGTGCACCCAACACGTGGAGAATGCCAATCCACGCGAAAATCGCCCACGCGAGAAGTACGAACGCGCCAACCGCCACAGCGCCGAGAGCTTTGCGATCGTCCGTCATTGTGGCTCCTGGGGCGCTGGGACCGGGATATATGCTTCCGGCGAGCGATGGCTTCCTTCGCACTCCTGCTCGGCCTGGTTTGGATCTTGGACAGCACGAAAGTGCCCCTGAAGAACCGACCGCCCTGCTAAGTCGGTCCCCAGAGTGCCCAGGTAGATGTTGCGCCCACACCACGGACAACGGACCTTTTGGCTCATAACTGCTCCCCGATCGGGGGTTTCCAATCGCCTTCGTGATCCCATTCCGTGGCGCGGCTCAGCGGTTCCGTCACTTCCCATTCCCCGTCCCATTGCTCCCAATGCCGCGTACAGGTCTCGCACTCGAACATATTGGCCGAGTGATCTTTGCAGGTATGGCACATCCCATCGTCACCGACGACGCTGTTGCAGCCGAAGAGACAGGACGCGCCCCAGGTCGCGAGGCTGAGCTTGCAGCATTCGGGGGCATCCGCTGGCAGATTCTGGACGCTCATACGGGCTCCCATTTCAGGGCGGAAGTGACGACGATGCGGACGAAATCTTCGGCTTCCCGATCCGGCACGTTTCGGCCCCACGAGGCTTCGAGATAGCGCCGCGTGAGTTCTACGGTATGCGGATGGGGGTCGCCTAACTTCGTCAGCGCATCCCGCACAAGGCGAATGACGGATACGAAGGCTTCCCCGTAGGGGCTGCCGGATAGCGCATTGGACTGCGCCCAGCTCTGGGCGATTTGGAGCGCATTCAACAAATCTTCGTGGGGGCTCTGGGTGAGCGGAGTCGTCTGGGTCATTCCGCCTCCATAAGCAGCGCATCAATATCCTGTTTCGCCGCTTCCAACGACGGCGCGCCCCCGTGGCGTGCATCGCCGGGGCCATCGTAGTCGTCGTGCCACCAGCGCCAGTCAAAGTTTCGGAGCGGGATGGGCGGGGGATCATATTCGATCCAGCAGCCCCGGTAGGCGATTTTGCTCATAGAGGTATGCCCGTCCCCTTACAGGATTCGCAGACACCCCCCGCAACCGTTCCTGAGCCATCGCAGGACGGACACGGCAGATATTTGGCCCATTGTTCGCCCCCCGCTTCCCCGGTCAAAGCAGCATACAGAATCAATGCCGCTGTATCGCGGGCTTGTCGATCGGGCTCGGTGAGCAAGCGAAAGGCTGCCTCACCCATGCCGGACCTCAAAATGGATTTGGCCACCAAGATGGCTGCCTCATTCGGCTCGGCCAACTTCGCCAGCGCTTGGGCAATGAGTCCCCGGATACGGTCTAACGCTTGTTTCGCATCCGAATCGGCAATGTCTTTGTCCCCATAGATCACGGCGAGCTGCAAGGCGTTCTGCAAGTCGGTCGCGGCCGGGGCCTTCACTGGGGTGACGAGGCTCATGGCTGCCCCTGGCGGTAGGCCTGCTCCGCTTTGAGCGCCTGCTGCTCGGCCTGCATGGTGACATCTGCATACAGGGCCTCAAGGGCCTCATCGGATAACAGGGCGAGCATCTGGGTAGTATAGGGAGTCGGTGTCATGGGCACCAATCTACGGGGTACTTGACAGGTGTCAAGCCCCCCGCTAACGTAGGCACACATGAACTGCATCCGATGCCGGGGAACCGGCAAAGAACCCGACTGGCGTGGGCTGGGAATGAAGGTGCGTCAGATGCGGGTATCCAAGGGCATGGGTCTCCGAGAAATGGCGCGGCATGTCCGCGTCAGCCCCGCATTCATTTCAGACCTTGAGCGCGGGAATCGCTCTTGGCAGGGGCCGAAAGCTAGGGCGATTCTTGACTTGCTCGGCATGAAGGGGGCCGCATGACGTGGAGCTGGTGGGCCTTCATCGCCGGCATGATCAGCTCCTTCGTGGTCTCCTTCGGCGCCATGGTCGGCTGGTGGTTCCTCCTCATCGGTCGCCATGAACCGGAACCGATGGACCGCGTGCAACAGGATTTCGAGCAGGTGCGCGAAGCGATCCGGCGCCGGAAGGCCAAATGACTCGCACAGTCGAGCAGTACGAGTGCGAGAACCATCAGCACCGTGGCAGGACTCTGGGAATCGCCCGCCATGACAAGTGCGCCCCGTTCGCGTGCAACGGTGTGCTTGCGTTGGTGGTCGAAGCCAATCCCCTGCGTGCTATTCCGGGAGAACGGCTCGTGACGGAGCGGTGTCAAGGCTGTGCGCGCGTCGTAAATGTCTGGCGCGTGGTTGGGGACGATGCCGCGTGAGTCGTTTTTACTGGATCGCCCGTTTCACTGTCCCCTCTGCCAGCAGAAGGTGGCGCGGCTCTACCCGGTGACCCATTACGATCACAGGATGCGGCGCTGGCGCCCCGTCAATGCCTGCTTGGCCTGCTGTGGTCTCAGAGAGAAGGACGGTCCAACGTTTGATCTGCGCCAGCATCGACCGATTCAACGATGAGAAAGACCCGCGGGAGCCGGTGCAGGGCCAAAACATCCACGGGTCGGCGGTGTCGGCTCCCCGCGCGGTTCAACGGGTTGTGTCACATGCATGACCACATGCAAAGTGCGGTCCCCATTTACCAGAGGAAGCCATGAGCGCCGAGCCCGAGCAGCCAAACCGGAAGTACATGCATCCTGAGAGTGGGGAATACAAAGCCAAGAAAGCCGCCGAGGAGAAACACTACGCGGCGCTCGAACGCGCCGAGTGGTTGCAGCTCTGGCGGATTTACGAACGGTGCGTGGATATCGCGCACAAGGTATGGGATACAAAGCTCGAGGATGCCCAAGTCGAGCAGAGGGAAATAGCAGAAGCCATGCGCGACCGGCTGGCTTGGAATGAGGCCGGCGGCAAAGATCGCCGCGAAATCCCCGTGCCGCTGTTCACTCCCCGGGATCGCTTGCAGTTCATCAAAGAGGTCGCCGTCAACCTCACCATCAGTGCCGGACAACGGGGGCTCTCGATTCGGTTCCCCAAGGAATGGATGCCCAGAGATGCCGAGATGAAACCGGAAGCGGGGACCGAAGCGGCATCGGGTGCATCTGAGGAGACGTTGGATACAGAAGCGCGCCAAGTGGCCGCCCAAGGGGCGGTGAACCAAAGTTCACGGCCTGAGCCGAACGCAGATGGGGTACCCCTCACCAGATGACCTCCAAAGCGAAAATCGACGTGGCGGGCCCTAGGAGGCTCCAGGACGAGAGCAAAAAATCCCGCCTGACGCACCATATCGGGGCCAAAGTGAACCGGGACGCGTTTCAGATCATCGACAACGCGGCGCTGATTCGCGGGCTCCCCCGGTCGGAGATTGTGTCGCGGGGAGCGTTGGAATATGCCCAGCGGGTGTTGGAACAGGCGACGGGGACGGTGGCGGCCTTTCGTCGTATTATCCGGAAACAGCACGCACAAAAGGCGGGGCTTGCGAAACGGCGGCCGGGCTAGAATGTTGTGACTGCCCGTTACGGTAACACTCACAACTATCCGGTGTGCATGTACGTAAAACTCTTCGGCAGTATCCTCGACTCCTCGATTTGGTCGGCCGATCCGACCACGCGCATTGTGTGGATCACCATGCTTGCCATGGCTGACGAGTTTGGAATCGTCTACGCTTCCATTGATGGATTGGCACGTCGCGCCCAAGTCGCCACCCAGCAATGTCGTAAGGCCCTCAAGGTCCTGGAGGCGCCAGACGAAAACGACCGGAGCGGTGTCGCACAGGGCTGCCGCATTCGAGCCTTACAGGGCGCGTGGGAAGTCATCAACTACAAGAAATATCGGGAGTTGCGGACCCAGAAACAGGTCGCGAATGCAGCTAGGCAAGCCCGGTATCGGGAGTTACATGGCGTTACAGAGCGTGACAACCCTGTGACAAGTGTTACTGTAGGCGATGTCACGACAGAAGCAGAAGCAGAAGCAGAAGCAGAAGCAAATACAAAGCCAAAGACAACTACCGCACGCTCACGCGTGGCGCAAGCGCATTGGGTACGGGAACTGGGGAGCATTTGGAGAAATCGCTACCACGGCGAACCGCCGTGGGCCAAGATGGGCAAGCTGCTGAAGCCAGTCAAAGATGCTCCCGATCTTGTCCATCGCTTCACCGCTTATGTGGCGGCCACCGAACCGCGATACGTCAACCTGGCCAAATTCGTGGCGTCGTTCGGTTCCTGGGGCAATGGGAAACCAACACCGCAGACCTATGGCCCTTATATACCGGGCCAATCAGGGCCGAATCTGTGACTAGTCCACTCACCCTCGCGCCAGCAATTCCGCCACCCTTCGTCCCCAAACGGTTTCTTGCCGCGCGCTTTGAGAACTACCAATCCGAAAACGACAGCGAGGCAAAAGCGCTCCGCGTGGCCGCGCGCTGGGTTGAACTCGTAACCAAAGGCGAGGGTCCGATGCTGGCACTGATCGGGCCCCAGGGCACAGGCAAGAGCCATTTGCTCTACGCCGCCGCCTGGGCCCTATTCGTCGCCCACGTACGCACGTGCTGCCGCTCCTGGTACCGCTTGGCCGACGAGCTGCGCTATGGCGGCCCCGCTTACTACGGGACCCAGCACATGGAGCCCTACGAACACCGCAGTCTGCTTTGGTGCCAGCCCGTGATTTTGCTGGACGAAGTACGACCGACGGCGAACACCGCATTTGACGACACGGAACTCGCCAAGCTGGCGTGTCACTGCTATGATCAACAGGTGCCGATCGTCCTCACCACGAACGTCAACCCACTGGCGGAAGTCCTTGGCGCCCCAGCTGCGAGTCGATTTACACAGATCACACTCACCGGTCGCGATCGGCGTCGGGAGCAATTACGCGCCACCACGTGAGGGGCTGCCCTGAAATCCTGTGCCACCACTGCGGCCAAGATTACGCCCGCGACTACTGGGGCCATCCCGCGAAAGCCGATCCGTGCGTCTGCACGTCCTGTCGGCGCGATACCAACCCCGATGCCGCCGATGCGCCCCACTGGATTCCCCAACCGCAGGAATCTGCGCTCGCGCGTGTGGCCGTCGTTACGCCGGCGCGGAAACAGTGCCGAATGTGCAGGGGTGAATGGGATGGGCTCATTTTCGGCCCTGCTCCCAAGGGCTCCCCCCTGCCATTCGGCATCTGTCCCACCTGCGGCGCGGAGGAGGATCGGCAACTCGCCGCGATGGCGGCCCGCACGGTGCCTGTGGGCATGCCACTGCTCGCGCGCCCCCGTCGCACGGCGGATGGCTAACGTCGCCGTTCCGTGGCTCACCCACTTTTACCAGGACGTGCCTGGTTTTTTCTGGTTCGAAGAGGGCTACCGACGCATGCTTGAGACGCTGCCACGCACCAGTCCGTCCGTGTTCGTCGAGATCGGGAGCTTTCACGGGCGCTCGACGGCCTACCTCGCCGTCGAAGCGCTGAACCGCGGCATCCCGGTGACGATTCACTGCGTCGATTCGTGGCAATTCCCCACGCCCTCCGAAGGCGCCGAAGCGAGGCGCGATTTCGGTCAGCACTTGGCGCCCGTCGCCGTGCTCCTCGGGGAGCGCTTTGTCGTCCATGCGATGAGATCCGACGAGGCGTCGCGAAAGTTCGATGACGGGTCGGTTGATGTTGTCTGGATCGACGGCGACCATGCGCACGACGCGGTGGTGTCGGACATCCGCGCCTGGTTTCCGAAACTGCGGTCGGGTGGCTGGATGGGGGGCGACGATTGGTGCATGCGCCCTGTACAACAGGCGGTGTTCGAGGAATTCGGGACCAACTACATTCTCGTGCATGGCTGGACGACGAATCCCACGCCGCAAATTTGGCCAAGCTGGTTGGTCAGGAAAGGATGACGCCAGTCGTGTTGGTACTTCCTGAGCCTCCTGCCGCGAACAGGTACTTGCGGACTCATGGCCATGTCACGTACAAAACGCGCGAGGCAAAGGCGTACTGCGAACTGGTCGCGACGCTGGCGCACGATGTTCGGACGAATGGCGGCCCCGCGTTTCCAGAGGGCGATGTATCGGTTGCGGTCGTCTGGCATCGCGGTCGGAGGGCGGGGGATTTAGGCGAGCGCACCAAATGTCTGTACGACTCGTTACAGGGGACGGTCTACACCAACGACAAGCAAATCGCGCACGATGAGCGGTGGCGCGTTGACGCCCATGGGAGCCTGCCCAAGGGGCACGTGCGAATCACCGTCACCTATCACGTGAGCGCC
>Ga0137382_10000857_pt1 | contig 12858 bp, 13 predicted proteins | sample SagtaG_15_FD_104816 | JGI IMG/M metagenome (GOLD analysis project Ga0137382, IMG submission 104816) | Vadose zone soil microbial communities from Sagehorn Ranch, Mendocino, California, USA - Sage2_R_20_16 metaG | ecosystem: Environmental > Terrestrial > Soil > Vadose zone | place: USA... | reverse complement strand
CTGGGCTGTTTATTTCCGATGCAGCAGCATATCGGTCAAATGTATCAAAAGTACGAAGCCATGAATAAGCCAATGCCGGTTGCCGTGGCCATCGGTGGGCAGCCGGTTATTCCCTTGGTGAGCTGCGTCATGTTGCCGCCGTACGTCAACGAAGTTGAAGTCGCCGGTGCTTTGCAAGGCGCGCCCATTGCTTTGGTCAAATGCGAAACCGTGGACCTGGAAGTTCCCGCTTCGGCGGAAATCGTTATCGAAGGAGAAGTGTTACCGCATGAGCGGCGTATCGAAGGTCCGTTCGGCGAATACATGGGTTATGAGGCGGGCAAGTCTTCTCCCAAGCCGATTCTGAAGATCAAGGCGATTACCTATCGCAACAACCCGATTTTACCGTTTTCCAATATGGGCATGCCGGTGCACGAAGGGCAGACCGCCACGGCGCTGATCAAGGGCGCTGAGATTTACGCCGAGCTAAAAAAATTTGGCTTGCCTGTCAAAGCTGTGTTCTGTCCGCCGTTTGGCGTCGGTCATATGTGCGTTGTGTCGACTGAAGTGCCGTTCGTCAATTTTGCTCGCCGCGTGGCACATGCGGTGTGGGCGACCAAACCCGGACTATTCGTATATTATATGGTTATCGTCGAACCCGATGTCGATCCGACGAACATGGACGAAGTGCTGCACGCAATGACTACCAAGTGCCACCCTGTCAACGGCATTCACCAGGTGCCGCACATTCCCGGCTTCCCGGTATTGCTGCCATTCTTGCCGCCAAAAGAACGGCTGATCGGCGATGCTGCGGGCGTGATCTTTGATTGCACTTGGCCGAAGGACTGGCCGAGCGAAAGCATTCCGGAAAAGGCGAGTTTCGAAAATCTTTGGCCGGCCGACTTGCAAGAACGCGTGATGAAAAATTGGGAAACCTATGGCTTCAGCAAGCCTGACGGCAAAAACGTTCGCTGAGTAAAGATCCTGCTAAATTCCGCTTTGGGCGAAAGTCATAGAAAAATTTCAACGCGGCAACTACCGCGCGAGCACCTACGCGCCGCGCTGCAATTCCGTTCGAACCGAGAGTAAAGAGTAACAATGCAATATGACCCGCAAAAAGATCTATCGCCGGCGATAAGCAGCGCTCCGGCGAGCGCGCCGACGAGGATGCCGACGAAATCGACCGTGATACTGATTCGCTGGCCCGTAGTGCTGATCAGCAGCGCATTGATTCTGTTTCGCACCAGCATCCTGCCTCTATCGCCGCTGCTCGATGTGTTTGTTGGCCTCTATGCTTTGTCAAATATCTACCTGTATTTCGTCAGCGAATCGCGTTTTCGCGACCTAAAGTTCAATGTTTTGCTGATCGGCGTCGACACGCTCGTGCTCACCGGCTCATTGATGATCAACGGGCGGGTCGAGACCAATTTCTATCTTGCCTATTTTCTACTAATCATCATCTGCTCCATATTCGAAAATCCGCGCATGATCGCAGTAATTTCACTGATGGCACCGTTTGCGTACGCGGGATTTTTTTTGGACGCGACAGACTACAATCCGGGCAGTTACCTCCAGCTCGTTTTTCTCCTCGTCGCCGGACTTTTCTACGGTCATTTTTCTCAGCTGGTGCGCACCCAGCGGGTCTTAACGGAACGGGCCGAGCAGCGCAGCCAGGCCAAGACCGAGCTACTCAATATTCTTTCCCACGAGCTCAAAACGCCGCTCACCGTGATTGCAAGTTACACCCAGGCGCTGAAAAGCGCAGCACTCGGAGAGATCAATAGGGATCAAGATCAAGCGCTGGCGAAGGTTCTGCGCCAGACGGAAAATTTGGAGAATATCGTCAATGTTATCTTGGAATCAGCGAGCGTGGAAACCGGCGCGGTAGCGGTGCATCGCGAGGAGCTTGTGCTCTCGGAGTTTCTTGACGAGCTGAAACAATACTGCGATGGCAATGTGTTGAATTCCAACGTGACTCTTGTCTGGGATTATCCGAGGCCAATGCCGGTGGTCATGTCCGATCCCGGAAAACTCAAGATAATTTTACTGAACTTAATCAATAACGCGATAAAATTTACCGATCAGGGCGAGATCCGCGTCAGCGCGCGTCTTGAGCCTGAGCATCGCAAGATGGTGTTCGGTATATCGGATACGGGGATCGGCATTGCGCCCGAGCAGCTGCCTTTAGTTTTTGATAAATTCTGGCAGCTCGACTCAGCCCGTACACGCACCCAGAGCGGTATCGGTATGGGATTGTATATCGTCAAAGCTTTTACCGAGTTGCTAGGCGGCGGCGTTAGAGTAAGTAGCGTCGAGGGGAGGGGGACGGAATTCACCGTCGCCTTACCGGCTACTTAATCGTCCTCTGAGGACCTTCCAGCAGAAACCGCCATCAGAATCTGTACATTTCGAGATTAACCAGCCAAGTGATATGGCCGGGGAATTTGTGGTTGGGAATTGGTGTGAACGCTCAGGTGAAAGACTAGCCGGCCTTTGGGGTTGTGTGCTCTTCCTCTTCAACCCATTCCTGAAATCGGCTTTCGAGGATGCGCCATTGACCCCCAACTTTGAACGCGGGAATTTGCCGATTTTGAATCATTCGGTGCAATGTTCGTTTGGAAATTTTTAAAATACTGGCTGCTTCCGCTAGAGTCAAAAGTTTGATGGCCATATCGGTTTTTTTCATAGATTCAGTCTCCTGAAACAACCTAAAGGGGAAAGCAAGCCGTATGCCATCATCCGAGCTATGTGAAGCCACTAAATTTAAAAGCCTTTGGATAATAAAACGATCAAAAAAACTGTATTTTTGGTCAAAAATGGACACCATCGAACTTAGGTGGACAAAAATGGCGAGATGGACAAATTTGGTGACCAATAAAAAAGTAGTGATTCAGTAAAGAAACTCAACGGAAACGGCCCGCTACGATATCGCCGGCAAGAGTGACTCTGACTCAACGAAACAGAAGAAAGCTTTAAGCAGGTGAAAAAAACTCTGAGGCTGAAACAAGTCTTCAGAAATTACCGCAAGTAATAAGATGGTGCGAGGAGCGGGATTTGAACCCGCACGCCGTTTCCGGCACTAGCCCCTCAAACTAGCGCGTCTGCCGATTCCGCCACCCTCGCAATTTGACCATCAAGGCGCAGGCGATTTTCCCGGTTGTGGAGGTGCAGCCGGCGCCGCAGGTTGTGCACTGCCGGACGGAGCGGTTTGTTGCTGCGCGGGTGCCGGCGGTGGTGCCGGCTGATGCGGCTCGGTGACAGGGCTGCGACTATCGAAGATCGTTGCCGTCGGCTTTCGGCCGGCAAAATATCCGAGCGTCAACGAAGTAATCATAAACACGATCGCCATCCCTGTTGTTAACCGGGTCAAGAAATTGCCCGCCCCGCTGCTGCCGAAAATTGTCGAACTTGAGCCGCCAAATACAGCGCCGACTTCCGCGCCCTTCCCAGTTTGTAGCAACACAACCAGGATCAATCCGATGCTGACAAGCACATGCACGAGAGTTATAGCGATTATCATAGACGATTACTTTCTCGAAAAGGCGCGCACGATCGACAAAAAAGAATTCGCCTGCAAGCTCGCGCCGCCGACTAATAGCCCGTCCACTTCATCGATTTGCCCCAGCATTCCGGCGTTCTCGGGCTTGACGCTCCCGCCGTAAAGAATCCTGACACGGCGGCTGGTCGAATCGTCAAAAGAATCTTTTAGAAACCGGCGGATCCGAGTATGAACATCGTGAACTTGCTCGCCAGTCGCATTATGTCCGGTGCCGATCGCCCAAACGGGCTCATAGGCAATTTCGAGTTTTTCTATAACATCTTTCACCAACCCCTTCAACGCGACGCGCAACTGTCGAGTGATGACTTTGGTGGTGAGTTTCTGCTCGCGTTCTTCTAAAGTTTCACCGACACAGAGAATCACCCGCAGGTGCTGAGCAAGCGCGGGCGCGATTTTCTTAGCGATCATCTCGTCATCTTCATGAAACACGTGGCGCCGTTCCGAGTGACCGAGGATTACGAACTCGCAGCCGATCTCCGCCACCATGGACGGACTTATTTCACCGGTGAACGCGCCGCTCTCTTGCCAATGACAGTTTTGCGCCGCTAATTTTATTTGACCACCTTTGATGACTTTGGCCACCGAGGGAAGCGCAGTGAACGGCGGTGCAAGCACGACCTCGACGCGCGCAGATTTTTTACGCAGGTCGCTGGCGATCTGGCGCGCCAACTGCCGGCACTCCGATTGCGTGCCGTTCATCTTCCAATTGCCTACCACCAGGGGCGGCATTACTCACTGTCCTCGAGTGCCTTGATGCCCGGAAGTTCTCGGCCCTCAAGGAATTCAAGGGTTGCTCCGCCGCCGGTCGACAAGTGGGTAATTCTTGACGCGACACCTGCGGCGGTCACAGCAGCGACCGTGTCTCCTCCGGCGATGATGCTAACGACGCGCGGGTAGTTGTCTGCGAGCGCATTGGCGAGCCTTCGACTACCTTGATCATAAGGCGGCACCTCGAATAGTCCGACGGGGCCATTCCACAGGACCAATTTGGCCGTTTTTACTTCTTCAGCAAATAGCGCCGCAGTCTGAGGACCGATGTCAAGTCCCATACGCTCCGCGGATATCTCATTTTCGGTTTCGGGATTTTTCTTGTCCGCATCGCCGGTGACGTGGTCGATCGGAAGAATCATTTTTACACCATGGGCGGCGGCATCGGACATTAGATTAGCGGCGAGGCTTACCTTGTCTGCCTCGACCAACGATTTGCCGATGGCGGCTCCTTTGGCTTTTAAAAAGGTGTAAGCCATGGCGCCGCCTATCAGCAGGGAGCTTACTTTCGGAAGCAGGTTTTTAATGACGCCAATTTTGTCGGAAACTTTTGCGCCGCCTAAAATCGTCACGAATGGTTTTCTGGGGTCAGTAAGGATCGGCGCTAGATAGTCGAGCTCCTTTTGCATCAGGAGCCCTGCTGCTTTGACCTTGAAAAACCCAGTCATTGCGGCGATTGATGCGTGCGCTCGGTGAGCGGCGCCGAAGGCATCATCGACGTACACCTCGGCGAGAGAAGCGAGAGCACGCGAAAAGTCTTTGTCGTTTTTCTCTTCTTCTTTGTGAAAGCGCAAATTCTCCAGCAGAATAACCCGGTATTGGTCGTCACGGACCATCCGCTCGACTTCGGCACCGATGCAATCGGGGGCGAGCATAACTGGCTCATTCAAGGCCTGTTGCAGGTGCTCCCGCACCGGCGCGAGGCTATATTGGGACATCACTTGCCCATCCGGGCGTCCTAAATGGGAGGCGATCACAATTTTCTTCGCCTTGGCCAAAATGAGACGGATGGTCGGCAACGCGCTGTCGATCCGATGTGGCTCGGTGACCTTGTCGCCGGCGATCGGCACGTTAAAGTCGACGCGCAGGAAAACAGTCTTGCCGCGCAGTTCTAAATCAACCAGTTTCCGAATCATCGTTTTTGTCCCGTTGGACTATATTATGACTATTAATCTGGTTAAACGCCTTTCACAATTGACTAATTACAGGCCTTGTAATACTTTTTCAATTAGCTCCACAGAAACCCGTAATGTTTTCTTTTTGGTCTCTCCAAATATTGCTCCAGGATGGTATCGCAACGACGCAACAGCATAGCGTTCTCGATCTCGTGCGCGACTCGGGGTTGGTCGTCCAAGGGATTCTTTATCTGTTGGTTCTGTTTTCGGTGGTGAGCTGGGGAATCATTGCCCAGAAGTACCGCCAAGTCCACCGCGCCAAACGGGAATCGATAAAATTCATCGAGACCTTTTGGGAGCGGCGCAATCTCTCATCGATCCACGATGCCAGCCGTGAGCTCGCGGCTAGTCCAGTGGGACAGGTATTTCGTTCCGGCTATGAAGAGCTGGTGCGAGTATCTCGGTCCAAAAAAGAATCTTCACCCGGGGATAATTTAACCACGGAATTAGGCGGCGTGGACAACGTCTCCCGCGCCATGCAGCGAGCAACGAGCGTCGAGACTACCAAGTTGGAAAAAAATTGTTCATTTCTCGCCACCGTTGCAAGCTCGGCACCGTTCGTTGGCTTGTTCGGCACGGTTTGGGGCATCATAGACGCGTTCCGAGGGCTCAGTGTCACCCATTCGTCGAGCATTCAAGCGGTCGCTCCCGGCATTGCCGAGGCTTTGGTCGCGACCGCCGCAGGGTTGGCAGCAGCAATCCCGGCCTTGATGGCGTATAATTACTTCGTCCAGCAAATCAAGTTCCTCGCGGTCGAGATGGATAATTTCCAGCATGAATTTCTCAATATCGCCGAACGTCACTTCTTCAAGTAATCAAATAACAGCGTATAATTAGCGTCATGCACGATCTGGTAGGCGCCTTTATCGCAGATTTGGTGGCGATCGGAATCCGGCACGAGTCGGCAAACTGCAATTCCAAAAAGAGAGGTCATTATGGCAGTTGATGCTTCATCTTCGCGTGAGGCGGCGACAATCTCGCAAATCAACGTGACTCCGCTCGTTGACGTCATGTTAGTGTTGCTGGTTATTTTCATGGTCACCGCGCCGATCATACAACAGGGCGTGCAGGTTAATTTGCCGCAAACCAAATCCAGCGCGATCCCAGGCGCCGAAGAGCCGCTAATTGTAACGGTAGCAAAAAACGGTAAGGTTTATCTCAACGACAACGCGGTCACGCTGGCGGAGTTGGGGACTAAGCTTCAGGCGATCAAAAAGCTTCAAGCGGACAAGCAGGTTTATTTGCGTGCCGATCAGGACGTACGTTATGGCCTCGTGATGAAGACCATCGCCGAGATCAAGCAGGCGGGCATCGAAAAATTAGGGATGGTTAGCCGGCCGCCGTCCGACGAGGGATAGCCATTCGTGGCGGAAAAAGCATCACCGACGATTAGTTTGCGCGAACGGTCGCTTGCGTTCCCGAGTTCCGTGGAGCAATTGCCAAAATGGCTTTTGTTTTCATTTGTTCTGCATTTAGGGCTGATCGCGATCCTGTTTTTAGCGCCGATGTTACCCTCCCGTTCCCGTCCACAAGCTCCGGTATACGTTGTCGATCTTGTCGGCGGCGAGAAGATCGGCGGCAACAAGCTCGGGACTGAAATAGCGCCACCTCCCCAGCCAACCGTCAAGACGCCGGAACCGGCGCAAGCCGCGAAAATCCGCGAGCCGAAGAAAGAAACCAAACAAGAGATTCCAGAAAAAAGCAAGCCGAACGAAAAAAAAGCGTCTGAGGAGAAAAAAATCGTCCTCAAAGAAAAGACTAAAAACGAGCCCACAAAAGCGGAGCCTTCCATCGCTAAAAAAGAAAAGGCGAAAGAAATGAAAGAGGAGTCGAAGCCGGATACAGCGTCGGCCGACAGCGTGCGCGAGCGGTTACTGCAGTCCGCCTTGGAGCGCGCCAAAGCGCGCGCCGAAAATCCGCCCAAGCCCGCCAAGGGCGACGCGTTGAGCACCGGGCCGGGCGAAGGTGAAGGTGCGGCGGGGCTCGGACCCGGCGGTCGCGGCGGACCAGGGACCGTCAAGGGTATGGATTTTCTTATTTATCAGAACCGTATGCTGAGCACGATCAAAGATAATTGGGCGTGGGTTGGGCAACGCAGCAATTTAAGAGTGGTGGTTCATTTCGGGATAAAAGAAAACGGGGAAATCGTCGGCTTGAGAATCGTTCAGCCATCGGGCGATCCGTCCTACGACGAGTCAGTGCTCCGCGCTGTAAAAAAATCGAGTCCGTTGGGAGCGCCGCCGGAAAGTTATCGGAGCGACTTTGCCGAAGTTGAGTTGACTTTTCGGCCGCGAGATTTGGGGGCTTAGCACATGCAACTGCGAATTTGGCTAACAATATTGACTTTGCTGACGACCCCTTGGGTGGCGCGGGCGGCGGTTACCGGAGAAATCGTCGGTCAAGGCGGCCAGCGGTTTCCGATCGCTGTGTCGCCGCTAAAAAACCTCGGCGGCGATACCGCCGACGCCGCCCGATTGTCCACCGGGATTGCCGACGCCATGGTACACGATCTTGAACTATCCGGCTGGTTCAAAGTCTTAGATCGTTCGGCTTACCTCGAGAATGCGCAGTCAAGCGGCATTACTCTGGGGACATTTGATTTCAAAAACTGGTCGACCATCGGCGCCGAAGGCTTGGTGAAGGGTGGTTTTTCCGTCCAAGGGGATGAGGTTTCGGTCGAACTTCGTCTGTTCGACGTATATCAGAACAAAGAGCGAATCGGGAAGCGTTACACTGGACGAGTGCGAGACTTTCGGCGCATCGCGCACAAATTCGTCGACGAAATCATCAACCAGTTTACGGGCGTTCCCGGTGTCTTCAATACCAGGATTGCCTACGTCTCTAACAGCGGTGGCCGTTTTAAGGAAATTTTCGTGTCTCATCTGGACGGCAGTGAAAAATTCCAAGTGACTGATAATCATACGATCAATCTATCGCCCGTCTGGAGCCCGGACGGCCGATCCATTCTCTATTCATCGTTTAAGGACCGTAATCAAACTTTATACCTGTTTGAACTTTACAGCGGCAAAGAAATTAAGTTCACGCCGCGGGGCGGCGGCAGGTATTTGAGCGGCAAATTTTCCCCGGATGGCCAATCCATTGCAGCGACCATGGAGTCAGGAGGGAATACCAACCTTTACCTGTTGGATCGTAGCGGTAATGTGATCCGCCGGCTAACCAATAATCCTGGTATTGAAGTTTCACCCTCTTGGTCGCCGGACGGTAAGCAACTAGTATTCGTTTCGGATCGCAGCGGTTCGCCGCAGTTGTACATTATGGATGTGGCGAGCGGCAGCGCGCGCCGGCTCAGCTACAGCGGCAGTTATAACACCTCGCCCGAGTGGTCGCCAAAGGGTGATCGCATTGTCTACACCGGAAGGGTCGGTAATCGCTTCGCGATTTTTACGATTTCGGTGGACGGCGGTGAAGCGCGCAAGCTCACTGGCGAGTCGTCCGACAGCGAGGATCCAACTTGGTCACCCGACGGCAGATTCATTGCGTTTTCATCAAATCGCGCCGGCAAGTATCATCTTTATGTGATGCAAGCGGGCGGAGATAACCAACGTAGATTGACAGGCTCAGGGGGGGATGATACAAAACCTCATTGGTCCCCTCGATTAGACTGATTTTTCAATTCCGCCACGCCCGTTCCGTTTCAATGAGCTCCCTGGTGAATGCAGGAGGATAAGATGACAACTCAATGCAGAATCGCACGGTACATTTGTGGCGCGATCGCCGTGCTCGCTTTAGGGGCATGCGCTCCGACGGCGACCAATAAGCCGGATAGCGCATCGTCGGCGACTCGATCGCCGGATGCAGGCGCCGATCAGCGAGCAGGAGAAGGTCAGCGAGGCGGGACCAAGGAGGCCGAGACCGGCGCTAGCAGCTTGAAACAGATGCAAGAGGGCAAAGATGCCATCACCCCCGCATCCAGTCCGTTGAAAGACGTCTTGTATGATTTTGACCGGTATGAGTTGAGCGCGGACGCGCGCACGACGTTGCGCGGCAACGCCGATTGGCTGAGAAGCAATCCTTCAGCCCGGGTCGAGATCGAAGGACATTGCGATGAGCGCGGCACCAACGAATATAATCTCGCCCTCGGCGCGAAAAGGGCCCAAGCCGCGCGTGAATTCTTGACGACGCTTGGCATCGCAGGCGACCGGCTTTCGACCATCAGCTACGGCGAAGAAATTCCGGTTTGCCGAGAGCATGAAGAATCGTGCTGGAAACAAAACCGGCGAGCGCGCTTTGTCATCGTACAGGGGCGCTCTACTTCATAGTTTGGAGATCGACCGTGATGCGCGCGATTCCTATCGTCAAGTTACTCCCGTGTTTGCTCTTCGTTGGTAGCGGCGCGTTATCATCCTGCGTTAACCCACAACAAGTCGACTTGCTCGAAAGGGAGCAGCGCCGACTACGTGCGGATATGAATACTTTGCATTCCGACGTCGACGGCTTTCGTTCAACCCTAGCCGATACGCGGGCAAACATTCAACAGATCCAGCGCGATCTCAGCGCGATTAAGGAAAGAATCGATGAGACTCGCGTTCAAGTAGGTCGGCAAATTGGCCAAACCAGCAAGGAAGGGGACAGCCGAGTAAAAAATCTCGAAGACCGATTAGCGAAACTGGAAGAAGACGCGAAGGCTCAAGCCGAGCTTCTAAAAAGCCGCGAAGCCGATCTTAAGCAGCTCCGCGACTCGGTTCAACAAGCGGCGCAAAAGCCCGAGAACGACATCAGTGGCAGCGTTGATCTGTCCCTTGCCGAGTCGGAAAGCGTGCGCAAGGATTTTGACAATGCCTGGCGCTTGTTCGAGAAAAAAGATTACCGCGCCGCGATCGGCCGATTCAGAGACTTCATCAAGCGAAATCCAAAAAGCAAGTTGGCTCCGAGCGCGCAATACTCGATCGGTGAAAGCCTCTTCGCGCTCAAAGAGTTTGATAAAGCGATCGTTGAATATGACGAGGTGCGAAGAAAGTATGCGCAAAGTGACAAAGTTGCGGGAGCGCTCCTCAGGGAAGGGTCCGCCTTTGCGGAGCTGGGGGAGAAGCTTAACGCGCGTTTGGTTTTGCAAGAGTTGATCGAGAGATTCCCGCAATCTCCCGAAGCGGCGAGAGCAAAGCAGCGACTGAAGGCACTCGAGTCATAAGTCCCAGCTCTCGCGCACTTTTGAATTCTGCTTTTATCCCTGGCACAGATTGAGTCGATGCCGGTGCTGCAATTTTACCGGCAGCGTCGCTTAACGTATGCAGATTTTTCGCCACATCGGTGACCCCGCTCTAGCGCTGGAAAAATCGGTGGTGACCCTGGGAAATTTCGATGGAATACATCTGGGGCACCAGACTTTGATCAACGGCGCGGTCACAGATGCCAAGCAGCTCGGCGTCCCTTCCGTGGTTTTGACTTTCGAGCCGCACCCGCTGAAAATCCTTGCGCCGGAGCGCGCGCCCCGGATGCTGCTTACCCACAAGGACAAAATGCAGATCTTGCAAAATCTCGGCGTTGACGTCGTGATCGTCCAGCATTTCGATTTAGCGTTTGCCAAGCTGGGCGCTGAGCAGTTCGTCCGCGAGTTCGTGGTCGATCGTCTCAAAGCGAGAAAGATCTGGGTTGGCCGGGATCTGCGCTTCGGCCAAGGCAGAAAAGGACAGGTCGAGGATCTCCTTCGTTGGGGGCCCGAACTCGGCTTTGACGTGGCGGCCGTCGACCCCATTCTAGTCAACGGCGCCAGAGTTAGCAGCTCCCGAGTACGTCAATCGATCCATGATGGCCGCGTGAACGAGGCCCAGGCGATGCTCGGGCGCTATCATTTCGTGTCGGGCCGGGTTACCGCCGGTCATCGCCGGGGAAAGGACCTCGGTTTTCCCACGGCCAATATTGCCACGCGTACGGAAGTCCTGCCAATGGACGGAATTTATGCCACGCTATTTCAACTCGGCGAAAAAAACTTGCAAAGTGTCAGCAGCGTGGGAGTTAATCCAACTTTCGGCGAAGGACCCAGAACCGTGGAAAGTTTCATCCTGAATTTCAAGCGGGATATTTATGGCGAAGCTGTAAAGCTTTCCTTCGTGCAGAGAATCCGTGAGGAAAGGAAATTTTCCTCCGTCGAGGAATTGGTCGGGCAGATTCACGAGGACGTTAAATGCGCCGAAACCATTTTCCGCGAGTTACACGTAAACTCGTAAGCGATAAGTCGTTGCGATGACTGCTGAGCAACTGTTTGTGGATCAAGGGTCGGCTGGCACGCGTCTGGATTTATTCTTGGTGCGATATTTTCATCCCGCAGCTCGGTCGGGCGCTGACCTCAGCCGCTCGAACATCCAAAGGTTGATTGCCGAAGGGCAGATTACTTTGAACGGCGGTGCGACGAAACCGAGCGCGCGGCTTAAACTCGACGATCGCATAGACGTGCGCCCGTTGCCGCCGCGGGACACAACGCTTCACGCCGAAGCGCTGCCTCTCAATATCCTCTACGAAGACACGGACTGCATCGTGATTAATAAAGCTCCGGGAATGGTTGTTCATCCCGCCGCGGGTCGATCCCGTGGTACACTCGTCAACGCGCTTTTGCACCATTGTCCCCGTTTAGAAGGTATCGGCGGCGAGCGACGACCGGGCATCGTTCATCGTCTGGACAAAGACACTTCAGGAGTGATGATTGTGGCGAAGAATATGTCGGCCTTTCATCAGTTGGTGGCCCAGTTTAAAAACCGGACGGTCGAGAAAGAATACCTTGCTCTGGTTTGGGGTGCGATGAAATCGAACAAGGGTATCATTGACCGACCGATCGGCCGTCACCGCTCGGACCGAAAACGGATGTCGAGCTTGCAGATGGTCAATCGAGCGAGGGAGGCGATTACGGAGTGGCGCGTGGAAGAACGCTTTGCTTTCAGCGGGAAATGCCTGGCGTCGAGCGCCGTCACCTTGTTGCGCCTACATCCTCGAACAGGACGAACCCACCAGCTTCGGGTGCACCTCGCTGACGCGGGATATCCATTGGTCGGCGATCGAGTTTACGGACACAAGCCGAAAGCTGGCGGAACAAGACTGCCGACTCATTCGGTCATCGAGCAATTTTCGCGGCAGGCTCTCCACGCCGAAAAATTGGCCATCGAACTCATGGGCGCTACCGGTCGCAGAGAATTTATTGCACCGCTGCCGGAGGATTTCGCCAATCTGTTACGGCACCTACGGACAGACGAGTTGCACATTGCGTTGGTTGACGGGGATTGTCGGTTTGGAAAGCGTCGTGGGTTGACAAGCAGCCCCCTTTAAAATATCATCGTTTCTAGGACGATTCATTTCAAAATTTCTTTTGAGTCATTTCCCCACGCGAACAACGATTTCACCCGGCGATAAGCGTTCAGAAGTTGATTT
>Ga0137382_10000851_pt1 | contig 12889 bp, 17 predicted proteins | sample SagtaG_15_FD_104816 | JGI IMG/M metagenome (GOLD analysis project Ga0137382, IMG submission 104816) | Vadose zone soil microbial communities from Sagehorn Ranch, Mendocino, California, USA - Sage2_R_20_16 metaG | ecosystem: Environmental > Terrestrial > Soil > Vadose zone | place: USA... | reverse complement strand
GGTGTCCATAGCGGTTTACAAGTGGCGGGGCTTTGACAGAATCGAGATCACACAGCGGATATCGATAGAATCTGAAAGGTAGGTTGAATCACATGCGTCAATTACGCGACCTGTTGCAGCAAGCACAACAGAATGGCCAGGCCATCGGCCATTTTAATGTCTCAGACTTCGTCCTCTTGAAAGCGGTCTTCACCGCAGCGAGGGAATTGAACGTGCCCGTCGTTGTCGGTCTGTCCGAAGGCGAACGGGAATTTGTGGGGACTCGTCAGATTGCAGCTTTCGTGCGGAACCTCCGCGAGCAATTCGACTTCCCGATCTTTCTTAATGCCGATCACACCCATTCGCTCGCGAAGGGAATTGAGGCGGCTAAAGCCGGGTTCGACTCGATTGTCTTCGACCTCTCGTCCTTGCCCATCGAAGAAAACATGCGCCAAACCAAGCAAGCCATCGAGGCGTTGAAAGCCATCAATCCTTCCATGCTCGTTGAAGGAGAAATCGGGGACATCGGAAGCGGCTCCGAAATACACGATTCATCTCCCGACCTGTCGAAGGGCCTTTCTACCCCGGAGGAAGCCAAACAATTTGTCGAGGCCACGGGAGTGGACATTCTGGCTCCAGCGGTGGGGAATATGCACGGCATGCTCAGGAGCATGGTCAAGGGAGAAACGAAGAAGCACCTGGACATCCAGAGAATATCCGGCATCAAGAAGGCGGCACGGGTTTTCCTGACCCTTCATGGCGCCTCCGGAACCGATGATGAAGATTTACGCAAGGCAATCGGAGCGGGAATCAATATTGTCCACATCAATACCGAACTTCGAGTGGCATGGAGACGGGGACTGGAAACCGCCTTAGCCAAGCAGCCAGACGAAATCGTGCCCTACAAGATTCTGCCCTCAGTCGTGAATTCAGTCAGAGACGCAGTCGGCCCGCGCTTGAAGCTGTTCAGCGGTACACAGCTTGTTCAGAAAGTGTGAACGGAGACGAAACTCCAATGTCTGACGCGCGGGCAACCCTCCACAACGCGGCTACGCAGCAGACCTTTCCAGTCCGCCCTTTTCGATCACAAACCTTGCGATTCGATCGACTCCTTCCCCGTTCTTCAGGTTGGTAAAAACGAAAGGTCGCTGCGTGCGCATTCTCAGCGTGTCCGCTCTCATCACATCAAGATTGGCGCCTACGAAAGGAGCCAAATCAATCTTGTTGATGACAAGAAGATCGGAACGCGTAATACCGGGGCCGCCCTTGCGCGGAATTTTCTCCCCTTCCGCGACATCGATCACATAGATGGTCAAGTCGGCCAGCTCGGGGCTGAAGGTTGCCGCAAGATTATCGCCTCCGGACTCGATGAAGCACAGTTCCGCATGCGGGAATTTCCGGCTCATCTCTTCAATAGCAGCTAGATTCATCGAAGCATCCTCGCGAATCGCAGTATGTGGGCACCCGCCTGTCTCAACTCCCATGATGCGCTCGGCAGGCAGCGCTTCCGCGCGCGTGAGAATGAGCTGATCTTCCTTCGTGTAGATGTCATTGGTAATCACATAAATGTCGTAGTTATTTCGAAGCCGTTTGCAGAGCGCCTCCACAAGCGCGGTTTTGCCTGAGCCAACCGGGCCGCCGATACCGACGCGCAACGGATGGTTTGGTGAGTTTGTTCCGGCAATGGAATTCATGAGCGAAATAACCTCGTATATTGAGTTTCATGTGCCATGGAGGCGAGATCCACCATGAAGGCTGCAGACCCAAGGTCATCAATCGTGGCATTTCTGCCCCGGGCACTGGCGGCGAGCACCGTTTCCTCGAGGGCGGCAATCGCAAGCTGCCCGTCCGTTTGACCGAGCGGGACAAGTCGCACTCCGGCGGTCACCAAATTGGCGATATAACTTTGCAGAAAGGCGGGCAAAGCGAAGCTCAGCGGAATGCCCTCCCTTCCAGAACGGATTCCGAGAACGACTGCTAAAGAGGTCGGAACATCGCGTTCGGAGAGTAATTGCGAAACTGACTCCAGGAGCCCTTCAGGCCACACTCGCCGCAGTGTCGCGCGGCACGCTGACCCCTGCTGCGATGACTCAAGCGCAAACTCAGATGTCCCGCGAAACGCGCCCGCCAGCTCCGCTATTTCAAATAGCTTCGGGCAATCCTTGTCTCGGGCACTGCGCCACGCTTCGCTGAAGAAAATCGATTCGTTTCGCCCCGAGCCGAAGCGAAGATCGGCGTCCAGCCAGTCGACGAGATTTTCGCGGTCCTTTATATGTCCTGCTTCGACAGCCCATTCGAGGCTGTGGGAATAGCTGTAAGCGCCGGTGGGAAACGCCGGCGAGAGCCAGCTTTGCAGTCTCAGGAATGCCAGCTGCGGGCAGCGCCATGGTTCCTTACTCATGATGATGCCCACCGTCGCCATGGTGGTGGTCGTGGCCATTCCCGCCGTAGGCGCCGCCTTCGGGCTGGAAGGAAACTTCTGCCTTTACGAGGTCCGCTCCGAAACGGTGGAGCATATCCTCGATCACATGGTCTGGGCGAATGCGAAGGGCATCATCCCGAATCTCCGTTGGAAGATGCCGATTTCCCAGATGCCAAGCTAGACGCATCAGTTGATGGCGATCTTGATGCCTGACTTCAATGATCTGCTCGGTGGCCGCCTGAATCCTTAGCCAGCTTCCGTCGTCGAGTTGCAATCCATCTCCGTTTGCCATCGCGACAGTCTTGGGAAGATCGAGAAGAACATCTTCTCCGTGATCGGTGGTCAAGCGAATGCGACGACGATGACGCGCGTCAAAATCGAGAGTGAGAGTGCCCACTGCCTTGTCCTCAGGCCAGTGTCCGGCGGGGCGATGAATGGAAGCGTTGTGTATCATGGTTCATCCTCAATACAGGAAATAACGTTGCGCCAGCGCCAGCACTTTTGCGGGTTCACACGTCAGCAAACGGCCATCGGCACGTACTTCGTACGTTTCCGGATCGACTTCCATCCGCGGCGTGGCGTCATTCAGCATCATCGAGTGCTTGCCGATCTTGCGCGTATTGCTGACGGGGAGGAGCTTCTTCGCGAGCCCCAGTGACTCACCCCTTTGAACGAGCGCTTGGCTCACGAACGTTACTGAGCTCTCCGTCATGGCTCGGCCGAAGGCACCGAACATAGGGCGGTAGTATTCCGGTTGCGGATTGGGAATCGAAGCGTTGGGGTCTCCCATGATTGCCGCGGCAATCATTCCGCTCTTCAACACCAGGGCCGGCTTCACTCCAAAAAACGCCGGATTCCAAATGCTGAGATCCGCAAGTTTGCCGACTTCAATCGAGCCTACGTAATTTGAGATCCCTTGCGCGATCGCTGGATTGATCGTGTACTTCGCAACGTACCGCCGGGCTCTGAAATTATCATTCTCCCCTTTTTCCTCCGCGCGCCGCCCGAATTGCTTCTTCATCTTGTCGGCGGTCTGCCAGGTCCGGATAATCACTTCTCCTGCGCGGCCCATGGCTTGGCTGTCGGACGACATGATCGAAAGTGCGCCAAGGTCATGAAGAATATCCTCCGCCGCAATCGTTTCCTTGCGGATGCGGCTCTCTGCAAACGCGAGATCTTCAGGAATGCGGCGATCCAGATGGTGCGTGACCATCACCATATCGAGCGCCTCTTCGAGCGTATTCACCGTGTAGGGCCGCGTCGGACCTGTCGACGACGGAATTACGTTCGCCGAGCCGCACACTTTGATAATGTCCGGTGCGTGCCCTCCGCCGGCACCTTCGGTATGAAACGTGTGGATTGTCCTGCCCTTGAACGCCGCGATCGTGTTTTCCACATAACCGCTTTCATTCAGCGTATCCGTGTGGATCAAAACCTGAATGTCCATGTCGTCTGCAACAGAAAGACAGCAATCGATCGCCGCGGGCGTCGTGCCCCAGTCTTCGTGAAGCTTCAAGCCGCAAGCCCCGGCTTCTATCTGTTCAACCAGGCCGGCGGGCGAACTTGCGTTGCCTTTCCCGAAAAAGCCGAGATTTACGGGGAAGGAATCCGCGGCCTCGAGCATCCTTCGTATGTGCCAGGGCCCCGGTGTGCACGTCGTGGCCGTTGTGCCCGCCGCCGGCCCCGTTCCGCCGCCCATCATTGAGGTGACGCCGGAGAACAGCGCTTCTTCAATCTGCTGGGGGCAAATGAAGTGAACATGCGTATCGATCCCGCCGGCCGTAACGATGTTCCCTTCGCCCGCAATCACCTCGGTTCCCGGCCCAATAATAATGTCCACGCCTGGCTGCACATCGGGATTACCGGCTTTCCCAATCGCCGCAATCCGCCCATCCTTGAGCGCAATATCGGCCTTCACAATTCCCCAGTGGTCGAGAATCAGTGCGTTGGTGATGACTGTGTCTACCGCACCTTCGGTACGTGTCCGCTGGGATTGTCCCATTCCATCGCGAATGACTTTTCCGCCTCCAAATTTCACTTCTTCCCCGTAAATCGTAAAATCCTTTTCAACCTCGATCACAAGGTCGGTATCCGCGAGGCGCACTTTGTCGCCAACCGTTGGACCGAACATTTGCGCGTAAGCGCTCCGACTCATTTTGTGGGGCATTCTCAATTACCTCTGTCTCGGCAAAGGCTCATTCGAGTCTCTCGGCGGCAAGCTTCCCATCACCGCCTGGTTGAATCCGTAAACCAAACGCGCGCCTGTATAGGGAACCAGCCAAACCTCGCGCGATTGCCCCGGCTCAAATCGCACTGCGGTTCCCGCCGGAATGTCCAGCCGGTACCCAAGCGCAGCCTCTCGATCGAATGCGAGCGCCGCATTCGTCTCCGCAAAGTGGTAGTGACTGCCAACTTGTATCGGTCGATCTCCCGTGTTCGCGACCTTCAAGGAGATAGCTTTGCTGTCCTTGTTCAGAACAACCTCTCCGGCCGCGGCAAACATTTCTCCCGGCACCATCATTCCGCTCCTATCGAATGGGGTCGTGAATACTCACGAGCTTCGTGTTGTCCGGAAAGGTAGCCTCCACTTGCATTTCGTGAATCATTTCCGGGATGCCTTCCATAACCTGATCGCGCGTCAGGACTTTGCCGCTTTCAGACATCAGCTCCGCAACTGACCTGCCGTCGCGTGCTCCTTCCAGCACGAAATCTGTGATCAGCGCGACGCTTTCCGGATAGTTCAGCTTGACGCCTCGTGCGAGCCGCGCACGTGCAACCTGCGCCGCGACGGCTATCATCAGTTTGTCTTTTTCCCGCGGCGTAAGATTCATGATTCTCTCCGACTAAGAGTCGCGCTCAACACGACCACATCTTCGGCACTCGGAAAGGCCCAGGTCCAAGCTGGTTGCCGAACTGCTGCAGCACGTTGCACAGAGCAGCTCTCAAATCGCAGGAGACCTTCGCAGCGAAGCGAACGACCATCACCCCACCAACCAACGTCGCCGCGCATTGACACTCGAGCGAAGAAGCCAGGTCGCGTACGAACTGCAAACGCTCCTCGAGGTCAGGCCCGAAATAGAGCAGTGTTGCGAGGGCGGTGGAATCCCACAGCAATGCTTTCCGAGAAAGATGTGGACAAACGTCATCGGTGGCGCGATAACTGTCGGCCCAGACGAGCCGACCGTTTTTGCTGACACGCCAACTGTCCACGATGTTTCCGGCGGAAATTTTCTCTCCGCGTGCAGCGCGGCCGAGCACCAGCCACTCCAGGGCGAGGAGTTCCGACCCCGACGAGACGTCGATCCGTGTGCGACGGCAGACACGGGCGCGATTGAAGACGATCGTTTCCTGTGGTAGCCACGCAAGTTTCGCCTCGTCACGGGCGCTCAGGATCGTCGTAATGTGCGCGGATTCATTGATTGCGCGATAGACTTTTTCCGCCGCCTGAGTTGTGATGGCGATGGAAGCGTTGTCCATCGCTGTCACGCTTGATTCAAGGCGGTCTCCTCCCGCAATGCCTCCGGAAGTATTTACAAGAACTGCCTCCTGCACTTGGGTGCCGGCCGTTCTTGGGAAGAGAACGCGAATCGGAGATCTTTGGTAAACGTCCATGATGCGAGTGCCCCTCTCGGAGCTCCCGAGTACGATTCGGCAGGAACCTTCTGCTCTCTGCAGATCTTTATCCGATGAATTGGCCGAGCGTGGCGCCGGCGCATCGAAAGAGCTCGTATCGTCAGTGAAGTAAGGAAGCGACGCGGTATCGCACATTAGTTGTCCCCGGTCTTTTTCGAAACCTCTCGCTTCGGAAGATTGACCAGCTTCAAATCTCCGTAACCATTGAATCTTCTCGCTCTCATCATCCGCATAGATTGTTCTCCTGTTTCTTGGATCTCCCGTTTTACGGTTTGGCCGCGCGCGCCGCCTACAGCGCGAGGCTGCCTTCTTTACTTCGCTGTGACTGGCGAGTCCGTCAGAGAACAATTCCCTGATTGTTCGAGTTCGTTCTTCCGCTGAACAAAAGGTTCTCACTACGCGCGATCTCCGTAGCCAGCCCGTCATTCAATTCCATTGCCGCACTGGCATAACCAGGAATAGCTCCGTGCGATTCGGCAAATGCGCCACGTAGGGCATTCCGTTCGTTGCGTCACGATTGAATCCTAGGAATTCGTCTTCATGGGGACCGACAACCATCAGGTGCGGGCCAACGTGGAACTCATGGCCGGAGGAGCCATCTTTCGCCGATTTCCAGGCGCCGAGATACATATACGAGATGCCGATGCGATCAATGTGCGGCGTGCGGCCGGCAAGGCTGTCCTGGATCCAACGCAGGAATATGGGGTCGAAGCACCCTGGCTCATCGTGGGGATACCCAGGAATAGCCGGGAGACAAGTCCATTCGTTCGATCCTTTGCGAAGGAGCCGGTATTCACCTCCAGGCGCCGATGGCCAATCGAGAAGAGTCGCGTCTTTGGTGATGAATGCGGGACCGGCCCGCAATGCGTCTGCGATCTTCTCCGCGTCAGTGACCGGCAATCGATCTGACGACTGAGCGAAGGCGGTAGCCAAGGTCAACAGGACAGTTGTGAGTAGCTTCATTGCAGCGTTCGTGCGGATCATCGAGGCCTCCTTCTTTTTCATCAGTCGTGGACGCACAGTTGTCCGTGATCGTGCTTCGCCTATGCCGCTCTTTCTTGTGAATGAGGTGAAGCGTATGAAGGGCGGTGCGGCCGCTTCCGGGAATTGGCTCGGTACAGCGGAGCCGCGAATCCCGCAGCGGCCATCATCGCAACCGCCCACAGTGGGACAATCAAAAACCCGCGAGGCCTTGCGGGCTGTTATACGGGATCTGGGCGCTGGTAACTTCCTTGAGCGAGCCGTCCGGTTGAGTCGCGTAGCCAAGCAGTTTCGCTGCGTTCCCGTAGATCTGATACAAGAAGGCGCCGTCTGGCGTCACCCAGTTGTCCGCCGGTCCGCTCGTGACAGTTGAGTTGAGACCTCTGGCGGTGCCATCTCCCGGAATCTTTGGGCACGCCGGGTCCTTCGCGATTTCGAGCCCTTTGCCGTTAATGCGGTAGCTGGTGATGTAGCTGTAACCGAAGTTCGTCGCGAACACGAATCGGTCGTCCGGAGACACGCCGAGCCAGCACAGCTCAGAAGGCAAGCCTGCGCTTGTGTCGATTTTCACCAGAGGCCCGACGTTAATCTTGCCATCTCCGTCGATGGTTGCCAGGGCACATCCGTCGCCGACGGCATATCCGATGACGAAGGTATCCGGTCGGCTTTTCAGGAAGGCGAGGTAGAACGGAGAGCCCCCCTTTGCGTCGTGCAACCTGGCCGCGCCAAGCGTGCCGTCGTCTCGCACGGGGAATACGATGAGGCCGTCGGGATCTGGCGCATTCGATGCGATCACTCTGTATGTGCCGTCGGACTCCGGTACCCAGAGAATTGGGGATCCGTCCGGATAGGTACCTGTGTGAGCGATTGGCCGATCGAAGGTGGTGCCGACCAGGAGGAATCTCCCATCAGGCGAGAGAACCGCCATGGTGGGAACACGGTCCGTCTTGTCAGGAGTATTGGCCGTGTACCGCCCCGGTTGCGGTGTGAGCTCGCCTTCACTGTCCACGGAGATCAGCCGAAGATGATCAGGACCGAAAGAGTGCAGCACGTAAAGCATGCCCTTCGAGGCAGCGAAGGCAAGCGATTTGGCGGTACCGCTCTTTCCGTCGATGGGGTTGCCCGTCACCTTTCGGTCCACCAAAGTGAGCCGGCCGTCTTGGGCCACGGCAAAGCTCGAGACGGAATTGTCGCCGCCATTCGTCGTAAACAGAAACCGTCGATCCGGCGAGAGGATGACGCTACCTGCGCCCTCAAACGCGTTAGGCGCGCTTTCCTGACCACTGATCGGCTTGAACGTGCCGGAGCCGGCGCCGCCGGTAGAAACGCGGTCAACCTCGGTGATCTTGCCGTCCGCGCCGCGATGATAATGAACGACGGCATTCCGGGTTTCGTTTGTCTGCATGTACAGATGGCCCCCACGGCCGTTCGACATACCCATTTCTTTCGACATGTTTCCTCCCATTGACATGCTCGATTCCTTTGCCATACTTTCTCCTTCTCCTCGTGGTTGAAATTGGATCCGCTGGAACTTTCCGTACGCAATCCAAACTATTTGGTTTTGTCTCCGTCACGGAGAATCGGGTAGAACTGAACCCACGTCATGTCGGTCTTGGCGACGAAGGATTGGTGACAGCCAGCGCATTCGGCCGCGGAGGCTTCTTTAGCCGACGAAGAATACGGAAGCGGGTGATGTCCGAAATTGAAGAAGCCCCAGCCGTTGGTGGCCGCAAATCTCTTGCTATCTTTGACCGTGACATCCATGCCGTTGAATTCCCCATTGAAGTATCCGCGGCCCGAAGGTTCGGTGCGCGAGCCGTCTGGAAACGTCGGGTTCAAAACACGGGTCAGTTCCTTTACGATCACTGTTCCTTCGGGAAAGGATCCTGTTTTCAGATACACATCTAGATTTTTTTCCTCGACGTAGACGTGATGGTATTCGGGGAAGCCTGCCTTGCCGTTGTTGAGACCATTGGGCGTCAACGGGGCACCGATGAAAACCCAGTGCCGGTAACCCACGGGAAGCTGCAACTTGCCATCAGCGTCGAACACGGCCGTCGACTCCGACGCAGCAGCCGCGACCCCGCGCGAGCAGGTCAGCAGTGAACTCGCAGCGATGCCGCCCGATACCAAAATGACGACCAGTAGAACTTTTCGCATAGCACCATCTCCTTTGAATCGCTTTCGAAAATCGGCTTCTGTCGCATCCCGCTGCTCACTTGGCGGTAAGAACTGGATAACCTTGGACGTAGACCCAGTCCGTGGTTCTTGCGGGAATGTGGCAGCCCAGGCAATCTTTCTTGTAGTCCGTTGCAACTTGTTTGTCGGGCGCATCGGACTTGAAAAGCGCCCATCCCCATCCATCGCCCCACAAAGGATTGTCGGGATAGCGTCCTTTTTCGTCCTTGATCATGACGAACCACACTTTCGTTCCCGAAGCCCAATGCGCGTCTCCGGTCGTCATCTGGGCGTGATCCGTTCCGAAAACTTCTTTCACCAAAACAGTTCCGTCGGCAAACTTTCCGTTCTTGCGGTAATACTCGGCCGCATTGGGAGAAGCGTAGGTGAAGTGCATCTGATCACCCTTGGGATCGAGCACCGTATATGTCCCGAGCGTCTGGTAGTGGTCGCGGTAGTCACTCGGTTTGCGAATGTTTCCTGCCTTGTCGACCAGATCCAATCCTTTGTAGCCATCCCCAGCTATCTGTGGCTTCACCTGCTGATAACCCACCACCGTGAGTAGCGTGAGAAAAGCCACTGCGATCCGAAGACTCATAGCGATTCTTCCTGTTCGGAGATTTTCATGAATGCCGCGGGACGGCTAACCGCCAGGTCACCCACAGGAAGCCTCTGCGTCTCACTACTCCACGCCACTCGAGTGATGTTTCCGTGCCCGAGGTTCGGGCCCAGACCGCTAAGTTGTCCTGTCATTTTCATTACGCCTCTGTTCATTGCAAGCATCGGGCCAGTTTCGAACGGTGCTCTTTCTCGCGGCAACACAGCGCTTACGCCACAGGAGGGTCAGCTATCTGTCAAAACGGATGTCACGCAGAGGTCTCGCCGTGTTGCTATAACGACAGCGCGAAATGCAGCGTCAGTTCTTGCGCCATGTCCGCTTCATGCCTGGGATAGGGTTACTTGCGACAGGGCGAGAACCCACGACGCCGACGGTGACGCCGCTTACGCTTGACTGAAGACTAAGGGCCGGGCGCGCAATCGACGAACTTCGTGAAGGGCTTTTACTCCTGTTGAAAATATTGAAGGGACGGCCATGGAGTAATTCTCTTCGTTAATGGCAACTGACCTCGAACTTCTTCCTACACGGCAACCAACGCCTAATCGTCGATGGTGCGTAGAGCAGGGCACTTTAATTCAAATGTCAAATGCTCGTGGTTCCGTTCAGTGCTGTCCACAGGACGACTAGAAATGTCAAAAGCCGTGTCGGTATGAAAGCAGGCCCCTTCGGAACCGACGGGCTCCGGATTCCTTTCCTCCGAGCATCCTCTCGGAAATCAAGCATTTGATTGCATCTATCGGCACAAGGAGATTGGCATCGCAGGTGCACTTTGCATATGTGCCATAGCGACAGGATGAGAAGCGGCTGGCGAGCATTGGCGGGAGGTGGTTTATGACGACAAACAACGCACGTGGCGCCTTTTTGCGCAGCTATCACCTTCCCGCGATCCTGCTGCATTACCCACGGCTCGTTCGCGCGATGCAGGGAATCGCCATGCTGAACGGAATGGAAGCTGCCGCATGCATTCGAGACCTCAAGGCTGGCCGGCGCTGGAGCAGTGAAGCCGTCAATCGTTACGGAGGAACGCATAAGGTTGCGACTGAGGCGTGGAAATATCGCAGAGCAACACGCTTCCTCCCAGGAAGCGTTGGGTGAAATGGACTGCGGAATGTTTGCGACGGAAGGAAGAGAAGGATGCCAAGTGCACCAATTACAAGGATGTTTCGGGAAGAATCTGACTCGACGCTAATCGCAGCGACAAAGAACGGGGAGAGTCAAGCCTTCGAATTTCTCGTGAAGCGCCATGAAGCAAGGACTTTCTCCGCTGCTTTCAGGATAACCCGCAATCGAGAGGACGCTCAGGACGTCGTGCAGCAGGCCTATCTCAAAGCGTTTATGCACCTTGACGGGTTCCAAGAGAAATCGTCTTTCTCCACTTGGTTGACGCGGATTGTAATCAACGAAGGGCTGATGTGTCTGCGAAGGAATCGGTCTCGGAGGGAACTTTCTCTTGACGATGTGAAATCAGAATCGGAGGAACTGTTCCCGCCGGAGATTCCGGATCGAGCGAAGGACCCCGCAGAGATATATGAACAACGGGAGAATGAACGCATTCTATGCGAAGCGATGAATCAGTTAAGTACTGAATTTCGGAACGTCCTCTGCCTGCGACTAGAAGAGCGAACGGTCGGTGAAACAGCCGAGATTCTGGGCCTAGGGGTCGGGACCCTGAAAGCCAGATTGTTTCGAGCGCGGCAGAAATTGCGCGTGCTGCTTACACGCAATTCAGAATTTCAGGGTGATCGAACAATAAGCAAAACGCGACAGCGTCGTGAAGTTGGCCTCCGTTCGGATCCCCCGGCGGAGGAAGTGACGAGTCAGGGCTCCCGTGCTGCCCGAAGTAAAGCCAGGGCTGCAGCTGTCGTGGGCTGGCGGAAGGGTGCTCGCGAGCGGGCATTGCAAAGCGCTGAGTCAAGGATGCGAGAGGTAGCATGAGCCCGGAGTATGTCTCTGAAAAGAAAAGGGGTTCATGTGCTGCGCCATCGACACGACGCTCGGTGCAGTTTCTAACGACTCTCTACATTCACGCGTTGGCGCTTGTGATCCTCGTGGTCTTTTCGCGAAACGTGCTCTCCACCACGATTCGCACCACGCTCTTGGCAGTACTTCGTTAACACTTCTGATCCAATAAAATATGGTCTGTGACTGGGCACCCGTTTCCACTTCCGCGTTCCGACAAATCTGCGCAGTCATGCGCAACTCATTGTGTAAGATCGGCATTGGTTGTGTTCTTGACAACCGGAAAAGACGGGGAGATAGTGAGGCACTGCCGACAGCCGAACCGTGCCGTCTCTGGACGAGGACGCAGGGTCTTTCGGTGGGAATAGTTATTTGCTTCGATCCTGCGGTGTCCTCTAGAGCCTGCGTGCTCGAGCCTCCCAGTGAAGATTCTGAGCCGCTTCGCTCATGAACTCGAAGTGAGAGAGGAACCATATGAGGGATCCTGCTGGCAGAATCGCCTTGGGCATTACGGACGATCAGGTCGCCCTAGGAAGCCACCTCATCCACTTCTGGCAGAACGAAGAGGAATTCGAGCACGGAGGTTGGTTTCTCGAGCTTGGAATCGACAACGAATCCGAGTATTGCGTTCTGTTCGGGCACGATGAAGCGAATCAACGGGTTTTGCAGGTTTTAAGGAAGAAATGTCCGGACTTGGATCGTGCGATTCAGGAAGGGCGGCTCGTCATTCTGCGGCGCGAGGTTTCCGCATCTGAGACGTTAGCCAATATCGAGGCAGCCTTTGCGGCCGCTGTGAGCAAGGGAGCGACAGCAATTCGTTATCTGGGCAATCTTGGTATGGGCCAAGCCCCCTTGCCCGGTAAAGGCGCGGACGAAGTAGTTGAACTTGAAAATGGCGCAACACTTCTGGGACGCCGCTATCCTTGCGTCATTGTGTGCATGTACGACATCAACACAGTTTCTGGTCGTCTTGTGCTGAATGCAGGCTTTGGCGCGCACGATCTCGTTGTCTGGGCACGCGCCGTGAAGCAAAACACTTACGCCGCCCCTTGTCAGGAGGTCACGCGTACTTACCGCGCCGGCCAGTGAAGGGCAACGCTGGGCTTTGAATTGCTAGT